>Ga0068631_100219_pt1 | contig 22063 bp, 19 predicted proteins | sample InSIn5gowninarea_2_FD_77434 | JGI IMG/M metagenome (GOLD analysis project Ga0068631, IMG submission 77434) | Clean room microbial communities from NASA Spacecraft Assembly Facility at Jet Propulsion Laboratory, Pasadena, California, USA -... ...
CAACATCATATAACATACATACCAATTCAAACTGCGGCCACATTGAGTATAGATCTGGTGCGCCACTGTTGTCAGAATGGCTTCTAAGGTCTGTCCTACCCTGCCGTTATCCCCACCCGGTCCTGCCAGAACATGTCGCTGATCTTTTTCAACAGTTTTTACGTGAATACAAGTTGGTAGTGGTTGGAGGTGGTGGCGTGGGTAAATCATGCCTAACCATCCAATTGATACAAAGTCATTTTGTTGACGAATATGATCCAACTATTGAAGGTTCGCATCGCGCTCGGTTTCATCTTTAATTTCCGTCTGACGTTTAACCAGATTCATACCGAAAACAGTGCACCATTGACGATGAGATTGCACTATTGGATGTTTTGGACACTGCTGGACAAGAGGAATACGCCGCCATGAGAGAACAATACATGCGGACAGGAGAAGGATTTCTACTCGTTTATTCCATTGATTCGAAGCAGTCATTTGAAGAAATTAGAACATTTCAACAACAGATATTGCGAGTGAAGGACAAAGACTACTTTCCAATCATTATTGTCAGCAACAAATGCGATCTAGAGCAGGACCGAGTGGTATCAAAAGAGGAGGGCATGCAACTTGCGCGTTCGTTTGGTTGCAGGTTTATGGAGACGTCAGCCAAACAGCGCATCAACGTTGAACAAGCCTTTTACGAGTTGGTCAGAGAAATCAGGAAATACAATCGTGAAATGTCAGGGTACAGCGGCCAACAGCAACTTGGATCTGGAGGGGCTCCAAAACCATTTGACACGGAGGATCGTGATGAGGGCGCTGGCTGTTGTGGGAAGTGTTCGGTTATGTGAAGGGAGGAGACGAGCACAACTGGATGGACGTACCATAAGAGATATCCATACGATATCGCGGAGTTGGACATTGTGGAGTTGAGGGCGGCTCATGCCTGCACGGATTGGTTGGTTGTCGTATTCAAGAGAAGGTGCTCAAAAAGTCTTTCTACTTCTCGAAACAAGTGCTTTGGCCTCAAGCACCATCGACTTGACCATAAGTTGGCGATGGAATTTTCTGGTAATGTGGACATTCTTGTGTGGTGTGATCGGAATCAGACTCAGGCTACCAGCCAGCGCGAGCTTCAGATCGTTGGTCATTCAGAGAAGAGAAGACCCAATGAATGGCTTAATCTACAGCTTCTTGTTGCATGAATATCTTCATTTCTACAGTTTATGCATTCATGTGCACTCTTTGTTCAATGTCTATCACCAAACCACATCTTTTCATCCAACGATCATGTACACGCACACTATCCAGACTAGAGACACTACAAAGCTTCCTCCTCGTCCCATAATTGAGCACCGTTCACGATTTCCTATGCATAACCGTCGCAGCAGCCTATACACACGCGTACTCATATCAGCCATTGAACAAATACGAACATGCCTGCCTGACCCAGATGGGTACCTGTAACAATTGGAGAAACTTACCTGATGATTCGGAAATATAAGCGTATCAGCAATAACGACGTTCTCTCTCCGACCAGCAGTGAAAACAACGACTTCGGCGATGTCGTCGGGTGTCAGGGCTTCGACGCCTTTGTATACGGCGCTGGCTTTTTCTGCGTCGCCTCCGAAACGGACTAGGGAGAACTCCTACCGCGTAGCGGATTAGTAAGTGAACGAAGGAATACTTTGTGGTACCACGGCTTTTCGGACCGGAGCACGAGCAGGCGCAGCATCAGAACGCTGCTTATTCCCTGACTTTGAGCAGCAACTCTTCGTTTTGCGAGTTCAGAGGTCCAACCTCGAAGCTTGCAGGACTGCTCCGAACATGTAACAACATTAGGAGAACGTACCGTTTCAACCTGCCCCGGATCAATCTCAATAACCCTAATCCGACTCGCAACCAACTCTCTCCTTAGTGCGTCCGTAAAAGTGCGCACAGCAGCTTTCGTCGCGCAGTAGATACTCCCGCCCTGGTAACCCTCACGTCCGGCGATACTGCCGATGTTAATGATATCCCCCTGCCCACTCTCACCTCTTTTAAGCATGATCTTCATGACCTCCTGCGTCATTGTAATGAGGCCAGTGACGTTAGTGTCGAACATGGTTTTTATATCCTTGATATCTATCTCCGGCGATTTTGCAACACCTTTGACTAACCCGGCGTTGTTGACTAATATATCTATCTGTGCGTATTCTGCAGGCAGGGATTGGATCGCGGATACAATGGCGCTGGGGTCAGACATATCGAGTTGTAACGGGAGACATTGCACGCCGGAGCCGAGTTCAGATTGGATTTCTGAAGCGAGTTTTTTGAGGTTGTCGAGCCGGCGGGCTGTGAGGATTAGTTTTAGAGAGGTTGGGGAGGAGCGGGCGAATTCTAGGGCTGTGGAACGGCCGATGCCGCTGGATGCGCCGGTTATGAGGATCGTTTTGCCGGAGAGGCGTTTTGAGAGGGCGGTTGTCATGGTGCGGGTTTGGGTGTGGGTGTGGTGGGGTTGGGGGAGGTGGGTTGTTAGTTGGGTTAGGCGGTTTGTTGGTGTTGTTGTTGATTTTGCGGCTGCCAGTGTGAGGGTGTGGATGGGGGACGGTTTGTGGAGGGAGGGTTTGAGTGGGTGTGGGACTCGGAGTGTGCGGGTTGAATGGGCGAGGATGGTTGTGAGCGAGCGGAGGGAGGGCATGAGAAGGGGTGCGGGTAGGGAGGTAAGATATAGGTATTATCCAGATTGTTTTTATTTAGGAGATTTGCGTGGCATGTGGGATGCTGGAGCTTGAGAATCGCATGTTCAATCGTGGAGAGAACGAGCTCGGAGGGATCATTCAAAAGTTGGAGAAATGATGCTCGTTGCATCGGCGTCTGGCCGCATCTTCACCGCGGCACTGGGGTTGGTGAGACTCACGTGATAGTGCTCGGCTTATCTCCTGCCGTTGTGGGTTGACCTCATCTCAATGTTCGTTTCTTGCTTTGTTTGATGTTATGTTTGAAGTTCTAGGTGTAAAGAGATGGTTGTTTCTTTGTTTTCGTTGTTGGCGGAGTGGTTTCGTCTTTCTTTTCTGGGTGATAGTGGTGGTGAGGCTGCTGTCTGCCCAACTTACCAGATTATTCAGAGGTTCATCATAATTTCAACAGGGAAGCATTCACATCTGGTAGAGCTATTCAGGTATCACGGACAGCTGTTGAGATGGCTACCAGGTCTTCCTCCAGGATATTTTCTGCAGGAGATAGCTCTCTCTGCCCATTATGGAGAACTTCCGAGCTTACTGTGAGGGTAGCGTTAATGTGACCACGATGGTATCATTATCGAAGCAGCCAATTCAGGACAGGACGATGCCATAATACACCAGGATGCCACCTACTCGGAAGATCTCGAGGCACGGTGATCAAGATGAAACAAAAAGGACGATCGTGGTTAATTAGCCCATATACAAATAAATAAACTGGTCAGCTTTGGTATCAATGATCTCAACCACGGGAAGTCTTTGGCAATCGCTCTACAGGCAGTCCAGGACTGGATTCAAACTGATAACATGAGCGACAAGAACCAAGGTCTAACCTGCGTGGACGGCATTGACGTTGATCTCCTCGCGGCTCAAGGATCCCATCATTCATCCAACCCATCACAAAGACTTCTTCACCATCTTGATTGTTACTCTCAAGTGGCACACCTCGGTCACCGTGCCCACTCGATCCCGTTTGTCTGCCAGGTTACATTCTGCCACCACCAAGTGAATCCAGTTGCTGTTTGATATCTGCCTAGGTATACCGCGTTGCCGCACTCGTTATACTTGTTGCACTCGACGTGAAGATGGTGTTGCACTCCTTTCCAGACGTGTCGTTGCTCGCGGAACCTTGTTGTTAGTCGCGAGTATCTGACTTCACCAACTTCACGCCACAAGCAAACGGCGTGACGGCGTCAACATAAACATATAAATGCGTCTTGAATTTTCTTTTCTTGCTCTCTCGTTCTTAATCCTCCACCTACATTCTCGAATACCACTTGCTTACCCATTGTCCAAATCATCTACAGAACCATCGCCACCCATAACATTAACAGCACGACCTTGTCAACGAAAACAAATATCGTGCAAGTCATCTGTCCACCTCCCAAGATAAGGTGCCCGAGCCGACGCCATGAAGATGACAGTGGGCGAAGCAGAGCTCAGAAAATCGAAATGGGCTCCTAAGCTAGAACTCACCACAAAAGACACACCGCAGTCCACAATCGACGAGCAGACCAAATTGTCGTCTGGCCCAGCCACATCTCCCAGACCATCCGATTTTGATGCGCCGGCCAACTCATCTAGAGCTGCAACACCTTTTTCCTTGGTTATCGTTGCCAATTCCTCAAGTTCAACTTCATCGAGTCCAACCCTGCCTGCCACAAAACCTGAGATTTCAGCTCCTAATGCGCCTTCGATCATTACCGAGTCAAAGCAAATACCAAAACCCAAGCTGAATTACGACAACCCAGCGAAGCAGCCTCAGTATGTTGGCTTCTACATAGAAGTTGCCACAACCAAGCCTCCTCCTGACCCACGTTTGCGCATGGATGCTCCATTGTTCAAACCGAATGCCGTGAATCACGTTGTACGCGACCAGCAACCAGCCACGAACGTCAATTGTGATGAGTCTTCTCAACCAAGACCAACGAAGTCCAACTGGAAGCCAAATCTCAAGGCAGTCCCATTTGTGCCCGGTTCGAAATCTCACCACACGACTGCTCTAAGCATGTTGAAATCCAATGCAGTCCCTTTTGTGCAGAATGCGAATGCACACTACACGACCAGTTTGAGCACTCTGAATCCAAAAGCGAGCGCAATCTACCCGATACGGATGTGGCTCAGCTGCAAAGCCCAACCGTTCGTTCCTGGTGCACAGAAACATTACACCACCACGACGAATGGGTTGAATCCGACGTCTATGCCATTCGTGCCAAAGACTATACCACACGTCAAGTCCAAGGAAACAGCATCTGCCGAGGATATGTCTACGACGACTACCATGGCTACGCCTCAAGATTTGGTTCTACATGTGGATCCGATCACCATCGCGTTGCAGGCACAAACATTGCTCAGTGTCGCCACTCCACTCATTCTGCTCCCCACCATCGCCAAGCTCCTTACCACGCTGCAAAGTGCGATATTGACTGCACTTCTTATCGAAGCCAATTTCCAGACGAGAGTCCAGACTCTTACTGCTTAGTCAGTAGTAAAGAGATCTGTGGAGTTCGTACCTGGACGCGATGAGCACAATGAAGCAGATTTTGCCAGCACCTCAGCCAATAAGAATACAGTACCCTTCTATACCAGTCCCAAGGTTCTGGCAACGCGGTATTATCCACGAACAGACAATTTCGTTCCAGCAGGTCCTCTCGCACTATCTGAAAGTGACCTAGACCCGCGCGCACAATGCTTTTCTCCGCTACAAGTAGTGCGTCGACTGAACCCAACCGCAGCAACATTTTACCCTCGTTCTGTCTCTTCCTCACTATACCAACAAGACTACTTCGAGACAGAAGACATGGAGATGTCAGAAGAATCTGGTGTTGAAGGTGAGACAATGCTGAACGTTTCGGAACTCACGCTAAACTTTGTAGAAACGAGGGGGGAAGTCGATCTTCCAGTGCGGCCAGCCACTCCCACACCACTGGACGACTGGGAGGCCGACACTGAATTCGGCGGTGACCACTACGACGCAGACATTGAAGAGTCTGCCGAGCTTGCAGAGGGCTTTGGCCCAATACCGGCCGAGTATGATCGACCACTTTATACTGCAGTGAAGATGCCAAGAGAGTTTGCCAGTCCTGATCAGCCTGGCTTTGGACCATCACGCGTTCAACTTCAGTTCGCGTTCACTGGCCTACCAAAAGCTGAGACCACAGCGGCAGTGGTAAAGGAGCAACCTCTACACCACATCAATTTCATGGGTGACTATGTTCCTTGCAAAAGCGACACCGCTCCGGCTTTATCGCTGGCAATACTGATGATGCGACCGAAATGCTACTTGGCCGCCAGAGCATTTGATATCTGTCCACGAAACTACGTGGTAGTCACCAATGCTTGGAAGTTCGTCGATCCAGTCGTCTTCTTCGGCAGTCCTCTTGCTCTCCAGCACTTGTCTGCATCTGATCTGCGCGATGAAGCAACCGGCCAGACTGCCAAACTATACATCGAATACGGAGCTTGGACCCAAGATCGATACAGTGAGGAGGATGACGAACCTCAAGTTGACTGCCAGTTCCCGAGCCAATACCCTCAGAACTGCACTGTTCTGAACGGCATCGATAGCAACGGTGGCCTCCCAAATCGATACCATATCTTGTCTGGTATCAACAAAGCTCAACGAGAATTCGAGCGCGACCGCAAGGAAATGAGCCAATTGCGAAGAGCGTATGATATCGGCACTTCACCACTACGACAAGCTTATACACCCGAAAGTATAAGTGAGGAAGCTGACGCTGAAGAGGCTGTCAATTCGCAGAAGATAGCAGCTTATGCGATTGCCAAAGCTGCGGCAATGGCTGCTCGTCACGCCTTGCCAATATCTGCAACACAATTCGGTGACGACTCTGGCTCGGATAGTGAATCTTCCGACGAAGAGGATACGTTGTATGCGCGTGCTTGCTTGTCAAACTTCAACCGACAACCACTGGAGTCACAAGATCTTCTGAAACCAACCACCCGTTCTTGGGCTGATCTTGATGATCTTGTAGATGAACAGTACGGCAGCAACGGCGACATCATTGATGGCAATGATTCTGCAGAATCGGGTGGTTCTGAACCAATAGAATTCTCCTCCGACGAAGAACCAATTTTCCCAATTCGCAGAACTCAATCCTGCCCCAACATTCCCGGTCTGTCAATTTTCGATGAAGACACAACCGATGAAGAACTGGTCACCGACACTACTGAAGGCGTGTTCATCCAGGATGTGGAGCAGGATGAGGATCTGGAAGAGAATCTAGGACTTCTTGATGATTCCATTTTCGAATCGTCACCCTACAGCATTGAGAACGCTGCAGACCAAGATATGGAGGCATTGGTTGTTACAGATGATGAGTTGTTCGGAATGACTCTCGAAGAGGAATACGAGCTTCAGCATGGCAGACCAATGGTTGAATCTGATTCATTACACGAGTCACCACCTCCATTATCATTGTCTGTGGAACAGTCATCAGATGCAGAAGATTCAAACCAGGATGAGCAGATGTCTCCCGTCGGATCACCTGAGGTCCTTCGAATGATCGAGAAAGTGTTCTCTCCTAGCGAAGCTGTCACCACGATTCAAGATGATGCCAGCTATGATGAACCAGATGTGAGTACTGGAACAAGTGTTGTTGCCCAGGATACTGCAGCATAGAACGCTGCAGTCAACACGGAACAGCAGACTCCTACCAAGCAGCTGCCATCACTTTCTGAAGAGAGCTCTCCCGAAACTCCAGAGAGTGCCTCGAAAATCTCACTACCATCTGCATCTTCTGCGGCTTTGCTCTTTGGTGGCGAGATCACATCCAAGTCTCCATCCACAGTTGAGACCTCGCCATTCACAATCTTTCGGGATGTCTCGAGCTCTCCCACGAAACCTGCAAAGCTTGGGCTTCCTCGATCGCAAGCACATATGAACTTGGCGCAGATTTTACGGGAAGCCGACAACGAGAAGGAGAATACTGTGCACAGCACTACACGTCTCTCCGAAATAACCGAGGATGCCGAAGAGGACGAGTTCTTCAACGGACAACAATCTGTCACCATGGAGCAGTCTACGCCAGTTCAATCTACATCCCTGGCAGATATCAACAAAGCTTTCCGTCACATTCACGGCATCATGCAACCAGGAGAGACAAAGCCACTAATGGACTATCACTCCTCTGATGCATACCTGGAAACAATTAAAACTCCATCCACACTGAACAAGTACAGACGTGCACGAGATATGGTCGATCGTCTGCCACTCATCCTCTCCAGCGACAACGAACCTGTGCGTCGAGTGATGGCCAGTTCAGATATGATGACTCCGGCACCATCATCTGAAAGCTCCCACTACACTACGGCAAATGCCTCCCCAGAGTCAGAGTATGATCTGCCATCCTCACCACCGAATTGCGCACCACTCAGCGATGATGACACACCAACCACAGGCACGGCAAGCATCTCTCCCACAGTACGGATTAGAACCTACCACCTCTCATCCTCGCCAGCCGCCACACCAGAGCAGGCTTACCCGTCATCACCGCCTCAATTCTGGTCACCCTCTGACCCACTGTACCAACCAGGCGACGGTCTACTCCCAATCGACCAATCGCTCTTCTTGGGATTTAGCGGCTCATACAGCCCAGCTCCACTCCGATATGATGACACGCCACAAGACACGCCAACTCGTGGACCAACAACGCGAGCACAAATTCAACGTCAAATATCGACATCTACAACAGCCACTGGTGTATCCGACTTCAATCTATCAGTGAGATACACGTCCCGTGAAGCCCTCCTATCGAACCAGGGCTCGCGGTACGTCCGCCGCCCAACAAGAACCGAGCGATTCACGACGTGGTTCTTCTATACCCGCAAGGCCAAGAATGTACAACCACAGATGCAGGCGGAGCTAACTCAGAGTGTGCAAGATACTGCACCAACTGTACCACAAACAGAGACAGGAGCAGAAGCAGAAGGAGGCCTCCTCAACACCTTAACCAAGAAAATTCGTCGGACATTGGGATTTGGAGCGCGACGATAAGTAAGAGATGGAATACATGAAGCATGAAACACGATGGCAATGAATGACCTTTTAGCGAGCGAGGAGTTACGGTTTTGTTTCTTTGAGATATTTCAGGAGTACCCCTGTACACATAAACACACAGCCCACTACGATGGGTAAGGCGATAACGACGATATGAGATCACGAAGAAGGGAAGGAATGGTTATAGTCAGTCTGGAAGGCACCGGGTGTTGTCTGAAGGATCTTGAAGGAAAGGAAATCAAAGAGCTTAGTATAGATACGTATGTACTTGATCACGGTTGGTCTGGGTCATTATGACTTGGGCTGAGACTGAATTGAGTTACAGTAGTATGGCTACTATGTACTTGTGGGTGGGCTGCGGTTTACGTCAAGTATAGCTTTGAGTTACTTGAAGTACTGTATGATTATCTATTATAAATTCAATGATTCGTTGACTTTCTGCTAAGTGTGTTGACCCTGATCGGGCATGTCTTCATTAATGTATATCATAAATATCTTGTGTTGGCGGCTAACCATAAATCAACCATGAATCACAAAGGTCAAGCAGATCCCTTGAAGACTCGCCTCTTTACGCCTTTCATTATCTCGTTCCTTCATCGAGGTTGAGTAGTAGCATCTAAGTCCCCAAAACCTATGTACCAGAGGACAAAATTGCCCTGGCCATATCAATCCGAGCAATCATTCCCAACTCGAACCTGTCTTCTTACATTCACGATCGTTGGTCATTGCATATCTCTCACAAGCCTCACAGGCATCCTACTCTTGCCTCTGCACTTTATGGTCACCTTGTACTGCATCAGCATAACTCGGTGGCGCACTTGCTTCATCATCTCCGGCACGGACGCTTGATCCTGCGTGTGGCATGTTGCTTCTTCCCTCTGGAGCCGGTAATCTAGCTGCCTTCCCTGGCTTGTTTTGCGGCACAGGTGGCGCCTGAGCACTTGTGCCATACTGTCTCTGTTGGCCTGGTCGTCGTGGGCCTGCTGGCTCTTGCGAAACGTAGTAGTATGTGACTCGTGAATTGCCGACATTGGCTTCATCGTCGGCAACGGTTTGATACTCATAGTCGTACTCGGGATTCTTGGCGATTATGTACCAGGCATGAATCAGGCCAGGAATGTAACCGAGTATGCAGAGGAGGATATTAATGAATGAGTCGGCGCTGCAGAGACCACTTTTAATCCATACTGTAGGTAGAGTGTTAGTAGTGTGCGACACAAGACGATTGGAAGGAGGTAAATATGTATGCGATGCGGAAAGAGTGAGGCTATTATGGTGACTTACCTGCTACCGGTGGAAAGAGGACAGCGATGAAGCCGAGGAAGATATCGCTACAAGACATGGTGTTGCGTCTCGTTGACTAAGATGGGTTGTTGTCAGGATCGAAGGGGAAATGCGAGATCAAGTATAACAGCGAAGTTCAAGGTTCGAGGTTCAGTTGCAGTATTGTAGATTTGAATGAAAGTTGCCTGGATGTGATAAGTGATCATATGCAGGTACGCAATGACATCGATGCCCAAAAGAAATGGAGAATTGTGGCTGTAACGTGGCAAGCGGCGTGGCTGTTTCTGGAACCAAGTGGCAGGCTTTGATAATACTAAGCCAAAACGGGTCTGGTGGACTGATTCTGCGGTCGCGTGCCTTGCGGGCAATTTTCTGAGCCATTTATATAACACCGCATTACATCTAAACTCGACACATCATGACATGTATGGTATTGAACAAGTGGTAGCACAATCCGCAGATTTTTGATCCTAGTATGATTGCCAATTACAAGTCGGATTCTCCCCATATCCAAGATCGCAGCTGGCACGAAATATTTTCAGTATGCCTACATCTATGTCCTGGATAAGGCAAGACTGGTTGGTCTACTTGTACGAGTTGTCAGTGATTAGCCTACCAACAAGGAACCCGCGCAATCAACTCTCTGTCTCGTCCGCCGATGACTAATCCCAGATCAACGACATTTGTCGAGAGTCAGTCGTTCGCGGATCTGACAAGGAGACGGCATCGAGAGCCACATGTGAATCGAAGAATTCGCTACCTACTTACCTTCCGATACAGGTGTTGCTTGTTCTCCACCGGACAATAGGCTTGGCGTATTTCAAACACAGGAGAGGTCTAGAGAATTGAACCTGAAGTGCCAGACCCCATGGCAGGCTTCGAGCTGTGGAAGTACTGTTTATCGTCGAGTATGGGACAATGTAGAGCTGGCTCTTGCGCGTGTCGCAATTTCTCTTGTGCCCACGTTGGAGTCTCTCCACTAGTGTTGATGCAGAAGACCTCGGGAGTTACCAAAGTTGAACTTGCTCGTGTATACTGCTTCTTCGTGCAGACTGAAATCACAATCGGTATTTTCGGTAGGCGCACATCCATGCTTTGCCGCTGGATATACCGCCTCACGATGAGCCGACATATGGCTTGTCGATGGTAGAGTTAGAGACTCGGTACTGATCAACTACTGCGGCTACAAGATACAATACCTCCTCGCTTCATGGGCTTTTTCCAATAGCCGAAGGTTTTGCGATAGATTGATCAACCCAACCACAGTTCCACAGTTTGATAAGCACGCAATCCGTACTAGATACCCGATTTGCAACCGAATATCTCTTGTTCCATCTCACTTGCACAATTGCAGCAAGCAAAGATACATCTTGCCGTGGTCATGGAGCCTGATCAACTCTTGGCACCATTCTTCGATTGCGCCATCGCGAGACAGTGCCAGTGTCTTGGGCTCAATCGGTCGAAATGCTGGCCTCTACAGTATCTTTATTTCAACACCAACGGCTAACTTGCATAACGAGACTCTACTCAAGTTTTTCAGGCGCCCAGTCGTATCGACTTGCATTAGTAAATGCGCGACTTGTTTCCTGATACGTAGAAAGTTGAGCTCCGCCTGCATGATCCAGGCACAGTGTGCAGCTTGGACTGTACTGGATAATTCTGGCCTCCATGAATTTCGCGACCAGCCGCATCCCCGCTTCATCCTGGTGCTGTACGTTGTGACCAGTCACGGCTCAAGACGAGGGGAGTTTCCCGAGAGATATCACGGCTAGCGCAAGCAAGTACCCAGCATAACGTTCCCGAGAATATTCTCGGTCGACATGACTTCGGAGCTTCGAAGTATATATAACTAGGTAAGCTTGTAGTCAGCTTTTGTGTTTTCGTTCCCTAAGAAGATACGATACCTTTCATTTACAAAATCGAGGAACATCAAACATGCTGTGGTTCGCAGTGGCTGCTCTCTCGAGCTTACTTGGTTTTTCCTTCGGAGGTGCTAAGCCCCGGAATCAAGTGTCGAAACAGCCCAACATCCTGTTCCTCTTCACTGACGACCAGGACTTGGATTTGGGGTCGATGCAGTATCTTCCTACTGTCAGGAGTCAGATCGTGGAACAAGGATTCACCGCTCAAAATCATTATGCTACAGTCGCTCTGTGCTGCCCCTCCCGTGTGGCCCTCTTGCGCGGCCAACATGCACACAACACCAACAACACCTACGTGAATGCACCAGGTGGAGGATACGATAAGTTCAGGCTGAGTGGTGAAGACAACGACTACCTCCCACACTGGCTCAAAAAGGCCGGATACCATTCCGAGTACATCGGAAAGCTAATGAACCAGTACGGTCCGTACAATTACAACTTCACGCCTAAAGGTTGGGATCATTTTGACGGTCTACTTGATCCGTATACCTACATCTATAACACACCAGTCTTCTCTACGAATGGTGCTCGGCCGGTCTACTATGCCAAACACCATCAAACCGATGTTATCAGAGCCAAAGCAGTTGATAGACTCACTCAGCTTGTGGCAAACACTAGTCAGCCATGGTATCTTCAAGTATCAACCGTGGCACCACATCAACAGTTCAACACGTCTGGAAGATATCCACCCGTGCCCGCTACTCGGCATCAAAATCTATATCCAGGCCTACAAGCTCCGAGAACTCCCAACTTCAATCCTGCTCAACAGGACAAGCCATCCTGGATTGGGAAGCTTCCTCAAATGAACGACACTCAAATTGCGTTCAGTGATGCCACATACAGAGGACGAGCACAAGCTCTTGCCGGGATTGACGAGCTGATTGGAAATCTATTAGATATTCTTGAACAGGCCGGGCAACTGGATAACACGTATATCATGTTTTCGGCAGACCATGGCTACCATGTTGGTCAGCATCGGATCCCTGCAGGCAAGACTCTGCCTTATCGTGAAGATACTCATGTGCCATTCTACGTAAGGGGTCCAGGCATCGAAAACGGTGAGTTAATACTTCCGCAATACGCCGGTGCACTTGCATGGCAACCATACTTATATCATGATAGGTCTAACCAGTGTCAACCCTTCGACGCATGTCGATATCGCGCCTACCATATTGACATGGACGGGCCTACCCAAAGACCAATGGCCGACGTTCCTCGATGGTCGTGATCTTTCTCCAGATTGGACAAATCCAGTTGGACAGACAGTTGGATCAGAAGTAATCAACATCGAGTTTTGGGGTACCGCTGTCATAGAAGGTGCACTCATCGTTCCCAATGCGACTGGAAACAGCTACAAAACACTGCGGATAGTCGGTCCAAACTATGGTTATCTTTACAGCCAGTGGTGTACAAACGAAACAGACTTTTATGATACAGTAGTAAGTCCTCCTTCCTCGTCCAATATCACCCACATAACAATTTTGCAGAACGACCCATATGAGCTCACTCGAATCACGCCTTCAGCGCAACCTGCCCTTGCTAACCGCTTGAATGGCATCTTACTGGCCACGAAAACTTGCGTTCAGGACTCCTGTCGCAATCCTTGGGGTTACCTCCATCCTTCTGGCAATGTGTCGAGCCTACAAGACGCTCTTAACCCTGCATACGACTCATTCTACGCATCCCTGCCACGTGTCTCATTCAACCAGTGTCTCCAGTTCCAATCGCCGAGCAATGAGCAGCCGTATTTTCCAGGATTTAACACCACAGCGGCGTATGCCTTTGCTCAGCAGTATAGGAATGCGACTGACAAGCTTGGGAGTGCGCAGTATCCAGGACAAGATGATGCAGTCCACGTGATTCCAAGTGAAGGGTTCTATGGGGATGTCTACCAGGATTTGGCGACGATTGAGCAAGATTCGAGGGTATTAACGGATGCAGAACTGCAGCCGCAGACGCCGGGAGCGAGAAGAAAGAGATGGTATAGCGACTTAGAAGATGAGGTGCTCAGTTAATGACTCGAGTGCGAGCGTCCTTCTACCCAGTGGGATTCTCGTCTACATACGAGACATGGTGCAACCCACTGGAACAAGGTACCTCTGTTTGGAGGTCAATTACTCGACCAGCTTACTATAAGAGAGTTCGACGTGTTAGCAATTTGGTTCAGTGACTCCAAATCTAGTCATTGATTGTGACCTGGACTCATCAATGCGAGATACGTGCCTACCTATCGAAATCGTTGTACTGTGCTTCCACTGATGTAAACGCGCTCAAAGAGGCAAAAGACGGTTAGCAACGTGTGTTTTCATTCGTGGAAGCTTGCAAGCTCCCACCCACGTGTTGCGGAAACTAATCCTCATTCCATGGTCCGTCCGCACGGATGTCGGAATGAAACATCCGAGACAGTGAGGTGAAAGTCTACTGAATACAATTTAAATATCAGCTTCCCTTCCAAACACACGAAACACGTCCTACTAAGCTTCTATCCCCGCATCTTAACAGAGAAGGCTCACGGTACTCACTCTAAACACTACATCCAATAACACCCACCATGTCCGCAACAACAAACATCCTCGGCCTCAGCCCAACAACCACAAACCTCACCTCCCCAGCCGCCTTCATAGCCGGCAACTGGGCCTTCGCCTACCTCGTCCTCGCCTCCCGCACACCCAAACAATTCCTCGGCCTAGACCACAACGTCAGTCCCCGCCAAGACCTAAACAAATACGGTGCCGACGCCGTACGCTCCGGCAAGATCACCCAAGCTCAACTTGATCAACTCCAACGTCTTGAAGCCGCAAGTGCAAATTCTACCGAGGGCTTCATTTTGTTTACGGCGAGTGTGCTGTTTGCGGTTGTTGCGGGGGTGCCGGAGCCGTTGTTGACGAATGCGTGCACGACTTATACGGTTGCTAGGATGGTGTATGGAGCTGCGTACGTTTTTACATCGACGAGTGGGTGGTCTCAGGTGAGGGGGGTTGCGTGGTGGGTGGGCAATGCGAGTTGTCTTTACTTGCTGTGGAAGGGTGCTACGCTGAACCGGTTGTGACCACTACGCGCTTGATATGGTGTGAAGGCTGTGAAGTCTATGGTGTTTTTCGTGGCCTGTCAAGAATCGTCCATTAGGCAGTGGACCCATGTATCTATATACTCCATAACAACTCATGTACCATTTCACCTCACACCACCATGCCACTCATTGCTCGCGATGCAATTCTACCTCTACTGCAGATCGAACAATACAGAAATCCGGCACGGAGTCAGCGGGCCTGACTTAGCTCAGCTGATGAGCATGAAAGCTCTATAGGATCCAATATGGAGAAGATCCTTGAATATTCTGTCCAAGGCTTGCTCGAGGATGACCACCTACATACAGACTGAAGGCAGCTTACCACCAGAGAACCAAGGGATGGCACAGAAATCAGAACTATTGAGCACATGAGTCAAGCTATTACTTGACCTGTTGGAAAGTATTTTATAGTATTCTCATGGTCGAGCAAAGATTACCTGAGTATGTACTTGGGTACTCATTGGCTGACAGTTCAACGTGTAAAGTGGTTACCGGAAAGGTTGCCCTATCCAACCGATTTACGCGTCATTCGCGATGTTAGCGTGGCAAGTTCGTGCTCGAGACGTCAAGTTGCTCGACCACCATCTTGTCGCCGCCTTTCCTCTGCTTTTAGGTCGTGCTCACAAGGACAACAACAGGGAGGCTTTGTAGACGGAGTTGCACAAGATTTGTTTTCTTTCTATATGCGTCGTGGTTGCCTGGCACAGAAATGCAGCTCTGCGATTTACTACATTTGTCCTCATCTCGGGAAATATGAAATCCGAGCCTCCGCCATATCCACGACCGGTGCCTCATATCGACTGTAACGAAGACATACTCCTTCCAGGAGCGAGAGTATACGTTTCGAATGATGATGGTGCAGATGGAACTGTAGAGGAGCTAGCAAAGCAGAGGGGCGCAAAGAGAAGAAGAATTGAAGAGCACGCACAGTCATATTTGAGAGGAGATGGGTTGTTCATTTTGAGTGCGGGCTTGAAAGGTCCTTTCGACGGAACGTGGCGGAACCCCTGGTCTCGAGGCCGCAAGAAGCGAAAGTTCCAGCACGAGGTGAAGAACAAGCCTTCAGGAAATGTGGATATCATTAAGGAATCGAGACATATCAAACAGTGTTCTACACAAACTCAAGATGGCGCACCAACCACAGCACTACGGGCGTCTACACCTTTGAACAACCCTTTCCAGCAGCCGTTGCTACCTTCTGATCCTCCCAAGTCGAATGAAAAGGTTGAAAATTGGCTGAGACGTAGTTCTGTCTTGCCACAAGAGGAGAGCTTTGCAGCACCTGCATCACCCACACCAAAAGCAAAGCCCTCTCATATTGATTCGGCTAAGACTCGCAACTGGACACCAACCAAGCAGCGAATTACGGTAACTAGTCAAGATGTCGGAGCACCTATACACCAACCAAATTTCCGAGTCGAAGAGTCTTTCGAGACCCTTGTTCGTGGCGAGAGTCTTGTAGCCCAACCTGAAACCGCTCATTCACGTCTACAAAATGCGCTGCATGCAGAATCAATAGTATTTGTACCCGAACTATCAATGCTACAGAACCCACATATGAATATATACAGCCCGACAGCATGCAAAGATCGTGCAGAAGAAGAGATAGCAAGAACCACTCGAAAACACGTCGAAAGCAAAGATCTTGAGAGCTTGACTAACAGTCGAGGCCCTCTGTACGGCGAGCTTGTAAACGCGATAGGCGTGGCTACAACAACGAACGAGTCCGACGCCAGCAAACTTGTCACTCCACCTGTGTCTGACCAAGAACAAAGGGACAAGTATATATACCACAAGATCAGAACGACGCGCGAGAAGTCTCAAGTTGTGAAGAGTGTGCCTCATGACGACCAACAACAATCCAACAAAGTCAGTTTTCTGGGCAACAGAAACGAGGTCAAGGATGGAGAGCAAGTAAACTTACCGGAAGTCGTTTCTCCTGAAGTCAAGCTTGAGAAGCCCGAGGCGTTACTCGATGCAGAAATCAGCGGGGGAGAGGTTCACACAGATACAATACAGCGGCAGGGCGACGATAGTGAAGATCAGGACATCGCTACATCTCGTCCACCGATTCTGTCTACCGCAGCAACAGACTTGACATCCACAAATATGCCGCCGTCAGCACAGCCAAAGCCCGAGCTCCAAACACTGACATCTCTAGCTTTGTCATCGATTGAACTTCTGGGGCCAGTACCTATCACGTCTGAGATGCTTCGATCAGTGAATGCTAGCGAAGTTGAAGACCATCATCTTGATGTACCGGACGATTCTGGGGCTGCATCTCCATCCAAGCAATTCCAGAAAAGCGGCTTGTTGATTGAAGCTGCAGTTCATGGACCAAATGAGGTCCAGCAGAATGTTGCAGGACAGAACGAGAGCTCTTTCTCTAAACTTGAGATGGTCTCAGCTTTAGAGACGCTACAACCGAGCATCAGTGATCCGAAGCGTATTGATACAGAACAGCCAAGCATACCGAAAAGTTCGCTGCCTACCAGCCTGCAGCACATCACAAGTACTAGTCCGCAGCCAGCGAAGAGACAGAGGGTAGCTAAAAAACCAAAGAAAGCGTCATTTGTGGCTGAATCGTCCTCTATGTCGTCTACGAATGGGTCCATCAAGAGTGCACTTAAAGTACAAAAGGTCGGAGCCAGTCCAAAGTCAGGCTCTGTCACTAGCAAGCGTCTCAGATCTCCACCACCGTCTTTTTCACACCCAGAAGTTGATATGGAGACATCCGCCGAAGACGAAATCAGTTCCCATGGTAGTCCGTTGCAAGCACTGCATTCTCCACTATTAAATAACACACCACGACCAAGGAACAGTGCTCGCAAAGGTATACTCAAGAACACAAACGTTCCATCACCATCAGCCGCCGCACTAGCATCAGTCGCACTTTCTTCACGACTCGCCACAAACGCACCGTTGGCAAGTGGACAAAATAAACTCTCCGCCGTAGCAGACGATGACGGATTCGACCTTGCTGGTGCAATTGACGATCTAGGTAGTTTTTTGAGTACTTGGACGGACGAGAAGGATGGATTGCAAGTTGCATAATGCAGGAAAGGATGTACATTTGATTGTTTGAGGTGGAGTTGATGTAAATTAGCGAGCAAGCGAGTGTTCAACTCAGTGAAGTGAAGGGAAGTATATAGCCTCTCAATGTTAGCAATGATGATTCACACCTCAATGAATGGATAACTGTGTATGTACGTATGTGTGTTCAACAATACATTTGAACCAAGACCTTGAAATTATCGGTCTTATATCTTCTATTGCACCTTATGTATGTGGTCGACTTCATGCGGCACTGTATGTAGTGTACCACACGGACTAGAATCTCATGTTATCATCCATGTACTGTACTGTACATACCCAATTTTTCAAGTACAGTACCATAGACGAGACAATTCTATAGTACGTGACCCCATCCTTGGTGGATAGTACATGCAGCGAATACACAAATATCACCCACCTTAGAGTATATCGTATGTTAACCCCCTCGTTCACTGATAGACTGACAATGAGTGGGTAAGACTCGTTACTACTACATGTCGCACGATGAATCAACAAGTCTACCTGCCCAGATACATGATGCGCGAAGTGACTGTAGAAGTACTTGTGTACTTCCGGGTTTGAGCTCATGTGGTGGTTGCTGCGCTATGGAGGGAGATGGACTGACAAATCTGTGGGAATAAGATTATTATTACATCAATGCATGCTATGGATGAACAAGGATTTGTGTATATACGTAAATTTGTTTAAGTGAGTTGACCTGCTAACAACGTGGCTCAATTTTAAGTGCAGACCATGGACTGTTTTGGTTGGTAAAGTGGTTGATTGAATTGATTATTCAACCACGGCGTGTGTTGAACATATAATAAGCTGACGGGGGTCTAGAGGCACGAGGGTTTGCGTTTCGGGTTCTCCAGGTGGTGTATCCTGTTCTGCTCTTGGCGGCCGCCGGCGACCGGGTGGCTGCGAAGTTCATTCTAGCCAGCAGTGGCTTGAGGAGGTTCGTTGTCAAGCCGCTGCTGTGCTGGAGATTAGGTTCGTTGCTAGATATAGCCAAGATACCTTTGGTCGACTGTTCCAAACCAGCTTCAAGATTGTTGAGAGCTCGCTTGTCCATAGCAACTTCATGTCGGTGGTAGTATCTTGTCCAAAATAACCATGCTCCAACAGTCAAGATTGTCAACGGGATAGTGATAGCCCAGTAAATCCAGAATTTGTTCGACACTGTTGCACCACCGGAGGCCGTCCCATCATCAGGTTGCCATTGAAACATGTTCATGGCGAACAATGTTGCGATATATGTCGCAGGGAGAAATATCACGGTCACAGCGGCAAGTGTCTTCATAGATGAAGAGTCTCGTTTGCTACCGACTGCAAGGACGCGGGAATCCTTCGCAAGTTCGATATTGATTCTTGTGTCATCACGGTTGAGGACGTGGATAAGCTGCAGAAAGTGTCAGTCGTTGTCGGGGATGCAAGAGGGAAAACATACGTGTGTGAGCTCACTCTCTGCACAGGCGCGATTGTACTCAGAAGAAATTTGGTGCTTGTCCACATGCATTCTGAGGGACCTCACAATCTCGGCAATGGCCACGCCGTCTTCGTTCCTTATATGTGGAGACCTCCCGAACAAGTCTTTGTGAGTTTCGTATGCCGACAAGATCTGGTTACATATCGAGCTGTACATTGGCACAAGAAGGATTTCCTGTGCAGCGATGAATACTTGGTTCGAAACAGCATCAAAATTACCCTTTTCGCGCATGAAGTTCGGGTTTGTGGTTTCCCAACGAGCTGTCTGCTTCTGGGTGTCATACAAGATACCAGACACATATGCAGTGGCAGATGATGAAGCACCACAAAGGTAAGTTGCACAGGCTAATGATAGCCAGTATGGATGTTCCGCCAGATGTCTCGTCGACCTGAGTATGTTTTGAAACATAGTCCACCTCTTTTCATCACGACGGAAGCATATGAAGGCTTGTACAGGCCCATTGCGATTTTGCCTGTCAAGCTTCTGGGTCAATTCGATAGCATACCCACTGTGAACAGAACATCGCAGCTCATAGTGTGTCAGTGTACCATCCTGCCAGATTGGCGATATCTGAAGGCCGGTTGCTCGACTGGAGTGTGGAGGCTGTGAATATATGCCCAGTAAGTCATGCAGACGGGACCAAATCTGGGAGCTGCACTCGACCCCGGAACTATGTCTGAAAGTGTAGAAAAGGCGGACAAGAAGGACATAATCCCGAACTCCTTGATCAGCATCAAGAGTGTCCCAGTTTGAGGGGTCGATTTGCGTATGAACAATGACAATGGAATTATCAAGTTTCAGGCGTTGTACTTCTAATGCTGTAATAGTCGTGCTTGACTCGTCCCACACAAGAGAAGTCGCTGGTGGGCTGAAGACATTCCAGCCTTGTCGCTCCATGACCGAGGCCAAGCCGAATGAGTGCTGAGATTCCTAAAAGTAAGAGGAGACCTTTGACACAGGTTGAAGATCGATGATCGTAACGTCTCAGAAGCGAGAAGCAAGTTGAGTAGTGGAGCGAGTAGAGGAACAAAGAGAGAGCTCTAAAAAGACACCGACAATCCATCGTGGTTAGAGTACCTGGAGTAGAAGTCAGTGGGCAGCGCAAAGAATGCAGGTGGTCATTGGCGAATCCGGTCATGCATGTACATAGGCGTTTTGCAAGGGCCATCCAGCCTCACTATCCCGTCGGGCAACCTTGGGATACCAAATTCAAGCCCCGCGGCAGCCGAGGAAAACAGGACATATCTGCAGGGTTGCTGCAGGTTCTGACCATGATAGCCAATTCGCCAGTCATAAAACATATCGAAATACTGTGTAGTGCAGGCATGATGTTGAGGCGAAGCAAACAAGAGGGGCGGAGCACTTGATGGATGGGAAGGTCCGATGCTAACCTCGAACTCAACGTGTTATTGGCTGATCTCTCCACCCACCACCCACCTGCCAATGCCAGCCGCAAGATGCACTTCCAAGGGTTGTAGACAAACACTGCCAGTGTATCAGTTCATCTACTCTACTCAAGATTTTTTTATATATCTGGTTCTGGTAGACGGAATGCCTCCTATCGGCCACACTATCAAGGTCATCCTTGACTCTATCAAAGTGTTTACCTAGACCGGTCTAAGGCGAGTTTGGGTTGTGGTTGCCGCAAGCTTTACCATTTGTGGAGCCGGTATGGTTGGTAGCATATCATTTTGTTGGCTTTGGGAAGACTAATATAATGTATCAACAGGGTGGATGTGGCTAATATGACCTACTATGTATGTATGGCTCGGAGTAGAGACTCGAGTATTGGGTATCAAAAAACAACAAAAAGTATTCTCCATATATCTTCCATGGTTATTCTCCATCCTTTCAGTTTGTTCTTCCATCCAACGGTTGATTCCTTGTTCATCGCTCCATGTAGTTCAATCTCAATTCATTCCATCTCCAATCACACCACGCAACGAATGCGCACATCAAGAACACCCTCAAGGCCTCGCTGTATTGAACGCCGAAACAGTGCCCACCCCATACTCCGTAAAATCATGTCGACTCGTTCCATTCGTATTCGCTTTTCTTCCTTTACCTCCGTGTTCATTTCCGTTTAATTTCCACAGTCCCTTTCCTATGGTGTCCTCGCCGAGTCCAACACCCCTCAGCTTCATGGCCGCATTCCCCAGTAGTCCAGCCGCTTCGTGTGTAAGCTCCCAGCGTGTACTGGCAAAACTCTCCTTGAGTATAAGTAACAACCCGAGACATCTATTTTTGCCCGTCACGTTTTCAAGATCATCGGGAGCACGTACACCCGCGACTCGGTCAAGGTAATCGCGCATATCTCTTTCGCGCTGTTCGTATGTTGCGAAGTCTTCTTCGCGAGGGGCTGGCTGGATTGGCCCCTCAAGCGCGAAGCCATAGCACCAGACTACTAGAGCCGAGATGTAGAGTACCCATGGACGGTTGAGTAGGAAGTCATCTCGCGCAATATACCTATCACTGTCGTATGCTTGTGGCAATATAGGTGACGCGTGACCATAGATCCGGTTGTCA
>Ga0068631_100220_pt1 | contig 22012 bp, 19 predicted proteins | sample InSIn5gowninarea_2_FD_77434 | JGI IMG/M metagenome (GOLD analysis project Ga0068631, IMG submission 77434) | Clean room microbial communities from NASA Spacecraft Assembly Facility at Jet Propulsion Laboratory, Pasadena, California, USA -... ...
ACATATTATCACAGCACCACACAATAAAATCAACAAGATAAGAACATGTGTGATACTAGAAGCACGCGTCGATAAGGACTGAAAGATGCAAATGTGAGTATCTCAGATCTCGAAATTGCAATCAGAACTAAGAGCTTGCTGAAACAACAGCATTCCAGAAAAGACATTATTCCCGCCAACACCATCGCTAAGTCATTCACGTCCGTATCGTTGGCATCACGCCAACAAACCACCAGCATCCGCAATATTCAATGAATCTGGACCAACCGCATCATGTGGTACTGGCAGTGCTACACCACTGCGTTGCGTTCTTTCGTGCAATTCATGTGTATTGTCCAAGTTTCTCGAGAACGACAACCTCGAGCGTTGGCTGTTTGTTCCAGACGAGGAGGCCGGGCTGGCCACGTCCTCACGTCTCATCTTCGGACCAAGCATACCTCCTATATCTGTTAGGAAGTTTGCATGAGATCGAGACACTGGTGACGATGTATGCTGCTGCGAAATTCGTCTTGAATAGTCCAACGAGGGTTGCTCCGACGTTGCTCCATCAACGAGCCCTCCAACATCAAAGAAGCTCATTTTCTTGTATGGAGTCCCGGGATCTGCACCTGGACTCGCTGGGTCATGGTCACTGTACGAGGTATGAAGCTCCTGCAACTTGAAGACGCTTGCTCTGCTACTATTCGTAGAAGCGACGGAACTGTCTCGCCTGCGCGGGACCTGCGCTGATCCCTTGCGAAATGTCCAAGCTGGGTCGAGTAGACCGCGACCCTGCGGTGTGATGACAGGTTCCACATTCTGCACCTGGGTCGATGCAGCCTCGATCGTGAGCGCAGGTCGAACTGCTCCACTTGTCATAGAGTCATGCCGCAGTTCTCTCGAAACGGTCAGCCCCAGGCCTCTTACGAGGTCCTCATCACTTCCCCAATGACGTTGTGCAATAGTTCTTGTCGCTGGCCGGCTCAGAACGCTGCCCTCTACATCATCATCCTCATCCATTGACCCTCCCCTGAACTTCACCTTCTTAACACCCTTGTCCCTGAGAAAGCTTCCGATCACGATAATGTTCGCAACTGAGGTGGCAGCAAGGATCTCCAACGATGCTAGTAAAGAGCGAAACTGTTGCGAGTAGTGTCGATCAATTGTGGCCGGCATTCGATAAGCAGTGACCGCAATGAGGACGAGCGAAAGTAAGAAAAGTGAAACCAGCGAGATTTTCTTGAGGGCAGGCATCCTCGACATGATAACGAGGGGAATTGGAAAGGCGATTAGTACAACATCGGTGACGATATCGCATGTTCCCATCGTGATGAGTTGCGCCGATCCTGTTCGACATGATGGTCCAGGATCAGGTACGACCATCCAGTAATTTTTAAAAGGTCGACACTCAGCAAAAGTTGCTATCAAAACGGCGACGAAAGTGAGACCGAAAAAGGCATATATGATTCGAGCAGCTCTTTCATAAAATCTTGTCCAAGTCGTGCCTATTATCTTCCGCACAAACTCCAAAACCGTCACCTTCGCGGTCCATATATAGAGGGCATAGAAGACTCGACTCGCGAGGACCAAGCGACTTCCGATGGAGCGATTCCTTATCTCTTGGTCCGTGAGGGTGAAGCTCGTTGTGTTGTTCGTACCCCATATCAGCACAGGATGTACAAAAGCCATTCTGAGGACTAGTGGTATGATGCTCCAGAGCATGATCTTGTCTTCGCGAAACAAACGCTCGGTCCGTACCCATCTTCCACATACTCGAATAAGAATAACAACCAGCGAAAATATGGTGCAGAACCAGCTGACTATCAAGGTAGGGTTCATGTCAGTCTTGGTCTGAAGCGCAGGCAGCGCAGTCGCCAGTTGAGGTTGTAAATGTCGGGTTCCTGCCATGATTGCGACGATTTCTGTAAGCTATTTCGCTGTCTCGAGGTCACTGTCCCCAAAGCCATGCTTCACCAAGCCTACAACAACAGCACGAATGTAGGTTGCGTCGATGAGGTGTCCAGCTTCGTCGCCTGAATCAGACTCCAGATGCGGATGAAGCAATGCCGGCTACACGGGCCGAGTACTGTCAGTAAAATCGCGATGAAGCTTGTTCGCCTGTCGTTGTTTATGGCAAAGTCCAATGACTGAGAGCCTAACTGCAGATTAATGCGTCGAACAGAGCAGTTTGAACAACGACAGCATTTTGATTTACCGAAAGCCGAAATGATAAGCAGATGGCGGCTGGGTCGTTCGCGGCCTGGGTCTACCATGGTGAAAGAGATGCAGCGACACGGGTTGGAAACCTTGGGGAAAACATCATCGAATGAGCTTGTTGGTAGCGGTGGGACTGGGGCATGACAAGGTCATTGTTGAACCTTGCCCCACGCGGAGCTTCCGATAGTGGAGGACGAAATTTGCTTGCTTATCGGCATTGGGTCGGTAACTTGTCACGCCTGTCAACTTTCTTCATTTGTGACTTTTCGGGGCTTCATCCTGCACATTTCGATACCTCCAGTTAGTTTTAGGTAGCCTCCGGCGTTATCTTTTGGCTTGAGTATGCTACGAGCACCGGCCAGAACCTGATGACACTCCAAGCTGACCCCCTACCTTCCTATTAATGTGAATGAAGCTGGTCAAACGAGTGATTGTAGAAAGACACAAGGGCGAAGCCGGAGTGAGCTGAAACATGACGGAGCCAAGGCTGATGCAACGGTGAAGAGGTAAAATGAAAGGCACAATCGAGGTTCTTGAATACATGTACATATGTACTGTACTGTGCTGTACTGTATGTACAGCTTGAGCACCACCGGTGGGCTCCTGAGGCTCTCCAATTGCTGCAACTTAAAGAACAAATAAGCTCCCTTTCTTGATGCACGAGCCAGCACGCCTAACGTCTCCGCTAACATCCCAAGACATTTCGTTTGATCGTACTCCCCTGTTTGCTGCTACCAGCAATGGTCACCTTGCAACCAACGGTGCAGCTATCGATAGATCCTCGTCTTCATCACTGCTCACGGTTTCTCAGCTCCCATTCTTCGACGTTCTGCTTTACCTTGGACGTCGTGTCGTCTCGCAAGGGTAAGGCATAGCTTGAAGAAGACTGTACAAGATGCAGATGCGTGGACGGAAGCAAAGCATCACCAGAGTATACTGAAGAAGTCCGAAACATCCTTGATTGTCGTGGCGGCTATAAGCAGGTCAGCATTGTCCTTACAGTACGCAGAAACTGTTAGCAAACCTACCCATTTGCTGCTATCATCCATCCATTGTGCGTCAACAATGTCATCTGATTCGTCGTTGACGGTGATTTTGATGCCGCTCCTGCTGAGAACCTGTTCAGTCCCAGGTGTGGTCAGAGCAATCTCCTCAAATCCATCATTGGTCAGTCTTTGTTGTATGGTGTTGTCCTCATTGAGGTTGATTCGTGGTCGAAACTGCTGTCTCTGTGGACTGGCTCTCAGACTCGGCTCATCCAGCATTCCCCTATAGGGGTTCTCAATTGCTAGGAATTCCTCTGCCGTCACTTCTTGACCCTATCACGTTCAGGTCAGTTCAAGCCCTCAAGTGAAATATTGACAAGCGACTTGCATCGTAAGGACACATGATACCACGGTGAAGACTCACTGTGCTGCATCCGACCAGCTCTCTTGCTCGTCTTTCCTCATACTGTCGACGCAGCAGACCCCGTCTGAAATCTCCACCAGCATTGCTTTCCTCCTCTCGCTTTGCGATCTGCGCACGATCCCAAGCATTCGCATTATTCCGCCATCGTACACTCTCCATGTACTGAATCTGCTCCTGTGTTCTTTTGTTTGGACTCCATTTCTGGCCTTGGATGTCCTCTTCATCTGCCTCCACAGTTGGTCGGCGACAAATGCGATATAATGCAGCAACGACAACGACAATGATAACCGCTGCGCCAATCGCAACAACGATAATAACAGGCGGTGCAACCGCAGAATCAGACTGATCGTTAGACGACATCTTGACAAACAATTCTTCCGGGTTATCAACTGTGGATGTATTGCGCAGTAGTTGTCGCAGACGCGAGACAAAAATTATCAAGTCTATCCGGAAATTTCACTCAGCATGTGAAAGATACCCACGCGAGGCTGCAGTGAAGACAACTCGATAACGATAACGATAACAACATCAACGCGACGCGTCGCCTCGCTGGGTCTCGTCACGGATCTTGTACTTTCATGCTGTGTTTCAAAGGCAAGTGATACCTAGGTAGGTAAGTAGGTATTGTGGCTCTCTCTCTCTCTCTCTCTCTCTCTCTCTCTCTCTCTCTCTCTCTCTCTCTCTCTCTCTCTCTACATGTACTCTCCTCCTCCCCCTACGTCCACATTCATCTCCTACAACCCTCAAAATCAACTCCCCCTTTCTCATACACCTCTTCTCTCTGCTGTATACACAAATACCACAAGTTAGACAGAAAGACAAAACCCCCCAAAACTCCTCCGTCACATATGCTCCATTTCAACCAGAATACCAACCCACAACAATGGCCATAAACCACCATAACTCCCGTCCCAGCAATGAACAAAATACTTGCATGAATACATGCATCCATCCACCTGTCCATTCCCAACACCCCGAGAAAGGTTTGTATATCCTTCAGAACCAAAAAAACCCCAAAGTAGTCCACAGCCCCCTATCACAGGATCTCGTGTCACCATACACAGCATAACACTCCAAGCCCCGATTCAGATTCAGGTTAATTGCAGTACGTACATGTACGTACCCGATCCGATCCAGAACCAGCAAATGAGTGGACGTATCTCGACATATCCCGGGGTAGTTCTCTTGTCTGGAAGAATGGATGGCTACAGTACATACAGGTCGTGTTACGGTTTCTCAATGGTGTCTCTTTTATGCGGTGGGAGTGATTTGGGATCGAGGTTGTGTTTTAGTGACTCGAGGTAACGGCTGGGGTTGTAGGTTGATAATCATACTTAAGTAATTGGTAGTGCAGTGTAGAACGCGTATGTTTATATTGACGATAATGATAGATTTTATTCTTTATAATCTCTGAGCGGCATGGAGTATGTACAGCACAACCTGCAATAGCTGCCATGTTCGGAGGACAAAGTACCAATGTTCTATGTCACAAACCATGCCGTCAACCGCCATCTCTTTTGGGATCTCTACTTGAATCCCTTCATATATCCCGTCAACTGATCAAAGTTTTCCAAACTCATCTCTGGAGCGTCACTATACATATTGTTCTGCATGGGCAACGTCTTGCCAGCCGACGTTCCGCCCAAATCCATCATACTAGTCGAGACCGCAGGTGCATACTGTGGACCGACATCCATAATCGTCGTTGTCATCGTCGCAGGCAGTTCCAGATCAGCGTCGTTTGCAAAATCCATCTCCCCAAACTCATTCAAGTCAAGACCATCGAAATCAATGGCATCGAAATCGAGCTCCATACCTTGGCCCGGCAACTCGAGGCCACCACCCAATCCCATTGCAGGGCAAAAATCGAACACACCCAGCTGGTCAGGCGTGATCGGCATATTACCATCCACTGTCGATCCTGCCGAGCCCTGTTTCGAGCATCCCCACTCCTGTATACCGGGCATACTTGAATTTGAAAGCCGATGGCCAACCGAAGAGCCACACGGTCCGCTGTGACTAGGCACCTTCTTCGACTTCAATCCGCCCTTCACGACATATGGTGCCATGACTGGGACAGAGCGTGTATCCGCGTAACCTGGGGATGACTCTGCGACTACGGGCGAGCAGAGTCCATGCTGGCGTTTGAATGCGTCGAGCCAGGTTTCATGGTCCGCCATTGTCCAATCCCAAGGGTCTGTCTCGCCGTAGATCACCAGCCGTCCGTGGTCTTGCAGCATCTTATCCGTGATTATGACGCCGTGTGTTTTTTGCTCGAGGACGAAGTTGGTCAATTCCTCTTCCAGTCTATTCCAGCAGTTCGAATCTTTGGTGTACTGGTCGACTTCCATACGCTCGTCGCCAGTACCAGGAGTATTGGTGCAGGTGGCTGCGCTACTTGTTCCGCCACTAGGGGTGGTTAGATTCGGGCTTGTACTATCGGAGTTCGTTCTCGGTAATCTCTGTGCGATGAAAGGGTTCATGCTGTTGCGCTCCAAGTCGATAAGATACGGCGGCATGGCGTTTTCTACCAGTCGTTCAACATGTGATTCGAAGCCCCAGCCGCAGCTCCAGTCTTTCATGTCGGCGCCGTTACGGAAGTGTGCTGCCAAATGGTCTGCTCGGGCTTGCCAGGTCGTAAACATTGATGGGCAGAAGCCACAGCGGGATTTGACTTCAAAGGTGGTTGACTTCCATGTATCCATGTGCGGATCGAGTTTGACATTATGTATCAGACGGAGATGCTGCCTCAAATGGTCTTTGCGGTAGAATGTGCGCTCGGCCAATGTCTTTTCATGGCAGGTAAGAAATTGGTGCGTCTCGAGATGGGCCGATGAAGGCGAGAGTGTGGGACAAAACACGCACTGCTGTTGGCCTGTGATGGAGTCTATACGTGTGGGACCCATGGGGCAGCACGTCCAGCGTTCCAGAGCTAGATGCAGGGATTTCTCGTGGCGTTGCCAATCGTATTTTGAAGGAAACGTATCCGTGCAGAATGTACACTGGAAAATTCGGTTTACTGGACTGCGACGTGGTTTACCCACGGATTGAGCATTTGGTGCACTACCGTTTATTTTTGTGGTAGACACTGTACGTTGATGGTTGAAGGGCGCACGTCGTCGGCGTCGCCGATCTGTGGAGGAGGCAAATGATTGCTTGGAGTTGTGGGAACGTGATGAAGCGAACGAAAGGTCGGAATTGGACGATTGTCGAGTTTCGAAAGAACTGACGGAAGGAGCATGGTTCAACATCAACGAAAGACTCGTGGAGTCATCTTCACTTGATGCTTTTTGGGAAGACGTTCGCGAGTTATGCAGGCTGCTTGCTGACTGCTTGCGTGAACCAGGTGGGAGTACATTGTCCTTGTTGGTGACTGCGCGAGCAATGGCAGTCATCGATGCAGGTTCGTTTTCAGGAGGCGAACACTTCCATCTATCAAGTGGACCGAGGTTGCGGTAGCCTTCTTCCAGGTTGAGTGTGCTCTGGGCCGGAATATCGACCGCGCCCAGTATAGGCGATGTAGGACCTGACATTGACCTGACTTTACCCCTGCGACGAGCATTGGCCAGCCAATTGCTAATTTGGCTTCGCTTGAGACCTGTGAGTTGTTTCAGTTCGTCTCTCTCTCGCTCGGTTGGGTACGGATGATCAGCATGTTCTGAGAGCCATTGTTTCAGGATCTTGACGGCGTCTCGGTGGAAGCGAGCTCCTGACTTGCGGCTTCGAGGGTCGGTCATGGAATTCAACTCCTTTCGCTGGGTAGTGATAGGGCCGTGGCATATCTGCTCGTCCTCTGCAATACCAGGGAATGTATTGATGTAGCCTTGTGGCATTTCTGGATGGACGAAGCTGCACTGGCGGTAAAGCGATATGCAGGCAGTGCAACCTGTGATCAGCATGCCTCTAGCTGCCAGGTAACAATCCATGCCCATTTGTGCACACAACGAACAAGGTTCCTTGGCTTTGAACATAGGGTAGTCGATAGTACTATCGTCGTTCCATCTGACTGCCTCAACCTCACAGTCGTTGATTAACTTGAGCTTGACGGTTTCAACACGATGCTGTTTGTCCGCAGGCAAGCTAGTCGACTCCCCAGTGGTTGAGGAAGTTTCCGCGTCTAGATCAAAGGGCGGGACTGCTGCCTCGTCGAAGTCAAAATAGTCCATGGCTAAGTGTTGAGCAGGCCAATTTCAGTGATTGGAGTTGTGCCTGACACAAGGTGTCAACGACACAGGGCGTGCTTGTGGTAGATACAGACGATGACCAATAAATTCTTGAAGAAAAGATCGAAAGGGACTCACGTTCTGGCGAAGCAGGGCGCCTTTGGGTAATTGAAGCCTCACGTCAACTTTCAACACGGGCCTTGAGGTAAGCAGGATTGATGAGTCGAAGCATTGCAGGTACTCAGCACTGTAACATGGCACGCCCTCTGCTGAACAACGTTATGCCTATAAGAGCCTAGTGATCGTCATGGAAAAACTATCAAGGCTTTCCTATTGGAAGGAGCGTATGATAAGATCGTTCTTGGCGTTATCTAAGCCTTTTCTGGACGAGCTTCTGGAAGCAACGAACGAACAATCGTCCAATCAAGAAATTCATCCACAAAGCCACTTCCGAATGCCACACCACCTTGGACTTCGCTTTAGCAAGTCGTCTACAGTATTATAAAATAGAGCAACCTTTTTGTGGATACCACGAGCAAGTCTTCGAGAGTTGAAAGCACTGAATGATGTCTACTGCCAAGGCTCCGTAAGAGAAGATCCTCTGGTGGGAGTGATCGAACTGCAAGAGACTGAGACATTGGGTCTGAAGTCATGGAGGTAGAGGCCGCAGCTTTTATAAGATGACCGTGGGAGCCAACATGTCTTCTGTCTCGCAATAGAACTTAAAACACTTGTCGGTGAGAGAACCGCCAACATATTGGATTCTATGCTGAATTTTAAATGTATTTGGTGAGCAATGACCAATGGATGGATGTTGTATCAAGTAGGACAGCGCTTAGGCGTAACGATCAGTCTAATGGGCGAGGCATCATCTGACTGGAACCAGAAAGCAGGTACATTGTCCCAAGCCCATACGTGAGAGCACTTCAGTGAGTTGCAGAAGGTAAATCTCACAATCATCAATGCAATCATTGCCATGTACACGAGCACACAATTTGAGATCGAATTCTGGTAACTAGCCTAGCTAAATCCGAAAGTGTACACAATTGCTCTCGACCACAGTTCCTGCGAAATAATCGAGCTTTGGCCTTTCTAGTGGGGTTAGGTCGACTACTGAACTCCAAACACGACTACGAGCTACGAGTGCAACAGGTAGGTGTCTTGTGTGTGTAAGCTGCTGGACTGATGAGCTAGCTAGAACTTGGACAACCATCACCATTTCTGGCCTCTTAGTGTTATGCTTCTTGAGGTTGTCAACCCTCTGCTGGAGATGACAAATGAGCGGGTTTCAAGAGCAAGAGTGCGTGGTGGTCGCTGTCCAGAGGTGAAGCTTAGTAACGTCTGGCTTAGTAACACCTTGTTCTCCTCGCCTTACAGTTTCGAAGTCTGGCCAATCCCCGTCTATTCCGCAAAACTCTACTTAAGTGGTCCGTGCTGTAGCGTTCTCCGCATCCTCGGCAAGTATCCCAAGAGTGCGGACCACAGCGCCGACACGAGTCGGAGCTCAAAGAGGCTCAATGGCGACTCGACCTAGCGGGCAAGCCTCTGCCGAGGATGCAGACGCGAGGTCCTGCTGGATGGTTTCTAGCCAGCTGCAATCATCTCATGAACATTCTCGTGTGTGCCTTTTCAATCCGACCATTCTATCCTCACTCGTGTGCTTAGTTTAGAGCTCACAAGAGTTGGAAATGCCAATCTTCAAGAGCCAACAGCCTCCCATTGATGTGCCCTGGCATCTTCCCATATGGACGTGGCTGTTTGACTCTGAATACTCGCCATTACAGAAGAATGCTGCGGCTGACGTAAAGGGCTTCACGAACGCTGCGACTAAGGAACATCTGTCGTACGCAGATATTAAGATACACACAACCCACCTGTCAACGGCGTTGAAGAAGAACTATGGCTTGCAAGAAGGGCAGACCGTTTCCCTGTTCAGTCCGAACAGCGTTTGGTACCCTGTTGCGATGTTCGGCACCTTGAGAGCCGGAGGCGTGGTCAGCGGTGCCAGCCCTGCATATGGTATGTAGAATACATACTAGGAGAAACGACCACTGACCAGGAATAGGCGTCGATGAGATGACTTACGCGCTGCAAAAGGCCGAGAGCAAGGTTCTATTCACTGTCCCCTCGAGCATGCATATTGCAGCTGCCGCCGCTCAGAACGCTGGTATTCCTAAAGAACGGATATTCCTGCTTGAAGGTCAGATGGATGGATATAAGACAATGGCTGAATTGCTGCAAGAAGGTAGCGCGCACGGCGATGCTGGACAAACACCACAATTCAAGCTTCCACAGGGCAAGAAGAATAAAGATGTTTGCGCCTTCCTCAGCTTTTCAAGTGGAACAACAGGCCTACCCAAAGCTGTGATGATCGCACACTCGAATGTCGTTGCGCAATGTTTGCAGGTTGAACAAATTTCACCCCAAAGTCTTCGTCGGATTTTGGCTGTCCTTCCGCTATTCCATATTACAGGTCTTGTTCACCAGCTTCACCTACCAGTATTGCTAAACGCAAATGTTTACATGCTACCGAGCTTCACAATGGATGCTATGTACAAGTGTGTGGAGGAATATCGACTGGAAGAGATGTTGCTTGTTCCCCCAATCCTGATCAGAATGGTTCGAGAAAAGGATCTTCTCAAAAAGTACGATTTGAGCAGTTTGAAACGGTTCTCGTCGGGCGCGGCGCCACTATCCGCCGAAATTCTCGTGCTGCTGAAGCAGACGTTCCCACAAACAGCGACTGAAGACAGCAGCACTGGATTCAAGCAAGGTTATGGTATGACTGAGTCTTGTTCGTGTATCACCGCACATCCGCCTGAAAAATACGACTACAAATACGCATTCAAAGTCGGCACTATCGTGGCATCGACAGACGTTAAATTCATTGATCCCCTAACAGGTAAGGAATGTGGTTTGAATCAGCCAGGCGAGATTTGCGCACGAGGACCACAGATTGTGATGGGTTATCTAAATAACGAGAAAGCCACTCGGGAGACCTTTGATGAGGATGGATTCTTACATACAGGTGATATTGGTCAAATTGATGAAGAGGGCCTCATCACAATTGTTGATCGGGCAAAGGAGCTGATCAAGGTTAAGGGCGAACAGGTGAGTTTGACATTGTTGTATTGTGCAATGTATTGTCTAACGATCAAAACTAGGTTGCTCCAGCTGAGCTTGAAGACCTATTGCTAGGCCATCCAGATGTTGAAGATGTGGCGGTTCTCGGTATTCCAGATGATTATGCTGGAGAGCGGCCCAAGGCATATATGGTGTTGCAAAAGGATAAGAGGAGTGACCCGCAGGCTGCGTGCAAGAGGCTCATTCAGTATGTCCAAGAGAAGAAGGTACGGCACAAGTGGATCAAGGAGATCGAGATCATCGATGAAATACCGAAAAGTCCATCGGGCAAGATTTTAAGGAGAGTGCTCCGAGACATGGCAAAGGAGGGTAAACATGGCGTGGTGTACAAAGACGATACAGCCCGAGCAAGGCTATAGTGAATTTGATTGTATGTATGCTAGCATTGTGCCATTGAAATGCGAGTCACCAGTTGTCTGGTTCAGGCGTTTCTGCGACGCTGAGACTTTGGCTACGAAAGTTGAAGAGGCTATGTACAGATCTAAGTTGAATCTCCCTCCATAGTCGGTGGATAGGAATAAGTTGAAACAGAAGTTCGTGAACTTTGGCAAAGGATATCTCATAGTTAACGAGGGCGACTCCTACTTCGAATGCGAAAGTATTTCCGTCGTGTACGAGTACATTACACAATGCAGAAGAGTAAAGTCCGTGCTCCATCCAGACGCTCAAATAACAAGGATTGGCGCATAACAGAAGTACTAAACTACTGTGAAGTTGGCGAAGTTCTGGGGTTTTATTAAGTACTCGAGTAGATGTTCGGCACTCGGTTGCTGAAGCTCGGATGCCGGGGCATGTTTTTCGGCTTCCGACTAGTGGTAGGTATTATAAAGACAAAGTGACTTATTAAGCGTGGTCTCTGTGAGACTCCGACCTTTTCTGAATTACCGTTTGTACCTGTTGGTGACATTCGGAGGCGCACTTTCAGTTACGAGCATTGAAACTCGCCAACCTTCAATATGCCTGCACAACATCACTCTCGGTGGATTATAGGCTACCTGACATGACCTGTTTCTGAGGGACTGTTGCATGCTTCGCAGTAGAGAGTAGAGAATGCATCTTCTCCCATACTCCACGACATCATGATATCCGAACGTGCTCGATCCTAAACATCTACTAGCAGAAGCAGCCCTAACTAAGGAGGACGATCCCAAAATTGAAATTGCAGCCCTGGACGACATGGGAATGCAACCACAGACAATCATCATTGTCAGGTCAGCATTAATATGCCGTATGTTAGGCAATACAGAAACTAAATTGGCACAGGCATGGTACAAGACTCGACCAAGCCGACAAGGACTGGACTGCTACTGCTGAGTATCCCTACGATCCTCCTCTCTCCTATGGTGGTTGGATTCAGTGTCAGACCCTTGGTGCTCGGATTGGGCAAGAGCTACAGACACTGAATGGTCTAAATACAGGCAATGTGTCTGAGAGTCACGGGAATGACCTTGAAAGACCTTACCCATGTAAGAGGAGGAAGATCGTGATACATAGTTCACCATACAAGAGATGTATGCAGACTTCGGTAGCGATTGCGGCAGGCCTCAAATATCCAGAGCCGGGAAGACTTCGACCATTGTCAGCATCGTTCCACCACCGGTCTTCACTATCTGGCCCGCCAATCGGTCCTGATGGGAAACGCGCACCCTCTGTCGCTACGAAGCCTCCACCATACGATGAGAAGCACGAGACCAAGATCGATCCGTGGTTAGGAGAATGGCTGTCAACAAGCTACTTCGAGGATAGTGTGCCACCACCACCCGGAAACCAGATCATAGACAGAGCTAAAGAGACCTTGACGGTATCTGTTGAAGAAATTAGAGGTGCTGACTTATCCGCCTTTGTCCCTGTTGTCGAGTCCCTGACTGAAGATGATGAGAAAGAAGACGATTTCACCAATACTAGCCTGAATGAGAATGGTGGCTTGCGTGCCATGGCCGCTATTGGTCATTCGCTTACCCATCGAAGCCGGACAACCTCTTTTGGAAGGGACTTCGCTAGCAATTCAAGACTTGTGCTGGGTGATAAACGGAGACCGAGGTCACGATCTACCACGTATAGTCCGCCATTACCTCAGTACTCGCTTCAGCCCCAGGATCCTATTCCTCCAGGATATGTCGCGCATGCCCGTGATGCCTGTGTATACCCGAATCTAGATTGGAACAGCGTGGCAATGGGCTGGGGCGATGGGGGTGGATATCCGGAAGAGTGGAGTGCTATGCATGTGAGATTCAGGTTGGGTCTACAAAAACTGCTTGCATACTACCAGGACCAGGAACCGGTCCAGCGCAGAACGCGAGACAACTGTGATGATGATCCAGAAGATGTCGTAATAGTGCTTGTGACACATCAAGCAGGTGCAAATGCTCTTATTCGCCTGATGACTGGCGCTCCGGCACTACATGACATTGGTGTCGCATCTTTAACACTCGCCGTAAGGAGACCGGTGCTCATGCGTCCCCCTTCCTTGGCCGGCACCAGTCATTCTCCTCTGGGTTTTGGCCGAGAATCGAGGAAAAGCTCCCGAAGAGGATCTCTTGACCTTGGCTTAGCAGACCAATTTGAGATGAGAATCATTGCTTCTACCGACCATTTGAGACATGGGTCGAACCCGCTTGGACTCAACTCACCTGGTCTTGGCCAGAGTCCTGCCTTAGCAAGCAGAAGAATGGTGGGCACCGAGAGCTTGGATAGTTTTAGTATTGGTGATTCATTTGCCCAGCGACAAAACAGCATAGGCGACCTATCTCGGAGCTCCAGTCAACGAGGACGCGCTTCCAACATGCCGTCGATGCCGGCCGTCAACACTGGTCTGTGGGGCTCTTCAGCGACTTTGGCAACAGTACGGGAGCCTGTGAATGAAGATCCGGAGGACCTTGCACCGATAAGTCCCAAAAGTCGGCCAGTTACCCCTTCTACAGGTATGGATGGCATTTCTGAACTCAAGTTGAGCGCTCCACCACCACCCAGCACCAGCACGGTTCAGAGTACAGGTTTATGGGGAGGCAGCAATACCAGTTTGAGCGTGGGGACTGCATCTGGCGAAGGTTCCATCGTTCGAGCTAGGAGCCCAGCCAAACGTAGGTGGACAGCCATCAGCAACTCGCCTTGACCATTCCACAATCCTTATAGCGGCGTCGACGACGGTAGCAGACCTTGCAATACCAAAGCCAACTCCGCTTCAACTTCCGCTATGCCAGTCATAGAACTAGTAAGATATTTTATGTTGAGCGAAAGGAGTTGAAGCTGTCAAACCCGACTTCTTGCCAAAGGAGACTTTCTTCGCCTGGCCCTCCATGTACTCACCTTGTGTCATCATACCATCGCATGTCGATACTTGTGACCAAGCTAACATAGATTCCCGTCCAAAATCCCAGAGGCAGAAGCTTGCTAACCTCGGAGTGCTGCAAGGAAATCTGGTTGTGACTGTCGTGCTCAGCTCGACACTTGTGACATGATATCACGTGACGAACAAAGGGTTTCCCTACGAAATAGCAATCGAAACTCTTTAGAGGGCGGAGCTTACTGTAGAGAACCCACACTTTGGAAATACTGTCATCCATCATAACGCCATGCGGAAGCGGATAATGGTGCTATAATATCACTCTTGATAACCATTGAAGGATTAGCTGCGGCTTAGGAATTGTCTACTTGATCACAAGTTAGGGATTAGGCCCATGGGCCAGGCCCCGGCACCCACTGCATGTCAGGGATGTGCATGTCCGTAGCGCGCTAGTTATCTCACCCTATCGAAGCTAATAGGCCGCCTAAGCATGCTTACCCGACTATTCGCAACCGGAGTGTCGTACCTGCACGTACTCCATACCCCATCCAGTAAGCAGTAATTGGCACTCTGTGAGGTTCAGTCTCCTCACAACTTGTTGATATTGTTGGAAGACGCGTAAATAAAACTCTTTGTTACCTTTCATGTAGCCATCCTAGGCAACGGCAGACACAATTATGTCGCAAAGTGGACCACCTCGACCATGGACACCAACCGAACGGCCAGGTGACGCGTCTTACCTGGTTCCAGTGGTCTATCATGGTGATCACCATATTGACTCGGACTCGGAAGCCTCCGAAGATGAAACCGAAGTACTCAATGCACCGCTGTCCTCGAGTGAGTTCAACGTCGACATAGGTGCCAGTGCAAAGGCGAAGGCACAACCCGAGCCGCTTTCTTTTGAGGCTGTCACAAGGAGCACTTCTAGTTCGGCGCCAGAACCGCAGATATATCTACCCTACAGAGGCACCGCCTCGGCACCTCAAGTTGAGGATAAACCCGACGTCAGAGCTCAAACTCGACCTGAGAGTAGGCCGACCAGCAAGCACGGAAGGAACGAAAGCAGAGACGACCTTCCTTCCGTTGTCGGTCGTTCCTCGAAACAGATCAAACTACTCCTAATCAACCCAAGCTCGAACAAATCCGCGACGGACAGATGCCTCGCCTCAATAGCAGAGACACTCCCTGCCGGCGTTACTGTATACGGTTTCACAGCACTGAGACCAAGTCCGACAGCGATAGAGTCAACTACAGATGCTATATTGTCAACAGCCGCCTGTACAAAGGGGATCTTGCCAATCGCATTCAACTATGACGGTTTTCTGGTGGCATGTTTCAGTCATCATCCTCTTGTTGCTGCTCTGCGGGAGCATCTCACTCAACCTGTGATCGGGATCATGGAAGCAAGTCTATATGCTTCACGCATGTGCGGCTCGAGGTTTGGTGTTCTAACAGCTGGTACACGCTCGATGCACCTTGTCGACGCATCCATAAAGAACGAGTATGGCCTAGGTCACTTCTCTGTCGGTAGCGAATCCGCCAAAGTGGGTGCGTTGGAGCTCGAGTCTTTGCCAAGCGAAGTCGTCAGTGAGAGGTTGTCCATGGCGGCAATGAAACTACAGCTTCGAGGAGCCGACTGCATTGCTCTAGGCTACGCAGGCATGGTTGATATGAAAGAAGCTTGTCAAGACGCTGTTGGTATGCACGACCGAGTAGCAATGCTAGTTGACGGCATTTCGATTGGCATTCATTTTTTGATTGGCTTAGTAAGAGAGGGTTTGGGTACCGCAAAGGGCGGCGCATACAATGTCAACAATAGACATTCGGCATCGAAAAAAAACAAAACACTGAAGGTTTGACCAAGAGGAGGAATTCAGCCTTTAGGAGGCTGACACGTCAGAAGTGTGGTCATCCAATAACAGCGGTCTGGAGCAATAGCAGGACGACCGCACAATCCGAGGTCGAAAGCAGGACGAAAGTTTTGCTGGTTGCTTATGTGCAGAAGAAACGAATTGTCCTGTCTCGGGATGACAGAGCTGGCCCTATCTGAAACAGGACCACAATCCATGAAAGAATGAGTCCAAATCCTTCAGACACCACTTAAGCTGACCAGCAACCGTGGTCAGTCACAACAACCACATTCGGCATCTCCACTACTTGGTCAGATCAACCAGGATCTTCACGTGTTTCTCCTTTTCATTGATCAAAGGCATGAAGCCATCCTCAACAACACGGTCTATAGCAATCTTGCTGGTTATCATTGCTTCAGGCTTCATGGCATTGCTCTTCAATGCATCGATCACCCCTTGGTAGTCTTTCCGTTGGTACCCAAGGACTACTTCAGTTAGCACGTTGTCATCAGACCGAGACTGTCGCATACCTGCAGAGTACTTCTTCTCACCAAAGACAAGGTTGTTGGGCTGGAAAGGCACTTCCTTCTCCCAAATGGCAACGTTGACCACTCTTCCTTGAGCTCGTACGGCTAGACAAGCAGTCTTGACACTTGCAGCGACACCCGCGCAATCCAAGGCTATTTGAGGACCGCGGCCTCCAGTCAACTCCTTCGCTTTTGCCACGACGTCTTCATGTCGAGGATCGAAGACATGAGAGGCGCCAAAATGTTTTGCAAAATTCTGTCGTTCTTTGGCAACCTCGGCAACAATGATGTACCTTGCACCTCGAGCCTTCAAACATTGTATGACGCCGAGCCCGATTGGTCCCGCGCCGAGCACTAGAGCATCGTCGCCCTTTTCAATTTGCGATGCGTCCACTGCGTGCCAAGCCACAGCCAGTGGTTCAACCAGTGCTCACGACGTTAGCACAACGCTGCCTAAGAATATGATTGTACTTACCCCCAACGTCTAGATCGATTTGATCGGGAAGCTTGAACACGAAATCCCCTCCAACACAGACGGCGTCGCTCAGTCCACCTCCACCGCCTGACAATCCGACAAAGCCAGCACTATCGCAACAGTTGATGAAGCCATCCTGGCAAGCGGGACATTTGAAGCAAGCAACTGTCGGTTGGACCGCAACCTTATCACCAACCTTTACGTCTTTGTTCGTTACCTTATGGCCAATCTCAAGCACTGTTCCAGAGAATTCGTGACCGATGACAATGGGCATGGACTCCCCTGTTACAGGGTGAGGTGCTTCTTTACTGGGGATGAAGGTTGGCGTATAATACTCGTGTAGATCGGTTCCTGAAGCGGCTGCTGAGCTTGAACATGCAACGAGTGTGTCTCTTCACGCACCACAGATGCCAACAAAAGCTGGCTTCACTTTAATTTGGTCATCTCCGCACGTCGGTTCTGGCAGGTCATGCTCAACGCGAAGGTCTTTCGGTCCGTGGTATCGAAGCGCACGCATGTTGTAATTGCCTGTATATGGTACAAGTGTTCGCGAAACCCCTTTACAACAGAGATTCAATGGTAAGTTCTCGTTGTTTGGCATTCGGTGCCTTCTTAAGCACTCACTCGGGTATATGGCTCTCCATGCGGGGTTCTCCGACAAGGGTGGTGTGAGGATGTTTATGGTGTTTAGGATGATCAAAACGCGACTGAGGGGTTAAGCCATGCCCTGACGTACGCCAAACCAGCATCTGGGAGTCTCAGTCACCCAAAATACCAAGCAATTAATCCCGGTATCTACCATACTTCGTCGACCAGTAGAAGCAACGATGGGGGAGAGAGCAAACTTCACAACGTCTGACAGTGTCAAACATTTGTGGACCCATCTTGGTCTACCTGAATATGCCCTTAACAACCTGCAGCTTGAGGGAGGTGACGGCATTACTGTGCCATCATCGTTCAAGATAGGGCATCTAGCTCAATCGTGTATCGCTTTGAGCGGACTACTTGCGGCTTTGATACAGTCTCATCGAAACGCCATTGCAGTACCGAGAGTAGTCGTTGACAGGCAGCATGCAGTCACGGAATTCCAGTCCGAGAGGCTGTACCTTTTGAACGATGAAAAGTCCCAAGCCCCAGGGGGGACAATTGGCGGCCTGCATCAAACCTCTGACGGTTATATTCGGTGCCACGACGGCTTTCCGAATCACCATGACTCCGCGTTACAACTGCTTCGCTGCTCTTCAACAACGACAAAAGCAGAATTTGCCAAAGAAGTTAGGCGCTGGAAATCGCTTGAACTTGAGACAGCAGCTGTCAACAATGGAGCAGTCATTTTCGCAATGAGAGGTTATGCGGACTGGGATCCTACTCCACAAGCACAGGCTATTCAGCGCTTCCCAATCTCAATCATCAAAGTGGCGGACTGTGCGCCAGGACTTCCTCTTAGGTTCACCAAGGGCGAAGCAAAATGCTTACGTGGTCTTCGGGTGTTAGAGATGTCCCGAGTAATAGCTGCACCGGTTGCTGGGAAAACTCTCGCAGCCCATGGCGCTGATGTGCTCTGGATTACAAGCCCTAATCTCCCTGCTCTGCCTGGCTTGGACAAAGACGTCGGTCGTGGCAAGCGAACGGCTCAGCTCGATCTGAACAATGCAGATGACCTGCATCAATTACGCCAACTATTACAAGAAGCTGACGTATTCTTGCAGAGCTATCGACCAGGAAGTTTAGCTGCGAAAGGGCTTTCGATCAACGAGCTGCTCAAAGATAGAAAGGGCAAGCCACTAATATGTGCAAGTCTGACAGCCTGGGGAACGGAAGGGCCATGGGCTGGCCGCAGAGGATTTGATTCGATTGTGCAGACTGCTTCTGGTATGAACGTCTCGGAAGCTGAGCATCGTGGCCAAGGTGAAGCAGCTCGAGTGATGCCTTGTCAAGCTCTTGACCATGGCGCAGGGTATTTCCTTGCATCCGGGATTATGACAGCACTGTACCGACAGGCAACTGAAGGAGGATGCTACCAAGTCAATGTCAGTCTGGCCGGTGTCATGAGATATCTAAGAAGCTATGGGCAATACGAAGGTGACTCTGGATTTGCATGCAAAGCATATCACAATTTCGGAGAAGTACCTGTCCAGTACACAGAAGCTCGCGATTGTGCTTTTGGCAAATTAGAATCTATCAAGCATTCTGTTCAAATTGAGGATGTTGACGTTGGTTGGGAGCATATGCCGAAACCCCTCGGATCCGACAAGGCGGTCTGGCTCTGAAATACATTGACAACAATCAAGAGATAATCTAGGTAGCCGGGTTGGTGGTCGAGTCACCAGGTCTAGAAAGTCTGCGTGAAGCCAGGCCAGTGTCTTCCATCCTGCAACTGAAGCAAAAGATATCAAGCTCGAGCCTACCTAGCACAAATCCACCGCAGACCGTTCGGCGGTTGATTGGGAATCTGAGTAGATTTTGATTTCCCTTGGCATTGTTGGAACTCCAACATCACGTTCAAGGACAATGGCGATCACGTCAACATGGCTGGTTATCATGCTATATCGCAAGGTGGTGTTAGAAACCGAACAGACTGAACATGAGGTGTCTGACTGTCGGCGCGGATCACCCCAACGAGTGCCGGCAGTATTCGCTAGCGCGAATCAACCAGAACATGTTCGGAATCGACGACAGTGTGTTCCCGAACAAAGTAGAAGGACCACTCCCAGCAAGAAAACAAATCAATTAAGGGCAAATCCAATATGCATAAATGCGTGCTCATTTTCAAGGCTGTTGACAAGCAGAAGTCGTGTAATTGTGCTTCGAAGAACCTATGGCACTGCAGAAAAGCCAATATTTTATGGCTGAGATACTACAGTAAAGTCAGCTGCACCTGCAGTAAACTTCCGAGGTACCGAGCTACGAAGAACACTCCTTTTCCATGTTCGAGACGCGTAAGATCTGCTCCGTCGGCCACTCGCCGTGGTCGAGGCTATTGGTGTTTCAGGATGCGACACTAAAATGGGAGATTGACTCGTCAAGACAATTGTACACAAGAGCGTCGATGATGTGCGTTTGACACAGTGGCAAGCTGAGCAACGCTGTGATCATCCAAGGATGGTGAAGGGGAGAAAAATTCATGCAGATATTGTATTTTGAATACTGCCAGTGGTTGGTCGCTCCATCTCTAGCGCAAAGTCTCGGGCCGCACAGTGACAGACGTTTTGTGGCAGCCTTGGCAAGATTGAAACTTCGATCGAGGTCGACTGAACTTTGTAGAACGCTGGAGGTTGTGCTTCTGCATACCTACATCCTGGCCTCGTTCACTCCTTCTTTGGGTGCCGATAACCTTGACCCTCCTCCTGCAAACTCTCAAATCAGAGTTCACCGGTTTGTCTGCACCAATTCCGATTCGACGAGGCCACGAAAATCCTTTCCTCGAGTCGGCGATGTGGGGAGCTGAACGAGGTGGAGAGCTTGGCAGCGCCACCAATCTCGTGCTGCTAAGCGAACCAATTGATCAACTCCAAACGGGCAAGAACTGCGTTCTAGATGGGTCGCCTTGTCCTTTTCCGCCGATATCGTGGTCTTGGCCTCGTTAAGAAGGTTATGAAGGTCGACACCAGAACATCGCTAAACAGCTCTAGCCGGGTAGTTCAAACAATTCCATCCCTCATCGACCAGTAAATGTGCCCTCTAATACGAATTGGAGATACAGACCCCACGTCTTCAACAACAGTATGGACTTTTTCCGAGAACTACTGTAGATTCTGGCCGCTGCAGCTCATCTATACTTGGAAAGATGCTTTGCAAGTGTTTCAGTCTCGACGGCTCGCTTCAGCTGGACTGTAAATAATGTCGCCAATATCTACTCGTTGCAAACGTCTGGCTTTTTGTCGTCCCTTCACCACAGTCGCTTGTTCTGCTCGGTGGCAGTCTAGCCATCCACTATCAACATGTCACAATTTTCCGACATGGCTCCTTCTCCAAGGACGAACGACTATGCTGTGATTTCCCAAGGGAATAAGACGAATCATGTCACCACTTCCACGACAGAGATTGAGCTCGACCACCTCAATTCGAACCAGAGACAGCCCGTCGACCCCAATACCAACTATTCCCATCTATGGCAGCCAGGATTCTGGAAGCAGTTCCCTTGGATGGGCATGGGCTGTCTTGCTGCAGCACTCCATCTAACGTTCGCGGCTATGGCTATTCTGCTTGCCTCTAACAACAAGGCCGTTTCACAATGGGACAAAAGAGTCGCTCCTAATGTCATCCTGTCGCTACTCAACAGCGCTGCCTCAGTTTGCATAGCGGTAGCAGTATCACAAGCTATCGCTATTGCCTGGTGGCGCCGCGCAATCAGAGGTGCCAGCATTGAAGAGTTACATCACTCGTGGTCTTTTGGAACCAGTTTCAGCTCCATATTCCTTGGTTACAAATTCTTCAACATTTGTGCGCTTGCAGCTTTAGTTACCAAATTCACCATCATTGATGGCGTTTTGTTCCAACGTGCCACGACCACCTACATTGCTCTTGGTCCACAAGGCTTTGTCAACGTTTCAACATATCCCACGCAGACATTCCCCGTGACTGGCTATCTAAACCAATACGCCAACGACACCCGAATTCTAGCTGACTCCTTCACGTACGACATTGCCACCTGGGTCGAGTCCTCCCTAGGCAACGTGTATTTCACCTACGGCTTCGGCGAATGTGAAGGAGTTTGCTATGTGGAAGTACCAGTACCTGGTTATATGGTGACCTGCACCAATACTACACGAACGGTTGATCTTGTTGCAGATGCCATTGCAAGACAGAATGCCACTGCCAATGAGACACAAACTGAGTTCAACCTCTTCGATGTTGACTTTGACATCGAGTTTGGCAGCGGAAATGAGACCTACCCCAGGATCATGATGAACCTCACAAGCTATACTAGATTGAATTTGAGCACGTCTAACCCTAATGCACGC
>Ga0068631_100231_pt1 | contig 21533 bp, 20 predicted proteins | sample InSIn5gowninarea_2_FD_77434 | JGI IMG/M metagenome (GOLD analysis project Ga0068631, IMG submission 77434) | Clean room microbial communities from NASA Spacecraft Assembly Facility at Jet Propulsion Laboratory, Pasadena, California, USA -... ...
GCATACTCACAAGATCTTTAGCTGTCCAGGTGAAAGTGAAGAAAGAAGAGAGCCAATGTTTGTTCTGACTGAATGTGAAAGGCAGACCAGTGCGTCTCACTAATCGTGGTGCAAAGGATTGTAACCAAGAGATGGAAAAGTGAAAGTATTGTGTTCAACTCGATGCTGTCGCGAGAGAATGTTGTCGTGTAGAAGAGAGGATGAGATAGAAGCTGACTCGAAGGGTTTGAGGAACCGCAACGGCCAGGACTGGAAGTGAAAGTTCCCCTCAATGAGGTAGGTAAAGAGAGAACAAGGAGAAGCAGGTTGCAGTGAGAGCCACTCTGACGGGCGAGGGAAAGTGACTCCTGCTGGCAGTAGTGAAGTGATCTCTCAGAGAAAAGGAAAATTGACGAACAAAAATTGTTAACGGGGGGTATCAAACTAGCAACACTTTTCTGACGCCTGTCCAATGCTTTGCGGCGTAGCCGCTTCTCCTGCTCACCATCCTCTCCCAAGTTCTCTTCCTCACAACCTCAGTTGTTGGTGTTAAATCTATCATCACGTTAGCCCTCATGCTCCAAATCCCAATCACTCCTGCTTGCTTGTTCATCAACTTACTTATAATCACACTTCGGACACCTGTAGAAAATCGTACTACCTTCATCCGCACCTCTCAACTGCACATCTCTGAATCTCATCTCGGGGTTCGCACACTGGGGACACGCTGTTGTGGTCATTGCCCAGGTCTCACGATCCTCTGCGCTGAGGACTTGAATCTCGGAGCGTGCGTCGCGGAGACGAGAGGGGAATGCTGTGGGTGCTGATTCGGTGGTGATGGAAGTGGGCCATTTGTCTGGTTTGCTGGAGTTAGTGGTGCTCAACTTACGAGTGATTTGGGGAATGTCTGTTTTTCGATTTTTCGCCAGGCTCGTTCGGGATTTTGGACATGAGTAGATGGCATTTTCGCTCTTTCTGCTTTTTCTTTCGTGTCTGAGGTGAGGTTAAAAAAATTGGCTTACTTTGGTTTCTCTTGCCACAGACATCACAATCGATGTTTGCTTGAGAGGCAGGACATCTCTCGAGGAGACCACCGCAATCGTTACAGAAGAGAAGGGCACCGACTAAAGACATGTTGATGGAATATGTATGTTGATAAAATAAAATGGTAGCACCGGAAGTGGAGGAGGAGTTATGGAGGAAAAAAGTTTTGGATCTGCGGCATAGCTGTGCATAATCACGTGAAACCTATCTGAGGTATCTGCATAATTCTAGAGCCTCGACCACCTCATCTCTCACCAAATGCTCAAGCACACAATTTCTGAACAGTGATTCGGATAAGTAGACTGCTTTTGGTAATATAATTATCAATCGTGAGATATACTGGAAAGGTGTGTCCAAGCAAGCAAATAATGTGTGCGTGTGCTTCAAATGCAAAATCCGCCATAAAAGAGAGAGAACGCCATCCCAATGCAAACGATAGCAGCATAATAACAAGCAAATTCCTTCTACCATGCCCAACTACCCCTTCTAGCGCCTGTGCCCCAGTTACCGGCAAGACCTCCAGTGGAGCCGGTCTTGACCATATTCTTCTCTTGGCGAGCCCATTCGCGTATGTACTTTTTCAGTGCCATCCATCTTGCACAACCATCTTCTTCGAGTTCCTGGTCTGTGCCGTCACCTCTACCTTCGAAGTCCTCTCCCAATCGAATATAGCCCCGTGGGAGCTTATTGGCGATTTCATCATCGTGTCGAAGCTCGGAAATCGGAATGTGGCTGATCTTACACAGCTCCTCGTCGTAGGCTCGAGCGATGGTCGGGTATCCCAGTGAGAGGTAGTTGTATACCTGTGTGACGAAAGAATCAGGGAACTCCTGCTCCATCAGCTCGTCCAGCTCATTATCTTCGCTGAGGATGATATCGATTTGATTGAATCCTTCCTTCTCGGGCGGCGTTTGGGGTAGCGTAGTCGGTGGAGGCAGGCTGAAACCAGTCTCGAAAGGATTTGGAGGCTCGACGGCGGGTGTCATCAATCCAGTCTGCATGGTAGCTGTCGGAGGAGCAAGACCGTTCTCGCCAGATTTGCGGTCGTCAACGCAGAAGCCTCCCCAAAGTCCTCCGCCGTTCTGAGAGGTCACGCTCTTCTGGCTGTAAATGGTGTGCACACTCTTTTGTGTGCTCTTTTGGTGTTCAGAGGGATCCCCTGACAACTTCTTGCCACCCCAAAGACCTTCGGGAGATACTTCAGTTTGCGACTGCTCGGTCAAGTAGCACATCTGACTACGAAGTTGGTTGGACCCTTGTGTCACATCGAAACGTGCAGGTTCAGGTGAAGCAGAGCGAGGAAACTTCAGATCACCACCAAGCATAGGCGGACGTGCTCTATCACGCATTGCTCTCGCCTCTGTATCCGGGTAGTTTGATCCAGCGAAATCGTGACCTGCGGGGTTCCACCATGGCGAGGGCTTGACAGAAGATTGCCTTCGTGTGGTACCAGCAGCCTTGCGCTCCTGCTCCATCTCTTCGAAGTGTTGGTGCATTTCCCGAACCTCGTACGTTCCGTGAGTCGAGCCTCGCCCATGTGGCGTGCGGACGCTCATCATATAATCATCGTCATCATGACCATCCCATGTCGCTGGACGATCCTCTATTTCCTCATCCTCACTTTCACTCTCTGCATTCAAGTAGTGAGAAACCGGCTCGTGATAGTCCGAGTTCGGGAATGCTGCCAATGCTTGTTCCTGAAGCTTCGCCTGGGCCTTCCTCCCCTCGAGCTCGAGCAAGTAGCGAGTGAAAGTCTCGTCCACGCTTTCACGAACTCTTGTTGCATGTTTGTATGCACTATTGTGTGGCTCCATGGCTGCTCCGAGTGAAAAGTCGTTGGAAGAGGGGCTCGTCGACAAACTGGGAGGTGCGCTAGGTTCACTCTCAGAGCTCTCAATAGTCTCAAGCTCAGGCATACGGAACGAATGGCTTCGGGCAGAGTCGGATCGATCTTTCCGGCGTGCGAAAGGCATAATAAAGTGAGGTCGCTCGGTTGGTGATACCGGCCTTTCGCGATCGGCGATGGTAATCTGTTGGCCTATGTTATTGTATGCAACTCTGGAGCTTTCACCAGGCGTCATGTCGGTCCTGTGATCCGCAGACCACGATGGCTTCTCGTCCGAGTTTTTACGAGAACGAGTCGCTGTGTCAATGAGCTGAGGAGCGAACCGTCGCTTTGGCTTTTCGGCGGGGGCTTCCTGAGGTGTTGATGAGGGAGTCGACTTCTCGTTAGGAGGTGACTTGGTCTGAGGTGACTTTGTTTGGGGCGAGTTTGATAGCGGTGATCTTGACTTGGCACGATTGCTGTTGGAGGTCATCTCTATGGGTTGTGGCAGGAAACGAGACTTGGGCTTCTCTGCCGGCAGATGCTGGTTTCGAGAGCTCTTCGTGCTTGTCTCGACAGGCTCTGGAGCAAATCGCCTCGTTGTCTGTAGTGTTTGTTCCCTATCTTTACTGCTCTTCACACTCGTCTCAACGGGTTCAGGAGCGAACCTTCTAGCAGGCTGCGGTGACTGCTGCGTTTCCCTTGAGCTTTTTGAACTTGTCTCGACAGGTGTTGGAGAGAAACGCCTCGGCGGGGTTTGGTTGTTGTTGTCCTTGCTGCTTCGTGTTGTGGTCTCGGCGGGTTGAACATTGAATCTGCGAGGAGCCGCGTTCTCCTCAGTAGGTGCTGCTTGCCGATTCGACTTTGAAGAAGTCTCGACGGGGGTCGGATCGAACCGACGTCGTGGCTGATCAGAAGACATTGTTTGGTATATGGCGGAATGATGCTTGTTCGAAGCGGTTGTAATATGGTGGAGAGGGTGCTACCTCATAACCTTGATCTAAGAAGCGTGAAGCAGGCGAGAGATGGAGTCGCTAGCTTGTCGAGTCGTTCGTAGGCGACTTAAAAGTGAAGGCTGAGTGCAAGGGAGAAAGGGGACGGATGCTCGCAGAATTGCAAAAGCAGATAACGAGTGCTACAAACTACCTTAGTTGAGTAATTCGTGTGAGACAACAGGGCAACACGGCATACTCTAGCTGGAGGATACGAGGGTTGAACCTGTCCGGAGAGTCGGCTGGCTGGATTGTCGCAGGCTTCGAGGTGGATGAGTAGGCGGGGGACCGAAGGTGGGTTATGCAGAGTAACCAAGAATATCGACGTCTTATCGTGCGTGGTCGCGGATGTCGTGGGAGTAAAGGGGAGGAACAATGTGGATCCTTGACCGCTGGATGTCGATGCAGAGCAGACAGCGAGACCTGGCGACGTGATGACAGCAGAGCAGGGGATCGGCGGATGGAGAGACGAGATCGGGGTTATCGGCGCGTTACGCTGCGACAAAAGCAACCACCAAGAACTGTCAAGAGACGGTCCAAAAGCAACCAATTCCAGCAATAACAGCTTTGGAGATGGAGGAATCAACAACAGGAAGGGGAAGAAATCTTGTACATAGGTACCTACGACACCGCTTCTACCCAGCCCACCCCCCAATCCCATCAAACACATGGCGCATCCCCATAGACCGTCCCGTCGCCGCCCGACGACTTGCTTTCGTCAAAGTTGCGTCGAGGCGTTCGTTTAGGCCCGCCAAGCCAACATCGCCCACATCTCCAGATTCGCGCCCTGACCAACCTCTTGAACCAGACCTCAAATCAGCACATCTTTCAAGGTCAGCTCTGCGACAAGCATGTTCACAGCTTGCTTCACTCCTCCACGAGTAATACAAGTAGCACATCCCACACCTGCATATCCTTGGAGTCCTGTCTTGTCTCGTCTTTCCCCATGCACGTACCCAGACAAGACAAGCTTGTCGGTATTGCCGCTATTGGTTTTCCTATTTCTCCACATCTCAGCACAAACTCTACTCAACGGCGCGGATGGGGGCATATGAAGAAATTCTAGCCCCTGCTGTCTTTGAAGATCACTTGCTTCTCGACATTTTTGGATGAGCACCCTGTGCATGATGTCTTGTTCAACACAAACTCTTGATAAGAAAGCTGTCCTCTATATGCTGTATCCTCCATCCCCGTGTGCTAATGCCTGCCACTGATACTGCCGGTAAAAATGCACGATGATTTTCGAAAATAGAGCTACGTCCAAGGAGAGGGCGTCAGATAGTCGCTCTCTGTGGTCGATGTGCTCTTTCTTAAAATCATTGTGCATTTTGATAGGGGGGACGATGCGCATCGCCACGGCTTGAGAGTCGGAGTGACAAAGCTTAGCATAGGGAGGTCTTTCGATTTCAATGGACAAATGTCTGGTTTTCGGCACTGTATTGACATTTCTTGTTTATTGTTAGTAATCTGCGGGTGTGGCTTTTGGAGGCGCTGTGAACCTTGCAGGTCTTCAACATGCGTGCATACTGATCTGACCTGATGTGAGAGCTGGGATATCAGGTACCTGCACGGAGACCTCCTTCCACAAACGGGCGGACATCAAGTGATCATGGCTGTTATACACTTCTTCATGCTCATTTTACATTTTTGTTTTGTGGTTACAGACTTAATATAGCCTGTTTATCAACTGTATCTTTTTGTTTCATGCTAAAAGGTATCAAAACAACTCGAGCATTTCTTGTTTACCTGCTCAGGGCAATGTCGTCAATTCTCAAGATCATCTTGACGGTCTCGGCGGCCAACTCGATGGCGCTGGTGCTGACGAGAAGGGGCTGCATGACACCCTCACCACCTTCTCCAGCGTTGCCTCCAACCTCACCACCCATGACACCAACGCCTCCACGCTTGATGCTGACACCGACATTTGTCTCGCCGTTGGCGTGTCGTGATCTGAGCTCTGTGACAACCTTGATGGAGTTGAGACCGGCGTTTTCTGCCAGGGTGATGGGAACGACTTCGAGAGCTTCGGCAAATGCCTTGAAGCAGATGTTGTCGGGGTATGAAGAGGTGAGTGCGAGTCTTGAAAGGGAGTGCGAAACAGCCATTTCCGGCGAACCACCACCAGGAAGCATGGCCTTCTTCTTTACCAGACAGCGCAACACACACTGTGCGTCGTGCAAACTTCTCTCGGCCTCGTCGAGAATGAGGGGGTTGGCACCTCTGCAGATGATGCTGACGGTCTTGGGAGCGGTGGGACCTGTCGACTTAATGCCGGTGACCTTGGTGATGCGCGAGCCGAGCGATGAAACCTCCTCGATAAGGTCTGCGCTAGCGAGCTTGTCCTCTGTGAATGAGTCGATGTCTGCGATGGGCTTGCAACCAGTGCTCTGTGGATAAATTAGTATGCTGCATATCTAGTCAAACGTGAAGAATGAAATGCCGTACCTTGCAGATGAACTCAACCTCGTCTCTCTCAATGTCCTTGACACACATGATACCAAGCTTGGCAAGGAAATGCAGCGACAGGTCGTTGACGGCGTCTCTGAGGATAGATTTTTGGATGAAGAGCACGTTGCACTTTGCCTTCTTAATCTTCTTGACCATGTTGAGCAGGTATGTTCTCTCCTCTTTCAAGATCTTGTCCATCTGTCTGTAGTCGTTGACAACAATCTGATTCTCCATGTCGGGTTTCGGCGGGCTGAGCTGGAATTGGATGAGGGCGATTCTAGCCTTCTCAATTCTGGTAGGACCACCACCGCTCTTTACAACCTGCTGGTTCAGGACCAGACCATCAACCATCTCACTGTCATCGATGACACCACCGGGCTTCTTGAGGATACGAATGTTCTTCAGGTCGACGTTGTCGGCAGTCTTGGGGTCGATGATTCTGAGGACCGAGTCGACGGCCATGGGGGCGAGCTTGGGTTCTTGTGCGACAATCTTGGAGGAGAGCGAAGTTGAAGCGGCCTTGAGGAGGGTCTGTCTGTCGGAAAGGTTGATAGGGATGGAGATTGAAGTGAGGACCTCGACGGCGTGCTTTGCGGCGCGTTGGAACGAGTCGGAGATGATGGTAGGGTGGAGACCCTTTTGGAGCAGGCGCTCAGAGGCACCGAGGAGAGATCCAGCAATAACGACGACTGAAGTAGTTCCATCACCAGCCTCAATATCTTGAGCGTTTGCGAGGTCGACGAGCATCTTTGCGGCGGGGTGCATGACGGACATGTCGCGCAACATGGTGTTGCCATCGTTGGTCTGATCCGAGCTATCAGTACGGGATCGAGGGATGTAGGAGCGGTGTTTCGAGTAGTCTTACGATAATGGTCTCGCCCTTGCCGGTTTGGATCTGTGGTCATGGTCAGCGACTTGCGCAAACAGATGTGGATATCAGATATGCATACCATCTTGTCCATTCCTCTGGGACCAAGCGACTGGTAGCTGTAAGTCAATAGAAGTCCAAGTATAGTGGTTTCGGCGCTTAGCTTACGGTACGAATGGCATCGGAGACAGCTAGACAGAGTCAGTACGGGTATAGAGATGGGCGCAAGGATAGTACATACCTCTGGCGGCAGTAATGTTGGCAGTGCGCACAGCCTGAGGCTTCTCCTTGTCCTACTAGACATCAGCATTGATAGGAGACAGCGGAGTGTTTGGGGACAGTTCTTACCTTGAAGGCGGCGTTGCCGGCGTTGGTGGCCGGGTTTTGGTGTGACATGATCTCTGCTGTGTATTGTGTGGTATGCGACGAGCAAGAGATGGCCTGGATACGAATCAAGCAGCGGGAAACAGGAGTTGTTTCTAGTGCTCTTGTCGATGATATTAATTTTCGAACCTCCAGCGTCGGCGTCGGGAAAGCTTGCCAAGGCTGTTTCTGGCTGGAGCTGCTGCTCGTCATGTTGCGGCGAGAGCTTCCATCCGCGCCATCGCTGTTCCATCTCTAGTCACTCACAACAACACAATCCGCATCTGCCATCAGCCTCGTCTCGCTCCATCTCTCGACTTTCTGGACGGCCGAATATTTCATCGCCCGACCGTCATCTGTCCTCCGGCCTTATCACGAACCCTCACTTCACTCCCGCTTTCGTCATCACCATCTAAAACACCGCCGCCATGCCCAGCGCCACGGGTCAGAACTGGGAGAAATATCAGAAGAAGTTTGCCGATGATGAACCCGAGGAGAAGAAGATCACTCCCTTGTCCGACGAGGATATCCAGGTGCTAAAGACATACGGCGCCGCTCCATATGCCGCCGCCCTCAAGAAGCTGGAGAAGGAGATCAAGGACCGCCAGACTAGCGTCAACGAGAAGATTGGTGTCAAGGTACAATCAGATCATACTACACATATGCAGCAGCAGCCATACTCATGCCCTCATAGGAGTCAGACACTGGTCTCGCCCCTCCGCATCTCTGGGATATCGCCGCCGATAGACAACGCATGCAAGAAGAGCAACCGCTCCAAGTCGCCCGCTGCACAAAGATCATCCCCGATGAAAAGGATTCAGAGAAGAGCAAATATGTCATCAACGTCAAACAAATAGCAAAGTTTGTCGTCAACCTCGGCGAGCGCGTCTCTCCTACCGATATCGAGGAAGGCATGAGAGTAGGGTGAGTTATATTTGCCCATCAATTCGTCTAGGCATCCCACTAACATGCTACTCACAGTGTCGATCGTAACAAGTACCAAATCATGCTTCCCCTGCCACCCAAGATCGACCCCTCAGTCACCATGATGACAGTCGAAGACAAGCCGGACGTTACCTACGGTGATGTTGGTGGTTGCAAGGAGCAGATTGAGAAGCTTCGCGAAGTCGTCGAAATGCCCCTGCTGTCACCAGAACGCTTCGTCCACCTGGGTATCGACCCTCCCAAGGGTGCCCTTCTCTACGGTCCTCCCGGAACCGGTAAGACTCTTTGCGCCAGAGCTGTCGCCAACCGAACAGACGCCACTTTCATTCGTGTCATTGGTTCTGAGCTGGTGCAAAAGTACGTTGGTGAGGGTGCCCGTATGGTTCGTGAGCTCTTCGAGATGGCCCGCACAAAGAAGGCTTGCATCATCTTCTTCGATGAAATTGATGCTGTTGGTGGTGCCCGTTTCGATGACGGTGCTGGTGGTGACAACGAGGTGCAACGTACTATGCTCGAGCTTATCACTCAGCTCGATGGTTTCGACGCTCGTGGAAACATCAAGGTCATGTTCGCTACGAACCGTCCCTCAACTCTCGATCCCGCTCTTATGCGTCCGGGACGTATTGATCGTAAGATCGAGTTCTCCCTGCCCGACATGGAGGGTCGCGCCAACATTTTGCGCATCCACGCAAAGAGTATGAGTGTCGAGCGCGATATCAGATGGGAGCTCATCTCTCGTTTGTGCCCCAACTCGACCGGTGCCGAGTTGCGTTCTGTCGCTACTGAGGCCGGTATGTTCGCCATCCGTGCCCGCAGAAAGGTCGCTACCGAGAAGGACTTCCTCAGCGCCGTCGAGAAGGTCATTCGTGGCGGTCTCAAGTTCAACTCCACGGCCGCGTACGCTCAGTACAATTAGAGAAAGAACGAGTAATTGTCGATTCTCTTCTTCTTATCACGACCTCCCTCTCATCCGCCATTCCCCATCATCATGCCATGGTTGTAATTTTATATTCAGGAATCACTTTTTCGGGAGGCTTCACCCGGCCCGGCGCATTTGACTGGGCCCTTTCATGCATCAGCTGACACGAAGGCGTTCTGGGAGAAAGGGTGTAGTAGAATAACTTATACACCAAATTCAATCATCCAAAACATGACAAGCTTTCAATTGCAGACTACCACATATCGGACCAGACTATGGAAGTGTGATTTGGAAGAGTAGTTCAGGTTTCACCGCCGGTGGCACATCTTACCCAAACTTGACCACTCTAACAGGAAGTAGCGACTGCCATTGCTTTACTACAAAATTATCTGCAGTGCCTTCCAACTCTTCATGAATCACGCATAATCCTCGTGCTCTCCACGCTACGCTTCATCCCATCCCAAACACATCTCATCTTCCCTCAGCAACCCCGTCTAGGGGCGTCCGTCGAAGGACATAACACGACTCCGATATAGTCGAGTTCCACTTACGTTCACTACAAGATCAAGATGAAGCTCCTCGTCATCGCTGTTCTTGCTGCATCGGCTGTCCTCGCTCTGTCAAATAGCGAGATGCCGCCCTGCTTGGTACCATGAGACATTGACTTCTGTTGCATAGACATCGCTGATCATGTTCATAGTCGGCCTGCATGGCACCCTATCCCGACTCGCATTCAGCGTCGACATGTCTGGCAAACTGGACATCAGCAATATCCGCCTGCATCGATGGTGCATGCAGTGTCTCTGTCTCTTCAACAGGCATCAACACACGCACAAGCATGTTTTTTACTCCTAGCCACGATACTGCATGTCAGCAGATCTCCAGCTTTGGAGCGACCCAACCCCAACCGATGCTGCAGCTACGACCAGGCATCTGCCAGACCAATTCCTATCGCTTCCAATCCTTCTTGGTATCGACCGGTCAGAATGGCATTCAGCAACATTGCTCGCTTGGACTCTTCGAGGAGAACCAGTGCGCTGGTGGTACGAGAGAGGTGCCGCTTGATGCAAACAGTGCTTCGACCGGACAGTGCTGGTTTGTTGGTGGTCAGAGTGTGATGTTGTCATGTGGAGAAGGAGGAGATGCATCCGACAATCAAGGTAAGTGGCCCTCATGTCAGAGTATACGCCTCTACTGACTGAACGTGTAGCGGCACATAGCTATCTGTCTTCCTTCTGCAGTGTTAGCCATACAGCATCTTCGACTCGCTTACAATCATCCACGACGCTCATCGCAGCAGACACAACCACCCTCGCTACCACAATCTTATCGAACTCGACCTCATCCAATCTCACCGCCGGCAACGATCCTGCCACACCTGCCAACACAACATCCCGAGCGACGACAAGCATCGTCGTCATCATCCCCAGTATCGTTTCAGTCAGCGGCGATGGTGTTGAGAAAAAGGTGGCCAAGAAAGGAGGTGCTGCACAATGGGCCTTGGTCGTCGTCGTGTTTGCTAGAAGTCTTATGTATTGAGGATTGACCTTGGCGACTATACTTATGGGATATGTTATCGATGAGAGAGATGTATGGTCTATTACTTGGAGATTGGAGAAAGAAACACAAGAGAAGGAGAAAGCACTGAGCTGGACTCAAGTGATACAAAATTGTCAGCACGCATATTCTATAGCTTTACATCAAGTATGATCAATTGACATGTTTCAATCACTTCGACTCCCAAGCTAGATCTTTGACTTCAAGAGACAGTTTGAGGGGCTACCATATTAAAGTGACTGATTGCTATCATCGATCGTCACCACTCGATTTTCGGCAGGACAGCTATAAAAAGAATACCCACACCACTAGCAGTCCTCCTCCTCCTTCATCACGGAGATAGAGGACAATGGCGTCCTTCTGAATGATACCGTCACAGGCGCACAGCGTCACAAGTGGAGAAGCGGCAAGAGAGTTACGCTCATCCACGGAAGGAGAGGCAAGCGAAAGCACCAGAGAGATACACAGGTCTGTGTATCCTTTCACCCTGTCCGTATCTCATTGGACCCCCTGAAAGTGTGATGTTGAAGGTAATCAGGAAAAGTGGTCGGTCCTTGAGGTGTAGAAGAAGAGACCGGTGTTGTTGACCTAGCTCTCTACTCGTATATTTAAATGGACGAGGAGCTTCGAGCATATTCCTGGATTCGAAACCCTCGTCGAGCAATAGATCGATCTCTCAATTTTGCTCATGATGAAGATTGAGGTAGTGCTGTAAAATGTAGTGATGACCATGATTTCAGATCACAAGGTCTCGCATTATCTCTCTATTGTCTGTTCGCTATCGACTTTGTGATGGACTTGATAGGTCATGCATACTTTTAAACAGTGATGGCAAGGTATATCGCAGAAGAGGCATAAATTTGATGCAGACAGGATAACTTTACTATACCGTTTCTCTGTCGATGTATCCCTGGGCAAGAACGTCATTTGTTGCACACGGTTTGTTTCTAAATCTTTTTTTGCTTGTGTGAGTGTAGTGATGACCATAATGATTTATCTCATTGCTAGCTTCTAGCTGACATTCACCTTGGCTGCGCCGTCTCAAGATTAGGGTATTGTTGACCGAGCTTCTTCCACGAGTGGACATGGGATCGTAGTAGAGCCAATTCGGACCCCCCCAAAGGAGATCGTCTAGATTGTATCGTCATGATAATGCTCAAATCCTAGATTTTCATAACTACCCCAGCCCTCTAACTTAATATTGGAGGAAGGGTGATGAAGTCTCCATTCTCAGTGTGTACACCAAGCCTACTCAAGTCACCAGCAAGGCCTTTGACCAACTCCTGGGTACAAACTGTAGAATATCCCAATCTCTCCGTGACTCTAGCTTTGACTTTGGCAATGGCATCCTCATCGTCTTTTTCTGCTTTGAAAAGCCCATAAGGGTCGTTTATGGAGTTTAGGCGAGCACAAGTGCTGTCGATGCGGACCGTGAGATCAACTGCATCGCCAAAAGTAAGGGTGACTACCAGAGAGCAGCGTTGACTTAGCTTCAAACTGAAGACTGCAGATCTGACCAGACGAATAAGCTGGTGCGCATTGCGGTCTTCGATACCCATCCATCGAGGTGACGACTGTCCGCGTTTCATGGGATTGGCAGGGGCGAACGCCAGATATTTGTATGATAATTTTCCTGTAAACTCGGCAGTCCAGTTTGCCTTTTGGCGGTGTATACTGACGCTCAAATCCAGCGCTGACGTATTGGGGTACAGTACTTCGTTTCGAATGCATCGTGACACCCAGAGCAGAGCGACTGGGTTTTGGGGGACCTTTGAGCCTGCACGTTGCTTTAAATGCGCCCGAGGTTCCGTGTACTTTTTGATATCTTCAAGGGCAAAGTCGTAGACCATGAGGCGAAGCTCTGGTGGGAGAGCCATGAAAGGAAAACGCTCCATGTTTTCGAACTGCTCTAGTCGGGCCATAGTTGAATTTGCGTTGATGATTGAAGAACGTAAGAAGTGTATGGAAGTGGTTTGGAGAAAAATACAAGAGTCGAGACACGGTCGCATGCTTATAGGACGGTGGTGTTGACTCATCTGGGACGTGAAAAGGAGAATCCGAACACCAGTCATAGGTTTCAAGAACGATCGCAAATTGACTCACCATAGGCATTCGGGCGTCTGCTCTGGAAGTGGACACTCGTGACGTTATGATAGAGGTCGGGATGTCGACAATCGTGATGTTGAAAATGTTGCCCCCGAAAGTTCTGATACCAAGTTTTGGACATTGTTGTAGAAACTTGACGTGATGCCGGAAATAATTAATCGCACAGTGGTGACTCCATCGATAGGTAAAGATACACAGCCTAGAAGCTTGATGATTATTTCTTGGGACCAACAATTCTCGTCAGTGAGAATACAGATAGCACGTATCCCTTTACTTGGAAAGGAGCAGACGTCCAACAGGCGTGAGCGTAGTCTTGATCGTCGTAGACAAGCAGCCAACAACCTTAGGATGCCATCGCGGATACTGATGCAGCGAAAGCAAAGAGTCATCTTCGTTCACTCTGCATAGCGCATCGCTATCGGTGTAGCAAGAAGCATGCAAAGAATGAGGACCAAAGACGTCAAGCAGAGAAAGCGCGTTCTGTTTGTCTGATTGAGATCTCCATACCAAGCCATTCTCAAACAGCCGGATAGAAGAGGCGGATAGAAGAGGCTCTAGTCCTATCCTAATACCATGACTCTTTAGCATCAACGGCTCACCTACAAACAATGGTATGGCGGTACGGGCGAGCGCGGATGAGAGTCCGGTGTTGAGAATGCTTGAAGTATGGACGAACGTAGTGCTTGACTCGAGGTCCAGTCGCGCACCGCAACGAGCTGCATCTTTTGCAAAGAAATGCGAGGTCCACAGACGCAGCGACGTTGGAAGAAAGCCACGAACGTTGAAAGATTTGCCGAAAGGAACAGACCCTCTTCTCGCGTGTGAGAAAGTACAACGGTATCATACAAACATCCAATTCTTTTCGTGCAACGGCGAAGAAATCCATTTCTAGAATGTCTTGCTTAGCACCGTCATATTTGCTACTGCCGGTGATGAGCTCCCCAGAGTGTAGATAGATTGAAGTTGTAGATTCGTCTCTGGCGATAGATGAAAAAGATCGGGCCGGGCCTCAGGGGCAGCTCGACGGAAGTGGCAGCCGAAGGCCCAGCGGAGCAGAGATGCCAAATTGCGATGTGGAGTTGCAAAGACTTGATGGAGTAATCCGCGGAGGCGATCAAAAGCAGACAGAGTCGGAGTCAAGGCTGTTGACATGTTGATGGTAGAGTCAGAGTGAGGACCGAACAACATCAAGGTACTCGAGTAGGACGATTAGAGTTACAAGAATGGTAGATCTTGTGAGGCTAAAAAGGGATGATCGCAGAGCAAGTGGTCGAAACGCCAAAGGTAAGAAGCACTGTTGCCCTGCCCGAGCTTCTTGGAAATGAGCACGAGCTGGAAGAAGGGACAGAGCAACCATGTCAATTCGTCTCTTCGGTCCCGATGCTCGAAGATTTTGCTCCTGCAGAGTGAACTTGTCAAAGACATTGACGAGGAAGTCTCAACGAAGATAAATTGCACAATTGATGAAAATAGGCAGAGCGAGACCGAAAAAGATGCAGGCACCGGTGCTCTGATAAACCCGGCACCGTTTGGAGCTAGAGAAAGCTAACCCACGACTCGTGGGACGCACCTCACTGTTTCAGAAGACGATAGATGAGAAAGATCCAAATCTGGCTGAAAGCTCAATTGGATCAACAAAGTGGGGAGTTGGCAGGAAGCAGGAAAAGAATAGACGCGGGAGTTTGAGCAGGAGCCTTTGGATGGTTGCACTGCATGTTATAAGGAGGACCTTGCTTCTTTCTCTATTCTTTTGCTGATAATCGATTCACACGACTACACTCTCTCTTCAATACATTCGCTCTTTCTTCAAACGACTTTGATATACTACTACGACACTCTTTAATCTTCTTAACAACACCACCACAAACACCGTCACCATGCAGTTCCGTGCTTACGCTTCCATTGCCATCTTCTTCGCCGGCGCCATGGCCGCCTCTGCCACCTCTTCTGCCTCTGCTGCCGTCTCTACTCCCGTCGACCTTACTGAGGGTGTCCCCACTTGCGGCGTAAGTTCAGACACGGTCCAAGAACCAACATGATTGATCTGACGTCTTTGCAGTTGACCTGCATTCAATCCGCTGTCGCTTCTTCGGGCTGCGAAGCCACCGACCCCATCTGCCTCTGCACAACCGGCTCCAAGGCCTTCCTCGCCGCCGGCACAACCTGTCTTCTCCAGAACTCCGACTGCTCTGCCGAGGACCTCCAGAACATCCAGAACTTGGCCAAGACTCGCTGCGGTACTCTTCTCGCTGCCACTGGCTCTTCCGCTTCCGGTTCTGCTGCCGCTTCGGTTTCTGGCTCCGCTACTGCCAAGGCTGCTGCTGTCTCTGGCTCTGCTACCAGCTCTGCCGCCGCTGTCAGCGCTACCTCGACTGGCGGTGCCATGCAGGTTGGTGCTAGCTTGATGGCTGTCGGTGCTGGTGCCATTGCTTTCATTCTGTAAATGTTGATACAAGAATGAAGTATGCTGGAAGTTGAAGGGGGAGAAACAGCACATGTGCTGAAAGGGGAAGCTGGAAAACTGTACATGGTCTTTTATGATATCCAAGGGGTGGCTTGCATCTTTTTTTTTCTGGAGCGGGAATATTTTATTCGAATAACACTTTTTTCTTTTCGTCCTTGAATCTTTCTTATTTGACAACCGAAGTCCACTTTGTGACCCAGGCCGTGAATTCATCGTCTTTGCCGTTCCAGTCGATCTTGAGGAGTTCGGCTGCTGAACATGCATTGGCGACACAGCTTGCGAGGATGGTATCCACTTGGTCGGCGTCGAGCTCATAGAAGGCATTTGCAAGATCATCGACAGACTCGGGTAAATCCTTGAGCAAGTGCATAAGCTTGTCCAGGGTCAAGATGTTGACCTTCTTCGAAGCGATGTCGGCCGTAAAGGTCTTGAGTCTGCGTTTTGTGATTGCGGCGTAGAGGAACTGTATCTTTTTCAACTTATCGGCGGTGGTTTGTAGGCGCTCTTTCAGGTCTGGACGGTCCTTGGGAAGGCTGTTGGCGGCGGAGAACATGTCGTCGAACTCGTCTTGATCATCTCTTTCGCGATCTTCTTGGTCATCGTCGCTGGTTGAATGTGCATCGTCGTCTTCGTCGTCGTCGTCCTCATCCTCGCCATCACCCTCTTCCCACTCTTTCAATTCCTGAATGGCGTCGTTGATGGTGTCCCGCAGCTCCTGGGCCTTCAAGACAGCAAGTCCAGCGATTCCAGTAGTCTCCAATTGGATCAAACCATCACAAGCATCCCACAGCACACCAGTCGAAGCAAGAGTGTCTTTTGAGTGATTCGAAGTGTTTTCTTGAGCAGTGTCCAGGACTTCCTCCAGGAAAGAGACCATCTCGCGCATGACGGCACGGACTTTTGCGACAACTTGGTGGTGCAGGAAGACACCCCAGATGTCTGGACGGCAGAGCTCGACGGCGCTCATCATGGCGGGGAGACAGGTTTGAGTCGCATCGCGGAGGACAGAGGTGACGGCGGTGGGGGTGAAGGGTTTGTTGATGAGGAGAAGAGCGAGCTTTGTCGTGTGTGCCTTGAGCAAGGTGGCACTGTCGCGAAGGACATGCAGAGGGTTTGGCGGGTTGGGTGGAAGTTGAGCGGTCGTGTCGGTAGAGGCGTTTGGAGCGAGAGAGGCGAGGAATTGGGCGACCAGAGCACGCTGGGTCTGTGCAAGATGTATGAGTGTCTGTGAGGAGGACATGGCGAGCGAGTGTGTTGATGTGTGAGGAATGCGACAAAGGTGGACAAATTGTTTGGAGGGGAAAGTCAAAAGTTTGAAGGCTTCGGGGGAGTTTGCGGCCACCGCCCGACCAACTCGACACGGACAATACCAACATGGACAAGACGTCAAAAATTCGCTCTAAATGTCGCCAACACTTGTCGTCGACGTCGGCGCATGGTCCTTGAAAGCCGGATACGCCTCATCAGATAGCGACAATACCTGCCATGTTGCACCCAACTGTGTTGCCAAATCTCGAGATGGCAAGACTTATGTTGGATCACAGCTGTCGCAATGCACCGACTATGGCGAGATGACCTTTCGCCGCCCAGTACAAAAGGGCTATGTCGTCAACTGGCCTGCCGAAGTCGCCGTCCTGGACAACGAGCTGCAAAGCCTACGATGCGACACGGCAGACACGAACTTGATCATCACCGAACAAGCAAATGCTCCCCTCCAGCTCACCCAGAACCTGGACCAGATGGTCTTTGAACACTTCGACTTTGCCGCTGTATATCGTACTACTGCTCCATCATTGAACGCCTACAACGACACCCGCTCTCTATTCAACGACCCTCCCCTTGCAGACCCATCTGCCATCAACCCGGCAGATGCCCTCCTCGTGATAGACAGCGGCCACAGTCATACAACAATCACTCCTTTGCTGGCGGGCCGGCCCATCAATCCAGCCATCCGCAGACTGGATATAGGCGGCAAACACCTCTCTAACTACCTCGCTGAGCTTATCTCTCTACGCCATTTCTCCCTCATCGACGAACCCCACATCGTCTCTCAGATCAAAGAGGATGCCTGTTTCCTATCCTCGGACTTCCAATCCGACTTGGAAGCTGCAAAAGCGAAAGATCCATCTATAGTCGTGGATTACGTTCTGCCCGACTACGAGACACATCACCGAGGCTTCACACGTCCCCATGACCCTTCGTATCGAGCCAAGATGGAAAGACTGGGTGTCAAACAACCGACTGATCCTTTGGCAACACGAGAGGAAGTCTTCCCCCTAGGCAATGAACGCTTCGTCGTCCCAGAGATTCTCTTTACACCCTCAGATATCGCAATGCCTCAATGTGGTATAGCCGAAACTCTTTTCCAATCGCTGTCCACACTCCCTGAACTCCTCTGGCAGCCCTTCCTAGCCAATATCTTGCTGGTAGGCGGCAACACACTGATACCGGGATTTGTGGAGAGAGTCGAGAAGGGAGTAAGGATGCTCGCTCCCGAGGATATGGTCGTCAGAGTACGAAGGGCAGAAAACCCCATCACGTCTACTTGGCAAGGAGGTTGTCGCATGGCTGCAGATCAAGATCTTATGAAGAATGTCCTGATCACCAGACAAGAATACCAAGAGCATGGGCCTAACTGGGTGACGAGGCAGTTCGCTGTGAGAAGACCTACCAATGGCAAAGACGTATAACGATGATAACGACAAATGAACTCATTCCCAAACAACCTCGAAACCAATGACTATTGGACGAGCTTTCTAGCTGGACTAGTAGCACCCTCGTCCTCTGGGCTTGAGGAGCTGGTCTACAGAGAAGACTTGGCCTACCAGAGAAAACTATGCGTTTCGGCAGCATGTTTGAAAAATGCCTTTCTGTCCAAAGCTTGGAGCGCGGAGCCCAATCGTCGTGACGATACGAGATAGCACCACGATACTATGATCACAAAGACGATTACTCCGGCCTTTGCGTTTGTAGTTGATCCATCTCATCGTTCGAAATCTATACCGCTCACCAAGAAGTGATAACAAGACCCTATCAAACAACCATGCCTTCGTTCCTTGAACTCCGTCAGCAAATCAAAGGTAAAGCTACAAACATTAACATATAATGTAACTACCTCTAACAACACTGTTTACATAGCCCATGCCCACTTCATCTATCCGCAGTATAACGTCGACCACTTTGCCATTATTCTTGTAGAAGATATCACCCACGTGCCAGACTCTAGGACTTGGAAAGCTATGCTGGTTACTCTGAATCCTGATAGAAGCTCGCACTTCCTGGTCGGTGCTTTTGGTGAATGTGTCCGCGAGGCCATGGTGGTCTTGTTGATCACCACCACTCATATGATGAGAGAGCGTGCATTGGGTTTAGTCACGGCGATATGCTCGAGTGTAATCCTTGATGGACATCTCCTTCACTGATCTTCGGAGTGGACATCATCGCGAACGAACCAAGAGTGAGTCGTCTCGTCGCTTGAGTATCACATCGACCTTCAATCTCACTTCGATCACCCTGTCGACGAATTCCGCGACTGACCCCTATAAGACACGCTGTGGGCTTCCAACCTCTTCCTCTCCACGCGCAACTCCTTTCTCAACAAAACAATTCATCAATCCATAACACGTGACAACACGTGAGTCGAACATACCTACCCCTTTATGCATTGATCTCCTTGTCTAACAAGTACAGCACAAAGCAAGCATGTCAACCCGCACCGCCACCGAGATCAGCAAGATGCTCAAGAACCCCAAACTCGCCGACATCCTCTACAAGATCGAGGCCACTCAGGAACTCCTGGACCTCCAGATGGAGCTCTTCAAGAAACACAAGGCCGCCTTCAAGCGCAAGGCAAAGGAAATTGAGAAAGGTCTCGAGGGTGGTATCAGCGAGGTTGGCACTGTTCTCAAGCAGATGGACAAGTCAATCACCATCCAGAAGGCTATGATCGACTGCATGGAGCAGATGGCCAAGGAAGGAAAGGAGCAGATCCAGCGCATGGAGGAGAGACAGGTGCTCATCGAGGCTTTGGTCCGTTAGATGAAATCTTCACTTGGGCTTCACAGCTTTGGCAGTGGTCAGCCTTTGGATGCAAGTTCGTTCATTTGGACTTTGGCATCACATCAGGGGCGTTTCTTCACAAGCATTCATGTTTCCTTGGTCCACGGATTGAACACAGGTTTCGAAAAGTGTTAGACGGTTGGTCTCCTCACTTCACAAAGAATTCACCATAAAACAGAATGCTTTCTCTTCTTTCCACGTTGACTCCGTGCTTAGCCAGACCTCTGTTCCATTCATCTTCTTTCCGAATTCACTGTGGTTCTTTTACTCTCCTTTCGTCACCCCTCTCGCTCGCATATGAAGGCTTGAGTGTGAAGGAAAAGACAACTTCTCAGACGCGACTTCTGAGCGGCTATCTATAAAAAGCACCTCTGCAGACTGCTCTTCTCGTCCATTAGCACAACAACAACAACAACAACAACAACAACTATCAGGAGTAAGTAGAATATACTGTGGCCGTCCAGCCTTCCGCTCCTTCCACTAACCGCATACGCTGTAAGATGTCTACAACCAATGGCTCGTCCAATCAGCCAGAGGATGCCCAGCCCCAATCCATGGATGAGTTTATGCGCCTCGAACACGACATCAAGCACGCTAGAAACTTCGTCCAAGACCTCCAGAACACCCTCGCTGCCCTCGACTTCAAGATCCGCGAACATCCCGAAGACATACACTTCTACTTGCGAGATATCATTTGGTGCCAGATGAGCATTATTGAGCACTTCATCAAGATCATCGCATGGCTCATCAGGGAGGGACAGATCCTCGTCTCGGTCGGAACACTGACGGCCGACGATCAGAGATACCAGGACGCTCGGTACGAGATCGCGTACATGCGTCATAATGGGAGCGGAATCATGAGGGCTCTAGCCCATAACGTGACATTTTACACGAGCCGTCCCAGGTACGACGAAATCTCCGAGGATCAGGAGAACGCTGCTAGAGAGATGGATGCGTTGACCAATGCTTTCTCCGCTCTCTGAGAAGCTACAGAATCTCAGCGGGATAGCATTGTTGGCAAACAAGGCAGCCAGAGAAGCAGTGGAGAAATTCGATACGGCGTGGCAGAGTCGTAGACATTAAAACAGGAAGCAGCAAGAGGAAGCAGCCGTATCTACCTTCGCTGTCCCTCTCCAGATATCAATAATCTACAAAAACAATGAAATATCTCGAGCTCTACTCCCATACCATCTATTTCATCATTCGAGAATAAACATCCTTGAAGCACCAAACGTAATCAAGGTGACCAACTTCAAAGATCCGATGAACGTGAAGCACTTTGAGATTCATGTGCACCATCAGTATCAGTATCACCACAAACTGAATTGCAAGCAAAAAACAAAGAAAACCTCACACCACAGGATCGAACACACAACCTGCAAAAGGAGAAGGCGGCGACACTACTTCTCCCGATGCATCATCAGCACAGGCTATTCCCCTCAGGCCATGCGTCCTTTGGACTCCGCTTCCTCCTGAGTAGGTGACAGGGAGAAAACTCTCAAACCCTATATAGCTAATATTTTGGATTTCAAGAGTGAAGGAGGTTTCAACTTAAGATATTGAACTTCACAGTCGCAGATCGAGCAAGAATTTATCTGTCAATATGTAAGATGTTTTTAGATATAGATACGATGTACACTGAGAGCAAGGTGTCTGACTGCTCTCTTTGGACAATGATTGTTTTGGAAAAGTCACTTGCAACTGACAGCTACTTCCAAGGACCTTCCTGCTGACTGAGAGTTCATTCCATCACTACGTCTCTGCACTCACGTCAGGGAAAGCGCGTTACGCTATACGTGTATGATAAGACTCGAATGTTGAAGCAAAAGGGGAAGCAGCGATGCACCGTCCTTATGTCCTGCTGTACGAGGGTTCTAACACCAACAACCCAATTCACCAAACATTCCATCTCATCGACCGATACTAAGTTATTCATCATGTATGATTTCAATCCCCTGAATTCC
>Ga0068631_100240_pt1 | contig 21248 bp, 13 predicted proteins | sample InSIn5gowninarea_2_FD_77434 | JGI IMG/M metagenome (GOLD analysis project Ga0068631, IMG submission 77434) | Clean room microbial communities from NASA Spacecraft Assembly Facility at Jet Propulsion Laboratory, Pasadena, California, USA -... ...
CAGGAGTCGTGGAAGCGGAGTCGTCTTCAGTCTCCGAGTCTTCGCTCGAGCTGTAGACGACAAAAGGCTTTCTTGCTGTGCCCGTACCCGCCTTGCGCGTCGATTGACGGAATCCTGGTCTTCCTTCTGAAGCCATGGGCACATGGGAATTACTGGCTGTTCGAGGTGTTTCCTCAAATGCGTCGGCTGGTCTGGAGCGGTAGCTTTCGAAGGGAGCCTCGGGGTTAGTCTGTTGTGATGTAGCGCGTGGGGGTGGAGGTGGGTAGTAAGGCGGGTCTGCGGACTTCCTCCTGGATGATGAGTAGTTGGCAGTGCTTCCCGCTTGACCCTCGTCGCCAGTTGAAGAAGGATCAAAACCACCTTTCCTCGGCGTACGGGACGAGGCCGAAGCACCGGGTTTGCTTGCCCCTGCTTCATTGTACTCGGCCCAGGCAGAGCGGAAGCCACCAAAGTTGTTGCTATTGCTATTGTTGGCGGGCTGTGGAGGAGCACGGTAGTTCATGCCCGCGCGAATGTCCTCCTCGGTGGGGTAGCGTGTATCTCGTCTCGGGGGTGGATTGGGTACCGGTCGCTTAGGAGATGGGCGTGGCGGTGGCTGTGGAGTAGTACCAGTTTGCGATTTCATGTTCTGCCATGCATTGAAGACATTTGAAGGGTCGGCTGGGTTCTTCTTGCTCGTAGGAGCGGGCTTGGGAAAGTTTGTGAACCGGTCTGCGCCGGAACTGCCAGATGCTGTGCTACGCCATGAGGCGGTAGGGTTCGGAGTACGCCTGGGCGGTGGAGGGAAGTTTGATGTAGCCTGATACATGGGGTTGGTCCCAGAACTCCTCGGCGGCACGTTGGGTTTTGTGAAGGCACCACCACCTAGACCTGCCTTCCTGCGGTCTGCATCGTATCGTGTTTTTGATATCGGGTCGTGGAGAATCTCGTGAGCGGCCTGAATGGCCTGGAACTTGGGCACGATTTCGGACTCTTTACCGGGGTTTCGATCGGGGTGATAATTTTAGAGCTGTGACTTTGTGTAAGCAAAGAGAAGGCCGTGAGAGTGACGGGGACTGTTACCGAGCTTGCGGTATGCCTTCTTGATATCCTCGACGGAGGCATCCTGTTCTCGACGTCAGCTGTGGGTGCATCGACTCTAGCTGGCGGAGCAGACGCACGTTGGGCAGTTCCAGGTCCGCATAGTAGTTTCGTTTGATGTCGGCCTTCACCATGATCCTGGCAAGACTGAGGGGTCACAACAATAAGGCGCCGTGCGATGCGATACCATCAAGGCCCTGCGTCGTGGAGTGGTGCTGGTGGAATGTAATGAAAGTCGTTATTCGCAGACAGGTGGAAACAGAGCTGCAGAGGTCGGAGTCCAAGATGAGATGAGAAGAAATGACGGCTCGTCAACGGTTGGAATCGCGTGTCATGCGTTGTCTTCAAATTTACGCTCGACGGTCGCTTGGTTGTTGCGCAAAGCTCGCAGCCCCTCCAAACATGTGAAAGCCTGGAGATGTTTTGTTTTGGATCGCCGAAGGACAAGTGACGACGACCAAGGTTTATTTTCAACACAACCGAAAGCTCAAATTCTCATAGTAATATCACCAGTAGGATCTATGTTGATGTCAAAAGAGATCGAGACAAACAAGCCAATCGGAAGGACATGTGCTGTTCGTCCTACGACTCTGATCTGCAGGTGACGCCTTGTTGGTTGCTCCTTCTCCATCGCCGCCCAAGCAACCGACACCCTGGATTTGATCATCACCAAACCAGACCATAGCTTGCCAACCCATGAGCCACAGCACTGCCTCGGTTCTGTGAGAAAACAGCAAAATATCCGCTCCTTCACTTCCAACTTGTGCTGCCTATTGACGTGGACGTAGCTGCAAAGAATAATGACCCGGCACCGCACTCCCCCTCGACTGTAAGGCCTTGCATCCTTGGCTGCAAAAAGGCAGGATGCTTTGGATGATCAAGTACATGTCCAATTAGAGCGATACTGTCTCTTGATCTCTCCGAACCTACATCAAAAACTAAAAATCATTGTGCCTTTTGACTACTATGTTGCAAGGAGCCTTTGCTAAGCTGAGAGCTCGGTTCTGGTGCAATTTATGTGTCAAAGGAGAAGACCTCCAAGTATCGCTCTCTGTGGAGGCCGTGCCACTGCTCAATATCATCGTGCATTTCTACACGTTAACCAGTGGGCATCGCTGCGGCTTGAGAGTCGATGTAACAAAATTTAGCACGCTAGGAAGGCAAAGAACACCGCTACATTTCGATAAGCTCTGTTGACCGCTAGATTGGATTCTAGATACCACCAGGTTAGATCACACGAAAGCATGTATGAACGCTCCCTTAACTGTACTGTTACCACCGGTGATTGCGTTTGGATAGAAGAAGCAACAACAGAACCTGCCAAGCCAGAGAAACTGCTGCAGAACAATACTCGAGTAGCATGCGCAAGGAAATGACAGTGCGGAGAAGACATCATAGCAAACGGAGCGAAGCCTGAGACCTCAAAATGCACATTTGACGAACGCTATCAGAGAAAGATCGGAAGTGTAAAGGTCGCAAAAGCAGACAAGACCTCAGCCACTAGAATTGACAAAACGGATGATGCATTCAAAGACAAGATTCGGATCATCGACATGTACTGTAAAACAAAAAGGAAAAAGTAATGAAATTTTGATATTCGCTGCGTCTCGACGAGGGGGGGGATATGAATTGCAGTGATGCAGGAAACAAGATCGATGGAGCTCAAAGGAGGAAAATTTGGAAAACACCCGCGGCGTTTGTTTCTCGTCGTAAAGTCATGACATCGCAGAAAGGATGAGAAGGTTGTAACCAGAGCGCGTTCGAGTAAAAAGCAGAGTCATGTACAATTGCCCCAGTCTCTCTTTGTCTGTGGCTTGTGCTTGTGTGGTGGTTGTTTTTGTAGTAGTTGCTAATTGTATGTTGATGGTTGTGAGAGGGTGTCTTTATCCAGAAAGAAGAGAGCTCTTGGGAATGAGATGGTTAGAAGACAGCTGCCAGCCCACTTTTTGAGTGTCGCTTGCTGAACCGAGGCTTCCTACTCTTGACACTCTCGTTGTCGCCAGGATCCTTGCGCAATGTGTTCCGCACAGAGTGTATCGATTGCTGCTCACCTCCACCGTCACCACCACTTGCACTGGTGGGGCTAGACATGGTCGATGCCAGATCGCCGTACTGAGATTCCCCCGAGTACGAGTTTGCGATGGACTGTGATAGTGCTGTGTCCTTTGCTTGGTTGATCGCCTCCATCCACTCTTTGGTCGAATACTTGGACCCCTCTGGATCTGAAGTGGTCGCCCGAGGATCTTCGAAAGAGAAGTGTTTATCACGCTTGAATGTTGTCAGCTTCGGCACTCATAGTCTACAGTTGAGCAACTTACAGTGTCGATACAGAAGGCAGTCAAGCCTTTGGCGTCTTGGAAGGTCTTCCAAGACGTTCCATTCGCAAGCAAGTTGAGGTCCAGCTTTGCTTTCTTCTCATTACCCCCAGCAGCTGCGATTATGACTCGTGCACTAGAAGTGATCATAACAAGTCGTTGGCGCTTTTTGGTCGTAGCTCCACCAAAGAATCGCGAGAACTTCCTCGAAGCTTCCTCCCCACCGTTTGCAGTAGGACTATGCGGAGCTGGAGAAGATATGACGTTGAGATTTCCCAACTTTATGATACGTTCGTTGTTCCGTGTAAGCACAGGTGACCAGTCGATATCAAGCTGGCTGGGAGGTGCTAGCTCGGTGATGGCTCGTAGCTGTGGACGAGGCACCTGCTGCGGAGGCTGGGTTGTTGGAGGCGAAGCTGGATGAGAACTGGGGACTGTAGGTATGCCCGGGATGGTTGGCGCAGGGGCTGAAGCCATGGGATCTCCGCCATTGAGTCGGATAGGTTGGGACTGAGACGGGCCAGGCATATAACTTCGGAGACGTGGTGCCTTTTGCTTCCATAACCCTTTACCCCACTGGATGCCATCGAAGAACGGATGTGCTTTGATGTGATCGATGGGCAAACGCTTGGATGGATCGAGGACCAGCAGTCTCTCTACCAGGTCTCTTGCTACTGCAGGGAAGCCGTCGGGGAAATGATAATCCAAAGCAACGATCTTCTGGAAGGTCTGGTATTCGTTTCCGGCCTTGAATGGCGGGCGACCGGCGAGCAGTTGGTAGAGAATGCAGCCAAAGGCCCAAAGGTCACTCGCTTTGCAGGCGTTCTTATCAGTCAAGAGTTCTGGACTGACATACTCAGCAGTGCCAACAAACGAGACAGCTCTCTCCTGTTCGACGCCATCCATTGGATCACCGGCACCCGGGCCATCGTTGCCAGTACCGCCACCATCTTGGGGCCTCGATCTGATATCCAGGATTTTGGCAGTTCCGAAGTCGGTAATCTTGGTGTGCATCTGTTCGTCGAGCAAGACATTTTCCGGCTTGAGATCTCGATGGATAATACCCTTCGAGTGCATGTAGGCTATCGAGTCAAGGATTTGAGCGCCGTAGAAGCGTGTGCACTCTTCGTCGAAGGTGCCCATTTTCTTGAGGTGGCCGAGTAGTTCACCACCGTTGGCGAGATCGAGAACAAAGTATAGTGAGCGCTCGTCTTGGAAGGTGTAGTACAAGCGGACAATGCCGGGGTGCTCGGTCAGGCGATTCAGCGCATCCTTTTCGATGTTGACATATTTGACCTTCTTCTCCTTGATGATATGGCGCTTGTCCAGGACCTTAACAGCATACTCACGGTGTATCTGGCGATCGGTAGCCGCAAGTACTGTGCTGTATGAGCCTTCTCCAAGGGTACGACCGAAATGGAAGTCGTTGACTCCCTTCTTCACGATTTTGGAGACAGGCCTTCCGTTCTGATCAACCTCTTGTCTGGTAGCGACTGCAGCTCCACGCTCTTTCCATTCTTCGCTGCTAGGAAGCGGACCACCTTCCATACTATATACAGAGCCGGCAGGACCAGGACCATAGCCGGAGGTAACACGCTTAGAGCTTCTCCGGGGTGGCATGACATTTTGACCGTCTGGACCACGATAACTTCGACTGGCAGAGCGAGCAGGAGGGTGTGCTCCCATGGCAGCAGCGGCGGCTCTTGAAGCACTCCTGGCGAGACCAGACTGAGTAGAAACATCATCACGATATCTGTACGAGGAAGCCTGCGAGATGGCAGAAGTGCTGGAGGCGTTCTGATGTGTATACATGTTGGACATGCGGGGGTTTTGAGGGTATTGGGGAAGTTGAGCCTCGTAGGAGCCGGCACGCTGGCGATAGAGCTGTTCGGAGTCACCCGAGGCGGCACGGTATGTTCTGGTGGAGTTATAGGGGTCGGCCGAGGCTAGATGGCTAGGAGCATAGTCTGAATGTGAAGGAGCGTTCGAGTGAAACGAGGCAGCATATTGGGAGTGAGAGTCGTGTTCGTTCGGGTAGATGGACGAGAGTTGTGACAAGCCACGCGAGTGGTTAAGGGCGGTGATGGTGCTGCCTGACGACTGGGACGAGATGGTGGGGCGGTCGTCAGGAGTCGAAGGGGTGGAGCGTGGTAGTTGGCTGGGACTCGCCGTGGTGGCTGAGGATGAGTGGGCAGAGGTAGCGGTGGGCGGCGGTGTATGCAGCTGTGTCTGGGAGGTATGTGTTTCTGGCTGGGCGACGGTGATCGGAGTGTCTTGGTCGTCGTCGTCGTCGGGATTGGCTATGCGCAGACCGCCCAGCGAGCGCGACAGGCTCAAGTCGCCGTTCATGCTTTGTCTGAATGATGCCTCGTCGGAGACGAGAGACGGGGCCAAGCCAAGGCCAGACACGACCAGGCGCGAGTCTGAGTCTGAGTCTGGCGGAGAGATATGCGGTGTATCCGAGGAGATGGTCGTCTTTGGCGGAGTGTGCTACTCTAGGCACGAGGGACGGCACAATCTGCTTGACAGGAGGCTTCGTCTTTGCATACACGCAGGAACAGGGCCGACAGGAAACAGGACTGGAGCCAAAGTTAACTTCCAAGTCGACAACTTGAGATCCTCTCGAGCGCCGTATGAGGGGTGCACGGGCCCGAGAGAGGCCAGCCACACATGTCAGGCCTGTTGTTCCTCGCTCCAACATGCACAACAACGACCTCGTCAATTCGTGTCAAGACGACTCTATTCCTGCCGCAGCAACGACTCTCGAGCTGTTGCTCGAACATCATGTTTGCTGTCGTGTCCTCCTTGCATGTCTGTCCTGCCTTTCCCCGCGCCGCCGTGAGAAGGTACGCGTCCATACATGGAAAGATCCAACACGGCTTTACATGACATACGTCTGCTCCGCCTCGTCTTTGGCATGTCTTGCTCTTTTCTTAGAACAGAGGATGCCGCCATGTGCTTGTTGTACAGAAACCAGATCGTCCCCTCTTTTCGGCCATGCGATGATGGTCGCACCTTCCTCAACTCGTCTGCTCTCATGTCTCTACCGCGCAGAATCTCAGGCGTTTCAACACCGCCCAAGACATTGACACTTGCCAGTCTCAACACTGCTTGTTACAAAATCATCCATCCATGTCTGCCCGCATACCTTTGTAGAAATCATCATGCTCCGCTATCGTCAATCAAGAGTTCCTCTTGCTATGGCTGATGTCAATCAAATCCAACAGCATCCGAGGCCCAAAGAGACTTCCTGTCCTCCTGTTACACAGACTGACTGCGCTTATGACCATCGAGCAAAGAACCAACATCAGAACAATCGACGCCGTCCGCCACAGCCTGGCTTCCAGCTCCGTCAAGGACCTGGAAGATCCAGAGATGGCAGCATTGTTCGGCTGGATCCGAATCGTCATGTTGCGCACTTCGCCGTACACGAGCCAGCTGATCCTTTTGAAGGTACCGACACATCGGAGGATGCTCTTGCGAGCTCTGGGTCCATCGCTCGGCTTGTCCACATAGCAGAGGTCAGTCCTACCATCACACAAGTTCCTGGTTACGATCCGCCTCCTCTTCTGCACGTCTCTCCTGAGAGGCCGCCCAGACCGGACGGACATCCACCTGTGGCAATTGATCATTTCTACCAACGGCCTGCGGCTTCTACGGCTCTACCCAGGCAGCATCATGACGAGTCTTCCAACGAAAGTGACAGCAACCCTCGTTCTGGCGACCCGTACCCGCCACATCGCCATATTGCTACGCACATCGATCAAGCACGCAATGACATAGCCATCACGACTCCCTCTCAACGAGGTCAGAACCCAACCGCCGTCTCGTTCGCGCCTCGCGTACATTATGGCGGTGTCCTCCGGGAAGGTTCTCACCATCGATCCAACATCGCCTCTGTCTATCTTCGGGAGGGGCATCTCAGGATTAGACCATCCTCATCACGTAACTCTGACACTGGCCGTGCTGAGATAAATCATCAGACAAGATCCAGGCCCATGCCGCGACCCAGGGGCATTTCGATGCGTGGACGACCATCAGTCAGGGGCACTCGCCGACCTGGCGGACACATCAGAACACCAGATTTGGCCTCGGCTGATATTGTGAGGGACCGCTACCCCATCTTCCCAGCTCAATCTGATGAATCGAGACAACAAAACCCCTTCCCGCCGCGATCTGGCAGTATACCTCAAAGAAGAGGTATCCGCTCTCCTCCTTCGGAGCTCAGGACCAGTCAATTCCTCTATTCTCAGCCGAGGTTTTCGTCAACTGCGCGATCGAAGCCTTCTGTGCGTCCCAGAGCCTCGAGTAACAGTCTTTCAACTCAGACTCTGTTGGGCGCTTTGGAACAGCCATTGGTGCATGGCCTCATCGATATCGAAGAACCCGACGACTGTCTAGCTCCCTTTCACGGCAGTGTTCGGTCTTCGCGCGTTGAGAGTGGGCTCACGTCTGTTTCAAGATCCGAACATGGTGGACATGTTGGAGAACATGATGGAATGCCTTTTGCACATCAATCCCCTTTAGATCAACTGACTCAAAAGTTTCGGCGCTTATCCACAGACATGTCGGCAACATCGCAATCATCATTCGGGCGTACGTCTCGTGTCACATCTACAGACGGCAGGCTCTTGAGTGGAAATATGTTCTACTCAAGTTCTGATGATGAAAGTGAAGATAAAGACTTCAGGTTTTGGGACCGCCCTGATCGCCGTGGTTCGTCGCACATTGACGGTTACTACGGCACTGATGGACAGAACAACGAGCCTTCTCGTCAGCCTCGGCGCCATATCGGCATAGCAGCGCGAATTGCAGACGTAGAGGCTGATTGTCAGAGTGGAACGATCAGACCACCTTCCTTGTCAGCATCCACACAGTCTAGTAGCTCAATTCATGGCATCACTTCGTCCATGTTGAGCAGCTCTCCTCCTGGAGAACTACCTAATCACTATCCTGCCACACCTGGTCGGCAGTTGACAAGCTGCGCAAGAACGTCTTTCGTGGCCCAATCTGCTGTCCGATCTCAAGCTACCCCAAGGGTGAGGGTTTATAACGAAAGAAATGCGCCTGGTATGCAGCCACAGACACCAGCAGACGTTGATCGCAAGTCGAGGATGCCTGTATATCCGGAGTCTCTACTCCCTGGCTCCCGTCAATTGATGCGGCCACATGCTGGAGCACCTCTGGAGGAGCAGTCGCCTCTGATCCCAGCTCGCAATCCACACAGAAACACGTACCCTTCTTTACAGCAAGCTCACGCTCAGTCGCACGCAACGACCTCGCAACCATCGAGTCCCTACTCACCCAATCTCGACCTAAGGACTGCCGCTGCTGTCAGTGCGGTAGAAAGAAGACGAACAGCCCGAGGATTTCCGAACGAAAACGTGGTTGACCCGAGCACAAACGGCATGGAAACTGAAAGGGATACATTGATGAGACGTAGAGAACAAGGTGGTGTCGATATCATCGACTATACGCCTCCTCGCGAAGGTAGGTACGAACGGTACTTGTCGTGATGGCCCATGGAGAGCAGGGTGAGGGGCTCAACGACATTATTTCTGGTCACGATCATTAAGGTTAATGGGTTATGGACAAGAGGTTGCTACTAGAGGTGTCAGTGTCGTGTCCTTTGCTGGTCCTTCAGACAGAGCATTGCTGTGTAAAATAGACATGGCCATTCATTTGTTTGCATGCTTTACGACCGCGAATGCTGATGCCTGAAACTCCATCGCGTGATTGGACGATATATACTCTGCACATGCTTTACTCGGATTATACAGGTGTTGACCTACCGGAACCATTCATTCTGAGACACAGATGCTCCCTCTAAATGCTGTATACTGTACACTGCGACCTTGAAGCCGTGACTACCATCTGGCAGGATTGATTGCGTGAAAATAAAACAATTATTTCCTGGCGAGCACGGCCGAAAGTCGGCGATCTTCAGCAGCAATCTTCCAAGCTGTCATCATCGTGTCCCCTTATCGCGCGGTATCTTCGTCATCTTGCATGAAAACGTGCGGCTGGAAACAAGAACCAAACAGTTGACCGTGCCCCGCACGTTCTCATGCTAGTTTGAGGATGGGGAGGTGAAGGCATAGTTGTGCAGTGGGAAGAGATGAGTACAACTTGAGCTAAAGGTCCGCTCGTCCAACAGTCTCACCAGGAGTCGACATGATCAAGGATACCTCGTAAAACATTCCCCTGATGGTCGTCTAATTGTAGTGATCTGCAAAAGAGGCGTTCGTGCGTCGTCAAGCTTTCTCGAAAGAATTCCACCGATCTTCGAATTCGCGTTTCAGATTCGTTGGAGGGACGGAGCCGCCAGCCGCACAGTTGAGGACGCGCAAGACTGCGACACAACCTGTGACATCTCTCCTGCATCCCGCCTCCTCCTCCGACCTTGCCGCATCAATTATCGCATCGTCACTCGTTTCTGCAATTCGACTGTTATCTGCTCCTGTACGCTGAATCGATCTCGATCATTGTCTGCTCTTTCCTTGGATTATTGTCTGGAACAATTTTCGAGTGAGAAGTTTCGCTGGACAACGAAAAATCATGGGGCAAGCCACGCGAGCTGCAGGAGGACGCAATGGAGTCGCGGCCTACAAACAAGCCCTCATGAATCTGGCCCAGGCCCCACGCTGGAGAGGACTCATCATCGGCACCGTTTCGTTCTTACTTGTGCTATGGATATGGCAAGCGAATTCAGATCCCAACGCGCCTGGGTCGAAGCTCTACAGCAAAATCTCAGGCCGACCACAGCACCAAGACTTTATGTGGAAGCCTCCATCCGTGCTCGAGCCATCGGAGTTTACTTTGGACCTGGAAGCAGGCAAAAGTTCTACAGCACCAAGTGGGCTCAAGAAAGGGAACCCCCAGTTTCACCTTCTAATTCATGCGCCAAAGATTACCACAAATGTTTGCAGGAGTTTGCTGTCTAGCTTTCTTCTGGACTACCCAACTCCAACATTGATAGGATACAGACCATCACCACCAAATGAGACTCATGAGGGAGACTTTTGGCAGGACTACGGCCTCGCAGATACAGCCAAATACCTCACCCAACAAGGCCGGATCTCCGACGATGACTTTATCGCTGTTGTGGATGGAGAAAGCACAATCTTCCAACTGCCTTCGGAGGCCCTTTTGACAGAGTACAATGCACAGGTCAAGAAGGCCAATGCTGAGCTGAACAGCAAATACCATGACATCCCCGTGAAGACATCGAACAAGCAAAAACTTCAGCGCTTCAACCAATCAGTATTTTTTGCAGCGGAATACGAAATGGTATCTCAATCCCGCAGCTTCCTCAGCAGATTCAGACTGCCCGAGAAGAAGCAAGCAACTCACCTGAACAACAATCTCGCGATCGGATCCGGTTCTGGTCTCCGTCATCTCTTTACGACAGCAGCAGAACAAAACACTCGTATCGAGCGTACGGATTGTGAAACCTTCAACACCATTTTCGCACAACAAGCACTTCTACGTGCGTCCATGGCCAAAGAGCAGCGCGAGTTCAAAGCATGGTTATCACGTAACGTGCTGCCGTCCAACAACAAACTCAAGATCAAGTTAGCCGAGGACCTTGTAGAAGCCAGGCAGGATCTTGGCATGGGTCTGGACTACAGGGCAACCATGTTCCAAACAATCCCCGCGGCAGCTCAGCACGTCGCCGACACAGTCGTCGCACTGATCGACTACCCTACTTTCCCCATCCCCGAGATCTTTCAGAAACTGCGCAGTCCATTCACCTTGCACTCCTCCACACCACACCTCAACTCCACTAGCGCAGTTCTCGTTCAGAAACACAACAACACACTTCCCTACACTTCTCACTGGGCCGATATCCCTCTATTTACCAATCCCAAGACGCAACAAGTCCCATCGTTGATCTCTATGCTACCACCCAAAGAAGAGTCATCCTCTTCTTCAGGTCTCCTGACAGCTCCGGACACAAACATGCGCGAACTCTGGGAGTCAATGTGGTTTTACCCTTATGCCCGCACACTTTTGAAGCAGTACCTCCACAAATCCACCAGCAAGGAGGTTGCCTCTGAAGCAGCGGTAGGCGGAGAACGCTGGTACGATGCCCGTGGTGGCCGCGGTGGTGTCTGGACAGTTGACAACGAATGGCTTGAAGCCGGAGAACTGTGCGCACCTTTCGGCAAAGAGATCTTCGAAGATGGGTTGAGGGGCTGGATGGAACCTGTTCCTGACGGCGTTGAACTGTCGAGCGTAGAGAAGACTCCTGATGGCAAGGGTATCGTTATCGGGGAGCAAGTGAGGAACGGCCAGATTCACAAGATCGTGGCTGTTGCGGCTGGACAGTAGAGAGAGAGGGTGAAGGAGTCAAGCGAAGCATTACTATTTCTTTTCCTGGTTTAGCGATAGAGGAGCGGCATTTGGCGTCGTGTGGGGGTTGTTTCAGTTTTCTGTTCATTCTTTTTGTGGATAGTGGAGTTTTCTCTCTGTTGCTAATGTACATAGCGATGCATCATCCTAGACTGGCTTGCCCAGAGCAACACATAAGTTAATGGTCTTATTCTGTTTGTTCTGATCAACCGATCATATTGCAGGATCTCTACTCACCATATGCCATCGTTGTCACCGATGCAGCTGTCGAGTTGCACACAATCCTTGACAAGAACCCCACATGAATGCTCGCCTTGGACGATAGGCTCCTACCAAATAGTATCGTGAAGTTTCCTGCGTGAACCAACCGCACCACTGCAGTTGGAAGAAGGCAATGCCAAGCCCCAGCGTGACTCGTGACAGCCAAAATAGAATCCGGAAGTCGGCAAGAAGCCGTGGAGCCTGCGCCACGATTGGTGGCTTCGTGATCGCTCGTGGTCGCGGTTGCCTGAACTGATGTGCCAGCGGCCGAACGTCTTTATTCCCTTTGCCATCTTCATTGTTTCGATCATCACAATCTTACCTTGTGATTTTCGACATCTTCTAAACCATCTTGCATCAAGAACTGAACAAACGCATCACCGAGAACCTACTAAATACCGCCATCATGCACGGAGAAGTGCTGCACCACCTCGTGCGCCGTGGCTACGAAGCCATGAGCGACAGCGAGTCTCGCCAAACAATTGTAGCTGAAGTCAGCGCTGTCGAGATGCTTCCTATCATCCTCACTGGTGCTCTTTTCGCCTTCATCTTGGCTTCGGTATGTCGGCCCAGGTCGAGATGTTGCATAGCATGTTACTAACACGATAACAGGTCAGATACACCCTTGGAGGTGTCGTGGCCAGCCTGGCCATGATCGAAGAACGCCAGACCACTGTCGTCGAGACACGTACCCTCGCTATCGATGAAAAGGAGGATCCCGATGCTCCTTTGGACAAGGCTCGCTTGATCGATGAGGAGGTTATGGTCATCAACCAGACTCCCCTGACATCTAGCATCCGCAAGACTGTCCAACACCTGACTTCAATCGGTGGTTTCAGAGCCCGCTGGAGAGGTCTCGGCTGTGCTCTCATCTACAACCTCGTCCACTCTTTGACCGTCAGCTTCATCTCCATGGCCATTGCTGCCTTCACCGGCCTTCCCGTTGTAGGACGCGTCTTCGCCAACATCGCTGCCAACGTCCTCTGCGCTCGCATCCACATGGTCTGGACCCACACCGTCGTGTCTGAGCCGTCATCCATGACCTGGTCCCAGCGCCTCTCCCAAACTGACAGGAAGACCTGGCGCGTTCTTGCTCTCCCTGCCTTCGTTCACTCGATCGCCGAGCTCGCCACCTACGGTCTGCCTGTTGCCATGTTCCTCTTCGTCGGACCCGAGATCACTGGTGACATGGACAACGAGCACTTGCTCGCCAGAGGCGCCATGTCTCTTCTTGCCTTCATCATGCTGAACGTCTTGATCTTGCTCCCCGCCACCGTGACCCGTACTCGTGTTGAGGCCAGCTTCTTGCCCGAGGAGGACAAGACTATTGTTCCCTTCGACCGTACTTTCAACGGTGCCATCAACATGCTTTCCCTCGACACTCGTGCTGGCCGCAAGAGCCTGTTCATCGAGGCTTGGCGCTCGTTCGATATGGCCAGCAGAATCCGTCTGGTCAAGTTCTTCGTCAAGGAAGCCGCCATTGAGCTCTTCTTCTCTGTTACTGCCACTATCGCCATCGGCGCCCAGGTTGTTGCTTTGGGTATGTCCAAGGACAACGTCGTTGTTGCCATGGATGGCATGTAAAGGGTTGGAAACATCTCCCTCCCATGGTCCCTCGTCCCTCAAATTGTAAATGGAGTTTGGGGTGTTCATATCTTCTCAATCAATCTTTCCTTTGATGACCTATGGTCTACTACTCCCACTGTGTCTACGTCTTTGTGTCCCTCGTTGTAATGCATAATTGCTAGCTGATCTTTGCTGCCGCACTCGAAGGCTGCTTTTTCTGGCCGACCAAGATGACCTGCCGTATATCACGGTTCACGACCTATCAAGGTATAGCCTTTCAACAGAGGACGACTCATACGACCACGCACGCCGCCAGCAGAGGCCAATCTCGATCGTTATCCTTCTTTCCACATACTTCTCAACAACAACAATAACAAAAAAGATGCCACCATCAACCAAGCATCTCCTGGAGAAATTCCTCTCCCTCTTCTCCTGCTCTCGCCTCGGTGATGACGAAGACGACGACAACGAGGCCACCTCGCGTCCTCTCGTGATTGTAAGATCTTCGTATCCGAACGCACCCGAAGGGACGATTCACTGACGGTACGCAACGATAGGGAGGTCCCGTGGACTTTCGTCACCATGAGACGGAGGGTGGAGGGCCTCTGCGCGCGCCTGTCTCTTGTGCCCCTGAGCCCTTTGTGCGTTAGGTTTGTATCGATACATCGATTTAGAGGGACTCTTGTTTACTGGTGTGTGTATAGGGCATATAGCTCTGCATTGATGCAAGTGGGCCTGAGGCCATGATGTGTAACATAAGTGTACGATAGAGCACCAAGGTTAGTGATGTTTGTGGATATTCGAGGTGGGATCATTTGCTGATAGGGTTAGGCTGGGTAGTTCCTGAGTCGTTGCAAGTCACTGGCCTCGGGCTATACTTTGTATAAAAGTTCTTTTTTCTCGCGCACCTGGTTTTCCTGTTCCTGAATGTGATTGTGCATTTGTTTGGTGATGAGTGGGTGTCTGAAGTTGTTGACGGGGAGCGTGAATCAAGTTGAGATATATGTGCGGCTTCATGCAGAGTTGTAGTCCCTCCTCCCAAGTACACGTCACACAGCCCAAACATCCTTGTGAAAACGCAAGATGGTTTTCAAACCACCCAGAGGGACCAAAGAGAGCAAGTATCAAATACGACTCTCAATGGACATGACACCCACATCACAAAAACACTTTGCATTTCAACAAGCACATTCAAACATAACATCATTCATTTGGAACCCTCATTCCCATCTTATCCCGCATTGCTCCCCTCTGCCACTCCCACTCACTGAGCAACCTTCTCCTCATAAAGAATCTCCGTCTTGCTGTCAACAGCAGCACCCGCATAAGCATCAATCTTGTAGCTAGCAAACTTCCTCGCCGAGACACCCTTAGTGAACAGCAAATCCATCTCCTCATAACTGCGGTCTTTGGCTTCGGGGAGACGGAAGTATGCCCACACGAAGGTGAGGAAAGAGGTGGCGAACCAGAAGAATGCGGTTTTGCCTTTGAGGTTCCATTCGGTGGGGTTCATGAAGTAGGATTCGAGCTTTGAGGAAGATTAGTAAGAGGTGAGGGCTTTGATGGGACGTGAGGACTTACAGTGGAGCAGACGATATTCATCAGTGCGTAGGCGTTACGGGCTAGACAGACTGTCTTTGCGCGAACACGGATGGCAGAGGTTTCACTGACGATGGTGTAGGCGACAGGGCCGACAGTCAACGAGTAAGTGAGAAGCCAGACAACGGTCAAGGCACCAGCAACCCATTTTGCGCCGTCAGATGTGCTTGCCACGGACACAATACCGATGATGAGAAGCAGGATGCAAAGGACACCCATGCCGGTCGTGTAGATCTTTCTTCTGCCGACTCTTGCCAGGATGAGCCAGGATGCGATGGTGCCGCAGAAGGCGACGGCGGTGCCTCCGAGACCGATGCTGTAGGATACTGTGTCTTTAATTCCTGCTTGCTGGAAGAAGTAGGTAGGTGTGTAGGCGAAGCAGGATCCGGAGAAGAGTTGGCCCATGAAAGTCATGCAGCAGATCTCGGTACGTCGACGATCAGTGCCCTTGAAGCATTGGATGTAGGATGTTTGTGATGCCTCGTTGTCAAGTTGATTCTCAATCTCGGTGGTATGGACCATCATCGCAAGTGTGCCCTTGATCTCGTCTTGGCTGGTGTTGGACGAGATACGCTTGAGAATGTGCTCGGCTTCTTCCAGTCTGCCATTTCTAACCATGTACCAAGGTGATTCGGGGGCGAAGAAACATGCGACCATAAGAGGGACGGGCCAAGCCCATTGAACGGCGAAAGGGATACGGTATGACCATTGATCAGTTCTGGCAACAAGACCTTTGAGTACTCCGGCTGCGATGAATTGTCCGATAGCCCCTGGATTATGTCAGAAAAGCAGATCAGAAAGAGAATAAACCACTTACAGCAAAGGTTGACATAGGAAGTCAAGTAGCCTCTAAGTTGCAGCGGAACGATTTCGGAAGCATAAGCTGGGCCGATAGTTGCAAAAACACCCCATGAGAAACCGCAGAGAATTTGACCGACGACCAGAACAGGCTTGTTGGGTGCGAAGAAAGTGATGAAGATGAAGGCATTGAGGAAGAACAGAGCGACAATGATGACCTTGCGGTAACCATACTTGGCAGCCAGCCATCCGTTCAAGAAGATACCAGGAACGATACCGACGTTACTCGCGTTGCTATTTGAATGTAAGCATTGTTGGCCACTCAAGTTCATAAGCATTTCTTACTTGAGAGCCGTTTGCCAAGCGCCAGTAAGTTGATAGTCATTGGTAGCTGCATTGAAGGCGCCGAACCTCTTGGCGAATGATGGGTAGGCGAAGAAACTTGACATGAGGATTGTATCGTAGCCTTCCATAACAACAGTCATAGACATGACCATCGACCACAGAATGGCTTTCTTGTTCTTCTTGATAACTTCGATGAGGGGCGTATTGTGCTCAGCGTCTGAGGCATGCTTAGCATCGACAATAGCATGAGCGCCGAACACCTCTTCGACCTGATGAGCTCCATGCTTGAGTGACTCGTCCGCAGTGTGAGATGCCATCTTGAAGTAGACCCTTGTTGATACTCAGGTGCAAGACAGATGTGTACAAGGCTGAGAGAGTATTCTGCAGGAGCACCAGGGCACTGGCATGCATTTATCTTCATGGTACATCGGAAAGTACAGGTGCAATACATGCTACCACGGACCTTAATCCCATATTGAACTGACTGGTATGTCAAAACGGGCGACGCATGACAGGGTAGAGGATTGCTAGCGTGCGTTCGAGTAGGAGTCAGTAGATTATCCGGTACGATCAGAGCAATGATTTGCTCAAAGGATGGTGCATATGGAGGATCAACAAGTAGGTAGTCAATTCCACCAATCATACCGAGCCACCCCAGAGGCGCAACCCCGCGTTCGTGGGATGGCGTGGTGGGGGATTCGGAGTCGGAACGGTCTTTCTTGCCCTACTCACTGCATGTTGCAGCACTCGCTTATGCATGTAGAGTTTGCTGTGAGCCTGGAATCGGTCAGATCGGCCAAGCCATTGGTGGTAAAACCATCTCTCGTGTCTTCTCACGTGGTTGGTCTGGCAGCTACTGCTGTACCTCAATGATTAGCCAGACATAGCCGCGAGATCTGGAAAATCTGTGCTTTGATCTCAGTAGACCAACAAGACGTGTATAATCCGTTTGTGCATCGCAACTAATGTATCGTGGTTTCGAGGACCAGTCGAGATCATTCGGCAGGTGCTCAAGCATGCGAACGGGGAGTTCGCAGATGCAGCAGATGGGTTATCATTATCCCGAAGTTCGACATAAGCGTACTGTAAAAATGTAAGATCGAATTGCGATGTCTTTAGCCCCATCAGAGACAACTATGCATACGGAGACTCTCAATAGATAGCGAGCATCACCACAAAATCATCTTACATCTTGACAAGATCGTCCTTTTGACCCGTGTTCATGAGAGAGTCGCCAGCAGAACAATGACTTGCCGAAAGCACCCGATGCAACTTTTAGGCCTGGGCTGCAGTATGCTCTGCTTTTCGAATACCCGATTAGCATGCACATTAGCTATCGGAATGCCGCATACTTTTGACAACCAAGTGGCTGTCCAGAGAGAGCTGCCTTGACATACGATCGTCTTCTCGAGAGACTGAAGGCGATGACTCGACATATTAGACATTGTCACTAAGGAGCTTTCGACCGGGCTCGTGTGTGGTGTGTTGTTAGACGAGATCCTGCTTGAATCTGCGGTAAGCCACATCTCCAGAACACTTGTGAGGCGTAATGAACTGCCAAGATGAAGAGTGTTTTTGCAACATAACATCCGCCTGATGAGCACTATCTCAACGTGATACTCTCGATGAAAACCAGGCAGATCTGTAATACCACTGAGATTCCAATAAGCAAACATCTGCCTATCTGGCCCTTCGCAGTAATGTCAGTGAGTCAAGACCTACCACTAGACTTTTCAAGTTATAGGTCTCGTCTTTTAGGTGCGTGCGGGACAGGAATGAGCTGCCATAGTGCACACAACTTTGAGTAGAAGAAGTTTGCGAACGGAGAGCTCTAGTCCTGAGATGGATGGCTCGCAGCACTGCAATCTCACTGTGCTTTTTGTGCCTTTCGATGGAGACTTTGAAGGGATGAATTGCTGGTCAACTGGCCATGCCTTGTGATATCAGAAACTCCCTGTAGCATCGTTAGATTATCCAAAGCTTCCTCTACCCTCTCAAAACTTCCCTGCCTCGATACATCCAGAGGATTTCATAGGACTTCTCAGGGGTAGGAAGCGGTGGGCGGGAGACTCTGCCTTGCGGCAAGATACGGGCATCGTTGGATCTGGGAAAGCCATCTGGAGTGAAAGTGAGCCTCGTCATTTGGAATTGGTGAACTTGTCAAGGCTCGTCAAACCCTTTTTCTGGCGTTTCAACGCGTCCACCGATCTTTGTTTTCTGAGTTCTCGGCGTCGGCGTCGGCGTCACCAACACATCGACAACTCATCATTAAATTACCCTCCGACGACACCATAAATCATGGAGATCCACAAGAAGATGCTGGCCAAGAAGCTCAAGGCGCTCTACAAGATCGTAGAACACAAGAACCCCCGCCTGCACCTGTCTCTTACCATCCGCTACTTTGACGATCTCAAGCTTGCCGACACCGCAATTGTCGAACTCAAGGTCCCTGAAGACGTCGGCCGCTTCATCAAGGCTGGCGAGCACATGACTGAGGCCGAGAGACAACTTGCCGGCATTGACCGCCTCCTTTTGACCAACGAGCACCTCGCACAACCGTGCGCATACAACCCTGTCCGAACTGTCGAAGGTCTGCGCATGCTATTTGACTCGGGTTACATTCGCAAGCCTGACAGCCCTCGTTGCGGCATGTGGGACGAATGCATGTTCAGAGAGCTCGAGGTCCAGGGGTTTGTCATCCGCCTGACAGTCGCCGACTTCCACTCGGTGGCCAACGAAGTCTGGGGTCCTGCCAACGCCGAACTCAGCAAGACCGTGAGTGATGTTCCTGTTTGTACGCACATTGAACTCGTCTAAACGTCGACAGGTCCACTTCGAATCCTGAAAGCTCCCAACCAGATACGAGATGGATCAAACATACACCGGAGGTTCGTTGCTTACCCTTTCGCGGAATTACGACGGCCGTACTAATAGCAAACATCGACAGCGTTCGGTCCGCGACACATATTGACAAGGCCATCCGAGAGCAAACTTCGACAAATCAGCTGCTGGCAGCGTACGATCGAGAGTAGGAAGGGTCGTTTTCCAGGCTCGCAAGCATGATACATCATAGCGTTAGCTGAAGCAAACATAAGACGGTCGACAAGGCTGCGTCGTCGCCGCCGTCGTTATCTCACTTTTGCTTGTGGTACACTTCTCTTCTCTTCTCTTCGTGACTTCACTCCTTCCTGCGAAAGCACGACAGTCGTGCCGTGCCATCCCCGGGGACTACGTTCGGTTTATTGCCATGGTTGAATACACGGTTATGAATCCTCAGGGTGGCTGAAAGGAACCGGGCCTCGACGCCAGTTGTAGGTGGTGATATCCAACATCCCTGGCCCTGGCTCTTCATATACGAGGCGAGTCTCAGCCACCAGCAGTCGTGCCGTAACCTGGTGACCAGACGCGGTCGGCTAATAACGGTATTGAACGAGATGTAGGTCGATCCCTTCGGTTTGTCGGCTGATGAAGACGTCTCCCTCCAGGAAACTTGGCAAGGGTGCAGCAAGCTTTCCCCGCGCGTTTCTTCGTCTCTGTGGGGCCCCATTCCACGCCGAGCTCTTTCTCATCTTAATCTCCTGCTCTTCGACATCAACAGATGGCCATCACGATGCCGCTGTGTGTGGGCGGCCGCGACACCTGTCCCGTAATGACGGACAGGCATCAGGAATGCGACCACTCTCCACCCTGGGCCCGCCACCCAAGCCTCGCAATCACACTTGTTGCAGGAAGAGGAAGCAAGCGCCATGCACCTGCCACCTAGGATCCCCGCAACGTCATCAAATACCATGTGCTCCTGCCGGACCTGACGATCACTTCTCCCAATCAATTTTCCCAGAGCGGGGTCCGGCAGAGCTTCACTTGTAATATTTATGCTTAGCCTGCCTGCAGGTCGGTGTTGTTGTTCATCTTGCTCATCACCCTCTCTCACAACCACTTGTTGAACCGGATCGACAACCGAACAGGTCCAGCATGTTTTCAGCCAAGATTGCTGCTCTGGCAGCCCTTCTCCCTGCAACAGCATTCGCTGCTAGCATAGTAGGCAATGGCTCTTCAGTACTGTCCAACGGCAAATACGAGATCTCATCTGAGGGAATCCGCGCCCAGTTCATCCCTTATGGCGCATCCATCACCAATCTCTTCATCAGAGACGTTCACGGCATTGAGCGTGACATCGTTCTTGGTTGGGACAATGCTACCTACTACACCGAGGACAAGAAGCACCCCCATCTCGGGTGAGTTTGCTTTGTGTACATCTCGTCCATGAGCTAACCCATCTCCAGCGGTGTTCCCGGACGCTACGCCAACCGCATCAAGAACTCGACCTTTGAGATTGACGGCAACGTCTACCACACTGATGCAAACGAGAACGGAGGCCTTGACACCCTGCACGGTGGATCCAACGGCTGGTTCGTGATATCATGCGCGATGCTCATGCACAAACATTGACATCTTTTTAGGGACTGGCGCAACTGGACTGTGTCTGCCCACACCACCGATTCTATCACTTTCTCCATTGTCGACCCCGATGGCGCAGAAGGCTTCCCCGGCGAGGTCATCAGCTACGTGACATACACCCTTACTCCTTAGTATGTGGATACGAACTAGGTCCAAACTCTGTGCTAACAGATTGCAGTGAATGGCACTTCAAAATGATCGCAATTGCAACTACCAAGAAGACCCCCATTATGCTGAGCTCTCACGTATGACAATCAGCCTCTGAGGACACAGAACGTATGCTGACAAGATTTAGGTCTACTGGAACCTCGACGGCTTCCAAAATCCCACTGATCCTACTGTCAACAACTACACCGTTCACTTGCCTTACTCTGGCCAGCGCGTCGCTGTCGATGGTATCCTCATTCCCAACGGAACCATCTTGCCTAACGAGAAGGGTGGTGTGTTCGACTTCTGGTCATCACCCAAGAA
>Ga0068631_100244_pt1 | contig 21094 bp, 28 predicted proteins | sample InSIn5gowninarea_2_FD_77434 | JGI IMG/M metagenome (GOLD analysis project Ga0068631, IMG submission 77434) | Clean room microbial communities from NASA Spacecraft Assembly Facility at Jet Propulsion Laboratory, Pasadena, California, USA -... ...
AGATCATGACATGGGGGATACAGCTCCAGTTCCTCCGAACCCACCTGCGATCGACCCGACTACCCAATCTTCCATCTCTACCCTTGGTACCAGCGGTCCTACCTTCCCTCCGCCAACCGAGGAACCAGCCAGCGCGCCCGGTACTCCTGGCAGACAGATCAGGACACCTCGATCCCCTCGTAGATCTCCACAGAGAGGCAGCATCTCGCCTATCCGTAGAGTCATGAATACCGGTGGAAGCTCTGCTTCTCCGGGTTTGGCAGCAAATCTTCCGGATCTGGGCAGTACAACTGCCCCCATGTTCGGCTTCGGAGGACCTTCCGGACTTTCATCCCCATTTACCTCACCGACCTTCCCGAGCCGTGATGAAGCACGAAATCAAGCAAACCTGGATGCAGCGGCCCAACGCGAGTTAGACGCCAAGCGGGAAGCTGAAGCTGCAGAGAAGTTACATCAGGAGAGACATGCACAAGCAGCGCTCGAATTCTCTCAGCTACAAGGCGGCACAGAGAATGACGCACTCAGCAGCTTCAATATTGATCGAGAGAGGCAGCGGAAGCGACAAGAGCAGAACAGAAACGATCGCAATGGCGAACAAGACACCGAAATGGATACTGGTGAAGACGCCCCTCAAGTCCGCGGTCTCCCCGACATGCAATCTGGTGGCGTCTTGGTCGACCCTGCAGTAGGTGTCGCGGTTGACCCTCTACTGACTGGCGGTGTGCCCGAGGTTCATTACTTCACTGAAGAAGAGTTGCGCAAACGCGAAGAACAGCAACGCGAAGAAGAGAAACGACAGCGCGAAGAAGAGGAACGCCTGCGTCAAGCTCACCTTCCACAGCCCAGATTTGTTGTTGGTTCTGAAGAGGAGATAGCACACTTGAGAACATTGCCTCATAACGAGAACGGACGACAGGACCAAAGCTACCGATACCACGATTACGAAGAACCCGACGACTGGGAGGATGAAGATTCAGCCAATCCCATGCCAATGTACTTCAGGGATGTCAGTAGAACGGGACGGCCTTTTGGCCCGCCGGACGCCACTTGGCGCTAAGCCTCAGCCTTGATACTTTGAGCAGTAGTTGTGTTTCCGGGCGTTATGGGGTTTGATTTTAGTGTCTTGTTGTTTTTCCGCGTAGCAGTCTCTCTGCTTTACACTCCTTGTCTGATTTCGTTGAAGTAGTACATAAAAGAACATATGAAGGGATTGATCTCCACCACTCCTACATTCCACTCTGCGACCTCGTGTGATTGGACACCAGAACCGGTTTGCGTTTACTAGGTGTGTTTCATCAAATATGGACAAACCTATGTTTTCACAACATCATTTCAAAGAGCAAGACTTGTCGTAGCAGTCAAACACGGCAATCTGCCACACTTTGTGTTCTAACCAGTGATTATTTTTAAACTTCGAAGGATCGATAGTGGGAGAGAACCACCTTTAGTCTCTTCAAGAATATCTTGCATTCTTATGGCACCGTGATAACCCATTACAGATCTCCCCCTCATATAGCCCTCCTACTTCTCCCCTTCCATCTTCCTCCTCAAACACACACCCTCCCAAGCCCTCCTAACCACATCCCCACTACTTCCCCCTAGCACCTCAATCGCCTCTTCCACCCCCATCAACACACCCACATAAAACGCCTCATCTTCATCCACACCAGTCCCTTCATGTCTCTTCGGCTCTTCCACCCCTCCATCCTCATTTTGATCCTCTGCTACCCTCTGTGCTAACGTCATGTTTGCAGGAAATGGCGGTGATAGGGCAAAAGCTTCAGAAGCAGATGCGTTGAGAGATGTTTCTATACAAGGAGGCAGTGTTTCTGCCGCATACCAGAAAAGCATGTATTGGTAATGTGTCGCTACGGGTAAAAGGCGCGTGGCTATGGGCTCGGTGTCGCATTTCTGGGCATCACCATTTGGGCGTGGTTGGATATGTGGAAGAGGCAAAGGGAGGAGACGGTTTCTGTAACCCGACTGCAATATTCACACTCATCAGCATAATCGATACGAAAGATTGGAAGTGGAAGAGGGCATAAAACATACTTCTTCAAAGCCCTCTCTGATAGCAGTGACTCCGGTCTCTTCACTAGCATCTCTGCGACCCTTTGGAAGAAACCAAACATCATTTCTAGTGTCTTTGCATACGACCACGCGATTGGTGGCGAGGTGGAATATCACTACTCCTGCACCTGTATCATCACTTTCTAATCAGCAAATGCTCCAATCGAGTATCAAAGTTACAAAGAGGACGAAAGGAAAGACAGAAGGGAAAGAACTGGATAGACTTACCTATCACCAAACTATCACTAGGAAAGTATTTGTCTACTGGTGGATTGGCACGAAGACGTCTTGAAGGCGACATGATTTTTTTTTTTTTGATGACCTGACCAAGAAAATCGAAGGTATTTTCAGCACAGAGTTCGTTCCTGCTTTTGTTATATCACTTAGAAGTCAAGGCAGAAGTTTTGACCAAGGCGGCAATATTTCCAGCAACACGTGGCAGAAAATCAGTATGAGCAAACGACAACGTATACTCCGCAGTCAAGTCAACAACATGTAGTCGCTTAGATTGACCCACATGTATGAGGCTCTGCTGTGTCGATTGATGTTTCCTTTTTGCGGGAGTGTTCGAAAAATATGCGGAGAGACTTTTGTGGAGTTATTTTTTGATATGAAAAGAAGCCCGTGCAGCCATGACGATCATCTTCATCACGGTTGTTTTTTCTTTCTTGTGGCAGGGGGGGAGCTCTTTGCTGATAGCTCTTTGCTTTTTGGTCAGATTGAGCTCATCGAAGAAGAGAAAGAGCTGTGTTGAGCTAAAGAAGGAGCTTTCCCCCTGCTCTGGAGTGCTTTCGTTCTTTCCTCAACCTCAGTTCGACCAATTGTACGATTTGGATCTCTTCACATCCATTGAACTGCTCACATATTGGAAAACAACTGGATAGCCTTTGGTTTCAGAACGGATTCTGGATTTCTTGAATATCATCATAATGTGCCTCGCACACAAACATAACCCGCCGATGCTTGCTGCTACGATGGAAGTTCCTTTTCTTTCAGTCCTCTTCATGCCGTATTCATATCGTTGAGGAAAACAGATGACAAAGTAAAACGATGGAGGCAAAGAGCTGCTCATGATGACAAAAAAGAGAAGAAAAAAAGGTTCCTGCTACCTCTCCCCATTTGTAATGGGATAAGAGAAGTAAGAAAGTACAATGGACATAAACGGCATTAGCAAGAGAAGATGATGGGAGGAGGTTCTCCAGGATAAGCGAGTGTAGAGGTGGATGAATATTGCCAGCCATCTCGGACGCAAAGGACTCTTGGGCTCGAATGACTTCAACCTCGTAGGATATGTGATTCCCACTCATCGGTGCCAAAGGAACAGCCTTGCGGAGGTCTGGACTGATATGGAAGGAAAAAAGGGTAGACGCTAAGAGGGACAGGGAAGTAAATCGTGTGGTATTCCTGGACACTGGCGGATCCAAATCCAACCAATGACACAAGGCTCTTCAAGATAAGACAAGAAGGGGAAGAGTTTGGAGACTACTCTTCCATTGTTCCAAAGACACCATCGTCGCCTTCGTCGGCTCTGCTGGTTTCGTGGTCCTCGTCGTCCGAGTATGATTCCTCTTCCATGTCGACATCCTCGCGGAACTGGTGTGCATTTGCCAAGGAGCTTGGCTGGTACGAGTTCTGATATCTTGCAGGGAGTGGAGGAACCGGAGGCACATCATGGCCGAGGCTGGTGGGGCCATAGGTGGGGGTGCCATAGCTGCAGCTGAGTAAGCCGACTGCAGCTGCAAGGTCTGCCTGGTCCTCGTCAGGGTAGCTCTGAGCGAGCGAAGTAGCAGCAGTGACGGGTCTGCTGCTTGAGGTACTCCAATGGCGGGCGTGGGAAGACTCGGGACGAGCGGAGAATTCGGACTGGTATGAGCGCGAAACAAAGCTGCTGGCATTGCTGTAGCGCTTGTTGTGTCCGAAAGCTTGCTCTCCGTGAGGAGGGGGCGTCGTCTCGGCCGAGCTGATATCGTCTTCTCTCGAGTCGAAGCCTGAGGCAGCAGGAGATGCAGACGAGTTATCGCTGTCGCTGAGCTTGCTATCTCCGGGGGTGGCATCTCCGTTCATGGCAACGAGGACCGAGGCGGCTTCTAACAACTGGACCTGCTGATGCTTGGAGATGAGGAGTTTGGAGGTGTACTGCCACTCAGGAGTGTGTTCCCAGCTGCGAGGGCAATTAGCACAATGTATGGAATCTAGGTAAGTAGACCACCGAGACTTACAGATGTTTTGTCAAACAACTGCTGTGCTTGTAGCCCTTTCCGCAAGTCTCACACTTGAGCTCACCAGCAGCCGACTTCTTCTTCGACAAGACGGAGCCATCGCTGCCGCGGCGAGCCTTGATCTTCTTGTCATCAGCAGTCTTATCGCCCTGAGGCAAGCTGCTGGGAGGAGAGGGGTAGCTGGCCTGGCTGACGGAGCCGAGAGCACTGCGGGAGGGGACAGATCGTCGGGAAGCCTGGGACTGATCGATGTTGATGGCTTGGGAGATTGCCTGAGCGCTGGTTGCTGCACTCAGGGTTGTGCTCTTGCGGCGAGTGACACGGTGGGTAGGGTTGTAGGAGGAGCCGAGCATGGCAGGGGTATTGTGAGATCGTGAGTAAGAGTTTCGCGACGGCAGGCTGCCGGAAACGGAGGCGCGGTGCGGTGTGTCCTGTGAGGATGCTTATCAGCTGGCGGGCAGTCGACTCATGAGGTGGCTCCGACATACCCTTGCAACAGTCATTGTGGTATGAATCGCTGTATGCTGATGGTATACTGCTTGAGATGTACAGTGGTCGCTCTCCCGAGACTTTTTTTGGAGATTGTCGGTTGCACAGCCTCAACAACAAAGCCCGGCGATCGATCGACAAGGCGGTAGGAACGGGTGCGTGGGTGGTGTGATTGCGTGTGCGGTAGCCTGCGAGAGGGTTTGGACAGTGAAAGGGTCGAGAGGAAGAGTTCAATGGGTGAGTTCGTTGTCGGTGGTCAGAGGGAAGGTGTTGGAGAGAGTCAGGCGGAAAGAAAGTAGTAGTTCAAGGTAGACAAGTTGGTCAAGAGGTAACGTACTAGCGGTTATCCCCCGCTTGAGGTGGAGTGGAGTGAATGATCAGACCAGACCAGACCAATCACAGCGACACACAAGAAGCCTCCGAAACGTGCGTCTACTTATCTCACCACAAAAACATGTAATCTCTGGCCAGCTTCCCCCTGTGCAGTCGCTCCTTCTTTGTCTAACAATAGCCCATCTCATTGTCCTCCTCTGCTCTTTCCAATTTCACCATCTCTTGTCGCTTCAAACAAACAGAGAGCACGCACGCAGGGATTCGAGGCACGCAATGCGCCTTCCTGTGGCCGTGTGGGACCTGCGGCTAGAAACGCCTCGTTCATTGATTCCCGCTCCGCCTAGTAAATCTAGGGCGCATGCCCTCCCTCTCCCCCTACAACCCTCCAGTCTGGACACGACAAGTCTCATGATAACCCCAGTGTACATGGGTACCTACCTATATCTTCCCGTCCTTTAGCTTTCGAGTCCCCCGTCTGGCCACAGCTCTCCTATTCACTTCGTCTCTGTTCGAAAGCTCTCCCACAAGTTCTTCCGAGGCCGATGAACGGCGAAGCCTCGTGAGTCGAAATCAGGCACAACACATGTCTCCGATTGTCGCATCCCTGCCGCATCAGGCCTAGTTGATTTTAAATCACCACACCCGCTCTCCGAGAACCCCACTCCCGAAAGCGTCATCCTTATCCCGAGCCGATCTCTCGATATCAATCGTCGAGAGCCAGCCTCATGGAGGACAGCTTCTTGTTTGCTACCACTGTTGAGCAGAGCTACTCTCGACCGTGGTGACATTGTACAGAGGCTTGAAGGTGGGCGGACCAGACAATTGCGATATCGCAATCCTTCGTAAGCCATCGCGATCGAGGATTCTTTGTAAAGTAAACACTTGCTCCGAGCTCCTTGCCGACAATTCCTCCATCGAACGCTCCCCATAAAGATAACCAGCACGGTGCACAACGCTGCGGCCACTCACGTCACTCTTTGCTGGCACGGTGGATCCGTCACCGTGATCGCTGTCCTTTTCGATGTCTGGCAACTTTTTTTCCCATCCTCGCGACCTCGGGGGAGCACTCCGCGATCATCAATCGTTCGGCTGTCGGATAACTACGTGATATGAGGAGCTATCAATTTTGCTTACGTTAACACTGCCTGCTTTAACGAGCGGGGTTAAACTTTGGCGATTGAGGTCTGAGGATTCCACGGCGAAGCCGAGAGAAACCAACAATGTCGTACAAAGTTCCAAAGGCCGCGAGTGCTTGTCTTTGGAGGCCTGGGGGCTGGAGCGCAATTTCTGGCATTGATCATACTCCTTTTCCAAATCAATTGCTCATTTGCCTTGCATTAGGGAATTGCCTATCATGCGCTGTTTAACACTATCGACCTCCGGTGTACGCACGACGGTTCCAACCTCATGTTCACGGTGCCGGGCGTTGAAGTGTCTCGCCTATCTCTCAGGCACCTCAGGGGAAAGTCCAGAGACGCCTCCTGACGGCCTAGTCACACGACTCTCAGCTTGCACGTTGGCTTGTACGAACCACCAATAGGGCACGGCAGCTGCGTCTCTAATACCACGGCACATTTATATGAAGTAGGTGAGATATTTCTTCTACTGAGATAATTTTGTCCTATTCTCAATAATTTTGCGGTAAATATCCGTGATCGTCAGGACTCCAGGGAACTGTTCCTACAGAGAACGTCCACGATTGGCAGGTTCGCCATTCTCCCTGCATATGCGAACCCGATCTTCCACCCATGGTGAACTTCATCCCCAGATCTGGACATTGCCAAGGCAACAATTGTCAAAGCCAAAAGCTACGAGCTGCGCGCGACTGAGCCACATCAGAAGGTCACATCGCAGTCGAGGCGCCGCGGAGTCTGGAGAGAGCTCAAATGGTGATTCAGGTTCGCCAGGTACGCCGTTTCCTCAGCAGATCATTGGCCAGGTTCTTCGCAGTTCGTAGCACATCATGATCAGCACCTGATCACCAATTGATATTGCCCTTGAAGATCTCATGGTAGCAAAGCAGCGAAGTCCGTGGTGGACAGAAGTTCGACCTGAGGACCATGCACTGAGACAGTTGCGTGTTCTGTTATCCGACTCGAGGACGCAGAAGTGACTGCGAACATCTCTCTGTAGTTTCATCGGCCGAGACTTGGACAATCTCGTGCTCTGGGAGTACACGACTTCCTCGCGCATCTCGTTATTCAAGGCCTCCCTGATTATCTGTCTGCACTCCCAGATGGTGTGCATCAAGAATGCGATTCAAACCCTGGCCCGAAGAAAACTCTCGGAGGCTCACTCTCATCGAACGTATCAATCATACAAGACAAGTATCCATGTGCCGTTATCAAAACCAACATCAAGGCTCCGGTCGTGTCAAAAGCCTTAGATCGCGCAGCGTGACAGAGTACTGAGGAAGGACGTTGTACTTGAAACCATTGCTATTGTTTGAAGAATTCGCATGTTGGCTTAGCAACCATAGTTCGTCTGGTGCTTGATAGCTAGCTCTTTATCGTTATTCAGACCGTAAGATACACACATGAGCGACACCGCCGTGTAACTAATCGGGAGACATCTTTGGCTGTTACTGGGAACCCGATGAGGATCTCTCAAGGTGCATTCTGGTTTGAAAGGAAGGTGTTCATAGGGTATGAGCAGGGTGTCCCACGTGGCATAATTCCTTCGATATCTTTTCCATTTGCGAGCAAGCTGATACGTGTGAAATGATTTGGACGCAACGAACAAAGTTGTCCTAGACTCGCCATCCAAGCCAGAAGGTCACAGACGATTGCGAGCTTCGGTGGCTGTTGTTACGAGCGAAAGAAACAGCTTGTCTTTGACAGAAGTCAAACAGCTCTTCGGCAACCGCTCTGATACCACATCAAATTCAGCACAACATCGCATTCAACCAAGGATATTCCAAATTGCTTGCTGTGGCTTGACGAGACTTGTTATGTTGTAAGGCTCACAGAAGCAGGTACTGAAAAGGTATGAGGCAAGAACGACGCAAATGTTGGCAGATGTAAATAATGACGTAGGTAGCTAGCACGCGCAAAACGTGGACTAAAGTCTTTCTCCAACAAGACCGCTGCAACCTACACAACAATCTTCCATACACATCTCAGCAGTCATGTCGGTTCGAAATCGCGTAAAGGCAGAGGTGCCTGTCTCCTCGATGTCCTCACCTTACTCAGCATCTTCTCCGAACGGCAACCTGAACCGCCAACAAAACGCGCAATCATCACCATGGTATCCTACCTTCCTCGAGGCCATTCTACTGGCAATCTACCCCTTCACTCTCGTACTGGGCTCGCTATTCAGCGTCCTCAACACGACGACGCGCAACACACCCTACAGCGGTGACCTCCAGTCCCACCCTCCCTCGATCGCTCCCTCATACTTCGCTCTCAAGTCAAACGTCTTCAACGTCTACTTTGTCAAGATCGGCTGGTTCTGGATCACAGGCGCCTTCTTCCTCTTCTGCTTCACCCACAGCTCCCTAGGCCCTCGCTTCAAGCCCACTCTCACTGCCCGCCGCGCTCGCGCCCTCATCCGCTACATAGCTGTCACGGCAGTCTGGTGCGCTGTCACCCAGTGGTTCTTCGGCCCTCCCATCATCGACCGCGGTTTTAGACTCACCGGCGGTCAATGCGCCATCATCTATAATGACGACCCTATCAACAACGCAAAGCAAAACCAGATGAGCGATACCAGAGAAATCTTCACTCACGCTGCTTGCAAGATTGCTGGTGGCTCTTGGAGAGGTGGTCACGATATCAGTGGTCACGTCTTCATCTTGATCCTCGGATCTGCCATGCTGTGGTTGGAGATCCTGCCCGATGTTCTCAGAAATGGAGGTCTGCGTGAGGACCGTCGCATTCGTATGCACGATGGTGCTGTCAAGACTGCCGCTGTGGAGACACACGATGAGAAGGGCAATGTACATGTTCCCAGCGAGTTGGGCTTGGGCGTTAGAGTCGCATTGTGCATTGCAGGTTTGAGCTGGTGGATGCTGCTCATGACTGCTGCTTACTTCCACACCTGGCTGGAGAAGTTCACCGGCTTCCTTGTCGCTTTCGGCGTCATCTATGCCGTCTACTTTGTTCCTAGAGGTGTCCCCGCTCTGAGAAGCATTCTGGGTATGCCCGGTGTATAAGCATGAGGGACAAACAGTACGGACAAACATGATGTACACAGCCCTTCTCGCATCCCAGCATTTTTGAATATCACGAACAAGAAAAGACAAGAAACGCTTCACTATTCCACTCAATCATCTTCCTCTGTACACTACAGTATTGGTGAAGGGTATCTTGTTTCTGAACCCCGTGCAAATCGCCTCATGATCGAGCTCTCAACCTGCCTGGTAGTATTTCCAAACACATGTAAACGATGCAAGACGTTTTTCAACATTAGCCAGAAGTCCACTGAAAGCGACTTCTCCATCCACTCTCACCGGACATCCCCACCAACCCTGCAAAATAATCTTTTGCGTGTTATCAAGTATCAAAACCAGCGCTTCGCAGGGAAGTTGGACCGAGTTCCTTTTCTACTCTAAATGCGATATGGGACATCAAATTTTTTCAAAACATTCATATTCCACATCCATATATCCATATTTCACTGAGCAAGCTACTGCACAACAGACGGAGTATGGAATTCACAAGTTGTGGATGTGGGTTTGAGAATATCATTTTCGCCTCGCTCTTCTAATGCGTCTGGTCGTGAGTAATTATTAAATAAGAACTTTTGAGGTTTGCAGTGAGATGTCCTCTGTGACGATATATGAGTCTTCGATGACGAGGTTCTGAACGGTATGGGCAGAGATGGGTTGTTTTATTGGGCGGTTAGGGTAGGATGGAACATTGAAGGTGTGCATAAGAACAGGTTGGCTAGATGGAGTTAGCTACGAGAGCAACATGTTTGGAGTTGTGCCCGGTAGGGTTAAAGGGTTATGTGGCAAACAAAGGTGGTTGGGTCCATAGTTGGAGGCTCAATCTCACGGCGTTGAACTGGCGTTGTGTTGAGCTTCATGCAGTAGTTCCGTGTGTGAACGATCGAGTCCTGAGATTTGGAAAAGATTATACAGGAACACTGACTCGGGAGTTATGTTGTGTTACTGTAGGCTCTGGAGCAGTCCATATCTGAGGCACTTGACAAGACAGAGTTTGGGATGGCGTGGTCGCCTTGGGTATTGAAAAAGAAAAGAAGAGAGGAGAATTTGTGATACAAGAAACGATTGTAAATAGGACTGCTAATCTTACATCCTCAAGACATTAGATCGACTTCATCTCTAATGTATGTCTCTCCACCCCATCTTGTCCAAGCTGAAGGATCTCCTCGTCGGCCACAAATACTTTCCTCTCCTTTCGGCCTCCTCCCACAGCATCATCAGCCTCATCTTATCAACCCGCTCTTGTGCTTTCTTCGCCATCTCTTCCTCCTTCCTTTTCTTCATGTTCTCTGCAATCTGCATCATTGCCGGATGACACAACAATCCAACAATCAACCCAGCACCACAAGCAGGATGTTTGAACCAAGCTCCCCAAGTATTGCTGTTATGGAATCGTTCCCAAGATTGATCGATCGCTAATATCTTACTCGCATCCTTTACTTCGGCGAGAGATCTGTCGACTCTATCTCTGAGGAGGTTTATCTCTGCTTGTTGTTCTTTCCAGGCTTTGGAGGAATGTTTTTGATCGTGGAACGCTTCGGCGATGAGACGACGACAAAAGGTTTCGATGTTGGGCCAGCGAGAGAAAGAGGCTCTGTATGCGAGTTCTGGATCTTGAGAGTGGAAGGATCTTGTTGATGGTTGGCAGCGTGGTAGACGGGTGACTGCCCTGCGAGCATATTGTGCGAGACGCAAGCTTGACATGGTTGTTGTATATTTGTTGATAGAAGTGTGTAATAACTGTGAAAGATGATTGAAGATCAAAGTGTGAGGTTATCTCTTGCTAATATTTGTAAAGGATGGTTGCGGAATTGTGGCGGGCGAATTAGGGATGACTTCCGAGAAGGAGCGCATATGAGCTCAGTCGCACTTTCCCACTTTTCTTCTTTAGGGTTACGAGATGGACTTTGGGATTGGACGTATCGCTTGGTTTTCGACAAGATGGTTCGTGTTTTACGGAAGGTCGTGGCTGTCTACATGAGTGGATGATATCTTCCACCAACACTATATTTCTTGTTTGTGACAGTTTGTCCTCTCAAAAGCTAGTCTCAGATAGTCGGCTTTTTATCAATCTTCTTCATCTTCTTCATCTTCTTCTTCCTCTTCCCGGCTCTTCTTCTCCCAATCTACCTTCTGCAACCATCCAATCAACCTGAATCCAATACATATATAGCCAATTCCTCCTACGAACTTGAGCCTATGCCAGATTCAGTATCTTCATCTCTCAACATCAACTAGCTTCTCCAAACATACCATTTCGGAGGCTCAGGAGGCCATTCTTGTTCTCTTCTCTTCTTTTCCTTCTCTCTAAGGATGCTCAGTTCCTCGCTGACTTTTTTTGAATAAAGGAGTTGCATCCGCTTTGGCCATCGCGCTGGATCCGATGGTGAGATACCATCGGAAAGTCTTTTACTGTTTGTGCATTCTCCTGTTCGCGTTCTGATCGTATTTGTTAGTAGGAGTGGTTGGTTGCGTGGTATTATGGTCATGGCTCTCGGCCTGGGACGTGTGATGATTCTTTGCATCTCGAAACTGTTCGAATCTGACAATATTGAAGAGAGAAGTGTAAGAGAGAAGATCAGATACATGCGTGAATATATCGGAGTTATTATCTGTCAGATTGCTCGAGCAATTTTGTGCTTTCTTGAGTCATATCGATCTAAATTCTTCTAGGTCATGAGACTCCAAAATTCGTGAAAACGTCACTTGAAGTTGCCATAACGCTCTTGATTTTGATGGTATAGGATCTGCCATCCTCATGGCCCTCTCGAATCATCAAGGCATTCCTTTCATGCACTCGTCCATTCGCCCATTTCTCCTCCAGAAGAAACTTCACTCGTTACTTCGCCCATCTTTTCTCCGGCGGTAGTTCCAGTCGCAGCCTTGTCATCTCTCCTCCCTATACTTGGAAATGTATGCTCCAAAAGGGCTGCGCAAGTTGCTGTGGCTCCAAGCAAGAACCCGAGAACTACTCCTGCTCCTTCAGGCCTGATCTGTTCAGTCAGAAAGCTGCTGTAATGGTGAGAATGTTTATCGACGCACCAGTGGGACCCAGACGATTCTTGTCTTCTGCTCTCTTGTCTCATCGTCATCCTTGAGATGTCTTGCAAAATCTTGCGATCAGATGCTGTGAAATCACTAGAGCCTGTTTGTCGACCTCCCACCATGGTCCTGTGCTCTTCCAGTTTCAGTTGGGATGTGAAGGTTCTTGTCAAGGGTAGCTGGGTGCGTGGCATCGAGACGGCAGCTCTATTCTGGAGACGCGGATTGAGGCGTGATGTGAGGCGCTGCATCCTGACGTATTGGAAAATGTGAGTCCTTTGTGATATCGACGGAGCGTGATTTAGTGAAGAAGTTTGGTGTGTGCGAATATTGGAGATGAAAAGTGTGAGATGGCTGTGTTGAGCAAAATTGTGGTATTCTGAGTCACTTTTTGCACGAGACCGATAGATAAGTATATGTGAGCGTTTCCAAGCGGTTTATCGTCCTGGTATTTTTCTAAAGCCGGTCAGCCCTCAATGCGTTCACTTGATCACTAATTCCTGCGTCAAGTGCATTCGGAGTAGTACTTGTTTTCTTTGCTGGACTGCCTCCCGTCTGGAACAGATATATCGCTCCTGGTACCAGTATGAGTGATAGCAAGATATGCATATGCCTGATCCGAATCAGTACAGAGCCTTCACAAGTATTGTGATCCGACTAAACAAGGCAAGTGGAAGATCTTCGCCAGATTCTGCATAGTTATCTCGATATTTCGGCTTGTCAAGTGTCTAGAGTCAAGCATCTTGACGATCATCTCATTTGTCTCCCTAAATGGTGGTTGATCTGGCATCAGAAGTAGATTCCTTGTCTGTAGCTTGACTCTGTCACAAATTCAGCAACGTAAACATCGCCTGATCAAGGTGCCGTACCACATGCTCTTGGTCTTCTTGTGCTTTCTCTGCTCGCCACTGTCTCGTCTCATCGTGTACATCTTGTATAGTCGGAGCGAGGGGCTATGTGTGTGCCTTGATTCTGTTCCAAGTATCTTGATCTAGTCCCTGAGATATCTTCCATTCTTTCAGATATATCAGCTTGCTATAACATCTCGCCGGATCTGTCGAAATCGCGGATACGTGAGGCTCTGAGATCAATGTACGTGCTACAGCTGGGTGTAGCGAGCCCGACTTGAATACTGGTCGATACATCGGAGTTTTCGTAATCAGTGGCCTCATGATGCTCGGAAACAAGCCATAGAAGGCATGCATGATGGATCTGACTGCAGGAATCCGCCGGTGATGGCATCCAGATACTGAGGGCGGCGTTTGGATGTATACGTGGCGTGAATACGTACGTTAGTCATAGAAGACTTGGAATTCGGTACGACATGAGCAAGTTCCAGACATTCTCGATCAGATGCCGCTGCAAGAGGGCGTGATGAATCACATCTTTTCTGTTTTTGTACGTCCTCGAGACGAATTCTAGGGTAAACAGATCTTGCTCGGATGTACATCTGAGCAAAGAAGGTACGTACGTGTGCATGTGAATCGCGAATTCCCTTACGGAACCGGTCCAAGAACAGACTCATCGCACGGTTCAGATGACGTAACCCCTGTCACTTCCTTCTCATGAGCCTTCTTGAAACTATCCATGTCTGGTACCTTCTAATTATTCTTTCCACTTCCTCTTCTTCTGTTGGAGCTGAAGGTGGCTCTTGATCGGCAGTATTACCCTCTTGGTCTTCTATCTGGTCTGGAGCTGCTTTTTCTTCGGTATTTTGTTTGTGTATGATACAGATGACAGCTGTAACCATACAGCAGCAAATCAGGAAGCTACTAGAGTCAATAAACCGACTTCAGATTACGAACACATTGGGGTTTACATGTTTTCGAGCCTTTCCTGGTCTTGATGATCCCGCTTTGTTCTTTCCATGCTCGCGGTGATCTGCTTTTGTAGTCGAATCATTCTCAAGCTGCGCCTGCATATTGCTCGAGATTGATATTCAGCATCATCTGCTTCAGAGTCCGGGGAATTCTCTTTGTGTATTTTATCAGAGTGATGTTGATTTGTTGAAAATGCCTTTTGGCGTGGAAGATCTGGAATCTGTTGCCTCAATGGTTAGTATCTCAGGGCCAAAGTTCTCAGTGTATGTACATACGGCTGTTGCCCTATTGAACAGTTCTTGGGATTGGCGATCACGAGCTGAGAGTAATGTTCTTACGGGACGAAGTGTTCTAACAGAGTAGCATGAAAGCATGTTGGATGTATTTGATTGTGATAATTTTGGATGATGATGAGCACAGAATTTCAAGCGCCACTATATAGATGGGCAATCTTAGTCACAAGAACTTCGCCACGGGCTCGGAAAATAACTCTTGAGCCAGTTTGCGGATTTTGGTCTTCTGACCATCAGCTCCATTACAGTACGTATCTAGCACGCAGATCTTGGTTGGAGTAGTTGGCGAGCTAGAAGTCTCTTGCGCCATGGAAGACTGGAAACCTGTTTTCGCGAGGGTATCACTCCCGTGCAAGGCCAAAGGATCTGAATACTGATTCTCTGCGTCTGGTCAGTTCCGGTGGTGTGCTGTTGCGGACTGAGAGTAGTGGTTTTAGAAAGCCGAATGAGAGCTTGGAATAGCTGGTCTCGTCGCTACATTGTATGTGGAAAGCACGGCGACGCGCTTACGCCTACTGGAATGTCGGTGAATGACATGGTCTAGAAAGGGGGAGATGTGTAGTAGGCCGGCGAGAAAGAAGCATCTCGGAAGTCTGCTTGATGTCTGCTGCTTATTGTTCATGATCCGAGTCACGCAGTTCTCACCATTATCTGAAACTCGCACTGGACATAGCTTCGGTGTAAAAGAGTTTGTGCTTTTTTGGCAGCCTGTTAGCAATAGCAATCCGGGGATGAGAGGCACCAGTTCCATTGTAATCGGATTTGAGATTCGTGCGAGCGATATTCAACGAGCAACGAGCAATGGCACATAACACCAATCTTTCTCATAGCCATATCAGATAGCCATGGCGTCTAGAAGAACGGCTCGGCTGATGTGATACTTTCTGCTGATGTCTGTTCATCTGCTTGTTTCGCATGTGCCTTCTCGAAAGCACCGTAGTCATCACTTGTGAGCGTGGTAGACAGGAACCAGTTGATACCAAGCCCAAGGACTCCTCCGATAATCCTGTGGAAATCAGCGACCGCACCATGTGATAGAATAAGTCTTTCAACGTACAGTGCGCTCAGAGAGACCTTTACATCTGCTTCACCACCAATGCGAATGTCCAATCCATTGGCCAACTCACGGAGGTTGGCAGCATGCTTTCGGAACTCGGTGTTGAGCAGTCGTGAAGTCATTATCATCTCGTCCATGTGCTTCATGAGTTTAGCCAGGTGCTGAACCTCTGCCTTGCGTTCCGCGCGGATCCTGTTTGGCTCTTTCAGGGTTGCTTGATAGTCTTGGGAGATGCGGATCTGGCGTGTGCGTTGATAGTAGGAAGGTCTAAGCGTCCGGAATGGCTGGAAGGTCGGTCGAGTCGGTACGATGTGCTTACGCTTCTTGGATAGTGATGACTGATGAAGAGGTCGGTCTCTCACTTGGTTGTGTAAAGGTTTGTGCCTTTTGATGTTTACTTATTGAGACATGGCGAGAGGAGATGTCAGCGTGCCGAGAATTCACGAGAACGACGGCATCTCGCGAGGAAGGCACCGAGATGACAGACGCTGCCGATTGCACCTTCCTTTTCTAAGCAAGTGTGTGTATAGCAAAAAGTCAGCTTTGAAAAAGAGTTGCAACTGTAGCTTCCTATTCTGGATGGAGAAGCAAAGTGCATTTGACTGTGTAAAGATATTGATTGAAGGGATAACTGGGTAAGAGGAGGTAAGAAGACTCTCCTGACAATCGATGTGGATATCAACAAAACCAAGCAATAAAGGACGGTAACTGTAAAATGATCCGATGCCGTGACTAATCGGAGAGAACGCCAGAAAGAAAACATCAAGATTTTCAAAGCATGGCAAAGGTGCTCTAGTGTTGGTTGGCCATCATCAGAGACAACGATGGCTTACCAGCGTTCGAGATTTGCCATAGACACGCCGAAGACCAAGAACAACAGAGAAAGCAATCTAACAAGCGCAACCCTCCTTTGCGCCAGCTTCCCGGATGCTGTTCAGGTTGACCCTTGACTCCTGGCCTTGTGCAGCAGCGTCGCCAGCACCGGCTCTGGCGGCAGCGGCGCCTCCTCTGGGACCCTTGAGGCTTGTTTCAGGAATGCCGTTGGCGATTGCAGTGAAGACTTCGGTAACGTTGGTGCCGTTCTTCGCGGAAGTCTCGAAGAACAGTAGATTCTCCTCGTCTGCATATGACTTGGCCTCGCGCGTGCTGACCTTTCTTGCATCTGCGCCGTCTTCATCTTCACCTGCAGCAGCCTCGGTAGCAGCGTCCTCCTCGGCGTCCTCTCCTTCCTCACCGCACAGGTCGAACTTGTTTCCGACCAAAGCAATCACGATGCCTGGAGAAGCCTGGCGCTGCAGCTCGGCAACCCAGTGTCGGGCCTTGACCAAAGAAGATGGCTTGGTCAGATCGTAGACAACAAGGGCAGCCTGTGCGTTGCGGTAGTACATGGGAGCGAGCGAAGCGAAACGTTCCTGGCCTGCGGTATCCCAGATCTCGAACTTGATAGTGCGGGCAGGTAGCGTGATCTTCTTTGTGAGAAAAGCGGCGCCGATAGTGGGTTCCTTGTTGGGCTGGAAGTCGTTGTTTACGAAGCGCAGGACCAGTGATGACTAGACATGGAGTTAGTGGGAGAGGACGGTGGTTGAGACATGTGTAGTACCTTTCCCACTGCAGCCTCTCCCAGCAAGACCAGCTTGACGCTGCTGCTGGGCTTTGGTGCTGATACGTCGCTCATTGTGATGTGTATTAAGTTGTTGGTCTGGAGTTGATGTATCGATGTTTAGTGATTGCGACGATGCTGCGAGTGGATTTACCTCGACGACCGAGGCGACGACGACACGCGCGGTTGACAATCACCATGACGGAAACCCGTTGCGCCAAGCCTTTTTGGGAACGCCCTCCGCGAGCTCAACGTTCTCAACCTGCTACCTTACACTTGAGTTTCCACATAACAGCGGCATATTTTACAACTTCTTGCACATAGGGCCATGCATACTTGTGCATGAAGACGTGACCTTTGTGTTCTAGTGTCAGAGGTAGCACATCGATGGATGATCGCCCTGCCAGATCAGTGGCTTGCAGACAGACACCGCCCTTCTCCAAACCACTCCTCGCTGATTTGAGCCTCTCCCTTCCCGGATCACTGGCCTTGCCCCAGGAGTTCTCGCGGCCAGGGCCGTCCTGAACCTCATCTCGGCTGACTGTGATGCTTGTCAGACTAGAAAAAGTCAAGCCGGTACCACTCATGACTGTCCCTGGTCTGGCCATGTCTTTCTCGCCGCCTCCAAAAAAAAGCCATCTACCTGAGTACATTACACATTGGGCTGCCAATTATGGAACTCGTTGATATCGCAGACCGGCTTGTGTCAGTACGCGGACATGGCTTACGAATAGTCGTCTAAACTGCCGGACTTCTCCAACCGAACGTCATTCTATTTAATATAGCAGAAGCGGGAGAAGTTTCTGCGTGGAACAGTGACGGAACTTCGAAGCCTAGCATCCTTGTCACTTGTCCTGTTTCTGGTCCTTGGTAATAGCTGACCGAATGCGAGCCGCAGATCGATCTTTGACTTGCCTAAGAGAATCATGACTTTGGACTGACAAATCTCCCAAGACAACAGGTTTCAACAGTAGTTGCATCAAGGTTTGGTTGGCAGGACACCGGAGAGAAGACAGTGTTCTCCTTGCGAAGCACTGCACGACAAATCCAACAGGCAAGCGCGATACTCACAATGCAAGGATCAATTGTGTTGCTGTTTGTCACTAGGCTTTTCATCACCAGACTTATGGTCCCAGTTCCCTAGAGACGGCCTTCCTCTTGGAGACAGATTTTTCGTTGGATGAACCATGACCCGGTTTGCTGCAGACTGCAGTGTTACACGAACAGACAATCGTCTGCGAACTGCTGCATCGGATCCCGGCTTTGCGTCGCACCGCCTCTCATCGGTTTGTTGCATGAAGAAAGACGATGCACAGCTGTTCAAGACAATCAACCTTTGATTGATATGCACAGGGAATACCTGCCGCATCTGGTAGCCTTCCTCTCTTTGTTGTTTGGTGGCTTGCCAGGTTTATCGAGAGTTTGTTTGCGAGCTCGTCCCATGCCGGTTCAGAGGATATTCACTACGTTTCCTTCAGCATCAAACATGCTGAGGCAATGAAAACTGTTTGCCTTCTATGGTTCGCTTCGCTCAAAATCAATGTCAGAAGATATCTGGCGCTCATACAGACGTAAGTTGAAGCAAGGTTGTGTGTGTAGGGCATAGTGGCAGTTTGATGAGCCGAGCACCCGGTTCTTCCAGAAGAGTGTTGCGAAGGATGCAAGGAAGCCCTGCTGTCACAATCTTAAATTGCTTTGCCCGCGGCCTCGGGCGGTAATGGTAATTTCCAATGGCTATGACATAGGTCATGGGAGATCAGGGTCAGTTCTCGTCTTTGCTCACGAAGATTATCCCGAAGCATGGTCCTCCTCGGAAAGAAGGAAAGAAAAAGATTGGGCAGCTGAAAGAGGGAACAAAGGAAAACGACAAAGGGGGCCAGGAGCATTCTCGTTTGATCACGCAAAACGGAAGCAAAGCCAACACAATCGACGTAACGAGGGTCGAGGCACAAAGAAGATCTGACAGCCTGCAGCGGGATGTACAAGCTTGCATCCGTTTCGCCGCGATATCCGAAAGACTGGCGCCTGCAGGTCCCATACAGTTGGACAACCGCGTACGAGTAACCAGGGACGACTACGAGTCATCGAGACCATGATAAACTTTCCTCTTCGTTCAATCGCGAGCATGAACATACTGGAGAGGAAGCATATAATTTTCCCAAGCTCACGGCAAGACCGTTGTTCCGTAGGCCCCGGTAACGAAGCGCTGGTTCTAGCGGCTTTCTAGTCTGATACAGAAGCCTCGTGTTTTATGTCATGTCAGTTTATGAGTAGTATATCGGAGTGCGGGATCAACGTCTGATGCTTCGGTAGCGTCTGTTTGAAGCAAGAATGGGAGATTAATCGGTCGTGTTGGAGCGGAAGAGGAACAAGCAACTGTGCAGTGCTGTCACTCTCTGCAATGGACATACGAGCCAAAAATCAGACGATCAGTCAACTGAATCAGATTTCCTCTGCTGTGCCTTGACATCTGCAAAAGACAGGACCAACGGAGGTGCATGCATGCGGCTGTGGGCTGCAAGCAGATGTGCGGATATTTTGGTGCGGGAGTGCCTGCATTAGAGAGCCATTGATTGACAGGGTTTAGCCTCGCTCCCGGCGGGACGGAGAGAATGGCTTGGAATCCGATCTTTTCGAAATGCTGCTGTTGGCGGTGCATCCTTTTGCCAAATCGACCCCCTGCTCTTCAGGTCGCCGCGCCGCTGCCGGGGGCTGGCTGTTGGTACCGTTGCCGGGCTTGTCAATCAATCAAAGCTGCAAGATCGGCCGCCCTTGCTGCGCGCATCAAATCGGACTTGAAACAGCCAAACAGAAAAAGCTCAGGCGCACGGCTGCCCCGTCTGCGTCAGTCTGCGCTCGACGGAAAAAAAGTAATGGGTGCACGTCAATTTCAATCTCCCTGGGACCTACCAAGCGAGACACCCCAGGGAAAGGGGGTGCACCCAGAGAAGGGCATGCGTGGTGACGCGAGTTGTAGACAGAGTCGAGATAGATATAACCCGTATCGCCTTCGCTATGGGCATGCCAGGTTTTTTGTTCCTTTCTTTCCCTTGTTCATCATCATCGCATACCTTTCACTCCCTGCGCAAGGCGTATACATTTTTTATAATTCTTGATTCGCTTCCTTGGTGAGACCAGCATTCCACACACATTCTCTTGGGAAGAGTCCTCTTGTATCAAAAGACTCGATTCGCCCTCGCTACAAAGCTATATTCCACCCGTCTTCCGTCAGACGGAGTCTCCGGTTCTCGAGATCACAACCCTTCGCCTGCTGCTTCTCTTCACGAGGACATCCGAGTTGATTACCGTTACTCATCGTAAGCCTTGCCCTCCTTGCCCGACTGTATCACCCGGGCATGACAAATGCGACAAGATAAATTGGTATACTGACATTGTATCCTCTATAGCTTGCACGGCACTCCCATCTCTTCTTCAGAGCACCATTCCAATCGTTCACCACATGATCAGAAGGAACAGCAACGCCGTCACAGTCAACATGGGCCGAGGAGCGTACGACACAACAGGAACTTTGAAGCCTGGCCAGCCTCCGCCACCAAAGCCTCGATAATCTTGTGATCCCACCTGACACGAGAGCACCATGCGCTGTCATTCCGTTTCTTCTCCGTCCTTGCGGCCGGAAGAGGAAGGGAAAAGATACAGCAATCAAAGGACACAGGCGCTGGCGTTGTTCTATATCTGCTTCCGCAAGGGTTAGTCTGGCTTAAACTCTGGTCCGGCGCGGGACAGCCGGACTGTTTAGTGGACTCGCGCTAACCCACACTGTTTCCAGTCCTTGCTGCCACATTTCCCTCTCAAACACAACAACCACCAACACTCTGATGCAATGCACAGTGTAATCTGTCGCTCTCGCTACACACCTTTGACCAATTCCGCTTCTTCCATCTTTCGCTTCCCGGCTTCTGGAGTTCTTTCGCATAATATACCCCCATCTGACGGTTTCATCTCGGCATCAACGGCTTTTGTTTCATGATCAATTTCACAC
>Ga0068631_100245_pt1 | contig 21037 bp, 16 predicted proteins | sample InSIn5gowninarea_2_FD_77434 | JGI IMG/M metagenome (GOLD analysis project Ga0068631, IMG submission 77434) | Clean room microbial communities from NASA Spacecraft Assembly Facility at Jet Propulsion Laboratory, Pasadena, California, USA -... ...
AAAAGACTCATGGAAGTTCCCGCATGGACATGGCAGATTGCCATCCACAAAGTGAAAGAAGATGGAGCGGACAGGCCAGCGATGCGAAAATGGCTCGACGAGATCAAGGATTGCGTCGCCCAGCTTCCCGCCACGCAGGACCTCTTGAAACGGATGTTCGACGATGAGGCGGAGACGAGGATCACAGCCTCAGAGCTACAGCGGGCACTCCGGCAGATGAGTTTGTAGATAAAACTGAGGTAGCTGCGATGGGAGCTTTCAGTTGTACTTGCAGAAGATGATGTTGTTCCCCTTGATGTCATTATGCGAGATACCCCGAAGGTGACAGTATTCGAGGGCTTGAATGATGTCTCTCCAGATGTTCAGTATCTGTTTTTCGGTAAACCCGTTCGCCGGAGCCTTGTCGAGAATACCCCCCTCTACAAACTCGGTACATATCATCAAATGTTCCTCATTGGTGTGTACTAGTTTGACAATGTTGGGCTTCAAACGCATTAGCCATTGTAAGTTAACAGTAGTGCGTTTACTTACGTGGCTCAAAAGTCCAAGGATTATGCACTCACGATACCAGGCCTTGGTGCAGTTTCTCAAGGTCTGTGGTTCAGATATGAGTGTTTTAACAGCCAGCCAGCGGACGTTCGTGCCCTCCCCATGCGTTTTCCGGACCACGGATAGCTTGGTCTGCGCAACAATGGTTTGCTCGCCCTCCTTTTCCACCTGTATATTTTCCGGTAGCAGGAGCGCAAGTCTTTTGTCGAGTTGCTCTCGCTCCATAAACGCCTCTGCGAAATTAGTGTCAACCGCAGTTCCTTGGGAGTTACTTGCGAAAGTCATAGCTCGACTTGGCGCCTTGACGGCCGACAACATCCTGTTCAGATCTTGGTTGAAGGGCTCTGGCATGCGAGCCATCACATGCTGACCCTGTAGCTCCGAGAGAACAACGCGACTCTTGTCCGACTTTGTATTCTTTTGAGCACTCACTACCTTCCGAGGAACTGCAGTCCGTTTCGGTGGAAGCTGTGGCAGAGTAACACGACTTTTTTGGGACTTTCTTTTCTCTTGAGGACTCTCCACCTTTTGAGGGGCGGTAGTCTGTTTCGACGGACGTTGTAGCACGGCCGGCTCCATCGGTGGATCATCCTCAGCAAAGGCCATATGAAGGTCCAAGCCAGAACCTAAAGAAAGATGCCACGCTCCGCCATATACCGCTAGCTTCGAGCCAGGCCGGATTCTATCCGCATTAACGTCGGCACTCAGGGCTACTCTTGTGCTTGTGGGAATATATGGTGAAGGCTCATCGTCCTCGTCGTCGATACGTGTTACGAAGAGTGTTGTACGAAGTGATCTGTTGGTTATGATCACTCTGTTGTGGTCGTAGTCCGGATACAAGGTGCAGTGGAGCGGATCAGCAGCATCACACTGGGTTCCGGTCCTGGGTCTCGGGATTACAATGTCGTTGGTTGTCGAGGAACCGATCGTAAATCTCCGGATGTTATGCCTAAGAGTTAAAGGGAACAGTGGCCTCTCTGACCCGGTCATGGATCTTCCCCATGGATCATCCTCCTCACCCTTATTGCCAGATGGGTTAGGCGGTCGATACCAGGTGACGCGGCCACTCATGATGGGCAAGACCGCAAGCGCTTGTTGGGCCATGTGGCCGCGTTTAACCATCGTATCCAGTGCGATATCCCTGACATTGGTTACAGAAACGGGAACAAAAATGGTAGACATTGCAAGATTGCAATTCAATAGGTATTTATAAGAGCCGGATCAAAGAGTGCGATGAACCCCATGAATATATAAGTCTGAACATGTGGTGCGCTGTCCGCCGAGCTAGTCCTTTGGACTCTGGCGAGGCGCCTGCAAGTCGGCAAAGCGCTTCGCCCTCATGGTCCAATCATGGAGTTGTATCGCTACGCGCTGGCCAGCGTCGTCGGGTCCGTGAAAGCAGGGAAGACGCAGGCCACGCAGCGACCCCATGTACTGGCTGATTGGTGCACAAGATAACCGCCCACACTGTAGCTTCCATACTTACAGTCGGTGTCGACTGTCGAGTTGACTACTGACGTTGGCGTGCAGGTCAAAGTATCACTGTAATAGGCTTTGCAGTCGAGCCGTGGATGAGTAACCAGACGCCCGGACCACCAGCCCCGCTTGCTGGCGTTACTTACTGATAAGTCACTCAGCCGCCGCCCTCCCCTTGTTTGATCAACGACCATCCATCTACCTCAGACTTAGTTACGCTCTACAACTTGCTTCCCTCAGTCTAGAACTCATCTCATCATGAAGCCAGTCGCTCCGCCCTCGCCCACCTGGTCGGGTTTCCGATCCGAGGACGAACAAGATGTGGAGGGCGCAGCAATCACCGAGGAGCACCCAACCCAGCGAGGATATCCACCATTTTCAGACGTCCTCGAGGAGCGCAACATATCCGCAGCGCGGGTCTCGTCGGCCGGCACTCACTCCACACGATTGACAGGCTCCTGGCACGTCGAAAATCTCGTTCAAAAACTCGCCGCAGAGTTGCCCGACGTTACAGGCGATCTCATCATGGAGATGGTGGACAAGAAATTGCAGGACGAATACACAGAGGCACTAGCGACGGCCAAAACCATAGCCAAGACCCTCCAGTTTCGGTATGACTTACCTGGAGCCTTTGAGTACCAGGTCAGCTGCATCCGGCGGGAGCCCAGCAGCCTCGCCTTTGCTCGCTTCTTCGGCGCAGTCTTCAAATGCATGGACTTGAAGATCAAACCTGTGGGTAAGGACGGGTACTCAACCATACCGCGACTGGCAGTCCAAAAGCGACGAAGGGAGGAACGAGCCAGACTTGCCGCGAAGGCTAAATTTGCGAGCAAGATTCGCCCGGCACTGCTCTGCCAATTTGCCAAGCCAATCAAGGTGAAGGCCAGGAAGTACAGAATGTCGAAACAGAAGCGCAGAGTGCCAAAGCGGAAGCCAAACCACGACATAAAGTATCGGCTGACGTGATGAGTACGCATCGACTTGGTCTTGCATATGCCAAATAGAACTGCAGCGCAATATGGCTCCAGGTTGACGGTATTAAATGAATGAGCAGCATTAGACAACGAAAATGGATGGGTGATTTTCAAGCGTAGAGCCGGGATGAAGTCGACTAGCCACCGCGCGGGAGTCCCTCGATATCTGTCGTTCTCTTTACTACAGCCAGGACTATTCTCTGCGGACCGCTGAGAAAGGCGCTTCCGCTTGCTTGACGCAACAATTGAGTGATACACATACCAATTGAGCTTCTAAGCTTGGCACGCCTATCAACGGTCCGACTATCCCTCGCTACGGGTGGCTCCAAAGAGAACGATGACGGCTTCAGAGGTAGTATGGTCCACATACTCAAAGTGCCCAAAAGAGCGCTAGTAGTGTCTGTTAAGAGGAATGGGTGCTTCATGTGTCTAGGAATTGCGAACAGCGATGGTATGAGTTCAGCAGGCATCTGATTGAATCCAGCGTTTCCAAGAAGAAAGCTTCGCCTTGCGGTCCGCCCAGTTCCACCAGAAAACAACATCGTAAAGTCGATAAAATTCACTTGCTCGCAATGATAAACACGTCCTCACCTCACGCGAAACTTGTCCCAAAAGAACTCGCGCACCTGCTCGTTGCCAGCCTGCTGCGAGCCCAGGCCCAGAACCTTGAGCCCCCTCAGGCTCGTCGCGCGGGACAGCGCGACGTACAACTGGCCCTGCTCAAAGGAGCGCGAGAGGTCCACGACGACCTTGGACAGCGTCATGCCCTGGCTCTTGTGGATCGAGCACGCCCAGCCAGCCATGAGCGGGATCTGCGTGCGCGAGATGAGCGTGTAGGGCCGCTCGTCGCCGAGCTCGTTGATGGTCGAGTCGGCGAAGACGGTGCGCGTGGGGCCGTTGTCGAAGCGCACCACGGGCCAGAACCGCTCCGGCGCGTGCTCGATGAAGGCCCGCACGTTCTTTTCCTTGAGCGATGTGTAGTCGGTGTGGGAGTCTTCTTCTTCTCCCCCTGCGGGAGAGCCTACGCGTGGGCCTTTGCGGTGGGGTTTGTTGACGTTCCTGTCTCGGTCCTTTGTCTCGCGTTTTTCTTTCTTGGGGAGCTTCTCCGGGTCGTATGCTTCCCAGCCGACGATCACGCCTTGGCTGCCGTTGACGAGACCACTAGCGAGGTCGAGATTCACAAGGAGTACCACTAGCATGCCTTCTTTCAACTCCACGATGGCGTCGAAGCGGTGCTCTCTCAGGGCAAGCAGAGATCTGTCGGTCGGGCTGCGTTCGGCTTTGGTCTCCAGGTGGCGGTGTTTCTCGTTCCACTTGAAGCCGTCGAGGCACGTGTAGGTCTTCTTGACCGTCTTCAGCTCGTTGAAGCGGCTCCGATTCATCTCTTTCACCTCGTCGCGCGTGGAGAAGAGCCTGATGGCGTTGTCAGTCTCGGACTCATGGTTGAGGAGAATGTTGCGATCCTCTTGGGTGGGAAGGGTTCCGAGGCGACACTTTTGCAGTATCTTGATGAAGACTTGATCACTCTGGCGGTGGATGTTGGTCAAGTTGACATGGTGGAACCGGCATTCCGCCCAGGCTCGGCTGCGGAATGCCCACTTGTCGATGTCGCGGTAGGAGCCGTGCTTCTTGCATACGTACGTCGCCTCGGAGGAAGCGATGAGTTCCCTGCCACATTCGATGCAGTGCTTGAACGGCTTCACGGGGGGCAGCTGGCAGGAGTCGCCGGTGACTATCATCTGGACGCCACCAAAAGCTTCGGCGCTGTTGCGGGCCTCCTTCAAGAGACGGTTGAGCCGCTCGAAATGGAGGTTCTCCACCATGGATACCTCGTCTAGGATGAGAACGTTTGTGGCGTTGAGACGCTTGTGAACCCATGTACCATGTGCCGCGTTGAGGAGAACCTTCATCGGCTTCTTTTGCGAATCGGGAGTCCATCCAGCGTAGGTCCATGTCGTTGAGCCGTTAATGTCTAGCGCCGCCCTGCCTGTGGGTGCGATGATGTCGACTTGCAAGCCACGCTCTCTCAACCGCTTGACGGCGGCTTTCAACACGGTTGACTTGCCGCATCCGGCTGACCCCGTGTAAAAGACGTTTTGTCCCGTCATGATCAGATCCACGAGGTCTTCTTGTTCTTTGCATAGGACGGGTCCTGTGTCAAGGGGTGTAGGAGCCGCGCTTGGGTTTGCTGGGTCGACACTGGTCGCTGAGGGAACGGCCTGAGCGAGTGTTGTGGCCTGGTTCAGGCGTCCGCGATGCTTTCTCACCCGTTCTCTGTCCACTTCTGCATTGCGGACCCGTGCGTCGAGTGTTTCCTTCTCGGGTTTTGTATCACCTTCGGCTTCCAGGTCGATGAATATTGGCTGTTTTGAACTTCGCGCTGGCGCTTGTCCTTGTTGGCCCTCCCGAGAGAAATATGGCGACCTTGTGTGATCCTGTGCGGGACTTTCTGCAGCGACTTTTGCAGGAACAATCAGCGGAACACTTCGCACAGGTATGTTCATTGCAGACATCATTTTAGCCGTCGCAGCAGCCCTCGACGCCTCTTGCGCGAGGTACTCTGCCTCAGTAGCGTTGCCCATGATTCTGGCACTCTCCTGTATGTCTATAAGTGGGGCTGTAAGGTCACCCTTGGACACAACAAACGGGATTTTGTGTATCCATGCGGATCCTTTCCACTTGCGGTAGAAAAATATCTGGTCGTTGAGATTTACGTATCGTGTAGAGATGTTGGCTTTAAGGAGGTCAGGATGTAGTTGGATTGGAGTTGTTCCGATAGGAGGAGTAGTAGTAGGATGTACGTGTTCAGAATGCAACGTTTTCGTAGGGTCAGTACTTGCGACCGTAGGAACTAGCATAGTCGGCGCAGGCTTTCTGTCCTGAAGTCCAGGGTCAGGCTGCGTCACAAGATAGATCATGCGGCCTTTTCGAGCGCTCTCAACCCGTTCCGTAAACTGTACTGCAAAAGATAGACCTTGCGTGTTGGCCTCTATATACCGTTTGAGCTGTGCCATGACGGTTTCTGCGGGTGGATCTGGCTGTCTTCTTCTAGTCATGTGGTGCCAGAAGTAAACCCCGCCGTAACCGGCCGGAAGCACGTACCAGCCCGGAGGCAGACCAGTAGGTGTGATGCATTGCCACGGGATTCGAGTAGGAGGTGGCCCGGTTGTTGCGGCACTGATGCCAGAAGATGGGCTCGGGGCTGCGATCAAGTTCGCGGTGCGTGGGGCGCGTCGAAATTCCGGGAAAGGAGGCAGAAGTTTCATAGAGGAGCCGAATGGGGATCTTTCGATTGTGGATAGTGCCCTCGACACAGCGAAATTCGGTCCATGTACAGTATTTTGAGTACCGACGTTTGCAGGTGATGCATGGGATGCGTTTGTCGTTGTGATACCTGCTCTGAGCGAGGTATTCTCCAAAGGCTGGGGGGTATGTGGACTTGTAACAGCGGCATTGACGACGGGGTTTAGGCTTATAGGTTGTGCCTCTTCGATTGCAAACTTTGCGCCGGGTGAATTAATCGGGCTAGATTTATGGGTAGGCAGACTTGCGATAGTAACTTCTGGCACTGCTACAATACCCACAGTGAGTTGCTCCTTCGTCGCCGCCGTGTCCACTCCTAAAAGCGATGGCAAAGCCTCTCCGTCCTCATCGTCAGAGATCTCAATTATATACGCGGGACGAATCCCCGAGTTGCTATCTGTCCATTCTGGATTCGGCTTTGATGCTGACGACCTCGAGGTCTTGCGTGATTGAAGGATTGGAATGTCGCGACACGATGATTTGCGCTTTTTCGAAACGGAAGACGAAGTCATGAGGTGAGAGATATACAGACGTGCTGCCGAGAGAACGTGAGGGCTCAAGCTGCTGTGAGTGAAGGTCAGTCGCTGAGAGTTCAATCAAGATGAAGGGCACTGACACCGGGCTGTTATATGAAGGAACCAGAATAGTGGTAGTGATGAAATGAATTCCCTAGCCGACCGGTTTGACTCGATGTCCTAACATTTGAAGAGATGCGCTACAATTCTCAATGCGTATTCCGAATGCAGCGCAGCAGACCATCAAATCAGATTAGAATACCCACCCCGCAATTTAGTCCCGAGGTCGTCGAGCCGTGACATGCGTGCCAAGACTACTTTATCTTCACTCTCGAGTCCTCGACTCCCAATTTCAACGTCATACCATACACCAAACAAAATGAGCATCACACCATATCAAATCAGCGTCCCGGACGCCGAGCTCGAAAGCGTCAAGGAACGCCTCAACCACGCCGTGTTCCCGGACGAACTCGAGCACGCCGGCTGGGACTACGGCGCGCCGCTGCGCGACGTCAAACGCCTTGCGTACTACTGGCGCAGCGGCTTCGACTGGAAGGCGCAAGAAGCCCGCATCAACAAGACGCTCCCGCAGTTCACCACCAAGATCCACATCGACGGCTTCGACGAGCTCGACATCCACTTCGTCCACCAGCGCAGCCCGGTCCTGGGCGCCATCCCCCTGCTGTTCGTGCACGGCTGGCCGGGCAGCTTCCTCGAGGTGGCCAAGCTGCTTCCGCTGCTGCACGGGAGTGCGACGGCGCCGGCGTTTTCGGTGGTCGCGCCGTCGTTGCCGAATTTCGGCTTCTCGTCGGCCGTCAGGCAGAAGGGGTTTGCGCTGGATCAGTATGCGGCGGTTTGCAATGCGTTGATGCTTAAACTTGGGTATGATCAATATGGTGAGTGAGTCTTGAGTCTTGAGTCTTGAGTCTTGAGTCTTGCACCTTTACTTCTGCGCGACAACCACCCCATCCAACACAACACAAAACTAACCGAACCACCCACCATCAGTAACCCAAGGCGGCGACTGGGGCATGTACATAACGCGCACCATCGGCCTCCTCTTCCCGGACAGCTGCAAAGCCTCACACATCAACATGATCCGGGCGCTCGCACCCACCTTCACCTCGCACCCACTGCTCGCCCTCCAGCACGCTTTAACCCCCTACACCGCACGCGACCGCGCGGGCCTCGCACGGAGCAACTGGTTCATCAGCGAAGGCTCGGCGTACCGCACGCAGCAATCGACGAAACCCCAGACGCTCGGCTACGCGCTGGCCGACAGCCCCGTGGCGCTGCTGGCCTGGATGTACGAGAAGCTGCACGACTGGACCGACGCCTACGCCTGGTCCGACGACGAGATCCTCACCTGGGTCAGCGTCTACTGGCATAGCGTCGCGGGGCCCGCCGCGTCGCTGCGTATCTACTACGAGGCCGTGCATGGCAGCGGCACGTCGCGCGACCGTGCGGCGAGTGCGTGGGTGCCCGGCGTTAAGTTGGGGCTGGCGAGGTTCCCCAGGGAATTGAGTGTTGTACCCAAGGTGTGGGGGCGGACGTTGGGCCCGGTTGTGTACGAGAGTGAGTATGAGAGTGGTGGGCATTTTGCGGCGCATGAGAGGCCCGATGCCGTTGCGAGGGATTTGAATGAGATGTTTGGGAGGAAGGGAGGCGCGTACGGGGTGATTAAGGGGAGGAGTGGGTGGCCGACGGTGACGAGTAAGTTGTGAGGTTGTGTGTGTGTGTGTGTTGTGTTTCAATGTCAGGGATATGAAGTTGAGCTCCGTTGGAAAAGAACTCCTCGGTGAAAAAAAGATCCATCGCATCAAGCAGCGCTCTTCTTCCGATCCCTCCTGACGGCCCTCTTCTTCGCGATGATCCTGCTGCGCATCGCCAGCTTGTCGTCCACCTTGCCGTCGGTCTTCTCCTTGGCCTCGAGCTTGGGCGCAGCACCGCTACCACCACTCTTCGCCCCCGCCTTCCCATCCCTCCTCTCCCTCGCCTGGCGATCCTTCTTCCCACCCCTGCCCCTCTTCGGACCCTTGTCTTCCTCAGGCTGCCTCGCCTCCTTCTCCCTCGGCGGCTCCCTCGACTTGACCTCGTTCATGGCCCTCCTGGCCACAACCTGGGCGTTCTCAATAGCAAACTCGACAATCAGACGCTTCCTGCGCTCGCCGACCTCGAGCTTCTGCTTGCGGGCGCCGCCGCCGCCCTCGGCCTCCCTGGCGACGTACTCGACGGCGTGCCCGTTCAGCCAGCGCAGCCCCATCAGCGCGCTGCGGTGCGAGTGGTACTCGATGAAACCGTACCCGCGGCTGCGCCCGGCCCCGCTGCCCTCGCCCACCTTGCCGCCCTCGCGCCCCTCGAACACCACCTTGGCCTGCTTGACGATGCCCGTGCCCTTGGCCTTGCGCGCGCGCTCCGCCGCCGCCATGTCATCGCCGCCACGGACCAGCTCTTCCCTGGCGAGCTTGTCGCGGCGGCCGGCCTTGACGTCGACGGCGAAGCCGACGACGGCCTCGCGCGCCAGGCTCTTGAGGTCCTTGGACGTGACGCTGCGCGGGATGTTGCGCACGCTGAGGCGCGTCAGCGACAGGTGCAGGCTGGGGTTGGCCTGGACGAGCGTCTTGCGCTGCTTGGCCGAGGCGTCGCGCATGGCGACCTCGGCGGGGCTGAGCGAGGCGTAGAGCGGCGAGCCCGACGAGATGGTCCCCTCGGACAGCAGATACAGGTGGCGCTTGTCCTTGTCGCGGTCGTGGCGGTTCGCCACGCCGGCGGCCGTCAGGCGGGTGGCTTCGTTGCGGGCGACGGCGCGCGACAGCTGCAGGATGCGCCCGTCGAGCGTGTATTGGCCCGTGGGGTCGGCCGCGTCGTTTTGGAGCACCGACGGCGTCGTCGACGAGGTTAGTGTCGATGTGGGCGCCGCGCGGAGACAGGCCGTCGCGATGTCGGGGGAGTAGAAGCAGACGAAGGCGGTGCCGCGGGGTCGCTCGGTTTGAGGGTCCATGACGACGCGAGCGTAGCGCACCGGGCCGAAGTGTTGGGTGAAGTGGGCGTGGAGGACCTCGTCGGTTGCGGTGAAAGGGATGTTACGGATGAAGATGGTGAGGGATTTGTCTTCGGACTCGTTGGCGAGAGCGTCGTCCTCGTCGTCTTCGTCATCTTCGTCGTCCTCGTCGTCTTCTTCATCTTCATCATCGTCGTCTTCGTCAAGGTCCACTCCATCCTCGTCGTCCTCCATGTCTTCACTCGCATCTTCATCCTCGTAACCTGATCCTTCGGCCTCTTCTGTCAATGTCTCGGGAGCAGCCTTCTCCTCATCGCTATCCTTCGCGCCTTCCTCCTTCCCCTTCCAGACCTCTCTCTCCACAGCCCAATCCACCGCCAAAACCCTCCCGTCCACCTCCTTCCCGTTAACCCCCTGCAACGCCTTCTCCGCGTTCTTCCTTCCCCGAATAATCACAAACCCAAACCCACTCAGCAACCCCGGCTTCTTGCTCGGCAGCGTCGCATGGACGACCTTTCCATACATCCTGAACAGCGCCGCCAGCTGCTCCGGCTTCGCCACGCTCCACGGCAAATTGCGCACAATAAGCTTCGGCGGCGCGGCATTGATCACCTCCTCACGCTTCGCCTTGGCCTGCGCCGCCGCTGCCGACGGCTGGTTGCGCCCTCTCTTCGCCGTGCCATCACCAACCACACCCAGGTCATCCTCGACATCGCGCTTCCGTGGCTCAGCGACCTCGAGCTTCAACTTGCGGCCCTCGAACAGCGAGTCTTGGAACTCTGCTACCGCCCGCGCAGCGTCCTCGGCGTCGGCGAAGGTGATGAAACCATAGCCTTTGCATTTCTTCGTGGCGGGGTCGATGACCGCCGTGGCGTGCTTGATGGGGAAGGTTTGCGAGAAGTGCTCGATCAGTGACGCGGTTGTTGCCGAGGCGGGGAGCGAGCGCACGAATAGTGACCGGCGCTGTTGCTGGCGTTTGCGGCTGGGTTCGTCGGTGGTTGTTGCCGGGGTGGGGGAAGTGGTGGCATTGTCGTCGATGTCGGCTGCAGCTGTGGAGGTAGGTTCAACGACGGCTGCTGCGGCCTCGACGTCGGAGATTGTTCGTTTCTTGTTGTTCGGTGGCATTGTGTTACCGCTTGATGATGATGTACAATGCAGTGCGTGGTTTTGTGTTTTCGAAAAGGAAAAAAAAGTTTCGAGATTCGAAGTCAAATGGACCGATGATGTCCCGGATTGCGGGGCTCAGCGTCGAAGAGCAGGACGAGTCAATTCTAGTCGAGCAATACAGAACGACATATGGACTTCAAATGGAGGTATACTTGTAGGCCAGGAGACACGCGCATTCATCTACAGCGCTACATCTACTTGACATGACTCCAAACGATATCGATATCTCGCTGCAGCGATTCCATTACCTTGGTCTCATGGAACGCCTCGTCCTCCCCTTTCGTAGGCCTAGCCGCAGTAGCTGTCGCCTCAGCGTAAGCGCTTACATCCCCCAGCTCCTCATCAAGCTCCTGTATGGTCTTCCGCGTCTCCTCAACGTACTCTCGTTCCAGCTTAAATCCTGTAGGTAGGGCCGTAGGCGGATGTTTGAGGACCTGTATTGTCGGGAACTCAAGGACTACTTGGCCATAAAGACATTTGGCGAATGTGTCGGTGGGTTTCAGTGGGGCGAGAACTCGAGTGGAGCTGCTGGTGTGTGGTTTTGAGAGGTAGAAGTGCAGGGAGTCGGATGGTGATGAAGCGTCTGTTTGCTTGGGAGGCTCGTCTACGTTGAGAGCTGTTTCCAAAAGTTCCGACGGATCTACTATGCTAGGTCTTTCCGTTGGGTTGAGAGTTTCGCTTTTCACGCTGGTATCGCCTGTATTTCGGGAGACGGGAGTTTGAGTTTCAGGTCCTTTCAACCGCGTGGTTTTCTCTGACGTCTGCTCTGTGGAGAGTTTTCTCTTCTTGGCTTGATGTGCAGTGCCATTTGCGGAGGAGTAGGCAGCAGCTAGAGTAACGTTTTCACGGCAGATGCCAAGCTGTTTACTAAGGTCGGGGTTTATCCACTCAACACTCCAGTTGATACACTTTTGCCTGTGACGAGGGTTAACTAGCGAAGGGTCACCTATGCAAGACTCGCTCACTTTGTGTTCCATCGTGTGTGGTTGTCGCGTTGGCGACTCATCCCTTTCGGCGCACGATGCACAATCACACCAGATGCACGTAGGTTCTTATCGAAATTGCTGCCAGAGACGGGTTCGCGGGTCGAGGATCCCCTCAAGGATATGCCTCGATCGTCTGCATCTCTCTCGGCGGTACCAAAGGCCTTTTCGATGCCGGTCAAGAAGTTGTAGTCGTGATCGATACCGGCGGCAGTAGCTAGTTGGCTTCGCTTGACGTACGCGCCAGGGTCGCGTTTGCCGGAACACTGCGACCAGAGTTTGTGACGCTTGTAGCAGTCTAGCGAGCATGTTCTGCTCTTGCAGCGGGGGCAGCAGTATTTTGGCTCATTGCTGTTGCTGAGAGAAGGGTGTCAGGGGTGGGGTGTAGTAGTCTTGTGTGGTCTTGGGCAGTGTAGTGCCAGGCATGATGTCTGACGGAAATCTTTTGGTGTGCAACGACGAGGCGCATGTTTTCTTCCTTCCTTCCTTTAAGCTTACCATATTTTGCAGAGGTCCGTTAGCAGCAAGTCATGGTCGGCCATGACAGGGTGGAAGAACAATGACGAGAGGATCAGTTGTCGATATCAGATGCGAAAGGAGTCTTCCACGCAACATGTCGAGGATGATTGATTTCTGCCGACCGAAAGGGATTTTGCGGACGGACGTACGGCGGAAGAGGAGCCGAAAAGGCCATACTTTTCCGAGTCAGGCCAGCGAGCGTCGCACTTCTGCATCTTTTCATGACGATGTTTACCTTTTGCTACTTTCCGGGCACGACAAAGACACGACACGACACGACACGACACGACTGGATGATCACTAATTCACGGATTAATTAGGGCAAAAGGGGGTTTTTCTGTGCTGCTGATCGGAGCGTCTCCCAAATACCGATGCGTCTCTAATTGCGCCGTGGCTTGAGCGTGTCGCTTGGTGGGTGTGTGTGGACTGACTGACTGACTGCTGCCCGGAGAGCTGACCACGGTAGAGGGCAAGAAATGTAGCAGGTTACAGCAGTAAATCGACTTCATGTAGGGACTCGCTCGTCTGGTGTGGACGGGACGAGCCTTTGAAGCCGCCGAAGGGAGAGAGAGATTTGGGTGCTTCTTCTCTAGCCTCTATTCAGCACTAAGCTGAGCGTCAGATATGGATATGGCCAAGATGTGGTAGGACAAGAAGGCCAATTCGAGTGGAGTAACAAGATCAAAAACAGGCTTGATGCATCGATCTTCGTCGTCGCCGACTTCCCTCGGCAGCAAGGCAAAGCAAGGCCAGGTAAGGTAAGGTGAGACAAGGTGAAGCGGACAAAACAGGACAAGGCGAAGGCGAGACAAATCAATCGTCTGGAGTTTAAAACCTAATCTTGTGTGTGCGTGAAGAGTGTGTGTGTTGTGTATGTGTGTGTGTGTAGAGTGTATATGTGTGTGTGTGTGTGTGTGTGTGTGTGCGTGTGTGTGTGTCTGTCTGTCTGTCTGCCTCTCTCTCTCTCTCTCTCTCTCTCTCTCTCTCTCCCCCTCTCCCTCTCTTCCTCTCTTCCTCTCTGCCAGTCACTCTCTTCCCCCCCCCCTTTATTATCGCCCGCCCCCTCTCCTCCCATCTCCCCATCCAGCCAGCTACTCCAACCACACCACTCTAGAGTAACTTACACCTTCTCTCAGCTCTCTCGCTCTCTCTCTCTTCCTGCCATCTTCTTCTTCTTCTTCTTTTCCTTCTCCTTCTCCATCCCCTTCCTTGTCACAAACAACACCATTCCATCTCGAGCCTCTTCTTCCTCTTTCTTCTTCTCCTTCTCTTTCTTTCTCTCTACTCCTCTCTCTCCTCCCTCCCTCCCTCCCTCCCTCTCTCCCTCACATCGCCGTCATGCCCTCTCTACGAGGCTCAAGGACAAAGTCCTTCGAGAATGCCCACATCCGTGATGAGAACGGCGTCATCGTCCCGAGCAGGACTTCCTCCCTGCACTCGCGCATCGCTCAACCACTTCCCACCGCTCTTAGCATGAGAATCGGCCAGCGCGCTCCAAAGACCTTGACCCACGCATACATGGTCTGTGGTGTCGGTAGGGAACCCTCACAATGGGTGCGCGCGCCCGTGCCTGCTCAAGGCAAAATCGCGCACATGAAGGGCGCCGTAGGGCAGTTCTGGTTGCCCGAGATTTTGGGTAGCAGTCCGAGACTGGAACAGGACAACGAGATTGCCCGGTCTCTTCACGCGGCCATGAGGGTGAGTGTCTCGTGTCCACCACCTTCTATAAACACCAACCAACTCACATCTTAGGCTTGCTTTCCTCACGATGTTGAAATTTGCACCGGTAAAAGTCAACCTCATTGCGTTCACCACTCCTTCGTCCTACAACAAGACTCCTCACACACACTATACGGTATCGCATTACGAGTATGGTCCCGAGCGGACGATAAGCGTGCCGAGACCATTCGCGAATTACGCAAGAGAACTGAGCCCGACTTTTACGACACTCCTGACGAGACATACTGGATCCCTTACTGCCTGAGTTTCCTATCACGATACCCTCTTTACAACCTGTTGGGCGACTACCTGCGCGGCATGTGGATCCACTGGAACAAGGCGACAAACTTGTTCCACGCTGAAGAAGTTTCTCGCATTCTCAGCTTCCCCGCTCCGAGATTAAACGACCTTGTACGCATCGACATGAAAGATTACGCCTTATGCTACCAATTCCCTTCCTCGCCTACCGGCTTTCAAAACTTCTCCATGTGGCCGCTGTTTACGTGTCTTTCGGTCCCCAACATCATCGGAATCATGGAAGCCGCTGTATCACCAACCCGAAGAATTATCTTCGTCACTCATTACCCAGCCATGTTGACCGTGGCAGCCGAGACTGTGCGCTACCTAGTTCGCGTCTACGAGTGGAGTGGCTTGTACGTCCCGGTTGTACATGCTCGTCATGCGACAGATCTTGTCCAGGAGCCTGGCCCATACATTCTCGGTATCACCGCAGAATGTCGCTCGCTCTTCACGGCTCCTGCGGATGCTCTGGTTGTCGACTTGGACCGTAACTTCGTCCTGACGTCCAGTCCACCCGATGCCTTGAAGCCCCAACAAAGGTCGAAACTGATCACACAGCTCAACAGCACACTTAGCGGAGAAGTTGCCATCTCTGGTGTCCCTCAACACTTGCGCTCAGCATACGGCGGTGGCAAGCTTATTCCTGCTGGTCAAATCATTATTATGAAGGGTGAAGTTGAGAGCATTCAAGACCCAGACTGGTGGAATCAGGACGCTGTCATGAGCGTCATGGATGGCGTTTGCGAGAAACTTGTAAGTCTTGACGTCAGGTTTCAACCGAGTTTACACTAACGAATCATCCACAGGGTCGCAATTCTGGCATCAAAAAGATCTTCGGCGGCTCTGCTAAGAAGCCACTGATGACAAAGGTCTCCACCCGTCACCTCAACGAAGTCGTTCGCGAGAGGAACCAGTACTCCCGTGACGCAGTTGAGGCTTGGCAAGATTACATCAACCTCAAGGGCCGCATGGACACCGAACTCGGTAAAGTCACAAAGCGAAACAATTTCCTCGTGGAAGAGCTCGAAAGTTGGCGACAACAGCTCCTCAAGTTCCAGTCGACAGTTGAGGATCTTACTCGCAAGAGTCAGACTCTCCAGAGCACGATCGAGAACCACAAGCGCGAGAACAGACGTCTTGCGTCTCTCATTGAGCAACAACGCACCGACACAGATCGCCTCAACGACCGCCTTGTCGGCACCTCGAAGCAGCGTGATGACGCTCTCCAAGCGCTCGCAGTGGAGAAGGAGACTCGCGCGGAACTCGAGCGCGAACGTCAACGCAACAAGAAAGAGCTGGCCTCGCTGCAACAAAACCAAGCCGGTATCGCCCGTCAACGAGATGATGCCCAGCGTGTGGTGTTGCACCTCCACTCTCTCATCGAAGGCCAGTCCCACCACATGCAGCATATCGTCAAGGATATCCGCCAACCGTCATCATCACAACCCCGTGATACCCACGACGATTCCCTCCTGGAGCGCGTTGAAGAGTCCGCTGCCGGTTTAATGAACGGCTTCCGTGAAACATTTGGCCTCGCCACCCACCCCTACAACGAATCCTCCACAGCCTCCATCTCGCCGCCACCCCGCAGCGCCTCGCGCGCCGCCGTAGCCGGCCCTGTCGACCACACCCGCCCGGCGCACATGCACGACGAAGCCGACCGCAACCTGCAGGAGAAGACTGAGTCCATCGCCTACATCCTGCGCAACATATCAGAACAATGCGCAGCGGCCGTCGACAGCCTACAACTCGCGCAACGCTCCGCCACGCCCGCCCCACAAGACACCTCCTCGCCCTCCTCTTCCGCCGCTGCCGCCGCCGCCTCGAGGCTGCAGCAGCAGCGCAGCCGCCGCGACGTGACGCAGTCCGAGGCCGGCGCCGCCCCGTCGCTCGTCAACTTCAACGACGAGGAGACCGTGCGCACCGACCGCCTGTCCACGCCGCCGACGCCCGAGCTCGAGCACGAGGAGGCGCACCGGGCCCGCAACAGCTCCAGCATGAGCGTCACCACGGAGGGCACCTACAGGGACAGCAACGGCGGCCTGATGCCCGACATGCCCAAGATGCTCGGCGGCAGGTACGACGGCCCCCCGCAGTTCGGCGGCGCCATTGGGAAGGGCCCGCTCGGTGGCATGATGGCGCCCGCGGTGAGGGGCCCTGAGATGGTGTGAGCCCTTTGGACGTCTACTTTTTCTTTTTGGGTGTATATTTGGGAGGCAAAACAGGTATTCCTTCTTGGGGGCGCTCGAAGGGGACGTTGGGTTTGTGGAGTTGTAAATCTTTGTGTATTTCTCTTTTTTTCTTTTGCTTTCTTTTTGGGCGAAAGATTTTTTTTTCTTTTGGATATAGCCAGCACAGGTTTTTTCTTTCCTCTTTGCTTCTTTTTCTTGTCATATCAAATGTCAAAATGAGATACCATGCCAATCTGTGTCTCTGAGAGAATACATGGTAGCTTGTATCCATCTACTTATCTGTCTATTTATCCATCCATCCATCTGCCGGACGTATCATCGACCGAAGGAAAGAACATCGCAAACAATCTGAGAAATCGATGATCGATACATCCCCTCGCCGCCCCCCAAATCCTTTTGCTACTTTCTCTACTACTGATCTCGTTGAAAACAATTGGGCAAGCAGGCAGGTAGGTAGGCAAGCAGACCAACACCACGGACAAGTGGAGGATTTTTTCAACTTCTCACAGTGGCCCGATAGTGTCACTGGTACAGCTGTTTGGTCGCAGACTGAACCTCTTGAGTGAATGCTTTTCTAGGGTACTTGCTCCAAACACGAGAACGATTGATGCAGTTTCTATTGTAAACGCGGACATCATGTGTTATCTTTTTGAGCAGCGAGGAGAATCCGCTTGCGCAAGTGGGCAGATGATAAATGTATCTGATTTAGATATCGTGAAGCTCTACAACTCAGCCGCGTGAATTGTGCCAAACACGTCGTAACACGATAGCTGGTTCAGACACCGGTTGTCAACATCGAGAGGAAGCGATGCGAGGAAGGAAAATACTCCGGCTTGAAGATGCTCCACAAGCGACACCTAGCTCCTGACTAGTTCTTGGCGATCCACTATTGGAGACGTCTTGCTTCTTTCAAGCTTCAAGGATCCACAATGCCAGTGCCGGCTAGATGAAGATCGTGGCATGGTTCACTGCGAAAAGAAAAAAAACGCGAACCGAACATGAGAACGCGCTCTCGCCCATCTAGCTGCTTCGATCGTTCACGTGACTTTTACGCTTCGAAGATTCGATCGACCCAGACAAAATGTTGGCCGAAAGTCCCGAATGGCCCGCCGGAAGCAAGGTTGTACGGCAAAAGGGCAGAGAGAAGGGGCGTGTGGTGGAGAGAAGTAGCTTTACTTGCCGTGGCCCAAGGGCAGGAAATTTACAGTTAACAGATGTGTACCAAACTTCCGCCAGCAGATTACTTGTTGTGTGGTACGAGCGCGTCAAAGAGAGGGCGAGTCGGACAGGGGCTCGAAACTTCATCCAGAAGGAACGGCAGTCTGGCAGCACTAGTGGCAGCCAGGCCGGGACGGCTCATGCCTATGTTTCAGCGGGCCCCCCCCTGGGCGGGTGCCCTGTGGGTAAAGACGCGACGAGGGAAGGAAGATGGATGGAAAGGACGTGGTTGGGTCACGTGGGGCGTGGTACGGAGTTGATCCTTTCTGTCTGTGCGACATTGACTCCATCTATTTGTGCAGCGCCTGTCAACGACGTCAGAATGTGCAGAACCGTCGATTCACCGGGAGATTAGTAGCGTGACTGACTGACTGTTGCTGAAGTGATGAGGTTGATTGATTGGAAGGGCACGGTGTAGAGTAGTGAGTGTACTCATGCCTACGTGAGAAGAAGTTGCAGAGGATGAAAAAGGTTCCAGATGGAAGGTTTGTCGAGTCCGTGGCACTCAGCCCTGCGAGAACTCACCAACCCCCCACCCCCGTCCACCGCCTCTGAAGCCTGAAGCCTGAAGCAGAGCACTGGACAGACTACAGTTCTGTATAGGCTACTCTAGTGTTCCTAGCATCTCGTGTCGTCCTGTCTGATCGCCTCGTCTCGTCTAGAGCACGCCCTCAATCTAATCCACTTTCATGATTCCTCAGGATCCTTCCTCTTCAACTGCGACTGCGTCTGTCATTGCGCCTGCGCTTGCCTCCAGCGCCAGTCTACTATGAACACCTCTCCAGCGTCTTCGGCCACTGCGCAACGCCTGTCGAATGGCATTTCTCGGCAGCGCAGCTCAAATACCATCACACCCACCAGCCGACCAAGTAGCGTGAGCAGACCGGCAGAGGACGAAACTCGTACGACTGTCAAAGTTGGTGCGTACATCTGTCCCGCAAGCCTTGGTTTGTCCACAACTGATTGCACGTTAAATTATCTCAGCCGTGCGCGTCCGCCCTTCTCTTCCATCCACAGATCCTGCCTTTCAACTCATCCCGCATCGATTTCGCGGCTCAACATGTCAAGTGGGCAATACGAACTCCATAACGGTGCAAAGTGCGCAGGGCAAGAAGCAGTTCCTCTTCGACCGTGTCTTTTCCGATCAAGAAGACCAACGAGCTGTGTGGGAGTACGTGAGCGATAGCGTCGATTCCTTTGTTCAGGGGTACAATGTCTCAATCATGGCGTATGGACAATCTGGTGCGGGCAAATCCTACACAATGGGGACCGCGAGTCCGGCGGACCGCAGTGACGCAGGTAGGTCAAGGCCTGAGAAGCATTCCAAGTTTCACCACTCATACCAGATGTAGGCATCATTCCCAGAGCCGCCGAAGCGTTATTCAGCAAGCTCTCCTCCGGTTTGAGCGCTAGTGGTCGACAATCAAATGGATTCAGAACTCCATTGAGATATCCAAGCAACGGGTCTCTTGCAAAGGCCGGTATCGAAAAGGATTGGCAGCTCACTGCCACCTACGTCGAGGTATGCCACTGCAACTGTTCCCTGTCAAATCGCATCGCCCTGACAATGCTAGATCTACAACGAGCAAGTACGCGATCTGCTTGTCGCAGAGACTGTCTCACCAAGTGAGCGCAACAACATCACATTTCGGGAAGACACAAAAGGGCGTATCATCTTAACGGGGGCTCAACAAGTCGTTGTCAACAATCTGAACGATGTGATGGGCGCACTTAGTTCCGGCTCATCCATCCGTCAAGCAGATGCAACCGCCGCAAATGCGCAGTCATCTCGCTCACACGCAGTCTTCAGTCTCAATTTGGTGCAGAGAAAGAGCAAGGGAACACAGAATCTGCCAATAGACAAACGTTTCTCAGTCCCTCCCGAATCCGTTAGTGGAATAGATGGGATAATCACGGTTGACAGCAAGCTGCATTTCGTCGATCTCGCTGGCAGTGAACGTCTCAAGAATTCCGGACTAACGGGCGAACGTGCGAAGGAAGGCATCTCCATTAATGCCGGACTTGCGAGTCTTGGAAAGGTCATTTCTCAACTCTCATCACGGTCGCCTGGCTCTCATGTTTCTTACCGTGACTCGAAGCTCACTCGGCTACTGCAAGACTCTCTCGGAGGCAATGCGATTACCTACATGGTGGCTTGCGTAATCCCTGTCGAGTTTCATCTTAGCGAGACCTTGAACACAGTGCAGTATGCTCAACGAGCACGAGCAATTCAGACTAAGCCTCAAATCCAGCAGCGTATGGATGATGGTGATAAACAACTCATGATCGAAAGATTACGGGCCGAGGTCGCATTGTTGCGTGATCAAGTCCGCCTATCTGGACGATCAGAGCGGGCAGTCTCGCAAAATACTGGGAAAAAGCAAGAGCGTGCGATTCCTGCATCGACTTGGCCCCTTGTTGATGGAAGTTCACAAGAGACTTTTGCTGATCGATCTGATCTTCCAGTGTTGAAACCATTTTACGCTGATTTTGAACCTCCCTCTCGAGTGCGTCTCGGCGTTTTGAGTTCGACTTTGCTTCTGCGACAAGCAGATTGTGAGCCTTTTCAATCTCACTTGCCTTGGTATCGCGCGCCCTGAAGGAAGCCTTAGTTTCCGAGAGTTCTCTCTCCATTGCCGCCAACTGTGCCTCAAGTTCGTTCATCTCATCGTTCTGCACATTAGCTGTGATGCCGTTGCGCGCTGCTCGGAGTTTCTCAAGATTCACAATCTTCCTGTCTTTTGTGCTCAGCTTTTCGCGGAGAGCTGCAAGTTCAGACTCTAGATTTTGAACGTGCCCCACGTTGACGGCACCGTACTGACTAGCCCGACTCCTCAGCAGTTGTGGTGTTGCAGCGTTGTTCGACCGTCGAAGTTCCTCCTCGAGCTCCTCAATGTAATTCAGGGTGTCGTTATGCTGATCCTGCAATTGCGAATAGTTCTCGGCCAGTTCAGCCATGTTGATGTCCTTCTCTGCATTCGCCCTTTTCAGGCTTCGAATCGATTCCGCGAGTGTCTCCTGCTTCATCATGGCTCTCGCAACGTGTTTATCCTCACTAGCTCCCACAGACGCAACTTCGGTGTCGGACGCATCGGTCAAGGTAGGCGGCCCACCACCGAGC
>Ga0068631_100249_pt1 | contig 20846 bp, 29 predicted proteins | sample InSIn5gowninarea_2_FD_77434 | JGI IMG/M metagenome (GOLD analysis project Ga0068631, IMG submission 77434) | Clean room microbial communities from NASA Spacecraft Assembly Facility at Jet Propulsion Laboratory, Pasadena, California, USA -... ...
CTTCCTCTCTCTCCATGTACATGAATCCACCATCGACTGTATAATGTAATCTCCTCGGTTTTGCGTTCGCGCAAGATGTAGATTCTTTTTTTTTTTAATGATGGACCCGAAAGTTTGCAATTCTACTAGGTAGATGTGCTGGCTTCTTATTGTTCACCGCCCAAGCCTCTATCGGCATTCATTGCCGCCTTCACTGCCATGCAAGCGAGTCCGTCTATAGAGTCACAATATTGCTTGTCATCAATCCTACTCTATAACATGTGGTCCTCTGCCTTGTCCTTTCTGTTCTCCGTTTTCGACTGGATAACTAGAAGTGCTGATATGTTCGTACAATCAACACCAGGACGTGAAGATGTCGAATTTTTGTTCCAATTTTTTTGTTTCTTTCGTGCGCCTACGAAATAGCACGTATGTACAGAGGAGAGGGAGGGTTAGACGCAATTCTACGTATTGCCATGCAAGGAGAAAATCTATGCTTCCCTCCTTTCCCAAAAGAGAAAACTTTACCACAACAAGAAAAATGTCTTCAAAGGACGGGAAGAAACAGCCCGCGGTCGTAGTCCGCCTTTCCAATAAAATCTTCCAAATGCACTCAAATAACAGACACCCCTCGTGTGTGCAAGCGTCATTCGAAACCAGGTTCGAGAAGCCCTCTTCAGCGTCACGGAATCATGAAGCAATGCCCACAAACATGACGTGGTCGTAAACTGTTCATCCGTTATGCATAACGTCATTGGGGGCGTTGGAGTCGAGAGGCCGTCAAGGAAATGGAAGGACTGATGGAATTGCCGAAAAGGAGATTTCCGTTCGAAGAGGGGACAGCAAGGGCGCTCGCATCGGTATCGAAGCATGTTCCGCGGAAGTGCAGCGTCGAAGAGAGGGAAGACGACATGGACGTGAGAAGTGGGTCGGATAGAGGTGTCGAATAAGGTGAGAGGAGTGAGCATCTTCCACTTTCAGGACGCTGAGAACGCGCTCAATGCTGGGCGGATGGCTGATAATTAAGTGGTCGCCTATAGTAGGTTCACATTAGTAGACTGAAGAAAGCCGATCGCGTGCGAGAAGTGGTTGCGCCCGTTGCTCAACGAGCTTCAGCTTCAGCGCGCGCAGCAAGCGGCAACGTACTTGAAAAGTAATATGTGAGGCTCTGGCTCGTGTACTTCATAGTGCTCCCATCCCAGACTCTGCGTGATGCCGAGGGCCCGCCATTCTTCCTCCCAAAGCAGCTTCAACGTCCCTCGGCTACCATCAAAATAGTCCTTTGGTATTGCCTTCAACATTGCCTTGGGGAGCTGGACATGACGGTATTCGTACTCGTCATCGGAATATCTATCGTCGAAGCAGAAGAAAGAGGATGTCAGCATCTGTGGGATTATGACACACGACAGGGCGAGACAGTCGGGTTATGTTCAACGTGTTAACCCAGGCATGAGCATCCAAGGAGGGAGAGCTTACCGCGCGGAATAGTGAATGGCATCAATGAACTCGTCGAGCTTCTCCTTCTCAGGTTCCGAGAGCGGGCGAGGCTTCTTGTTTCGTCGCGTGTAGTCTATCCCCATATCCGTCATCGTGGAACAACCTGGTCGAGATCGACAAGACACCAGCAGCAAGGAGTAATTTCAAGGACGCCAGGAAGTGCTAACCGCACGAAGAAGCAGCCGACAGAAGTGTTTTGTTGTTGTTGTTATTGTTGGTGGTGCTGTCGAGGATCTCTGTTGTTTCCTTTGTTATTGTTGTGTAGGTCGGGTGGGGCAATGCGTTTGTGTTGTGGTTCGAGCGGAGGGGTCCTGCTCGGAACGTGAGCGACGCGACGTGATGAGAGGAGCACAATGGATCGGCTGGAAGGAGGTTGAGCGTTGAGCAGCAGCGAGGACAGGAGGCCGCCGTCAGACGGAGAGGAGGCAGCGTGGAGAGAGAGGAAGAAGGCAGGGTGCACGAGAGCCCGGGTGGGAGACAGCAAGAGGCAGAACACACAGTTGGGATTGGGAACGCAGAGCAGAAGCAGAAACCAGAAAGCGCGACGCACGGTGCCTTCTATCGCGGGGCGGTCAACGGGCTGGACGGCGCCATCCCTCTCTAGGCCTAGCGCTACCGAGGACGGTGCCGGGCGGTTTGGCTGCCTGAGGCGTTAAGGGATGCTGCCTGGATCCTGAGGCCGCCTGTTGTTTCCAAGTGACCCCCACCGGCAGCTGAAATCCGCACGAGCGCACACACACACACGTTGGCAGATGGCGGAGTGCATGAACTGTCACGTTTCAGACACCACGCTTCGACGGCACATGATTCGCTGCACCAGCCTTGCAAGCACCTTCTTGAACATCAAAGGGTATGTATTTTTGCTTCTCCACGCTTCTCCCTATCCACATGCTTACATGCAACGGATATAGCTATTCAAAGGCCCCTCCACTATAGCCTGGGATCTGCAGTCTGGCAGAGCGTCTTTTGGAACTTCTCCATCGCGCCTCCTGCAATCTCCATGCAGACCTCAATGCTGCAGTGCTTGGGCCATCTCGCCCATGAGTAGGAGGCGACTTGCCAGCCTTTCCGTGCTCCCTTCGCCACTTCCTCCCCATACAGTAAAGAATAATCACACATCCGTGAACTGCGGAATCGTCGTTAAAGAAAGGACGGAAGAAATCTCTCCAAGAGAAAATGGACCTTCCAAATATGTATCATGCCGGGCTGCTGAACTCCTTGATTCTTCCGACCGGGATGAATGGAAAAAAGACCTCCCAGGATATGTGCCGCAAGAGATTTGTTGGAACAGGGGGCCAAATGATAAGAATTGTATCAGTTAAAGATTAGAAATATACACAACGAAGCGAATGTCTTCTGCAATGGGCAGTGTCGAATCTTGGCATAGAGGCCGTCGTAAGAGAACCCGTCTCCTCAGAGCACTGGTGATGATAGTGACGATGATGATGAGCAGCAGCTCATATCCAACCGTAGCTGTCAGAGGCAGCGGCAGCAGCAGGAGCCGCCGGCTGGATGGGCTTCGCGAGGCCTCGTCGTCCGAAATTCGGTGCGAGCGCGCCGCCGAAGAGCGGCTGTATCTCGGACAGATAGTCCGTGGCGGAGAATTTCGATAGGCCGTGATGGCGCATGAAGATGATGTCTTCGTCCATATCGGCGGCGGCGAGAACGCCTCCAAACTCTTCGACAACCTCGTTCAGTTGCTCCAGCTCCTTGCCAAAGGGATGCGTCTCCTCGACGACGGCTGCGCGGAAGATTTCGGTCGACGCACGCTGCTCGCGCGAAGCTCGGTACTCTTGGGATCCACGCGGGGTCGAGCTCATGCTATGCAGGGACCGCTGGCGCGCAATCTGCTCGTGGGCATGCTTGCTGTGGGCGCGCGCACGCTGAGGCACGGCAGGTGAGGACTCGTTCGCCAGCGTCTTGGCCTGCAGGCTGGTGGTGGAAACGGTCCTGCGCGGTCGCGAGACTGGTGCTGGGACGGTGACAGGCTCCAATGGGATAGCTGAGGGGAAAGGTTCGGTGGCGGCTCCGGAAAAGTACGATGACAAGTGATTTGGCTTGGGCGACCTTGGTGAGCTGGATTCAATGGATGATGCGTCTGTCAGCTCCGGCGAGGAGCTGTGCAGATCGGAGTCGTCGAGCGACTTCTTGCGCGATGACGAGGTCGAGGAAGTCGAAGACAAACTGGATGCATGCCTCAGAGCAGGACTGACAGTGGGCAAATCGGGTGCGTTGTAGGAGAGCATGTTGGTCGTCGAGATGAGTTGAACAGGCGACGAGATCAGGTTCCTGTTGATGGCCTGGCCAGGTTTGCGAGTGCTAGCAGCACGTCCAGGAAGAGGTTCGGCGACGTCTTGAGGGCGCTTTGTGCGCTTGGTGAAGGCTCGTGCAAGAGACATTTTGAATCGAGAGGAGGGTCGCGGGGGTTTAAGTGGTTGAGGATAGAGGTGATTGCGTTCTGCAGGGTTGGATATTGGGAGCTGTCAGATGTAGAAAGCGTCGGAAGTCTATTCCTCGGCGTAGGTGGAGAGCCAGGTGCGGGGTGAGAAGGCCAGTGACGGAATGGAATTGACTTTTCCAACGACAGGAGGGCAGAGCGACCGGGGGACGACAGGCGAGTCTTTGTTTGATTTGAGCAGGCGTCCAGACAAAGGAGGAGGCCGGCCGGGGGGTGCAGAAGTCTGGATGATCTTCTGGTCAAAGGGTGCGAACCGGTGGTTGAGGTCACGGGCGCGACGCTGCTGAAGTGATGCTGCAGTGGATTCGGTGCAACCAGGCCGGAGTGCAAAGGGTGGTACGGGTACTTGCGATGGAGCCGGATCCGGCGGTACTCTGGACAAGAGAAAGAATCGAAGGTGGAACGGCTGAATGGACGGCCGGACGGGTGAATGAATGGATGAATGACGCAGTCAAGGTGAAACTGGCTGGCAGTTTCTGCGGACGGGGCGATTGCAGAGAGAGTGAAGGGTCTGGCACGGCTGTGATGCGCGCCAACAGTGAATGAATGGTGAGGGTCTTGTTTGGTTGTTTCTTTGTTTCAGAGGACGGGCGTGTCGTAAAGGAGCGAACAACCAGGCCGCGACGGACAGTGTCAAGTCAAACAGACGCAAAAGGGCAGAAAGGAGCGGCGGGTGCGGCGAAGCGAGGAGAGGTCGCGCGTGAAGGCGTGAGGGAGAAGGGAAGCAGAGGGCAGAGGTGCGAGCGCGAGGACATAAGAGGAGGACGAGGACGGCGACGGCAGCGCAGAGTGGAGCCCGTCGGGGGGAGCTGGAGGCAGAAAGGCTCGCCAGCAGGCGGGAGAGAGCAAGCGTTGAGGGCGGCATGGCCAGCGACACGCCCCCCGACATGGATCAGCGTGCTCGCCCCTGTCGCATCCCTGCCCAGGCACCGCCCGCCATTGGCTGCTGCAGAGGAAACGCACATCGCCCCCGTCGGGACCTTGCCTGCTGCACACCACCGGCAGCGAGCACTCACCACCGTCTGCCAGCGCAGTGCGACGCCATCGTGCTTGTCTTCGTCGTCGCCCGTCGTCCACCGTCCGGCTGCCATGTGTCCACGGATGTTCGCACGCTCCTTTCGTCCTACAGCAGCGCGAAAGGACGAACGGAAGTCTCCAGCAGATGGAAGATGAAGATGGAGGATGGAAGGAGAGCGGGAAAAGGACGGGAGGCGACCTGCCCTGGACGCGAGTGGAAGGGAGCAGGGCCCTGCCGCGGGCCAATCAGCGGGGGCGCAGGGCAGGCTGTTCCTTCCCGCGGCGGCCAGCGTGAAACAAATCCTGCGGGCGGGCTGCTGCGATTGGCCGCCACGGGTCGAAATGTCCTTCATGCCGCTGCGTTTCAACTAGAATTCAATCAAACTGCCTGACTCTCCGCCGCCATGTCTTGACCGCGGTTGTCTGTTTCTCTGTATCTCTCTCTCTGTGAGCCTCTTCCCTTCGGGCGCTTCCAGTGACATCCGCAAACACCAACACAACCAACGCAACCAACAGCCACCACTGCCTTGCATCAAACGGCGCAGCGACGGGCTTCTCGCGCTCCACAAACGTGCCCACCCGGGCTTGCCATCGCTGCGCTGGTCTTGCTTCTTCAGCGCCTCCCTCGCGCACCCGCGTTTTCTCGCCTATCGATTGGCGTCGGTGGCCCTCCACTTCGCGCGCCGCTCGAGAAAACTCTGAGACGGTGGACCAACTGTATCCTGCGCCATCCCATGCCTTTGCATCTCCTCCCGCTGGGTCGATCGTTCTCACTTTTCAGTCCTTGCTGATGCGCGGGCAGAGATGGCTGTCCATCACATGTGAGTGGCCGCATGATGGAAAAGATTGGAAAGACTGCATCTGGAGCCCCAGCGGTCCACTGCCTGCCCAGAAGGGATCGGGTGCGGCAGGGATGCTGGCTGCGAGCCCTGTCGTCGTCTCACCCCAACAAGCGGAAGGAAGGTGACTTTGCCCCCCTTCTGGAATCCGCCTGCATATCGCCACTGGCCACGAACCGCTCGCTCTCAATCGCACAACGTCTCTCCTCGCATCGTCGATGCTCTCCTTCATGTGATGGCGTGGACGTACTGTGAGCCCATCAGCAATTCAGTCCGTTAACCACCGTGGCGAAGTGCAACAGCTGGGTCACGCAAGGGGTCAAACACGATTGTCCTTTACTGCCGTCCTTGAAAGACACCTCCCCGGCAGACGCAACTCACCAATGATGAATCTGCGGTTCGGCGAAACTCCAACGTCTGTGGCATCTCCCGCGAACCACGGCGACGTCACTTGAGCCTCCACACAGATTTTCCACCCAGACGTCAACCAAACTTTTGACGAACTAGAACGTCCCTACACCAACATCTCTGGAACCCAACCACCTTCTTTTCGACTCCCGTGGTAGACCGGTCGACTAGTCGCAACCGCTGACGAGACCCAGGTCGAGTCCCATCTCAACCTTTATTGACAGCAAACGGTGCTCGAAGCTCGCCCCGAACCGTCCGACAGCCTCCTTCTAGGCAAAGCTCCACCCATGTATCGATGGCAGGCAAAAGGAAAGGAAGCCCTGTCGTCGTCCCTTTTCCCACTGCTGAAAAAAGAACATGACGGCTGTGGAGAAAAGATCGTCTCCCCGTCCTTTGGTGAAGACGTTTCTCGTTTCAGGGAAGAGGAGCCGCAGCCGCCCTTTATTTGATCTTCCTCCCTCTCCCGTTGGATCACAGGTGCTCATCATCTCAAGGAAATTCCCAAGGACTTCGGACATTTATGCTGCATGACGTTGAAAAGCTGAGAAAGGTCACGACGACGGATTACCGACCAAAAGTCGTCGTTGCAAGGCATGCAGAATACGGAATCATCAACAAGGCGTTCGACTTGAAGTTCCAGTCTGAAACGTTGACACAGCGTATCCTCCTGCATACCTCAGTTGATGCTGTCCGCCGTTCAGACTCGAGGTGCGTAGGAGCTGCATGCAGCTACGTCTCGTGGGTGTCCCAACAACCCGTCTCACGATGTATAACTACCGACATGGCACCGCCGCGCATACACATACACATACGCATACATGAGCATGAGCATGAGCATGGCACACGCGTGCATCGTGCCATGACTGCCGTGGCTCTACATCCAAAGGCCCGACGGAGAGGTAGATGGTTTGGGGGTGACCCGTCACTGTCGAGACATACTTGCTCGACTGTCCACTGCGTCAATGTTTTGTGCTTCGCAAAGGAAGCCGGTGACATTCAAGCGCAATCATAAACTAAAGTCAGGTTCAGAAAGTAGTTCCGACACGACGATTATAGGCGACGTTCAATTCACACAACGTCAATGTAATGATCTTCTCCGTGGCCCATTCGAGCTGCTTGTAAGTCGGCAGCCACACAGCCTCGGATACAGACGTGACGCGGAAAGTGCACGAAGATGTTTTCAGAATATATCCATTATCAATTTACACGTTATGTACCGTTTACAGTTACCCAAGCAAGGCGCTCTCGAAGCGCGGTATCGACAGAGTTCCACGTCCTATGTGTGCTCAAGGAAAAAGGAGGGCGTGATTCCCCATCTATCGTAATCCAACATAAGAGACAAGAAATAGAAAGATACTTCTCAGACATATTAGTCCATTGATAGAGTTCATCGAGTGCCGTGACGACGATGTTGCTTGTTTCCAGGCGCAAACCATCAATCGCATCCTTGGTTAACCAAGTGTGGCCTCCACAGTATGTCATGTCGATCGATCGGCATCCGTGAGCACCGGGAAATAGTATGTTCATGCGGGCTGATCTTTCCTCCGCCTCAAGCTACCGAATCGCTTCTTTAGACCTTCGCTGACTCTCCTGCCAGTCGTGTTGCTTCTGCTCACTCCTGACGCCTCTTGATTGTCGAGTGCAGCGTCGCGGTCCATGTGACCCAAGGACTTGTTTCGGGATCGCTGGGACTTCATCTCGATGCCTTCGTCGCCATAGTGCTTGTGGTCTTTGAGTGCCTTCTCGATGGAGTAAGAAGGCTCGCCCTTGCCTTTGAGGTCGTCGGGATGGTATTGCTATAAGTCGAACATCGTAAGTCATGTATATCGAGGACAATTTTGATCAAGTGATGCAGCATACCTGGCCGGGCCATCGCTTATAGTTACCGACAGCATCTCTCATCATATCAGTACCTTCCTCGTACTCGTACGTCCGTCCGAATCTATCCGCCATGCCTGGAGGAATCGTGGCCGTGCCCTCAAGAGGACGGTGACGCTCGAGACTGTCCTGGATATTTTCGCGGGGCGTCGCCTTCAGAGCCTCGGCGTTGGAGTGTGACACTGCGGCCACAGGGCTGTTCTCGAACGAAGTGTTGCGAACTGCAAGGACGGCATCGTAGGGGCCTTCGTGGTGATACGACTGGACGTCAAGACGATCAATCATGTCGGCGCGAGGCAGGTGTTTCTTGGACAAGTGCGGCGACCGATACGCCTTCTTGCTGTCCTTTCGAAGGATGGCGAGCGGTTCATGAGACTTGTCGCCCGGGTACCGCGCCTTCAGGGAGCTGGCACGTCGCGGCCGGCCGGTTGGCTCGTTGTGAGAGCCAAAAGCCTCCTCTCGATAGGAGGTAGGGAAAGCATCCTTGCGGGGGCTGGCGGAGGCGGGCGGAGAGGGATATGCGTTGTTGACGCTGCCACTTCGTCGACGGAAGGGGTTGGTGGACGACGTGCTGGTACCGGTGGTGTGCTCACGCAGGCTTACTGCAGGCGTCGACTCTGGGCTCTTGGAGTGATGCTGGTTGTGGCTGCTCTCCGCAGGCGCAAAGGTGGAGCGGAAGTGGGCGTTCGGACCGGTTTCATCGCTGGGATCTGGTGCGGTGAGGGGGTCAATGAGGTAGCTCTGGGCCTGCGCGGGACCTGACTGTCAGAGATGTGAGGACTCTTTGGCGGGTGGTGTGCTTAGCAGGCATACCCAGTTCTTATTGGTAGACATTGTAATGGTGCTGTGAGTTATGTCGTGCTTGCAAATGTACAATGCGGATCGTTGCGGTTATGGTAGGATGTCGATGCAGATGGGATGGTGGAGCGAGGAGGAGACGAGAGGAGAGAAAAGAAGAAAAGCCCTCAGTCAGCAGCAGCAAGCGGGCAAGATGAGTGTTGTAGGTAGCAGGCAGCTGCTCTTGCTGGGTCTCTCTGCTCTGCTCCTTCCCTGCAGTGCCGGTGGTGACAGCGCCCGTCTAAGCAGCGCGGTGCCTGACATCATCCCCCCAAGGCCGGCCCGCAACGGCGCTACCAAGAAACACACGCGTCCCCGGCAGGGCGACGTCACCAATGAAGTCCCCCAAGAATAGCTCCACGCCAGACAAATCAACACTGGTCCAGGTACCGACAGCAGCAGTTCCTCCAGCCTTACACACCACCTGCCGCACGTCATCCTCCTTTGCTGCTCTCTTGCAGACTATCCTTTCTCCCGCTTCGAGAGGCCTGACGTCGGTTCCTGGCCTGGCGTTCAGGCATACCCATCCCTGTCATCGTTCTGGACCCTCAATTGCACTGACGGGTTAGACCCAATGATCCTCCAACTCAAAAGGCCAAGATCATGAGTTTAGTTGCCTATCCAGACTCCGACTCTGACGACTCTTCGACCGGCCGGCCTGATAATCCCCCTGCCAAACGGACGAAGCTATCTGCTCCCGCTCCTACCTCCCTCCCACCACTACCAGCATCCTTCCATGATTTGTATGCCACCAGCTCTCGTCTCAGCACCCGCGACGATCCAAGTCTGCACCAAGGCAGGAAACGAGCTGTCCCGCATGTAGAAGGCAATTGGCCCACTCATGTCTACCTAGAGTGTAAGCATCTGCCTCGAGCTGAGAGGCCCTCTTTTTCGTATACAGCGCTCGTTGACTTTGCAAGGGCATCCCAATTCCTCAGAAGCTTCCGCTCTCAATGATCTAGTGACACGTATCCAGCGGCGCCAGAGCCGCTCTGTGTCAGACCCCGTCCAGCAGACTCCGGATAGTGCTGGAAGGAACAACTCTGTTGTCACAGCAGAGAACCAACATGGTCTCAGCGACAACCCAAAGCAAGTTCAATCGTTGCTTCAATCGGCTTTGTCTGCTCCGCTGCCTCTCCATATCTCCCTGTCACGCTCATTAGTGCTGCAAACACCACAACGAGACGCTTTCCTTGATGCCATTGCATCTCATCTGCTTGCGTCTGGAGTGCGACCGTTCACCGTCCGCTTCGGCAGCCTGAAGTGGGTGCCGAACTTCGAGAGAACTCGTTGGTTTCTCGTAACAGGGCTTGAGCGTCCAGATCAGGATGAACTCAATCGGCTCTTGAACGCTTGCAATGATACCGCTCGCAGTTTCGGTCTTGGCGCACTCTACGAGCGAGACGAATTTTGCGCAGAATCAGCGCGTTCTGCCGCTGGGCACAAGCAGAAATCCAATTCGAAAGATGGAGACCGGTCTGATCGTTTTCACATCAGTCTCGCATGGACCCTCGAAGCCCCTTCTGCAGAGTATATCGATCCGTTGTCAGATCCGCAGATTGCGAGATTTGTGCAGGAAAGCATTACAGACTCCTTGTCCGTCAAGTTTGATGTAGTCAAGGTGAAGATAGGCAATGCCGTTCATTCGCTGAAGCTCAATACCAAAGCAGTCGTAGAAAGTACAGCGTTTATATAACGGCAGACGAGTTGTTCAAGTATGCTCCTCACGTCCCACGGATTTTTATCTCTGGGGCATTGCAAATGATGATTGATGCTGAGCATCAGAAATTCGAAAGGTCTGAATTCTCTATGACAAAATACGCATTCTCGAGGCATGGTAGCGGCGATTGCTCCTGTTCGATCGATGTCAGACGTACTGGCGGGTTTGATTACTCTCATCGCTCATCACCATCCATATCGCTCCGGCATAGCCTCGCGCAATGCCGCATCGACGTAGTTATAGCTTCCTCTAGTAACGTCTGCTGCTCGATCCCTGATCCTTTACTCTAGTCTACTGAGTGCCACAATGTCATCACTTTGTTTGCTACCAGCCTCAAGCCGGAGCAGGGCAAGCCAAAGCAGGCCAAAGGATACTGTCGCACATTCAAGCTTCAGTCTCGCTTTTAAGATGTTGAGCTATCATTGGACCTTGTCGTCACACAACTGATCGCTCGCTGCCTCCGCGTCCGAGCACAACAGGAGGCGCAAGTCCGTTGACCTCAACTCACCGGATCCAGTGGTCATCCGATGGGTCAAGAGCGGACTTGGTCGCCTTTATACCGATCCATCCCTTGTGTCGAGGGCTTTGCGCCACTGCAGTTTACAAATACATTCAAATCGTTGCTATCAGCACCATCAGCCATAACCGTTCCCGCCGTTTGACTCTTTCCCGAAACATGGCTTATGACAATCGTCCTGAAAAGTTTGCCACCACATCTGCCCTTCCAACTCAGCCTCGCGATGATTCAGATGCTTACGAACTCATCATACCCACAATGTATCAGGACAGCGAGTCGTTTTCTGCGGAAAAGCAGCACTTTCCTTATCCAACTCCGCCAGCGTCTAGAACAGCATCAACCGACTCTTCAGCTCCGCAGGCTACTCCTTCTAATTTTGTTCGAGGCTATCCGCGTCTCGCGTACCGCATGGCCCAGTCGCCTCAGTCTGCCATATTCCGGCGCTTCGCGGCGCTTAACACTCAGAATCTGCTGTACTATCAGGCAGAACTGCAGAGCCTGGAGGCTGAACTCAGACGACTAGAGATTGCAGATGCTGCTGCCCAGGGTGTTGGTCCCGAGGTCAAGATGAGGAATAAGTTTGCAAAGGATTGGTATTGGCTCGATGAATCGAAAGAACTAGATGGAGAACTAGGGGAACAGGCTCGACTCTTTGAAAAGATCAGAGTAAAACTGAAAGAGTATAGTAAGTTTGGCATACCTCTTTGCCTATCTGTTTCAAGGTTGTGGTAGAGAAGTGGAACATTCTTAGTACTGAGACATGTACTCACTCGGAAGGGCTCTGCGGTGCTGGATGCTGCCTAATTCTCTCCTACAATGCTTACTCCTAACCGCAATTTAGACGAAGCGCTGTTACTCCAGTCATTCCTTTCCACAACGGCGAGCCACGCTGCAAGTTCAAGCGACCTTCGTGATATCCAACGCTGGCTTTTCTGGACGTCAAAAGGGAACCAGTTCTCCCTTTTAGGCGATGATCGCGAGATATGGGGGACTGTGAGTAAAGACACAGAGCACAAAGGCGACTTGATCGCACTCCAGACTCTCCAGCATGACGAGAGGTTAGCACGGTGGTTGGTCCATCAAGCAACGCGGGTAGTGCGGGTGGTCAAGGTCTTATGGAGACGGTTGCTGCGACTATTAAAGCGTGAGTCTTGTCATAAATTCATCTTGACTCATCCTTTCGGTTACTCGAGAAGAAAAGTATGACTGACTATCAACAAAACAGCAGAATCTTCATCTACCGACCTCGAGAAAAATACAGACGACCTAGACTACGGCGGTCCCTCTATCCCCATGTCTGCCGCTCGCAAACACACCCGCCTCGTCCAGCTCACAACTCTCGTTACCACCATTCTAGCCTCTTTCCTACCAGTGGCGTCCATAACTATACTGTATTTTGTCAAACCGATGTCGGTGCGGCTGGTGATTGTAGCAGTTTGCAATGTCATGTTTTCGTTCGTGCTGCGATTGACTACGAGCGCTAGGTTGAGTGAGGTGTTTATGGGGACTGCAGCGTATGTATCGTCTTTCCTCGTCTGTTCTTCGCCAATAATTTGGACATCTTCCAATCACCTTACTTTCCGGAAACCCGCTGCCTCTCTTTTGAAGATGAGAGTGCGGTAACATTGTGACTTTCAAGAGAACCTTGGTTAACGCTCGATCCTAGGTTTGCTGCTGTACAAGTCGTGTTTGTCGGCACCAGCGGCACAGGGAACGACACAATTCCCTACTGAACCAGTGTTTGACAGAATGTCTACCTCGAACTGGGTATTTAAGATGCAATGATCCATATGTGTTTCATGTGTGGCTTTTGGGGGTCGAATTTTGAATACATTTAGAGTCGTATATCGCCGTTCATCAAGGACCTGAAGGCCACAGATGTACACTTTGTCTGTGGGGAGTGTGTGTACTTCCGCGCTGTATTGCTGGATTTCCCTTCTCTGTTCAATATCTTCAAGGAAGTGTACGTATTCAGTTTTAAGAATACGAATACTCGTCATGCCAATGATGGAACAACTCAACTATCGCTGCTTCATGCAATATCATACCAGAAATCGGCACCAGTAAGCTTCTGCGCATACCGAGAACATGTTATCCAGCTTGTGAAGACTCTATTGCAAAGTCACCATCAAACCGATCCAATCAGAATAAACCATACGCTCTTTTCGCGTTCCACATGTAATTTCTGGTCATGTATGACTTGCCATATTTCATTCCGCATGATCGTGGTTCTTCCCCCTAATGCATGTGTACGCGGTCTTTTCGGTTACTGGATATCATGGTGATCGTGAATGTGCCGCCAAATGGAGGAGGTGATGGTGACTGGCAGGAGTGTTATGCAAAGAGTGACAGACGAAGTACTCCGACCAAGATGTGCGTATGCCTATGAGCAGGAACTGGGCGAGTGAATTGGCTGTGACGCCAAGAACAGGCAGGACGCGTGAGTGAAAACTGCACTCGAGACACCACGTTCCCCTCAACCGTGACGCGTGCCACGAATCTCCACCTAGTTCAAGCCAGGACCCTTCTACCCGCACTTCTTTTAACTAGGATCTTATATGTGCTGTCATGCTAGCAGTCTACTAACGCAGCGCTTTGTTCTGGCATACACTCTACTCTCCAAACGGACTCGATATCAGCTTCCAATTGGATCTAGCACAGCCTACGTGCTTTTCACTCAACCGTTTTTCACTCTTCACTGGCTTGATTGCCTGCGTAGGTAATGTACAATGGACAAAGAGCACTCTCTTTCCTTTCTCAGTTGCGTTGTGCGTGGACAACGCAAGATGAGGACTTTTGTTTCTTTGACTTTGTTCTGCCCTTTCACTTTCACTCTTCCATATAAATTGATCCTTAGCTGCTTCTCTCTCTTCCTCATTCTCCTTCGCAAAGACTGTCTCGCCTATCCGCCTCTGAACAGCTTCCTTGATCGCAAGCATCTGCGCAATACCATCCATCAAATCAACTCAGAAGCATAACACACTTCCACCTCTCTTCCACATATTCTCATACATCAAGAGAGCTGGGTTTAATCTCAGATAAAGCGAAGACCTTCTCGAACCATTCACGACTCAAACGGCCAAAAAGCCAAAGAGTCAACACATCACACCTCGCGAGTCCTTCTCAGCGCGAAACACACTTCCGAACATAACTCCTCCAGACTGCACGAATCCGACTTCTGGTCGAGATTCTCAGTAGAGCAGCACTGAGAAACCCACCCACAACTCCATATTCAGCACTCCCGACCTACCTCCCACCCGACAAAAGGCCACACAAACCAACAGCCCTTCCCTCGATGGATGCAGATCAGCGAGCAGGCATCGACCCTGCCGAAGAGCGCGCACACGCCAAAGCAGTCGAGCAGAACCAAGCCGACAAAGCGAACCGCGAGAGCGACAAACCTGCTGCCAAAAATTCGAGCATCATCTGCCGCTGTAGGACGCTCGTCGAGGGGAAGTTGCCTGAACTAAGTCACAGGCCTCGTAAGGCTTGCGCGTGCAAAAAGGAGGTTGTGAAGTTGGGTGAAAGGGAGGTCGAAGTGGACAAGTGTAGGTGTCTTGAAGGTTGTACGTGCTTGTGTTGTAGGTTGCATGCTGATGGGGAGAGAGTGAGGAAGTTGGAGGGGAAGTGAGTGAGTGAATTGTGTGGTGTGTGTTGGTTTGTAGATTATATGTGAATAGATACTCGTAAAGTATATAAGCAGATGCTTACCTGTACGTAGGTAGTGCAAAATTGATGAACATCTTCAAAATCTATACACATGCATGTGATGCTAAGCTCTCAGGTTCTCGGGATCAACCGAAGTGATTTTGGAACGAAAAAACCAATATCATCTCAGACAGAGTAACCGTAGCATCAATCACCAACGACAAACCTGCGTCTACACGAACACTTTAAATTTACCCAGATAGCCAATATGGAGAAAGACCACGTAACATGCTCGAGCATGTACACATACCGTTCTCGGCGGATATTAGCATACCTTTACTCCGCATCAATCACTTGGTTTACAAACATCCAGAAACGTAAAAGGGGGAAAAGTGTTATAACTCATGCCTCTTTACACGTACCCACCTCGCCCTTAAGGGAGTCGAAAAGGTGCCCGAAATTTGCCCTTATCGTAGCCTTATATAGACAAAGCCTATATGTCATAATTATATTTTCAGTATTAGATATAGCTATTGAAGATACTACTGTTTTGAAATGACTACCATCTTTTCAATCTTATGATCGCTTCTCTTTCTGAGCATCATGTAGACGGTCGTGGAAATTCCAAGAAACCAGAAGTCTCAACTGCTGGTAGAATATAAGATCCGGTAGCTTCATCTAGCTCCGTGTAGAGCCCCGATATCTACTCTGACCATAGGCTTGTTTCCAATCTGGAGCTCCACAAAAAAAAAGTGTTTTGCCAAAAGATAGAAAAAATATCCTCAGCCATTCTTCCCCCCATCACTCCTGCATTCAGCTCGAACTGCAGAAAAAAGGATATTGATACCATCTTTAACGTTTTTCAAGAAAATTGGGTAGCTTTCATATTCGAATATGCACCATGGTATCTATATAAACAAAACACGATACACTTTAGACCAAACCAGGTCAACAAAACTGTAAAAAGACACCCTACAAGCCATCAACCACCCACGATACAGCGCTTGAAGTGAGGGATCTACCGAGAACTTCTAAGGAAACCTCGGCCCACGATACTGCTTCACTTTCCACACAAGATAGAGGTGCGTACCGCCCCTGCCTTCGTTGATATCGTGGGATCTTCCGTCCCAGCCAGGCGGCGGCGACGTCCGCTGAGATCTGCTCCGCCAGAGACCGATGTCAGTTACAAAGCTGTTTTGGTAAAAGCCATTAGCACATCGGGCAGGACAGAGAATGAAACTGTGAGGAACGTACTACTCAGCAGAAAGGCTTTTCGACCACTGAACGTAAGGTGCGCTCCCAGACAAGCCGACTCGCACCCTGTTTTCCTCGTGTGCGTTCACCCCGCTCTGGAGAGAAGTGATGTTGTTGATCATCTGGCTTGGTCTCGATGCGCGATGGACACGCAGCCAGACGGAACTGCAAAAACAACGTGTTAGTGAGGAACCAATGAGCAACACCTTATCTTTAGTGTGTTCCACGTATTCGGCTGATTTTATGACTTACCCTTTGCCGTGACCGTCGTTGATGTCCGCCACCCTCCCGTAGATTTCCTCGACCGTGTCGTCAGGCTGGTAGTCGTCTTCCGTGTAGATGACCTCGAACGATGCCGCGAATTCGGTGCAATCGCTCGACAGATTGATGGCGGAGTAGGGCGAGCTGGCGTTTTGCAGCGCATGGTAGAGAAACAGCTTGAACTCGGGTGGGTGGCTGTATGCCGGCGCAACGGCTATCGCACCGTGACTGATCGTCATCGTGGTTGCTGGTGTTGTGGTTGTTGTCTGGTCGTCGCTCATGGGAGTTTATATATATGCAAAGGACGGTACTCTCTCAGCCGCTGGAAGCTAAGACGCAGTAGGTTACACGAATTGGTAAAAGATGACAAGTCAACAGAAGGGGACAGGAGAATAGAGCGGTCGACGAGAATGGGTTGACTTTTGCATTCGTCCACGAAGGAGGTCTGCTCTTTACTTGTATCACGGCTTGTCCCGGTAGGACGGTCGGAAGTCATGGCAGCCTCGTGCATTGGATGCCGTGTTTTCGAGTTCCGACGACAAGGGAGATGGCACAAGCACAGTGTGCCCACATCTCAGAATCTTAGGTCTGCTCGTGAAGTTAGTTTGGTGGAGGGCCCTGCAGCCAGTGCTGACTTGTGCTTCCTTTTCCACGGGTGATGCAAGTCGGTCAGGCAGGTAGTTTGATCTTGGTTGGCTGCCGCAGCCGTTGCGACTTGCGATCGTGCGCGGCCCACTCACATGCCCTCGAGGGGCTTCCAGGGATCGTCTCTGTGACTCGCAGCTAGGCCATGCGTTTTCCTGCGGCAGGATCCCTTGCCCCCAGAGGCAGAGCAGGACATGACCCTATAGGACGCCGCCAATTGAAGCGCCTGATAATTGCTTTTCGTCTTCTTGCACCACTCGCCTTTGGTCAGGGACCATGTCGGGAACTGCAACCTGCCATGCCAGTTTCGCCGAGCCGGGGAACTTATCGCGCAAGCCAGCAAGCAAGCAAATGCAGCTGAGGGCAACGCGCTGGCCCAAAGGACGCAATGATGCTGGTCATCACCATCTATGCGATTAGCAGGCGACCCCACAGCCAACGGGTCCTGTGGAGGAAGGCGGGGGCTATTCCGGGGCAGCAGCGCTTGGCCGCGAACAGAAGTCGTGTGGAAACATCGCAGAAGCCTCCGCACCCTAGCGTGGAAGCAACTGAAGAAGAAACCCTGGCTGACGTCTGCTGCGAATCGGACAAGCTGGAGGCGGGCGCAGCGTCGTGATGCTCGAGTCAAGCACGGCGGCCGTTTTTTTTTCTCGTTCGGACGCGGCTCGCGATTGCGTCGGCACGATCGTGGTTGTTCGCGATGGAGGCATGGATGGATGGATGGATGGATGGAGGGACGCTCCTCCTCCGCCAGGCGATCGACGCAGCCCATGTTTGCTGTGTCCGCGGAATGCTTCACGACGTCAGTCTGCTGCGGCGGCCAAACGGCGGGACAGAAAGCGAAGTTTGAACAGGACAAACGGGAAGTACGTGGACGATCCGTTGTCCCGAGCAAGACGTGGCTGTTTCCATGTTGTTTTCTGCATCGCCCTCTGCCTGGAGACGGTGTGGCGCCCAAAGCTCGAATCTCGTGACCACTTGCCGCCCTCCTGCGTCGTGCGACGGTAGCACAAGCACAGATGGGACGATCCTCCCCGGACGAGCGAGCACAACCCGCAGCAGCTGATATGAAGGGGGGTTGTCTGCATCAATGTTGGTCCTGCCATGGTGGCCATGCATGCGAGAGCCGTAGCAGAGCCGCAGTTCGGACGGAGGGAGGCCAAAAGACATGTCTAACAGTTGATGAACCGCATGTGTGGTTGGTTTGTCCATTGGCTATGAAAGTAAATCTTTGGGAGGTATCGGAAGTGCTGAGCTTTCACTTCTTTCCTGATTCTTCTCCAGACTATCCGCCGTATCGATCACGCCAAACCTGCATTAGCATTCAGCCTTAGAGTCGTATCCTGCACTAGTGGACGACCTTTGAGCCCATTCGATGCTCGTTGGCACATTCAAATTATCTACTACACGACGGTGAACTGTGGAAGTCAATGCATCGCGATGATACACCGTCTCCTCCGCTCCCCTGTGTGGACATTGACTTCGTTTATTCCAACCTCGCATCATGGCGCCACGCCTTCTGTGGTATTCAAGGAGGGAGGCGCAAACTACTGCAGCTGCCTATCTCCTGTGATCATTTTGCCGATCTACTTGCTTCTTTCGATCCTTCTACGTGTCTTCCACGGCCAATTGGCGATGAAGATCAATGCTCGAGCATCGGGGCTTGTTTCTTTTGATGCCGTCGTCAATCGAAGCTTCCACGCAGCATTGTTCATGCGAGAGAAGGTTCTAGCCCCTTTTGCTGCTTGCTGTAATCATTTCCCTGGCTTTCCTTTTTACACGTTCCATCTTGTGCACAAGTTTCTTCTTTCCTTCCGGAGACCTTCTAGCGTCCTTCCATGCTTAGGTTCTTCCTTTTGTCAATCCGACACGTAGCTCACGGAGATATGTACGCCTGATCACAGCCGCAAACGGGCCGGTAGATGGGTGACCTCCATGCCATCGAATCAAAACAGTTTGAAGCCGCCTGGTACCTGCCTCTGGAAAAGCCCCCTCGGATCGTATTTCTTACTGACTGCCCTCAGAGTATTCTTCGTCGCTGCGCCGTATCCGGAAATGGGGTCCTGCCACCCTGCTGAATAGTTGAGATACTTGTACTCATGGTACAAGTTTAGACCCGAGGCCACCGTAGCCCCTTTCTCGAACAGGTCTTTGACTATCGCCTCTACCGCTGCGTCATTGTCTGCGTCTTGCCACTTGATGCCTACGAGGACATTCACTAGGTCGCCGTCTGCCTCGGTCAGCCCCAGCGAGTTCGTTCCCGCTCCCTTGGATATAATGGTCTGAGGTAAAGGTTGGTATGATACGCTAAACATGAACTCTTCGTCTGGCGGGAAGGACCCCACAACATCGTCGCAAAGATCGAAGAACTTCGAAAAAATGATCGCGCTGTTCCGGAAAGTCATTGTGACGAAAGTTTCGCGGTGTCCAGCAGGCGTGGTCGCATCGAGCTCTCTTGTAAAAGACGTCAGACTGGCCACCCGCATCGTCGAGAATGTGGTTGGTAGTGACTCGAGCTCAGCGAATATAGGGGGGTGCTCTTCTGCTTTTGTGTATGTAAGAGTGCTTGCGCCGATCCATCCCATGTTTGGCCTCCAAGTGAAGCTGATGATGAACGCGGCGAACGGGTCGTATTCTGAGCTCCTCGATATTTTCTCAAAAGATGCAAAGACTTTCTCCCTATCTTCGATCCTTGTTCCAAGGAATCCGCCCCAGATTGGTCCTTGCGAGAACACTTTCACGTCGAAGCGAGTGATGATGCCGAAGTTGTTAGAGCCTCCTTTCAGAGCCTTGAACAGATCGGGATACGAGATGGCGTTGACATGGACAAGCTGTCCAGATGCGAGGACCACTTCGTAGTTTACAACGTTGTCGCAGACAAACCCATAACGCGAAGAGAAGAAGCTGAGGCCACCTAGTAGGATTAGAGAAGATTCATCCTGCAAGATTGCTATGCTTACCCCCAGTGATGAGCCCTCCGACGCCGACCGAGGCGACTCGGCCTCCTGACGTAGCAACGCCATACTCATCCAGCACTGAGTAAACATCGCCCCATCTATTCCCAGGGCCAATGCTGACGAGCGATCTGTCTTCTGAAAGGACTATTTGATTCAGATTACGGAGATCAATGGTGACGCCGTCGTGGATGTTTGCCGAACCAGCAAACGCAGTGTGTCTATTTGACGGCATGAGTATGATAACTCCCACACCAGTTCATGGAGAGAGCTCACCCTCCACTTCGGATGGCAAATTTACAGCCCGGTATCGACAACTGTGCTGCAATGCTGAGAACGAGCACCGCGATCTGCACCTCCTGTGACGAAGTGGGAAGCACGATGCATCGCGGTTTCACCTCCTGCTCCTGCAGGGACCAGTATGAGGAGACGCTGGAATGGTATTCGCGGCCGTTCAGAAAGACTTTCCCGGGTAGTAGGCGCGAGAGAACGGGTATCTGAGGGGTGACGAAGAGGTTAGGACCAGGAGAATGGGAAGAGGGAATAAAGGTGAAGATGATGGACGAACAGCGCTGGCGGCAGATCTGAGCAGGGCCTTGACCCTAGCCTCTTGCGGCATGGCGCCGGCTACCTCCGCAACCATCTCGAATTCCCCGATGGGCAGCGAAAGACGACGAGGAATGGGAAGAACAATAAGTCACAAGAGAATATCACGGAGGCTGCTCATAACGCGAGGGCTCAAGCCGTTTTTGAACCTGCCACCTCTCTCCTGGCACGGGACATGGCTGGTAACAACCCGCACGCGGGCACGAGAGAAAGAAGGGCCCTGTCCACGTCTGAGACGAGACGCACGTTGCAACCCGGAACCTCTGCCTTCCGCGCGATCAGCAAGCCCCTTGAAGGGCAAAGCGTGGGAATGTGCAGCCGAAAAGGC
>Ga0068631_100253_pt1 | contig 20697 bp, 21 predicted proteins | sample InSIn5gowninarea_2_FD_77434 | JGI IMG/M metagenome (GOLD analysis project Ga0068631, IMG submission 77434) | Clean room microbial communities from NASA Spacecraft Assembly Facility at Jet Propulsion Laboratory, Pasadena, California, USA -... ...
AAAATGTCATGATGGCCAGGCGCTGAAGGTAGTTGGTCCGTCGTTTTGTAGCGTGGATATCCCAACCTTTTCCTTCTTTGATATGATTTGTTTAAGGCATGTATCTACCTCAGTTCGTACATATGTCCTACAAAGTTGATACTGTGAATGCTTACAAAATCATTCTGAAAAGTATAAAGCAAAACTATGGATGGATAATGGATCGCTTTGCGCTATATTTCTCTTCAATTCTCTTAAAGGGATATATAGACACTCTAGAAGAAAAGATACACAGAAATCTTTCAAGTTCCTCACCTTCGCTAATCTTCCTCGAACAGCACTTCCCGCCTATCAGCTAGATATGAAGTGCGTAGAACCTCAAGCAGATATTCTCTTCTAAGTCATGTTCCAATAAGTCGTGTTTTGAGAGGGAGCGCCATAGAATACACGAAAATGCAGCGGACTTTACTGTAATTGAGGAAACCAGGGTTTATTTCGTTCCAAGCCTTCTCCTATACATCTCGACAGGAAACATCGATTGCTTGAGCTACGCACAGCATATATTCTTCGTCCTGGGGAACATTTGGCTTCTGGTGACTTGGAGGTTGTAGTTGGGGTGTGCTCTGTCCGTTAGATTACTCGGAGTATGTATTGTGAGCTTTGTGACGGGTTTATATGTGTTGTTGTTTGATATGCTTGATGGCATCGTCGAACTGTCTTGCAGCCATTGCTGTCTACTTAGGGTTAGGGCTAGGGTATGTTTTGTATGGTGTTTTACACGACACGGGAGAAAATGCAAAGGTGTATTGGCTTCGTGGTATAGAAGCAATCTGGATACTTAAGATACGTGCATCTTCATAACCGCTATTGACCATTCTTAGGTTAGAGAGGCGATATGCGATATGGGTTGATCTAAAGGCGCGTGAGATTTTGGTTCTATAACTGCAATGTCACTGTGTTGGAAATTACAGACTCGTGTTCATAGGCAAGCTATACTAGGAGAACAAGAGCCGCCGATCAATTGAAAACTTTGTGAAGTGACTTGAGATCTGCAGAATGTCGCGCAACGGATTTTCAAAAGGAAAATAGATCAGCCTTGCAAGCAGGCTCTAGTCTAGACGATTGGCTATCCGACAAGGCTGAAGAATCAGTACCACTCAAGAAAAACCTCCGTGTCAACATCAAAACAATTCCTCTATTCCTCCTCCCATTTCCTATCCTCTCCTACCGCCTACAACCATACCTCCTCGAAGATGGCTGCTTCCACCTCCCAACCACTACAAACAATATCCTTCCCCCGCCCCACCTTCGCCAAGCTCTCCCCACACCCCTACCTAAAAGCCCACCTCCAACCCACCGACCCCTCTCTCCCACCCTGCCGCGCAAACGGGCGGATCCCATCTCAATTCCGGCCCCCCCACGTCAACACCTCCTCCTTAACCCACTGTTCCGGTAGTGCCGTCCTCAGGATAGGCGATACGGCTGTGGTGTGTGGTGTGCGCGCTGAGATACTACTCGCTAGCGACGTGCCGCATTTGAAGATTTCGAGGGCTGATGGCTCTGCCTCTACTGGTGGGGATAAAGGCAATGTCAGTGCGGATGATGGAGCGACGCAAGAAGGGAGGGAAATCGATATGAAAGGCTTGGATCTATTAGTACCTAATATCGAGCTCGCTACGGGATGTTCACCACAATACCTACCCGGACAACCGCCCAGTGTCTTGGCGCAAAGTCTGAGTACGAGGATTCGAGAGGGGTTATTCTCTACTGGTGTAGTTGGAGAGGAGGGAATGGGTATATGGTATCAACATCCAAACCTACCAAATGAAAGCGAGATGGACGAGATGATGGAAGAAGATGGAGAAACAACGACAGATCCAGCAAGCGAGCAATGGGAGATCAAAGGTTTCTGGACGCTGTATATCGATATTCTATTCATCTCACTAGACGGAAATCCTTTCGATGCGGCATGGGCGGCTGTCATGGCTGCGTTGCATGATGTGCGTTTGCCGAGGGCGTATTGGGATGCTGATCGCGAGATGATACTTTGTTCGGACGCAGTAGCGGAGTCGAGGAAGTTGCAATTGAGGGGACTCCCTATGGCGGTTACGGCTGTGGTGTTTAAGACGAAGGAGAGAGGTGGGAGTGCGCAGGGGACGTCGAAGTGGATACTGGTCGATCCGGATATGTTTGAGGAGGGGTTGTGTGATGAGAGTGTGACGCTGATTGTGGATCGTGGGGAGGAGGGGGCGAAGACGAGGATATTGGGTATGAGTAAGGTTGGTGGGGGAGTGGTGGGTAAGAAGGAGATGAGGGAGGTGTTAGAGTTGGCGGAGAAGAGGTGGATGGAGTTCGCCAAGGTGATCAAGGGCTAATGAGTTGGTTGATCACTCCTCCAGAATCATTCAAGCAATACCTTCTCAAGGGCAAGATACCGTTTTGTAGCACTGAAATGGCACTGCTTGAGACGTCTGACTGGAGTATGAGGGTGGGTAGATTTCATGGTATTGATACCCTGTACATGTTGGAGTCCGGTCAGAAGACGTAGAAAATTAGAGTCATAGACAACGAGAAGCCCTGTCATGAAGGGTGTTATAACTATATGTGGTTGTATACTGCAAATCGCACATAAGCTCTATGCATCTAGTTTGAGTTTCTCTAATAATGTATCGATCTTGCCCAGCAGCACCTGATAATTGATGGCATCTGCGGCAAATTCGTCACCTGCAATTTCGCCGTCTAAAGTTCTAATTTCACCTCCCGTAAGTGGTTTCGCTACGTCGTTGACTTCCCCCCGTGTATACTGATTATCTGGCTGATTGTTTTGATTGTCACCGCTCGCAGCGGCATCAGCCAGCGCCTGTACTGCATTTGCAGCAATTTCTCCAGTCTCATCAAGCGTTTCTTCAAGGCCTACGTCCTCGAATCTCAGTCGAAAGCGTTCGGACAAGTAGTACCGGATGCTGTATGCATTAGCGAGAGCTATCTTACCTATTGGTTCGTACATACTCATCGACCAATTCAATCGTGTCAGTCTCCTGTCTCGTCTTGATCCTGGAAGCACTTTCTCTGACGAGCTCCTCGAACTCTGGGTCATCGATATAATCTTCAAGGCGATACGCCATATATCGAGCACTGAACTCTTCCAGCCGCTGAACGCGTGTGATCCAGGCTGCGCGAAGTACGTCGTAAACATTGATAAGCTCTTCTTCCGTCTCTCGAGCCCCAGTTACGTGCGTACGGTCTCCAAGGCCTCCAGAGCCATTTCCAAGCGTACTAAGAACTATAGCTGCTTTGTTCTTCAGTTTCTCAATAAATAGCATGTCAGCTGCGAATATCACATCAACGGCTAACTCCAGAGGTATTTCAGCCTTCTCAGTGTACAGAAAGGTAAGGACAGCTTCGAGAACTTCTGGTGAGCAATCAACGGTCACAATGTGAAGGTAGTCGGTGACCTCGGCTTCCATGAAATGCGAGTTGAACATGGCTTGGAAGTAGTCGGATCGAAGCAGCATAGCTCGATGTGCTGGGAAGAGAAGTGACTTCCGTGCTGGCCGAGATTGCGTTGGAGATCGTGAAACTGCGGTTGGACCGACTGGTATGCCAACCGCGGCGGGCCCAGCTTGCGTCTCACTTGATACAATACTGTTACCAGACTCTTGTAAAGTACCATCAGAACTTTCCTCTGTAAAATCATCTTCATCTGCGCGCAATAACACATCCGCAAAGATGGCATTGTCGCGAGTCCACTTGACTTCGTGCGCCTTGGCACTTTCCACTCTGATTTTGTGCTTCAAAACATTGTCGCGATACCACGCCTCGATCTGATTTCGACCTTTATGGACTTCGTCTTGATGTCGCTGTCGTGCTATTCGCCTATCACCTCCAGCTAAGATCTCTTGCCATAAAGATTCAATCTCTAACTGTTTACTAATCTTGTCAATACCCTTGAAAAGCTCCTCTTCCGACACTGCGCTTCTTCCGCCCACCCCAAGCTCAGAGCCCTTCAAATCGTTTAAATATAAGAATCGAACCGCTATATGGAAGGCTTCCGGTGGTATAGATGGTGCAAGTTTCCAAGCTGTAGTTTCGGGAGCAGCAGAAAGTTTCTTTCCGAAGTAGGGTGACCTTGCAGATAGGACCAGCTTATGGAGGTTCCAAGACTCTGCCGAGGCAGTAAGGGTAATGTCAGAGGTTTGGGGTGTTGTCCTCGTAAGTAGGGAGCTGATATGAGAGGCTAATGGCTGTAAAGGATCCGTGCTTTTCGAGTAATCATATTGAAGGAGTAAATTTCGTATGCGCTCGTTCAAAGCATTGTATAGACATCGCTCGCCCTGGAAGGTGTCTCGCTCGCAGAGTGCGCCTGATTCGAGAAGCAATCGTACAACTTCATAATGACCGCAAAGACTAGCCTACGGGTCTGGTCAAAGTCCATTCCTCTTAGAGCAGACAACGCTCGTACTCAGATGATGTTAGCTCACCAGTATCAAAGGCGTATAGTCGAATTGATCCCTCGCGTTGAGGTTGACCCCTGCAGCTATTGCCTCTTGGCAGGCCTTCAAATCTCCAGTGCGACAAGCATAGCAGAGCTCACCGAAATCCACACTGGTATCGAGAGGGCTGTCGTCTTTGAGGACTCCATCGCGGATAAGTTGGTGTTCGTCTTTGAGTTGTACTTCGAGCTCGTCCTTCCGAAATACCATTGCAGATGCACGGGTTTTGGTTCAACTCAAACATGGAAGTCGTGCCCGCTGTCGAGAGTAGCAATGTTGAAATTGAAGGGAGTAGTGAAGAGGTGTCGAGGGTGCAATAGTCGGAGTGGTGCTAATAAGCATTCCTTATCGCCACCCCCCTGGTCAGAAATTGGTTCCCCTAGCAACTGCTTGCTTTTGTTGACTTCGATTCACCAGAACAGTTTGCCGACCTATTCCATGCAACCAGCCCAGCTACACACCCTTGAGACATAACCCATCGAAACGGAAGCTTCGGTTTGCGGATGGACCTTACTTACGATTGCTTCCGATAGCTCTGAGCATTGAAAGGGCAGCTTGACATCCGCACAATGTCGGAAGAAAAGTATGACGTTTTGGAGAAGATAGGTAAGCTATCCCCGACCTTGCATACGTGCTGGTATAATAAGGACTTCCAGGGCATGGCTCCTTTGGTATCATACGCAAAGTCCGACGGAAGGGCGACGGTCAAGTGCTTTGTCGCAAAGAGATCAACTATGTGCGCATGTCGCAGAAAGAGCGCGAGCAACTACATGCCGAATTCGCAATCCTCTCCTCGCTCCGACACCCAAACATCGTCGGCTACTACCATCGAGAACATCTGAAATCCACACAAGATCTTCATCTGTACATGGAATACTGCGGCAATGGCGATCTTGGCAGAGTCATCAAGGACCTGCAAACAAAGAAGCAGTATGCAGAGGAGGGTTTTGTATGGAGCATGTTCGCACAGCTTGTCACGGCATTGTACAGATGTCACTATGGTGTAGATCCTCCAGAGGTTGGGGCAAATGTCATGGGACTTGGCAACACCGCAATGCCCCGCCAGCCAGCTGGAGGGGTCATGATTCTCCATCGTGATTTGAAGCCGGAGAATGGTTTGTGACCTAAAGCAGCATTGTCCTACCCTGCTGATGAAGGACAGTCTTCCTCGGAGAGGATAACTCAGTCAAGCTAGGCGATTTCGGTCTTTCGAAGATTATGGCATCTCACGACTTCGCCTCCACCTATGTTGGCACCCCATTCTACATGTCGCCCGAGATATGCGCTGCTGAGAGATATACACTTAAATCAGATGTTTGGTCATTGGGATGCATCATATACGAGCTTTGTGCCAAGGAACCGCCTTTCAATGCTAAGTCGCATTTCCAATTGGTGCAAAAGATTAAAGAGGGGAAGATCGCACCGTTGCCCAACATCTATTCACCAGAGCTCATGGCAGTGATCAGGGACTGTCTCAAAGTCAACCCAGATAGGCGACCAGACACTGCATCTCTCTTGAACCTCCCTGTCGTCAAGTTGATGCGAAAGGAGAAGGAGGTAGTGGATTTGGGACGACTGGTCAAGACCAAAGAGGAAACCCTGGCGCACAGGTTACGAGAGGCCGAGGACAGGATTAAGAGGTTTGATGCCGACAAGGCTCAAATGCGACAGGAGATTGAGGCGTCAGTCAGACGAGAGTGGGAGGTCAAAGCTCAGCTCGAGATCAATCGACTCGTGCAGTTGGAGATTGAGAAGCTGAATGTCAGGTTCGAGGAAGAGCTCCAGGCAAGAGTCCAAGCGGAATTGAAGAAATTACCACCCCCAACTCATACGATTGCGAAAGACATGGTATCGGAAAGGTTGCACCATGACATACCGTTGTCGTCGGTTGGTAGTGGGGATGGTGACTTCCCCTCATCTACCGACCTCACGGATCTCTCACTAGATTCTCCTGACCCAGTCAAAGCGCTGAAGAAGAGTACCCGCACTCCATTTGGTCGAGCCCAGACCATGTTTGCAGGTACACCTATGGACATCGAGATGGCTGAGCCTTCCCCCATGTCAATTGCATCTTTGTCCCTCTCTCCCCGACGACATGGTGCGACCAAGGCTCCAGGGACTTCTGGAAATATCTTTGCAGACGCAGGCGCCAAAGCCGAGACTCGTTTTCAGTCTACGCTGATGAACTCCGATGAATCCGACGATGATGATCTTCCACCAGTGCCATCACCCACAAGACACAAATTTACCAAACACCCATTCAAGTCGAATGGCGGCAGACCACCACTCGTCTCGCAGAAGACAGCCCCTATTCATAGGCTCAATTCCCAGCCAAACATATTTGGAGGCGCGAAAACGACGAATGCTCCTACGATGCCCAGCTTAGCAAGCGCACCTGATCTCAGGCCACAGCCTAGTGCCAACACTCGAGATCGTCCCACCTCGCCAAATCGCCGTTTGTCTAAGATCCCATCATCTACCAACCTGAACTCTAACGAGCCCGCACCAGCTTCACCAACACGCAAGCCCAGCTTAACAAAGGGCAGGCCCGGCAACCATGGAGGAGATGATCTGAATAAGGTTGCAATTAAAAACAACATGGCGATCAAAGCGGGCAGTGGTGGATCAAACACCGCACCCAAAGGCCGGACACTGGTCGAATTGGCACAAGCCAGAGCTGGTGGTCGACCAACCGAAGATGTCAACAACGGCGCTCGAAGTCCCGAGCCAAAGGGTCGAGCTTTTGCTGCGAGGATGGCGGAGAAGGCTGCTGCGGGACCTATGAGCGAGCCTGCGGTTTGGGATCCAGAGAAGGAGGAGATGCCGAGTCCCTTTCTGGTGCGCAAGCGTGGTGGTGTTCGGAGTCAATAAGCTTCACTTCAAGCAAGTGAGAAAACTAGTTGTTTGTATAATGCGGGGCATTCAATGTGTCTTACTGGTGGGCGATAAGCCTCTAGAGACCTGGTCTGGATACCCACGAAACATGCGTTTCTAACCAGAGCTAGTACTGTTTGCAATCGTCTCTGTTGTCTTCAAGTGTCTATATGCACATGCATGGTCTCGACAAAAGTCCCCGACTCGTGGCCGATGTCAAGTCTGATGAGGGATGAGGTGAGCGACCGAAGAGAAGCTCACGAGCTGACTTAGATATCGTTCGGGGCAACATTAGCTATTTGTATTGTAGCCACTTGATGTATGATGTTAGCTGGAGTTCGGGAATTAGATATTGCATGGCATGAATATGAATTATTGTCTTGACTCCCTGGAATCCATAGCATGAGCAATTCTCTCAGTGCAAGACTCTAGTAAAGTTTCGATACACGGATCATCCATCCTTGAAGAGATGCATCATGAAGGGCAGCTTGCGGTGTAGCTCAACGACGCTTCTTGAACTACCACAGTTGCTTTTGAGATACAACCAACCCTGATAAGTTATCTTCACTATCGGCCGCAAAAGTATTAATACATCCCCCGTTTGATGTGGAAGCCGAATTTGACCAAGGGGAAACTCAAAGGTTGGACAGTCTTAAGCAAACGCTACTCAGCCATTGAGGTCATCAGTATGGGCAGGCGACCACGTTACATGACCTTTACGTTTTCCGACCTTCCGGCGGCTCCGAATGCCTCACATAATGACCTTCGGGCTGGAGATCATTCTCCGATTCAGCTTACTCGCTTGGAGTCCGGGTTGCTGAGACTCAACCAAGCCAGAGTATAGGCCCTTTCAGTGCAGTGCGAATGATGGACCGGGAAGTACATTTCTGGTCTTATGTAGCTTGATCAAGACTTGAAGCGATTAGGGAACATATTTTCTCGAAGATTAAACGATTTCTGCCTTACGGCACTGTCAGCACTTTGCTATATAAGCGCTTGGAACTCTTTATGCCGGGGCTATGTTATGCATCCTTTTCATACGGGAAAGTTCTACCAGGACTTACCGCGGAGGTAGTGTGTTACTGGTTGGAAATACTCTACGTGGTACATCAGTAGGATATAAGTATGTGATGGTGCATGCAAATTGAAAATCCCCTCGCCCAAACATATCCTTTATTCTTCATGCTCCATTTTTCCAATCAGTAGCGTTTCTGTTCTTCTGAGCACATACCCCACAGAGGGTTATATGATTTGCCCCCGAAGCCGCACATCGAGATTGCAAATGAAGCCGTTCGAGTTATCACTTTATATGTTAGCACTAGCAGTTATTGTTCAAGATTCCCAACACCCGCTCCAGTGAGCGGACGGATCGGATAGCGAACCGAGATCCTAAGGGAGGGGGCGGGGGCGGGAGATTTTCCTTCGGGTTTTCAAAGCATAGGGATAAGGATGGGGGCAAGCCCAAGGCCAAGAACAGGGTGGACAACGCTACGAGTAGTCCAGCGATACCTACTCCAACAGCCACGATTCCACCAACCACGCCTCCGCCCCCAGTAACTCCGACCACACCTCCACCAGCCCCGACCCCGACAGAGACTCCGCCCTCGGCTCCCGCAGGTAAGTCCAAGCTTTCAAATAAGGCGATGATAAGGATCATCGTTGCGGCCATCGTGGTAGGCGTGCTCATACTAGGGTTGCTTACCTGGTGGCTTGTTCGTCACTTCAAGGGTCAGGATAGCAGAAGGGGAGGGAGGAGCCAGGGGAGTGGGGTGGTCGACGTCTACGGAGAGCTGGAACAAAGGGATATGACTGGGAGAAAGTAGGAGCTGGCTGGACAGGGTGAGGAGAAAGCGGCAGACGGTCTGGAAGCGCGGGACGCTTTCAAATTCCAAGAGTTGCAAGGTCTTGAGGCAGATGATGAGGCGGCTAAAGTTTATCACTGCGATTAGCAGCTGGAGTTATGTTCAGACACGATTGAAGGAATTAAAGTGGTGTATTGTTGGGATTAAAGCATGGTTTCGGGCGGAAGATATTGGGCAGAAATAGGGGGATATCGAATGTTACATAGGTCTTCACAAACAGCCATATTAGGGGAATCGGCTACTGAGTTCACCCTTCACGATGATTAAGATCTCACCCCGATCTTGAATGTAGAACCTCGAGATTGGAAAGGGCTATGTTTAACAATAGCAGAGTCTGTTGCGCGACTACAAGACGAACCCCAACTTAATACCTGATGAATCTGTGAAGCCCAAACTCGGCTGCAAGCATTGAATGATAACTGTTGAATATCAGAGACCAGGAGGGGGAAACCACACATCTGTAAATGCAGAACCTACTCCTCATTTTAGCCTCTGCGACCATTATTCCTCCTATCGATACACCTGGTCGTCGATTGGCGCACTAAGCGAACCCCTTTTTCGAAAATAAGCAGGACCATTCCCAAATCCGCCTACTGTTTCAGTGCCGAAACTCGACTATGAGTCATTCAATCAACAACGGTATAATCGACATATTTCCGAGTCAAGTAACTTGTTGGGACAGGCACTCATCATTTAAAATTGCACGCAATTCTAATACCCTCGATTTCTCCCTCGCCTTGATGGAGAAACAGGGAAGCGAGCAGCGGTTTACTCACAATTGGTCCTCGGGAATAAATAGTGTCTTGCATGTCGTACTGAGGTAAGTCACGAGCCTCTCAAAGCTTTTGTATAGAGGTCCCATTTTTAAAGTCCACGATGAGTCGAAGAGATGAATTGCTATGAACAAATTCCTACTAAGCCGTGAACTGGCACAGTCCCTGACCGGCGTCCACATATTCATGAGAGCTCAGGCACTTTGAAAAGTATGTACAGGTCCCTGGGAGACGGGCAGCATACATGAACTGTAGTTTCCCATGCGCGCGATTGGCCCTTCGGCCCATTCCAGACCTAAACCATGATTTGGGTCTTCTGTAAGCCACCCATCGCATATCAGCCGTTCTAAATGGACGCTCTGCATGCGCCACATACCGAAAGTGAAGTACCGCTTGAATTGTTGTAGATCAACAAGGAAGCAGTAAGTGAGACAACCTTCCGCAAAAAGGCAATCAGTATGGGGTATCAGTTCCGTGGTGTGGTGCACCAACAATTACCTAACTTGTCTAGGTTGAGTAGGTGTCCTCAGCTACACAAGCTAGCTCGTTAGAGGTCTCAAGAGACAGATGATCGCAAATGTTTTATTCGGGCTAAGTGACTGGTAAAGCTACCAAACCCAGTCAAACAGGACCATACGCCCTAGGACGCAGTAGCAGGTCAACGACATTAAAACTCAAGCATAAGCATCACCTCCTCCTTCGATCTCAAACCCAAAACAATGACACACAAACATAATCAGCCGTTCATCCTCGCCACGCTCGCATACTCTGGAAGTTATACTTGCCGAGAGTCGCACTCACCGGGGCTTCCGAGTTACCCCCCGGCACGGCTTCTTGTCAGCCATATGAGGGCTTTCGATTCAAGCCTCCATGTCGAGAATCGTTGTACAGCTCGTAAAGAGAGTGCACATGAGGTGTCGCCACGAAAGCTTCGGTCGCGCCCATCATATGGATTTGAAGGTTCCGTCCCGAGGGGTCGCTTGGAAGCCCCCCTGAATAATACTCGCGGGTAAGATAACTTACCCGTATGCCTGCCTCAGTTCATCACTCCTCGGGCCAAAGCCCAAGGTTTCGCAGAACCATCCTGAATGCGTCGACACTCTCATCCAAGTCTACCAACACGGCTCCAACAATGGCTTCCACAGGGTTGGCGATTGTCGCGTCAGAAGATGTCCGCTGGGCCGGATTCTGATTGATCAGAGTCCTTATGTTGAGATCGTTCCCAACTTCTCCAAGGTGATGATTCGAACCCACTCTTTCAATCGTTGCTTGTGTTTGGGCTACGACTGGTCAATCATGGCCTGAACACTGGTATATGGTTCTTACCTCGACTATGACCAGCTACATACGTATCTTTCGCAATCAGCGACGTAAGCCCGGCGTCACCAACCAGTGCAAGGCGCTTATTTCCGTCCGGGGTACCTGCTAGAGGTGACCCAGCCGCGTGGAGAGCTTCCCAAGCATTATTCTTGTTCCTGAAGATGTAACCGATCAACCCCTCGAGGCGGGCAATTTTAGACTCTTTGTTCAGAGATGTCATAGTCTGTTTGGAAAATGGTTGGAGCTTGGTTTCGACCGAAGAACGTCAAATAATACACAGATGTGGAATATAACTTTGACCTTGGTGAGCGGTGATGGAGTAGCGATGGGATGATGAGAAGAAGAGAAACTTAACATCAGGTAGGTGGGAGACAGTCTCTTATAGGCAGGAGATGCGGGGTTGACAACTGGCATCTCTACGATAAACATGTTTGGCGTACTGTGTAACCTCCTCCACTTTGGCCGCATAATTCTAGCAATATGATTCGGTACTTCTGCGCCAGACGATATCTGGCGAGTCCGTTCCTGATATAGGTGATCGCCGTTCCGGTATTCTTTTCCAACCCTCCGATACGAACAAGTTACGAGATATAATATGTAACTCCATCAGGTTCCTTGTGCTTCGATCAGAAGAACAGAAGCTCGTCTAGTCTTAGGTTGATAAGCTGGCTCAGAGGATTGAAATCTAGCTGCGATTATCATGCAAACGTTCAGACACCCTTTCTTATAGTTTCTGATACAGCTTGCAACGTTCAACGAAGATCACAGATGAAAGCATAGCGATCTAATCGATCTTACTCCCCTAGCAAATGCAGCGTTTGTTGGTTCAAGATGAGTGGTGGAGTGGAGCATGGGTTTTGGTGTAAACGAGAGCAAAGGAGGATCACTAGTGCGGCGATAGTAAACTCACTCAAGAGCATACACAAACACCAATGGAAGAGAACACGGACTTGATCCTACTACGACACCAGTACCACAAACGTTTTGGTTAGAGTGTTGGCTACATGCAGTAATGATTCCATCGATGGAGTACTGAGTCAACCTCGTTGAAAGGTACAAACCTTCTACACATCCAACAGATTGCTGAGATCCTTGTGACTTCAGGAGTTGTGCCACAGTAGCGGTAGTGGCTGAGAGTGAGTAGTGGAAAACATAGTTCGAAGTCAAATATCAGTGTTAAAATAAACACATAGCTAAGTTACCAAGCCATTCAGACACTATTTAGGTCCTGCCCATTAACCACATCTCATCTTCCGAGGGGAAAATCAAGAGCGCCAATTCTTGACTAGATTTGCATATGACAACCCTGTAACCCTCTTGAATCGACTAGGAAAGCTTTGCAGTACATATCAGATCCAGTCAGGTCATAAAGAGTCGCTAACGTGTCTCAGTAACAAATACGTACGATGTTTCAGCACATATACCTCATCGGTGGAATACTACTTCAACTTGGCAGTCAAGCCTACGGCGACGTCAATTTCGACCTTCAATGGACAGGCAAAGCCCTCGGCGGGACTATTCTCGATTAGAATGGAAATCCCGATCCCACGAAGCCGTTCTGCAACTGGGGCAACTTCAGCTTAGCATGCAGCTTCAGCAATGTTGCGATGGGACAGCCAACAGATACTCAATTAAGTGTAGATTTCATTGCACTTAGCGGAGCCTGCTTTGGAAAAGCTGCTGCAACGATGCACTACGCCTATATCGATATCGCGGATCAGCCTGTGACGGTCAGCTACACGAACCCAGACGGTGATGTGATGGCACCGACTGTGATACCGGTAGCACATTCGAAGTCTGAGTGGAGAGGTACGTTGTCTGCATGACACACCGATCCCATGGAATGTATAGCTATAGTCTATGGTGGGGGCGGTGGGTGATGTGCCAACTTGGCTGGAGGTGGTATTGAAACAAAGATAGAACGTTCTGATGAAGGTGGCCGCTAGCCATAGGATTTAACTGATGATACATTGATACTGGCTCGGAGAACAACTCCTCTTTAGCTTTCTTAGACCCAGGATCTTCTCCATGCAAAACTTCATGTAACGAGCTCCTCTTCTAAGTTGATTCTGAGGGTTGTATCGTGTAGTAGTCTGAGAAGAAGACAAACATTTTTGAGACTAGAGAGCGACGCAATGGTAGCTATCTCTCTATGGGTAGGTGAACACTTGAATAAGCTCATTACCACGGACATCAAGTTCCGCTTCTGAAGAAATGAACTTCCTTGACCGTTGGGCAGCAGTAACGCCAATGTTATGTCATGTACTCATATCCGAGCCACGTGTGTATCTTTACTAATCGTGTCTCGAAGTTGGGCTAGTGAGGTCTGGACACGGTCAGAATCCTGGAAACAACCATCAAGGCACCGCGACACTGCCTCACTCCTCGCTAGCGGTAAACTATAATCCTGAGTAGTTGACACCTAGTAACAGTATATTGATGACTAGACTAGACTTGGATCAGTTAGCACGGGATCAGACCTTCATCCTTGCTCTTATATGGCAAGACGACTTACTGGGAAGTCACATAGCACGGCCTAAATCAATCCGCCCTTCTTGCAGTATCACTGACCTTGTACTGTCTGTCTGAGTCTGTTGAAGATTGTGCTTACTTATGTGGGAAAATGAGACATTCTCATAGTGCAGGGACTTGCCTTGGAATTGCGACTGTCCTGACAAGATGACAAAACTCACAATTTACTACTCTATCCCACATGGCAATCGATAAAGTTACTTAAACTAGAAAGTCAAGCACCAAACAAAGGGCGGCTGGCTTGACGACCAGAAAGACTGCTAGCTCAAGCGCGAAATGAGGCGCATATTCATGAGCGTGACGCCGTAACTTCACCAGGGTGCAGGGCACGGCTGCTCCATAGATCGTGCAACAGAGCCGCAGCGAGACCCTATATACATACGTCTCGATTATGGAATGACGGTAATGGGTGGCAGACTGTGCGTCCACGCGAGCACTGCAATGCAATTCCCATATGCTTCGAGCAACGGAGAAGGTGACTTAGCCATAACTGAACGAAGCCAACAAGTAGTTCAAACTCTACATGTGGTATGAATGGATATACTTCGCTCAGCCACTTGAGCATAGAATTTGAAACACTAGACGCAATCTCTCAGAAAGGCCCATTCTCCTAGAAAAAGATAAAGCCAACCTCGCCCTCCTCTGTTGCTACTAGGCAAGTCTTAGGGCAAGAGGGCAACTATCTAACTCGCATATCCAGATATAAGGTCAGATCACAATACCTAAGAGAGATTTTCTTCTCACAAATCTAGCATCGCTACGTAACATGCGTTATCACATCCAGCTCGTAATGACGGTCATGCTGGCGCATTTTGCACGTGTATACAGCGATTTAAACTCCAATTTTGGTACAAGGATAGTATTCTCAGCGGTACCATAGAGGATAATAACTTGGATGAGAGTGGAACGTCCGTTGAGGTCTGCGATCTGTCCGAGATCGATCCAACCAAAAAGGGGTCATCCAATTTCAACACAGCGCCTGGTGATTGCAACGGCAAAGCCGGTGTAAATATCGCTTTCGCGAGTAAGAACATCCCCGGTTCATCATGACGGTCACCTACACCGATGTCAGAGGCACTACCTACAAAGAAAGTAAAATCACGATACCCATGACAGAGTCCTCGGGCCCTCGTTACGACTGGGGACCACGCGTGGTGCAGTGGGGGGATTGATGATGCAAGGACTGTTATTCGCGACCAAGTATCACGCTATGCAGGAGAGAGCAATATCAGGTGGACTACAAGACGGAGATATTGTCCTGCGTATTTTCTATGGGTTCTGCTATTGTAATGGTTGGAAATCAAAGCGAGCTACTGTTATCTGAAATTTTGGCAGCCAAATGGTAGATTCTGATCAAGCGTTCACTGTTTGGCAATACAGAAGGTGTGATTTGATCTAAACATCAATTGCACGATTTTTGATGAAACATTTTAGCATTGGATGTTGCCAGCGCCAGGCACGCGGTCTGCACATTTCGGACAGGATTACATACATGGCCTTTCCATTGTGACCGAATCACACTGTTAGAGCCTGACACTCGTAGACATAACCACATTCCCGACTTCGAGTTACCCATTCTCAAGAGTAGCTAACACGTCTGAAGTCTCTCCAAATCTTGGCGTATTCTTTGAGAAGTTGCCAATCATGAGTTAATGTCTTTACTCCCAAGTATTAGCTTTGATCTGTATGTGTTTATTGAAGAATAAACTGATTGCACGTACCTGGCATAGTCAACACCCCTTTTTGGATGAAATGACTGAAGAATAGGCAGACCGCAACTGTCTTCCATGGATATCCTAAACTCGACCTCAAGCTGTGTCATCCCATAGAGCACATCGACATCTCGAGTCCAGTGAAACAAGCAAGCTCCATGTCCACCTCTCGCTCCAAAAGGATTCGCTTCAACTAGTACGCACTTGTCGTAATCTTCATCATAGCAAATGTCAAATGAGAAGCCTTGGTCCAATAATAGCTTATCCAAAGCGCCTGCTCTTACTGCATCCATGATCTCCGCGTGAATGCGATTTGCTTCTTCGAACACTTTCTGCGTGATTTTCTTGACCCCGGTCGTTGTGTAACGTGCTTGAAGGACTGAAGGTTTGCGCCATTTATGTTGCGAAATGGTCGTGATTCCTCCATCGGGAGGGGCGCAAAAGACTCGATACTCGAAGTATGTTGATAGACGGTCATTGTATGGCGTAAAATAAAGATTAATTCCATTCTTAGAGTTGTCATCCTCTGACTGAGGTCGCTTCGCTTGATATGCATTCGTGCCACTTTTCGGGCTTTTGATGTTTACGTCGTCTTCCGCCCATTGCTCCCTGATCGGGTCTTCTTGTAAGCCTTCCGTCTCCGAGGCATTGGATTCAGCATTCAATGCTTCTTCTAGCTCGGATAGTGCTCGTCGTGAGCTCATGATCCGACAAGCGACATCCTCTGCCGAATCGATTGGATCGTTATCCCAAGCTGAATCCTGCGTCGAGCAATTATCTAAACGCATGAATAGTCCAAGGCGCCTAGGCAGCTCCATCGAGCGGAACTCGATAGGGACTTTTGTCTTGATCTCGGTACGATAAAAGTAATCTCCAATTTTACTGCCGGGCAGGATCTCAATGCTTTTAGAAGCTTCGAGGAGGAGACGGCATTGTGCGCGGGACAGTGTGAGTTTCTGAGGCCAGCAAGTGGAGATCTTCTGGGACTTCGTGATGAGATGAGAAAATTTTGAAAAGTAAGTGGGCTCTTCTAAGGGTCGAGGAAAGTAGGTCGTCTTGTCTATCGACAGGTTGTAATGTTCCGGGTTGAGCTTCACCTTCCAGGCAGGGATGATGACCAGTTTCATGCTGGCCATGATCGCAGACCTGAGGATGGACAAGAAGTGGGTTCTCGATGCCGAGTTATGACAAAGATTATCACAATTGAGAAAACCGTGGTATGCCATTGATGCCGAGGCCCATAATAGGTGCGCGTTTGCTCTGTTTGTTTGTTACCATTTTGGTACGAGGCGAATTTTTGTGGCTGAGAGGTGGTGAGCCTGGTAGTAGATCTCTCCTACAGTACACATGCAAACACTTGAACATTGAGTATCACCGGATTAATGTTTCGTGGACTCGAAAATACCTATCAAAGGAATCATTCGTTGTGTTGGCTGCAGTACTTAGATCCACGAAAGATCACTTTATTGCTAAGAGGCCAGCTTCCATTCCTGGAGGCCTGTACAGCTTTCACCACCTAAGGACTGTAAGCGAGTCGGGAATTGGCCTATATCGAATGGAGATTGAGCATCTCTGGTATGTCCGTGGTACGTCGACGCTGATCATACCTTTGCTCTACTTTTGCTCGACGCTCGACGGTGATGGTGGCAGCAGTAAGTTACTTGAATCAACCTCCTCTTCAACCATCCGAAGCCCTTCCATTTGCACCTTTCGGGTATAATGATGCCTTAGACGAGGACACCATGAGTAGTATGAGATTTAGAAAGAGCAGAGGGCAGAGATAGAAATGACGTAGTGTTTGCTGGGGAAAGTTTCAACACCCGTCACAAGTGTGATATCATATTCGAGCTCAGCAAACACCTCGTGGCTTAAACCCTAGCAAGAAGCGGAATTAGCGTATGAAGCCTGGTCGTCAACAGAAATATCGCTGTCGCTTCGATGGTGGCTCAAGAGCTTACAGGATTCACAATCTTTATCTCGCCTTGAATGCCAACCCAGGCCCCGACGACCAAGCACGAGTTTTGTTAGGGCTAAGGCCAAGGCATAGACCAACGCAATCAACTGCTCGAACCTGGAGTACCGCATCATTGCTTGTTTGCGCCAATACCTAAGCCAGCGCTGGTCAGTGAACAGATTGAGAAGCTGGAGTATTGTGAGCAACCTTGACAAGATGATGCAGCTTAGGCAACTTCCCAGGGACAAAGTCGCTATAAGCTTCACGCGGGCAACCAAGCCGATGAGATACTCGAGTACAAGCAAGTGTATCTCCTCCAAATCCTTGGTCGCTGAGCAGAACTTCGTGCTTGTAAATCTGCAGAGTACCTGATTCATCACTGAGAATGAGATGTTATATCTTTTACGAGGAATATGTCTGGCTATATAAGACTTTTTGCAGGCAAGCTTTTCGAGCTTCACAGTCGTCATGTTTAAGGTACCAGAACCTCCCATGGCCAGACTTAAAAGGATGATGCCCGTAGATGTGCTTTCGAGAAACATGACCTGATCCTCCATGACATAGATATGTCCAAAAGCTGAGTCTCAGGAGTAATCCGCTTGAAGTAACTCGCTAGAAGATGGACTAGTTGTAAGCGCTTAGTGGTCAAGTTTGCTGCTGCGTACCTCGGCTCGTTGCCCATATATCAAGCCGTGATCCTGTCTTCTTTTATCAAATGAGCAGATTCGTCCACTTGCCATGAATTCTCACTTTCAGGGGTGTCCTCACAGGTCGATAATACGCACACACTACTCTGGTATCAAAAGTACCAACAAGAATCCATGATGGTGGATAACCCTCGTTCGACCATTGTAAAACCTCCCCCAATCGACCCTTCAAAGTCCGCCATCGAAAACACCCTAGAGCTGCATGAGCTCAAAGCCCTTGGCCCAGTATGTCTTCCTTCTACTACCACTTTCACATGAATACAAGCTAAGCATGTCCAGAATACATTCACCAACAAACGCCCCCTATGGCACCCACCAGGCGCACGGGGCATCTTCGGTGGCGCCGTCATCGCACAATGCCTGACCGCTGCTCAGAAAACGGTGCGCCCGAGCTTCGTAGTGCATAGTATGCACTGCTATTTCGTCCTCGCTGGCTCATCAGATGATCCGATCATTTACCATGTCGAGCACGTGAGAGATGGCAAATCCTTCGCGACGCGAACGGTCCAGGCAAGACAGAAGGGTAGATGTATCTTCACCACTACTCTGTCATTCGTAAGGGAGGACAGTGCTGGGAGAGAAACAGTGCAGCATGCTGTTGAGATGCCGAGCAATGTTCGAAAGCCAATCGATGGCGAGGATCTTGGTGAATTTAGGAATTTGGGTCCGTTCGTGGGAAAGATAGCGAATATAGTGAGGGTCGACCACTCGAAACCACAGAGGGTCAAGGTCCAAGTTTGGCATAAGACGAAAGACAATATCAGTTCCGGAGGAGGCCACCAAGCTCACCTCGCTGCTTTGGCATATGTCTCCGACAGCGGATTCATCGGCACCATTTCGAAAGCTCATGATCTGGAGGACTCTCCGCAGGAAACCAGTGGTGCAGAGAACAAGCCAAAGCTCGGTATGATGGTCAGCCTGGATCATACTATCTACTTCCATGAGCCGAAGAAGCTTCGTGCTGATGAGTGGATGTTTTCTGAAAGGACGAGTCCATGGTCTGGTGATGGAAGGGGTGTGGTTGTTCAACACATATTCTCGGCTGATGGGATCTTATTAGCTACATGTTTTCAGGAGGTACGTCTCTTATCATTACAACGAATAGGCTAATTCCATGTCAGGGAGTGGTCAGGTTAAGGCAGAATTTGGAGTCAAAGTTATGAAACAAGACCCGTAGTCTTCTCATATTTGAGCCCTATATGTTTGCAACTTTGCTAGATAGAAGCATCTTACAGCGGACTGTATATCTGCCACTCAGCATCACGCTCAGCTGATATTTGACACAAATTCTACATCCTCCTTGGCGCCTCCTTGGCCATACCCGTTCCGGGTAATGCTTTTCACAATGATCGCCCTTGCCATTACCTTCTCCCTCTTGCTCCTCCGAGAATTCACCGGTGACTACTTACTACAGACTGCATCATCATACATCAATCCGCCTAACAATGACCCACCGATCGTAGCATCCCACCCGTCAAACTACAACCACATATTGGGAGTCTCTCGACACCACGTCCACATCTCCATTCATCGCGATTACAGCCCTGAGGTCCAAGTACCTCATTGGATTCAAGAATCAGAATTCCCAGGTATTGCACCAAACGCCAGTCTCAGAATCGTTACGACGCGCCTCAGAACAAAGGCATGCATGCCCGCACCCAGCGGAGCTTCACTGTCAAAACCCAATTCGAGTATAACACGGCTCGGGAGTGCCATTTCCACGAATTCCATCGCAAATGCGGTACCAGAACTTCTGGGATTATTCGCCAGTCCGGTGTAGAACGCTTTCACACTCCCACCTGCACCCATACCTTTCTGCTGGCTTTCCCTCTGAGCAGTAACAAGATGACAGATAGTGACCTCGTACAGCCAGCAGGCCACCAACCTCGCTATGAGTGCATTAAGAAAGCTACGAAGGATATATCATTACGCATTCCATAGCGGAAATTCTCGATACGCACAGAGCATTAGTGAACTTGCGGGATATATTTGCCCAACCAACACCCCACCAGCGATTCATATGCCTGTCGTGTAGGCAAGTCCTCAGTCCGTCTATGTTGGGTATTGAGTCCCGTCTTCGTCGTCGAAGATCCCAAACATAATACATCAACAATGGTCGAGAGGGAGAGAGGGCAGAAGCTGCAGAATACGAAGAATCAAACATCCTCATCGAACAAACCATCCTACCTCCCAACCTCCCTACCTACCTCTACCTGCTTACTCTACCTCGCTGACTCTTCCCTCCCCCCCCACACCCCTCCTCCCTCCCTTCCCTCCCTTTCCCTCCCTTTCCCTCCCTCCCTCCCTTCCCCCTCCCCCTCTCCTCTCCACCAATCCACCTCAAACAAACATAATTCCCAAAACGGGAACCTCTTTCAACCCAATACACCCTAAGTATAACACTATAACACCGTATCCTACGAAACGAGCGTAAACCTCCTTCTGATCAAATTCAATTATATCAGATTAATTCGATTACAATTACAATTTC
>Ga0068631_100257_pt1 | contig 20619 bp, 15 predicted proteins | sample InSIn5gowninarea_2_FD_77434 | JGI IMG/M metagenome (GOLD analysis project Ga0068631, IMG submission 77434) | Clean room microbial communities from NASA Spacecraft Assembly Facility at Jet Propulsion Laboratory, Pasadena, California, USA -... ...
GATGTTCGGGATATCTATCTAACAGTTCCAGCAAACAAAAGCTCAAACGGCCCTGCTAGCGAAAGACCCCTAACCTTCGTTCTAGGCATCCGTGAATAAATGATCAAAGACCCAATGAGAGAGGGAGTAATTGATGATAAGGATTGGTGCCGGTGCGTTGTGTTACGCGTTTGTTGTTGCATCGTTTGATACTTTTAGCAGGGTTGATCGGGGAGCGAGGAGTGTATATTGGAAGTTTTGTGAATGGTAAGAAGTGGATTGGGTGTAGCAACACTGGTCCGTGCAAGCTTGAAGGTACAGTACAGGATTTTTTCTCTTTACTTTTTTTTCGCGGTCATTGAAAGACATGCATCACGGCAACGCGCGTGTTATTAGCATCGAGTAACAGCTGGTTTCAAAGCAGCGGCTTATGAAATGGCGCGTCGAGAAGAAGTATGAGCATTATTGGATATAGTGCCTGGATTCTGTGTTGGATCAAGCTTTTCAAAAACGATCTGTAATTAAGTTGAGAAACAAATTAGCGAGTACTCAGAAATGTTTGCCTGGTTTGCACTGTCATCCACTTCCATCGCCAAGGCATTCGCCATGGTCAGTCTTGCCAGCCCGAGGTAGCACCAGCAGAAGTGCCAGTAGCAGTACATATATATGCTATGAGAGGACATAGGTAGCTAAGCATTGCGAAATGGATTTCAGCTTGAAGCGGCGTGAGAGTTGCCACGTATTTGGAAGCGTGGTGGAATGGCGAGATGCAGGCACAACCAGTACCAAAACAGGCCAGGTTTTTATTCTAAATGCTGTCTTTCAAAGGCAAACGAGCAGCTCGGAACAGGTCTCGACCACCATGAAATTCAGTGCTGCTAGCACTTTGCAACTCGAGCAGATCATCTATCAACCGTCTAGAATAAAGCTCAGAACTTTTCGTCCCATCCCACCATATCTTGCTTTTTGATAAACCATTCAGCTCCATACACCACGCTTGCTATGCCATACAATACCACCCAGATTGCATATATGCCAGTGTTCATGCTGCCGCAATGTTTTATCCTTGTAGCCTGACAATAATTCGTGACACCAGACAACCTATACCGCTATGCTATGCTTTTCTCGTCCATCTCATCCACTTCACAACTCTACCAAATCAGAAGGCGTACCGTGTTCCTTGCCTCGTGACCGGTTTGCCCTGGCGATTTAGCGTGACTGGTTCTGCCTCCTTTGCTTTACGATCGGCACGTGTCTCTCGTGGTGCCAGATTCTCCTTTGTTTCCGTAAATGGACCACTCGCTCTCTTTGAAGCTGTCCCTTTCTTGTACTTACCGACCGGCGCCGGCGGTGGATCAATATGCCTATGTCCAAGCTCATTCACAGCCATTGTATTCTTCCACCGCAAACAACGATGGACCTGTGCGAGATCCTCTAGGCCAGACACATACGTCTTCATTCGAGTCGACATGCGTGTTGTTGCCGTTATTATTCGTTCATCCTCAGTCTCTTCTTCCTCATCCTCATCAACCATGGGATCGCCATCTTCCATGCCATTAGGTGATTTTGAAGTCGAGGTTTTGCGCTTGCGGTCTGGATGAACATACGCGTGTCGATTGGCCATGTATTTTGCTAGCACCTCTCGTTGTAGTACAAGTTCTTTCTTCAACTTCAGCTCTCGAAGACCGCGGCTGTCAAGCCATGCGATGAGTAAGTCAATGTCTTCGCCTTCATCGTAGAATCCCCATTGACTTGCAGTATGCAGATTGGTTGGTCCTTCTTCTAGTGTTTTTCGTTCTGCAGGTGTCATTTGAAAGCAACGGAAATAGTTGTTTCGAGCCTCGTCAGGCACATCGATATATCCAATTCGTTCCATGTCGTCTGGTCCTTGGATCCAAAGCCGACCATTGGCGTATTCCGCGTTTGCAGTACTCGAGTCGGGCAATCCACCATAAGGCATCGCATTTCGTTCGAACCACCAATATCGATTGCAGAAGCGGTCCTTACCCAGACATCGCGTTCGATACGCATCGGCCTCTCGCAGATCACCATCAACGATGTCAATTTGTTCCTCGTGTTCGGCGATTTTATCACGTTCTTTCTCGATGGCTTTGAGAATTTTCTGGTACTCCTTGCTGCCTTTATTAGCCTTCTCCTCTTTGGCTTCTTTCTTGCGTTGCTCCTCTTCTTCACGTTTGCGTTTTCGCTCGTTTGCTCGATCCTGACCACGGCGGAGGGAGCGTGTTGTTATTGGCCGATCGTCTTCTGAATCCAGGATCTCGGTATTGTCGCCTTCGGCAAACTGTGCAGTATCCTCTTGGTCAACCTCCTCTAATTCCGGTATGGGAGAGGGTGATTTCTCTAGTGGAGCGAGGATGCGACGTTCATCATTGAGTCTCCGGAGGTTGGCCTGGGCCTCCTTTCGAGCTCGTTGATGTTCGATCTTGAGCTTTCGAAATTGCGTCATAGTATGAGCCATTTCTTCGAGAAAGTTTTTGACGGTTTTGGTTTCGAGAAAGAGGTGGCATATAACTTGGAGAGCTTGAACTCGAAGATTGATATCCATTGTCGAATACTGGAAAACAACAGTCTCCAAGGTAGGGTCTGCGTCAAGTGGTGCAAGGTGGGTCAGGACGCGCTGGCAAATTTCCGTTAGGCGTGGGCGACCAGCAACCTGATGCAAGAGGCCAACCATGATGAGCTGCCAACCACCATGGCCAAAATCGCGCTTACGTAACCGCTCAATCCAACCATATTCTTCTGTGAACATTTCGGCAGCCCGATGAGGAATAGCAATGGACAGCTCACTGGGAGTATCTTCCTTCTGGTCCTCAGCCAGTTGCATGCGATTAAGGCTGCTCCGGGTACGACGAGCTGGCACATCCGGCTCTGGCGTAGGTGTTGTCACGTGGCTTTCCTCTTGTTCCTCTTCCTCCTCATCGGAGTCTTCTGGTTGTGGTAGATCTGGCAGGGCAATTTGAATGGAACCATTCATATCTTTCTCACTGTTCACAAGTTTCTTGAGCACAGCGCAATGCATCTCCACCAGAAGTTCGCATTCGACGTCGATGGATGACCACTGCATAGCATCAACGAAATCATCGAAAGTAAAAGAATCAAGCAGAAGAACTTGGCAATAGACGTTGAGAGTGTTCCAAACTTCCAGAAGTAAACCGACACTTGTTTCTTCGAGTGTAGGTACGACATCGTCAGTTTCTGCTTCTGGTGGAAGTTGTGAACCAGAGACAAATTTCAGGGGAGGCCGTTGGACGCCATCGCGTTGAGGAGGACAATCCATGTCTTCAATGGGATATTTGATCAGAGGAGCGGCCGGCGGCGGCGGAGCTTTGTGCGATTGCTTCTGCATCATGTGTGGTGGTTGTGTATGTCCATTCGAGGCTGGATAGTGAGCATGTGGATGAGCGGGGATAGGATAGCCGTTATACTCAAGGGGTGGTGACATGTGAGCAGAATGCTGCTGAGCATAGGCAGGGTCGGACATTTGTGCTCTATGATATTCTTCAAGCTGAGCCTGCTGCTGAAGCTGTTCGAGTTGTTCTTGAGATAGGGAGGTTTGTTTTCGACCTTTGGTAGCAGCAGGTTTCAGTTCAGGGAGCTTGTTTGAAGGCCAGACGCCCGACGTACCGTCTTGTTGTTCAGCCTTCTTCCGCTCTTTCTTCTCTGCTACTTTGTGGCCGTACTGTAAGTGCACGGGCACATCGGTAGGAATATGGTGCTGCTCAGCTATATCGGCTTTGACTAGCCAAGGCGCCCCTGTCCATGCTTCTCTGGTGACGGTGTTCTTGATGAAGGAGCGTAGCATCTGCTTTGTAAAGACCTTCCGATCTCTCGAGATATTCGAATCGTCGACGAGCGATTCTTCCTGATCTCGATCAAGGATCTTCACAAAGTATCTTGCAAAGGCCTCCCTTACCACCTCACCAGTTTCAGGGTTTTTGATTTCTGGGAAGTTTGCCTTGTCTCTGATTAGGCCATTCAACCTTTCGCCCTCGTGCACAATACAGACTTGTTCGCCAGGGTAAAAGTCATTCTTGAAATCATCATATATTTTATCCACCAGATTGTCAATCCGTGAGATGGTAGAAAATTGGACCTTTCGCAAGACAGGACCCTTCAGCTTTTCTGGGAAGGAGCCCTCAACCTCACGAGCGCCGGCTGTCTCACTCTTCAATGCGTCAAAGAAGGAGAGACCCGAATGGCCGCTGATTTCGCAGATGAACTTTCGTGCCTTGTACCAGTCCATCCGCTGAAGGTAAGACTCGTATGAGAGGAACACCTCTTGTGTTTCGGGAACGATCCAGCATTCTGCGTCCTCATCTTCTATCGTGGGTCGTGGTAGGAATTGCACTGGTTTTCTTTTGAACAAAACCATTTTGTGCTTCGTAGCGCCCGGGCCCAGAATACCTCAGCAAGTTGTGGTCCACAAAGGAAGTGGTCGATGAGAGAAAAGGAATATAAAGGCAGTAGGGTCTATGCTTATGAAGGTATCATCTGAACAAACGACTGTCAGCGAGAGAGGGTTAGTTGGTGTTTGCGACAATATTGTGGGGTTCCCAATAAAGGTGACGGGCGAGCGTGGAGGACAATGATGGTGGGAAACATACGCGGGATAATGGAGACGCGTTGGTCAGGTCACGGCGGATGAAGATGGTCGATGTTGTGATGGTGGTTGTTGTGGCATGGATGACGAGGAGGATGAACAATGGTCGGGCGTCGATGGTGGACGAACATGGTGCGCTCGGGTCTGCGTGTCTGGCTTGAGGGAGGATCCGCAGCTCAGGCTCATGGGGACGGCTTGGGAGGGCAGAACAGAGGGAAACTGAAGCAACATGCATGCCAAGTACCCACCCAATGGATTGTTTAGTACCAATGACATAACGTCTTCTCCGGCCGACCTTCTGCATTCATCCATTTTCCTTCCTCCAAGTACCTCGGACTCGGCCAATCACCGCGCTGCGTGTTCCTCAATTTCTACATATCATCCAAGCGTTTTTCCACGGGCAGGACTTGATCAAAACACGACGATTCAACCACGTTCAAGCACTTGTTCTACTCGCCAGAGTCTGGAAAAGCTTGAGAGGCGTATTTGATGCTAGTTGTGTCGTGTATTCATGATTAAGCTACCAATATCTTTTCGCTAGCCTCCTTCATGACCCGGCCTGGGCATCGTGGAGCCTATTCCTCCTTTCTTCCAAGCTAATGAAGCGTACTCATATAATCATGACCCTCGGTGAAATCACACGGCTCAGCAAGACAACGAGTTTTAAGCCTTCAATGTCGACGTGAATAATTCGCACTCAGCCGTAGCCAATGCAGCGATGGTACACGTTCTAAACTACCAGGTCATGATACCGCTAAAGTCCTCGAAATGGCTGTCACTTGTCCTACCGCCTCTCCCTAGCTCACTGCTAGGATGCCATGTAGCAAACCGTGAATCCGATCCAAGACGTGATCACTCCTACTGCACAGTACGTGCTTGTGAACATCAGGGGCAAGAACTCATACTTCTCCTTGAACACTAACGGGTGCAGTAACGAACAGTAGACGAGCAATGGCACCGAGATCGCGTTGTACAACAAGGCAAATCTGTCGAGCAGAAACACTCGTGTCCGGCTTGGTGCTGGTGCTAAGCGATCAAAAGCATAGAGAAACAAGATAAGCCAAGCTATTGTGTAGGCCACCTTGATCGGATACTCTTGTACCGTGAACAGGAGCGGGAACAGCGATGTGTAGCCTGCAACTGCGAGCGGTCGAAAGCTCGCCAAGTAGGAACGGTCCTTCAGCGCGATGAGACTGAATGGTATTATGACCAGCAATATCGCCTTTTCGTGGACGTGCCATCCGAAAAGAAATGAAGCATATCCGCAAAGTGTGAGAGCACCGACAAATGTGTCCCATGTTGGTTTTAACCACAGCCTGGTCAGTGCAAGCACCTGGAAAGCTAAAGTCAAGCCAAAGCACTGTTGAGGACTGATATTCGGCAGTACTGCAAAGGAGGTGTCCCCTACTAGTCCTCGCGTCACGCTCTGTAAAGCTTCAGCGTCGACGTTGAGTCTCAAGTAGGGAGCTACCACAATGAGTAAGCGATCAACGAAGGAATAGATCGCCCAAATGTTAGGTGCCCAATATGCGTGACACAATCCCCGTGAGAACGGAAACAGTCTAGATTTGAGCTGCTCCAACTGACCCCAGGCGACGAAAGGCCCAAATGCCACACCAAAGACAGCAATGATGCTGATACCAAGCTTGATAATGTTCAAAACCTGCGGTCGAAAGACATTGCTCGGGGACAAACAGTATGCCCTAAGCAAGTAGATGAAGTAGGCTGGTGCTAAGTAGAGGTAGATGTGCTTGAAGCAAAGCAAAACAGCGAATAGAATGCCACCGAGCAGCATCCCCGATTCAGTTCGGCACAAGGCAATGGAGAAGATCATGATACCGTACATCATAGAGTTATACTGGAAATGTATGTGATCAATGATGAGAAAGCCAGGAGACAGGAGGACGGACAAGGCAACGGCATGAGACTGCTTCCTCGAGCCGACTGGTGTTGTCCGCACAAAGCTGTAAAATGCATTAGCAATCTTTCCCACTGTCCCGTGGGTGTAAGTCTCACTAGAGAAGTGACAAGAAGAGAAGGAGCTCGGTAAACACCACAGATGCTCTCTGGAAAGATACAGTGGACCATGACGAATAGTTCTGATTGTTGATGTCCACCATGCCCGGATCTATCAGAGCTGCAAGCTGAGATAATAGCCACTCAAAGGCAGCAAAGAAAGGAGGGTAGTCGAGCGTCCATTCCGAAGTCTTTTCATAGTACCACTTGTGTGGTGGAAGGGAATGAGTAATAGCTAGCCAGTTCCGATGGACTTCAAAGTCTGTTGATTTGTAGGATGGGAACAACAGAATCTTCAACGCCGTAGCCACGACTGTACACTGCCCTAACGTTGGACAGTATTGCTCAACTGTTGACGGAGCTGCTTTGGGTCTGATCTCACGCTAGATAGAACGCTGTCAGGGTGAAGTTGTAAGCAACAAAGTGATTAGCTTACTGCAATGGGCTTGAATCTGATGAATCTCCCTAGACTAAATGTTGTAGTCATGGTCACAAGACCATCCTTTGGAGGATGAGGTCTTTCAAGATTAACCAGCTGTGAAGCTACTATAGGTGAGATCTTTGCGTTTGGAGAATGAGGTCTAGGTGTACGATGCCTCTTGCATGAGCTCGAAAGAAGCTTAAACCAATGAACCCAAGCGTCTACGGGCACTAAGAAGCTCACTAAAAATACTCCGAAACGACACTCCTTTTTCTTGCTGAGATCTGTCCGCGTGCCTCGCCAAGTCGGTTCTGTGATCGCGGAATCTAACTCTCACTTTTAGATGATTTGAAATGGACGGTTTCGAGAGCATCAAACATGAGATTGTCTGGAAGACGCTGAACATTCGACATCTCATCGAAATTTCACCCGCAACAGTCTCCCTGGCCAAGGAAATCCGGTATTCCATTATCGCCATCGCTCTCTGTGTCACCAGCATCCAGCTCATTCGTTCGTGGTCGACTCGCAGCAACGAGAGCCCACGTTGAACAATATCAGCCATCCGTCGGTTGTATGCTCAGGCATACTCTTTTTGAGACACTCGTCTAAAGACTCGTACTATCTTGCAACGACCAAGTGCTTGCGACGTTAAAATACCCATTCTGACGCTACAACAGTCAAGCACAATGCATCCTCTAGGGTTACTGGTCTCGACAATTTTGGCTGGTTTGGCGCTGGCGCAAGGAGTTGTTGAAGATGTTTCATTCGGACACAAGACTCCAATCTCACCAAATTCGTTCTCGATACCAGGATGGTCGATACTTGGTGAAGGCCATGTTCCTCAGATACTTTCGGATAAGGTGATAATGACACCTCCTGCGGGCGGAAACAAGCGCGGAGCATTGTGGTCAGAAAAGAAAAACACTCTCTCAGAATGGACGGTCGATCTGGAATTTCGAGCCGGTGGTCAAGATAGAGCAGGTGGTAATCTACAACTGTGGTACGTCAAGGATGGATCAAACACAATCAGCACAGGCAGTCTATACACCACTGGCAAATTCGAGGGTTTAGCGATTGTGGTCGACACGGTTGGAGGTGTTCAGAAGATTCGAGGATTCTTGAACGATGGCAACAAGGATTACAAGGGCCATCAGACTGTGGAAAGCTTAGCATTCGGACATTGTGACTACAAATATCGCAACCTTGGGCGGCCTTCCAAATTGCAAATCAGATATGGCTCGACTGGTCTTGCAGTCACTATCGATGGCAACCAATGCTTCTCCACACCAAAGATATCATTGCCCACCGACTATGTTTTTGGTCTAACCGCGGCCTCAGCCGATCCACCAGACTCATTCGAAATTTTCCAGTTCAAGCTCAGCAGTCCAGGTGCGACTACCAAACAGCCAGTCACGAACGGTGGATCGCAACAACCGATTGGGCGCGATTCCAATCCGGTAGCACCACCAGCAGCAGGGCCGGCTAGTTCAAATACACAGTTTGACGACCTTCATAACCGTTTACATGCGTTGTCGAAATCGATCGATAATCTTTATGGTGAGATTGCCAAGTCGACACAGACACAACAAGAAATTCTACAGCTACTCCGGTCGTCAAACGTGCAAGGGAACATCGATTCAAAGCTCAACAATGTCGATCGTCTAGTGGCAGAAATGCATCGCGACATTAAGGAAGCCGACCACAAAGGACAATATGAGAAATTGAATGCTAAAATTGAGCAGACCCACGAAGGTCTAACGAAGCACGTTCCTGACCAACTTCGAGAATATGTACAGAACCACACTCCTCGAATCGGATTTATTGCCTTTTCCTTTATGGCGTTCCAGAGCTGTTGCCTGGCGATCTTGCTATGGCAAAGATGGAGGAAAAGCACTATGCCGAAGAAGTATTTGTGAGACCGGTGTAACGAATGGCAAGGAGTTCCCAGTTAGCATGAGATGTATTTTAGGAAGTGACAAGAAATGGGATTGGACATTTTTCCTGCTTCAATATAGCTGCTTCTGTGGATAGTAGCATATGAACCATAACAAAGGCACCCCCGGGCCAACTGATTAGCAGCCATGTTCACGCGACCATGAAGATCGATGGCCTGGTAGTACTGTAATATCATCACCTGTTCAGCTTTTGTACTACAGTATATGCCAAGCCGTACAGTCGACGGTTAGACCCGGATTTTATAGCTGGTGCCGGTTTCAGTGGAGAATGCATGCCAACTCGAGGATTCCCAAATCAACCCGCGAGTGAAAGATCGAGTCCGAGTTGTGAAGATGCAAGTGAAATTAACCAAATCAATTTTATATGCATATACAGTACATTACACAAGGTAAACTTACACATACAACTCGACGCGCCTGAGAGAGGTCTTCCCCTCCCTCTAACATGCTGCTGTAAGGACGGAAACTTGAGACAATCGTCATGCCGTCTGCAAGTCCTTCACCCGCCAAAAGGCCCTCGATGCAAGGTCGAACATGGTCGACCCCATCCCTATCCTCTTCCGGCAAGCCTGCAGGCGCCACAAAACCGATCAGACCTCATTATGTCTCGCGACATTCTAGAAATGTGTCTCATGGAAAGGGTCTCAGCAATATGCCAAAGAAAGCTATCTCAACAGTCTATGGCGCAGATGGACGAAATCACACCAGAAAAAGGTCGGGTGGAACTACTCCCATTGCGAGTCCTAAGGGTAAAGAGGTTGGTAATCTGAAACGAAACACCTCTCACGTTGTCCTTCCGAAGAATCGTTCGCATGGTAATCTACGGAAGAACCATTCCGCCAAAGCTCTCACCGGTCTGAACCGAAACCGCTCTCTCGGTGCACTCGATAAGCTTGGAGCGCCGGCCGATCAGAAGACGAAGCAAGATGAAAGCAAACAAGGAGTATTTGATCTGGCTGGCAGTGCCTCAGAGGACGAAGAGGATGCTGAATGGGAGGATTCCACAGCATCTCCAGAGATGACAAGGAACAACTCCAAAGTCTCAACGCCTGTCAGAGTGCATACTCCCAATGGCGAGCATATACAAAAACCTCCAGATGCGCAACATGTTGTTCCAGAGAGGACTTCCTCTCCTCCAGAGCCCAGCAATCTCAAGCTCAACAAATCCGCACCGGACCTACGACCATATCAAACTCTGGCCGGCCGACCAATACATGATCCTTCACTCTTACACACAAATGGTCGGGCATCGAAAGCACCTCCCGCCATGACCACAGCAATCGCCCGTGCTGAAGTTCCACGCAATGAATCTCAACGTTCCCTCTTCCGCTCCAACGACACACCACAATCAACGACAACACCTGCACTTGGTCATTCAACCCCCAGTAGCACTGGTGTTTCCCACTTCCTCACAAGTGCTACCGACCCCACGCTACCTCGAACAGCGGGAGAAAGAAATCAAGATGAGGATGATAGTGATAGCGACACGCCATCCGTGCGGGATTTCATGTCAACCTATAGACCGCAACCTCAGCTCTCAGAGTCGCCAGAGACATCGCGCCATACATACAACAAGGATCGTATGCCCAACTTACATTCTCGGACGCAACAAAGGTTAGCACTAGAGAGACAAGCAGCTATGCACGGCAATGCATTACCAACACCTACTACCGCCGGACTTGCCCTAAGCGCAGGCAGCTCTGCATCTCTCCACAGCCGTTCTGCCTCAAAAAGTCGCAATCGTGGTTCTTTACCAGTAGAATACAAGTACGTGCAGCAAGACTATGAAATGGCTACGAGGCAGCTCATTGTTGTGCGCCGGTTTAGAAATCCAGTGCTCGAGAGTCTGGGCAGGTTAAGGCATACAGAAAAGTTTGCAAGTATCGAAAGAGCAAATAACAACAATACCAACACAACGACAACGCGTGCCAACTCACAGAAGAAAAGGCCACCAAGTCGGCATGGCCGCGCCGTCTCAGCCACCGGACAGGAATCTGAAGCAGGACCAGCAACCACGAATGGGATTGTCAACGAGCACGCAGAACCCACACCTTCATCAGAAGACCACCTCCACCTCCACCACAACAATCCCAAATCAACACACGTCTCGTTCCAGACAAACCCCCAACCACACCCCCGTCACGCAGTAGCAGGACGAGTCTCATTCCAGCTCTCCCGCCAACCAAGCACAGACGACATCACCAACACAGACAACAACGACAACAACACAGTCTCAACCACCAGCACCTCGCAGAAGGAACCCGAAATGACACCCGAAGAAAAAGCACGACAACTCAGGATCTTAGCTGAAGAAGCGCTCATCCGCCGTATATGGGAAAGTAGAGTCCATGTCGGTGTTGCTTAGGAAGCGACAACTGGTGGTGCTGCTCGTGAAGGTTCTGTGAGACTGGCAAAGTTGAGAGGAGGTTGGTGGTCGAGGTTAGGATTGGGATTGGTGAGTGAGAAAGTGAGGAGGAGGGCTAGAGATGAGGTTGTTGAGGGGTGTGAGTGAGGTGGGTACTATGGATGGGTCTGTGCTTTCGTTGTTGAGTGCGTTCAAGCGGTGATTTGATTGATTGATTGGGTGGGTAGGCGATTTATGCATGTACGGGTGTACTTCCTGTATGCACTTATTTAACGAATTGTGTGTTGCTTTCTTGTTATTGTGAACGAGGATAGGGAACTGGACGTGACCGACTGGCTGGTTGATCGACTGGCTGACTAACCGCGTCAAGTCATGGATGTGGATTCACGATCGTATGCACGCGAGGTTCAACTGTACAATGTGATATTGACTCCAAGTAATCGATTTTCCATAATTACAGCACTGCTCATGTCCCTATCCTAATCAGGTACTTGTGTTCGAAGTCATATATAAGGTGCCGCGTATAAGCTCATTTGAAGTCTATGGAGATACACACAAGGCGCTGTCTTGACTCCTCTGTAGATGGTGGGGATAGGTTGTTCTCCTCGGTTTGGCGCGACGGTGAAAGTGGATGTTCTATGTGGGAGGGTGAGGACGCTATAGAAAATAATCATAATCGAAGGGACTGATGTGATAAAGAGGAAGCGTAGGATTTGTGTGAGGATTGATCGGAAAATTGTGATTTGATGCTCCGATATACCGAACCTGATTCATGCATTGTGATACTGCCGTAAGAGTGAGGTCCTGAACAGCACTCACTATCGACACATATTACCACATCTCGGTGTGCTAAACTTCACACACTCAGACAGCTTGGAATGGGCTGGGATCGCCGCGATGCATATTTGAACACACTCACAGCATCAAATCGGAGGTTCGCAGACAATATCAACAGCGTCTCTCATCCGCAGAGTCACACAATCAACGATACTAGTTCTCTATTATAATTCCGAGAATGGGATGATAGGCCGACAATTGACGGAGGTAATATCGGGTATCCCGATCTGTTTCATCCGCTGTTGCACATTCCGAGTTGAGGTAGATGGGTCGCATGACATGCAATGAATGGGAGAGAAAGGCGTAGACGATAGAGAATGGGTTGTACAGAAGGTGCGTGGTCACTCCCGTGTCGTGCAGGACTTCGGAAAAGGATTGCGAGATCCCTCTGAATTATGCATCTACTGTAACTGAAACATCTGAGATGGTGTTAATGGTGATGCGATAAGGGTTCTGTGTAAGACTGCGGTAATCATGGTGCTGGCAGTGCTTGTTGCGTCGACGTGCATGCGGAATAATTAATCGGCGATGACTGGTACATCGAGTTAGTGATGATTCAGGATATGGAGAGCTTGCAACATTGTGAATCAAGGTAATTTAGCTTGTTGAGGTGACGATCCTGAAAAGGGTTTGAGACTTGTCTTACACAATTGACGGTGTGACGTCGAGACATTTGGTGGTAGAATAAATTTCTGGGTGGCACGATGCAGCATCATAAGGAAATTGAAAACAATTTCTTGCATGTGGGAGCGTAAATGCATTGTACAGTATTGTAGCGGAATAGCTCTTTCATATGCTCGTATTGTTCATTCATCCGTAGGATCTCGCAGGGAGACTATTCCTCTCCTGCATTAGAGTAGGCTGGGTATCTGTTGTCAATATGGTTCCACGTTCGTATTATCGACGTCCTTCCGTGTCCCTGTAATAGCAGCCGGAATGAACACCTCATGTACTCCTCGCTTCTGTTGTAAAAACCCAATCACAAAAGAAATGCCTATCCGGCGTTGTAGTCGAAAACACACCATTGAGCCGGTACAATGATTGCGTTTAGCAGCCAATTCCGTGCTCGTGTATCCGAATCATCGTATATAACCACGCTTGGTAAGGTCGTCGTGGTGTCCTGATACACTGCCATGCTCGGGTATAGATGTCAATTTCGAGGCATTGCGATCTTGTTGTGCCGGTTCAGATCCTCCTAGCTCGTCCAAAGCATCGTATGGCTCGCTGAGGCTGAATGGCCGACTGAGGGATGCTTCGAGCCTGTAAGGCTGAGAAGTTTGGTAAGAATGTGAGGAGACGGCCGTTGTGTATGGTAAGTCATAAACCGATGAGGAGTCTTGACCACTTGCTACCTGATCCATACTCATGCTCCGCCGTGGTTTGTAAGCTGAGGGCCGCTGTAAATCAAGCCCGGAATATGACTGTACTGAGGGCAGGGGTGGTAGATATGATTGAGGACGTGATCTTGACGTTGAGCATGAATCCCACGCCAATTCGTTATCCGTATATGTGGTTCTGTTGCTGTAATTCGAATTCGAACTCGACACTGAAGACTTTGGTGTCACCTCACAGTAAGGCTCGAACTGATATGAGTGAGGCATGCTGCTTGTTCGTCGGTTGTGGAATGTCCAGTCGTCATTTGATGTCGATGAGCTTTGAAATGTGTTTGGTCCAGCGTTGCGCGTGTTATGCTCATACTGATTTGCAGGCGACTTGTGTCCAAACAATTCGAATGACGGGTCGATGATCTGTGGTGCTCGCTTCTCCAGATCTAATCTCTCCTGCCTTTCTCTCTCGATCGCTTCCTTCTTCTTGCTTCGATACTGTGAAATGAAATCGAGCTTCTTGGCAGGCATACTGGGCGAGTAGATGAATTTCAATCAAATCCAGTCGTGAAGAGGAATTTGACCTTTTCTCGCTGCGGCTATCACGACAGGTTTGATATAAGCAAACAACAAAAAGAAGAGGATCTGCTGCGACAGCTATGGATGGCTGCCTAAGACATATGCATATGCGAGTTACGTTCGTAAGGCTAGATCTGCACGCCTGCTCGTCCAGGGTAAAGCTAAGTGAATATCGTAACACAAATGTGCGGACAAGGAAAATGGTCGGTAACAGCAAGACGAACTCGGGACCTTCTCGAATGACACTGAAAATGGGAACCGGTGTGTCCGTGCATTCAATGCTGTGTTTGCGGTTAAGTACCTACCTTGTCATGTTCTTTCAAACCACGTCGTACTGCATAGTACACACGTTTCTGCGAAAGTAGCTAGCCATTGAATACGAAGAGGAGCCACTAAAATGACCAAGCCTTTATTGTGGTGGATTCGCTATAGTTTGAAGTGGATGAGAACAGGCGTTTTGCGGCGCTGTTAAGGTGGAAAACGATGAGCAGCAGGAATCGGTGTTGTCCTTTGATTTGCACCTGGGGCCAAAAGTTCTCGGATACTTGTAATTGACACTACGCTAGAGTGAGAATTCGACTCTTGTTCGTGGGGTCGTTGTTTGACTTTCAGGGCCTCCAAGTCGGTGGTCGCTGTTTGACCTTTCCCTAAGCGCCATTGGGGAACGTTGGAAGCCACCGATGCAGCCTTGTCAGGCATTTTCCGGGTCTTGAAAGTCGAGCCGATCCAATCCAAACACATCAAGCGCGAGGTGGAGAAGGATGACATGTGCATTGAAGTTGTGTAATGAAGGAGGAAAGCCAATCTTTTCGCTTCCGTACAGCAGTTCTTCCTGGCATGTCAAGGTGCAGCCTTGCAAATATTTCGATGGAAAGGATGCAACAATCACATCCGAACGGACGCTTCAATGAACACCCTCACTCTCAACATGCCGAGGGCTAGACTTACGAACCGACAATGCGGAGAACGGGTGACCCGCCTGCCGCTACGGTCATTCCCCTCACACGGCGAAGGGCCGATCATTGATATATTCGAGACGGCGGTAGAACCATTAAATTGCCACACAGTCGCAGACTATATCTTTGTCGTCGCATCAAACTGAGGTATAGAATCACAAGAAAATCATTCTCTATAATCATTAAAACCCGAGAGTCCAGAACGTTATGGCACCTGCCCTTGACGTTTTCGATGATACCTTTGAGGAGAATGTCAGATTGGGAGCCTTAGGCAAGACAAAGTCGGGCAAAAAGCTCAAGATCCGAAGCTACCCAAAGTTCGAGTCGCTTGAAGAAGAACGACTCTACCGAAAGCAACATCTGGCTGCGGCATTTCGGGAGTTTGCTGACAGAGGATTCGATGAAGGAGTTGCGGGCCATATCTCTGTTCGAGACCCTATCCTGACGGATCACTTTTGTAAGTCCGTCGGTTTTATCACGCCGCGCATTTTGCTGACCTCTCTCTTCAGGGTTGAATCCTCTCTCCATGCATTTCAGCATGATCAAGGTCTCTGACTTGATATTGGTTGATGAAGAAGGTGTCGTTGTGGAAGGTGATCAGCCCATCAACGCGGCCGCATTTGCCATTCATTCCGAGATCCACAAGGCTCGTCCAGATGTACATGCAGCATGCCATGCGCACTCGGTTTATGGCAAAGCCTTTAGCGTGTTCGGACGAGAGCTTGACATGATGACACAAGATTCCCTGCGCTTCTACAAGAACCACGCTGTCTATGACAACTTTGGCGGAGCCGTCTTTGATCGAGAGGAAGGCAAGAGGATTGCCAAAGCATTGGGCAACGGCAAAGCGGTGATCTTGCAAAATCACGGTCTCATAACATGTAGTGAGACAGTGGACGCAGCTGCGTTCTGGTTCATCTCCTTGGAAAGGACTTGTCAAGCCCAGCTTATCGCTGATGCTGCCTGCAGTGACAAGCCCGGATACCGCAAAATACTCATTGGTGATGACGAAGCTGAATTCACATATGGTCAAGTCGGACTACCTGAGAAGGGTTGGTTGGCGTTCCAGCCATACTATGACCTGCAAATGAAGAAGACGAATGGCGATTTTCTCAACTGAGACAAGTCAGATTGGAAAACAACTTGATTTCTTAGCTCCAAGTGTGGTGTGGGCTCTGGATTGGTGTCAGGAGTATCTTATGGACCGGATGTCTTTCGTTCTCGTGCGGTATCAATTCAAAACTTCTTTTGTTTCATTTCTCGGACGAAATTGTTGGTGAGTGCCTCAGCGTTGATGCGCATGTTATTTCATTATGACAAATACCGTATGCATGTTAGCCTCGGACTCTTTTGTGCATACATTGTTGATCTTTGATGACTGAATTCAAGCCACCATACTCATGGCTGCTCTTTTAAGTCTAAGGCTCAGGATTTCCAGCTGCACAGACGATGAACTCGGACACGTTGTCATCCTCGTAGTTCATGTGCGTACAGTACTAGGCTCTTGCCGCTCTCAAATTACTCATAGCAGCAGCGGAAAGCGATTGTGCTAACGGTCCATCTTTGAGCGAGTGAAGCTCCACTTGATTCCAGCCCGCACATGCAGGTTGGGGACGTCATTTCACCTGGATCACTGCATCAACTCGATCTGTAATTGTTGATAAATCAAACTCTGTTCGTATAGCAGCAAGTCAGGAGCAAGTCGTGCACCACTCCACTTCTCGGAGGGAGCGAGGGGATCGAGGGGACTGCGAAAGTATATGTAGAAATGCAGGTGCGCTCTTTCGAGCACGTCTGCCAAACCTCAGTATCAAGACTTCGAATATCAGATCGTATTCAATACCCAAACTCAAAAACAAAAAGTGCAATCGCAAAATAGCCAAGATGCCTTCCGGATCCTGCTTCTGCGGCAATGTCAAAGTCGAGTACAATGGCGAACCCGCCATGACAGTGATTAGAATACTTGCCGAACATTTGAATCATGCTGATCCCTTCAATAGGCACTTTGCCACTGTGCTGACTGCAGAAAGATTAGCGGAGGCAACTACAGCAACAACATTGTTGTCCCGAGTGGACAGTTTAAGGTTACTTCCGGCAAGGCCAAGGAGATCACCAAGACTGCCGACAGCGGAAAGGCGGTCACGAGCTGTTTCTGCGCTGATTGCGGTACGTGAATGAACTATCTGCGCATCTGGGTGCTAATGAAACGCAGGCACAACTCTCTACCGATATGGTGATACCTTTGGCGGGATCGATGGCATGAGAATCATCAAGGCAGGCATCTTGGACGACGTCAATGTCATCAACAGTATCAAGCCGGGCGCCGAACTCTATGCTGCTGATCGGGTTTCTTGGGTCGCTGAAGTGAACGGGGCCAACCAACTTCCGGGTATGCCACCACAATAGATGGGAGTGACCAGAGGTCGTGCGAAGACGAGAGAGGCGATACCAACAGGGTCGCAGGTCTGAAGGTTGCTGCTGTGGTGTTGACAGTGTATTCATGGTCCATAACAATGATGGCTTGCAACAAACGAGCATGTTTGCTGGGCGACATGAAGTTCGATAAAAACAATCTCATATGGTGTTAAGATGTTGTCTATTTTGCTGCTTGCTATGGCTTTCTCGTCAATGTTAGTTGCGTATCTCACTGCTGACTTAAGCTACATGCTGGGCGTGAATGCTATACCCGAGTACCAAATTTCTATTCTGTAGAGTTGGAGATGTCTTCTAGGCTTGCGAATTGATTGTGATCAGCTCCAGCTATGGACATGATCCCTGTGCGCAAAGGGACTGCGGGGTCGAAATTTGTTTTGCAAAAGTTGAGTCACTCGAGCAGTTGTATGCAAACACCAACACCAATATTCAAGTATCCCCGAGCAGACAACTTCTCTGCCACCGACTGAGCACATACCCACACCACTCAGCATGGCGGCGACAGATCTCACACCCGAGCAGAAGCTTGTCCTCATCAAATCCAATCTTCACGAAGTGCTACACCCAGAACTTCTCGAAGACATTGTACTCAAGCAGCAACGACCTGTATCTCTTTATTGGGGGACGGCTATCACCGGTCGACCACATTGCGCCTACTTCGTTCCCATGATCAAGATTGCAGAATTTCTAAGAGCAGGATGTCAAGTTACGATTTTGATGGCAGATATTCACGGTTTCCTCGACAATACGAAAGCACCCATAGAACAGATTCAATTACGAGCCCTACACTACAAACGAGTTGTCCAGTCCCTACTCAAAGCTGTCGGCGTCAGTCTCGAACGATTGAAGTTTGTCAATGGCTCTGACTATGAGCTCAGTGCTCCTTACACCATGGACCTCTACCGCCTACTAACTCTAGTGACCGAGCACGACGCGAAGAAGGCAGGCTCTGAGGTCGTCAAGCAAATTGAAAACCCTACACTTGCTGGCTCAATATACCCTCTTATGCAGGCATTGGATGAGGAATACCTAAAAGTGGACGCACAATTCGGAGGAGTTGACCAGAGAAAGATCTTTACCTTAGCACAAGAGATATTACCTAAGATTGGTTACAAAGAGCGGATACACCTCATGAACCCTATGGTACCGGGTTTGCAAGCCGGTGGAAAGATGTCAGCATCAGATCCCAACTCTAAAATCGATGTCCTCGATGATGCCACTTCAGTGACTAACAAGATCAAGAAAGCATACGCTCAAACTGGAGTTGCGGAAGGTAATGGTCTTATTGCCTTCATCGAATACGTTCTGCTGCCGATCAGCTCACTACAGAGCTCAGATGGCAAAGCCAGCATAAAATTCCACCCCAGAGAGGGAGATGCGCAACTTTACTCAGATGTTCAAGAGATCCGAAAAGCCTACGAAGCTGACACGATAACACCCCAGATGTTAAAGGCTGGTGTTTCAGACGCTCTGAATGCAGTACTAGCGCCCATCCAAGCTGAATTTGGAGCGGACAAGCAATGGCAGGAAGCCCTAGAGGCTGGATACCCCACGGCGCAGTCAGATAAGAAGAAGAAGGACAAGAAGCCAAAGGATAAAGGGTCGCGTTACCCAGGTGTTACCACGAACCCAGATGGAACGATTGAAGGACCAGATGCCCATAAAGTTTCAGTCAGTACGAGCGCTGAAGAAGCAATGAAACATCTGGCTGTTAATGGAGACAATTAAGCAGATGGTTTATCATCAGCACAAATGACACTACTCGGAGCTCGTCCAGTATCCGTTTGAAAGGAAAGCGACATTTGAGAAGCCTGTTGGGTAAGCTAGATAGCTGCGCAACGTTTTCTTTAGAACTCGGTGGCAAGCTAGAGTCTCCCATCCTCTTGACCTGGCTTGAGGAATGAATAGAGGTGGCCGCCGTGGATGTTCGGCGTGTTCATGGCAAAAGAGCATGACCACGGGAAGATACGAAGCGCACGAATAATGACAGGGACCGTGCCAATTCGCACTCGGGAGCGATGGAGGAGAATTGAAAGCTCCGTCTCGTAATGAGATAGACTTGATGTCAATGCATGATACAAGACAGCAAACCTGTCTTCGCCAGCGTACCGCCATCTTTGAGACCAAGCTTACACACATAGTATCTTCTCAATGCCATTCCAATCATCTTCATCCTGTACTTAGTCTACCGTACAGATCAACTTCCCCTTAGTCATATTACTCTCCATCAACTCATGCGCCTCCCTAATCTCACTCATCTTAAAAACCTTTTCCACCGGCACCTTAAACCTCCCATCCCTAAATCTAGGCAGCGCATGCTCAACAAGCTGATCCCTTAGCTTCCCCTGATATTTCTCATCTCTACTCCTCAAACTCGACCCCTCAAACCTACACCTCTTCCTCAAAAACCGCCCAATATCAACATCCCCTTTCACCGTCGCACCGCCCAAAAACCCAAGACAAACAATCCGTCCATCCCTAGTCACAACATCCAAGTTCTGATTAAAATAAGTCCCGCCCACGAAATCAACAACCACATCAACCCCCTTCCCACCCGTAGCTTCGAGAACCTTCTTACTCCAATCCGCCCCGTTTCCCTCTTTATACGAAAACCCCTCCGTCGCTCCCAAGCTTTTACAGAACTCGATTTTCTCCTTCGAACTCGCAGTGACATAAATAGCCGCAGCGCCCTCTTCTTTCGCAAGTTGAATGCCCGCGATACTGACGCTGCTAGCCCCAGCGTGCCAGAGCACTGTTTGACCACTCTTAAACTCACAGATTTGGAAGAGGGCTTGGGTCGCGGTGATCCAGGTTTCTGGGATGCCGGCGCAGGTCTCCCAATCGAGTTCGGACGGTTTATGGATTAGCATGTGTGTTGAGACGGCGATGTATTCGGCGTAGGCGCCGCCGTAGGCTAGGCCGAAGACCTGTTATTGACAGTAGTGTTAGTGATTATGCGTGCTCTTTATTTTATATGTGTGGCAAGGGAATGCCGGAAGAAATTCGGAGCGCTGAGTGGGGGAGGGAGGTATGTTCGTGAGAGCCGGCTAAGCACCACACCACATAGCTCGAGGTGTAGACCACGCAGGATGAAATAGCATAACCCCTGAAGTCAAACTCCCAAAGACCATA
>Ga0068631_100258_pt1 | contig 20581 bp, 18 predicted proteins | sample InSIn5gowninarea_2_FD_77434 | JGI IMG/M metagenome (GOLD analysis project Ga0068631, IMG submission 77434) | Clean room microbial communities from NASA Spacecraft Assembly Facility at Jet Propulsion Laboratory, Pasadena, California, USA -... ...
AAGGGTTATCGTGAGCTTCAACAGACGGCCAAGCAGCTCAAGAGCTTGAGTGTGCGACGGCATGCTCGCAGGCTTCTAGCACTGGCATTGCAAGGATGATTAGGACTGTGGATACGTGATTTCCTGTTCTCTTAGGCAAATACATTGGTTTCTTTGACAGTCGGATTACCATGAAGTTGAGACACTCTATTGCTACATTTCATGTACTGAAGTTGGGAAGAAAGTAGACGTCCATCACTTTCTTAGTATGAATTGTTTGCGATCTGATTGGTTGGAATATCTAGCAACTTTGACCTTCACAAAGATGATATTGTCCACACCTTGTCCAACATTTCCTGCTACGGTGATAAAGTCTGCGGCAAGGCGGCCAACTCGCCATGGTTCCCCTACAGCCTTTGCAGTCTGTCTGCCTTTCATGTAGACTTCGGATACTCGCCGCAGCAACTCGCCACTCCTCGAAGCCACTCGTGCGAGCACTCCATACACGAGCTTCCACAGAACTCCCACTACGTCCACAGACTCTGGCTCCGCCAAAACCCGATGCTTCAAAGCGAAGGTTCTCTCGGACAGCTAGACGATGTGATGACCGCGCCACTGTACCTGTCGAAGTCAATAATGCATCCCTTGCCCGTGCTGGGAACCCGCCATATAACGCAGAGGAAGCTGTCAGGCAGATACGACAATTGTACGGTGACACGCTGCCTAGGGATTCGTTGTCAGAGGAAGAGCTTGAGATTTACGAGCGACTGTATGGCCCACCAATGAACCTAACCGACGGAAGTGTCCTTGCAAGGAACGAAAATGGAACAATTGCAGAAGAACAGGAGGTAGACAGCGAGGTGATGCTGCTGAAAGAGGGCAGCGATGGCGACCTGGAAGAGGTGGAGGTTGAGGAAGGCCTTCTTGACAATGAGGAGATACTTGCACAACTGCAGCACGCGGGCTCAGAGGATGTTATTGCCGAAGACATCACAGAGTATCGTGCTCGGATGCAGCAAGAATTTCAGAGCGGCAAGTACACAGCTGATGCCTTGCGGCAAGAGGAGCAATTCCTGCAAAGAGACGAAGACGGTCATCTCATAGCGCGGTCACGCGAGCAGCTTGAGGAAGAGGAGGATGACGAGGAAGACTACGACGATTTCATGCGCACACATCCGTTGACCAATATTGGCAAGTTCGGCACGTCTCCGTCCACCATACAGCTACCGAAAGAAACCCTAGTAGGCCCTGTAACGAGCCTTCTCGCCGCTGTCAACAAGAAGCATCTGAGCGAGGTATCTCACAGGATATTTGGCGGACCAGGACTGCCGGATTCCCCAGCGACTCCAGTCAGAGGCCGATCGCTGGAACAGAGACCAATCCCACTCAACGCCTCCCAACACAGGATGAGCGACATGGATGGAGATGTACACATAGCTACTGTGATGCCTTCCACCTACGCCGCAATCACCAGCACCCTCGTCGAAGTCCGCAAGAGGCTAGGTGCCACCTGGCTACACGACCTCATGGCAAAGCCAGACGGAGCTCGTGTACTCGATGCAGGCGCAGGAGGCGCTGGCGTGCTCGCATGGCGCGATATTCTGAGTGCTGAGTGGGAAGTTCTGCATGACGGCTCCCGAAAACCTCCTCCAGTCCCCTTCGGCCGCGCCACCGTGCTCACAGGTTCCGATGCGCTTCGCCACCGCGCGAGCAGGTTGCTCGACAACACAACGTTCCTGCCCCGGCTGCCAGACTACGTCCACGTATCCGATGCGGATTCGGCACAGCGGAAGAAGTTCGACGTTATTATTGCTCCGCACACTCTCTGGGGAATCAAGGAGGAGTATCTGCGCAAACAGCACGTCCAGAACCTTTGGTCCATGCTCGACCCCGCTGGCGGCGTCCTCGTGCTGCTCGAAAAAGGAGTTCCACGGGGTTTCGAAGTGGTTGCCTCGGCGCGGAAAATGCTGTTGAAATGGCATATCGCCTCCCCTGGCGCTGAAGAGTATGAGACAGATATCGACGCCCCCGCACAAGTGACCACGGGCAGGTTCGCAAGAAAAGAAAAGGGCATGATTGTGGCGCCTTGTACGAATCATGTCGGCTGTCCGATGTTCAAGAGTGGGGGAGTTAGCAAAGGGCGCAAAGATTACTGCTATTTTACGCAGAGATTTATCAGGCCCCCGTATCTACAGCACATCCTTGGTGCAAAGGAACGGAACCATGATGACGTGCAATTCAGTTACCTCGCCGTCATGCGCGGTGAGGATCTGAGGGCGCAAGAAGACGGTCAAGAGGGTGTGAAGCAAGGCGAAGAGGCTACGGATGCGGCATTTGAAGGATTCGAGGATGTTGATGCTGGGAGAGAATTGGGAAAGGGTAAGACTGGGCCTGTTGTAGACCCGCTGAGCCTTCCACGCGCGCTGTATCAGCCTATGAAGCGTCGCGGGCACGTGCTGCTCGATGTCTGCACGCCGTCCGGCACCTTCGAGCGCTGGACCGTACCGCGCTCGTGGTCGAAGCAAGCATACCGCGACGCGCGCAAGAGCAAGTGGGGAGATCTTTGGGCGCTGGGGGCGAAGACTAGGGTCGCCAGGAATGTGAGGTTGGGGCTTGGGGAAGAAGAGAGAGGAGGCGTTGAGACAGCGGGCGGGATGAAGGAGCCGAGGAGGAGGAAAGGGAGCCTGATAAATGTCAAGGGCGGTGGGAAGGTAGGGAGGAGGGAGAGGGCCAAGGTCAGAGAGAAGTGGGGGAGGAGGAACAAGAACGGGAAGCAGGGGGTTGTTGTACGGGAGGTGGACTAAGATATTGATCTTTGGTCGCATCAACCAACACTGTCGGGAACGACGATTGAGACGACAAGTTGGGTTAACACCGAAGTTAAGACTATGCACGAAAAGAGCTGTGCAGAGAGGAGGTTCCAGCGGTGTTTGAAGCGTACCATAACCCCTTTGCATTCATAGAGGAGCTCGCAGATGAGAAGGACAACCGAAGTCGCTCACTGTAGGCTCGCGATCCCGACGGAGAGACGTATGCAGGCCACTTCTGCTATTGAATTCACATGGAGATCTGCGGGCTTCATCCTAGGAACAGAGTGGATAGGGGCGGGCGGTATAATCACGTCCGCCTCAGAGCGCAAGGTGCTGACCCTGCTCATCACGATGCCTTGCGTTGCAGATGCGGTACATCGAAAAGGTTTGTCTCTTGCGGGCTCATCTGCTGAAGCGGGTCAGCAATCTAGTAAAGGCCATATCAAAACAGGCACAAATAAGACAAGTTGAGTTCGTCACTCCTTATTCTGCGATGTCTTCATCAAATACCATACCATTTCTCATAGTCTTTTCCCTCTTCTGAGTGTCTGCTTGTACGTGAAAAGCGTTCAAGCCGTTGCGGTTTTCAAATCAATCATGTCTGCTCGTCACATCAAGTACACTCGGGCCGTGATATCCTTTTGTTGTTTTGCGTCTGCTCGTGCGTGGTAACCGTTCACGTCGTCGTGTCTTCATCTGCATGAAGTCGTTTCGTGACTCTGGGTCTTTCCGCCGAAGCAAGCTTTGCCTGAATACTCGTTAACAGCGCATCCACGATTGCAACCCTCTAAGCGAAGCATTGGAAGTCTCCTTGTCTACAGGCTTTGTGTAACACCCGGTCGCCCACCACACGCATTTCACAGCGAAACACGCAATTGTTACTCGTAACGGAATAATCCGTGGTATTAGTATTCAAGAACCGTCTGCGGGCATGTTCGGTTCATCGCAGCCGTAACTACCATTCCGTTCGGTCACCATAGCCAGTTGACTCCCCACCACCCAAGCAATTGTCAAGCGCTGCTCCGTTATCTGTATTAGAAACCTACTTTCCCACATGTTCCTCCATGAACTTCAGTTTCAGCTCTGCTGTCGATAATTACGTGTTAACTGTGAGCATCTCCAGGCCACCTCGACAAGGAGTACTAACGTCTCCAATGAGCATGTCCAGTAGTTCCGCCTGCACAGCAGCTCCGCAGATTAAACCTTCGTCAGCGTCTCTGGCGATCGTCATGCCAATTCCCAGCTCACCATCAAACGTGGCCTCGCTGGGGGAAAGAGTCTTTACAGTGACGTATTTACTTGGAAGTATGCTCTGAGGTGATAGAGCGGTCCCGTTAACGATTCACGCAACAAATGCAGGTGGTGTGTTTGGGTCCGTTTTCGTTTTTGACACCCTCTGCTCATGGGGGGTTCGCGAAATACCTCTACACCGGGCTCATATTGGGGAGAAGCCTCGCGCTGGCAGAGTGCTTGGTCTCAAAACGATTCAGGCGGGTGCGATAGCTTGATTTCGATAGCTAGACGAGTTAACTCACGAGCATAATGGGCTTTCTTCCGTCTGTGCCATCATCACTTATCGTCTTTGGCACCCGAGACTTTCATCCTCTCCAGCGGCGTCGAGCATAGCACTGATCACGGGTATGGTGCTGGATATCCTGGGCTTGTACGGCGAAAGTACTTGTCCTACAGTCGGGCGATACTGTGTCGTTGCGTCCGGCCTTGCTGGGACTTGCGAAACTGCATCACGGGTTCGGGATTGACACAATGCTGCGGTGAGTTGATCTGACGAAGGGGGATGGTTGGAGATCATGGTGGCAGGTGTCGAGCGTAGATGGTGTGAGTGATCACCGTCGAATTGTAAAGATGAATGTGTCTGTCTGGGCTCTCGTGCTCTTTCCTATCCTTGTAGATGTGTTCGGATTGTAATGGTATAGGCGCGGCCGTTAGTGTTAAGGGGGAAAAAGCAGGATGGTACACGAGGGAGTTCAGGAGCGATGTTCGTTATGGTTAGGTAGCACTCCTCACTGTCAACGGCAAGACTTTCCGTCTCCATCTAGATCTTGCACCCATTCGCTGATGCACAAATGCAAACCTCTGTAATGCTGATAGAAAGCTGTCCCCTAATGAGGGCAGTAGCTTTGCACGGTGCACGGTACATGGTACGTGAATCTCCAAGTTAAGGTACCGTTCCTAGGTCTTCCGCCCCCACGTTTTCGGTACCCATTGTTGGAGGCGGCACCCAATGCTGTCTTCCAATCGGCTGCGTTGACAGGTCTCTGACAGGTCTCAAACCTAGCAAATGAACTGACTGTCCCTGCAAATCCTCCGAACTGCATACCTACCATCAGCTGAATAATGCACATATGCAAGCTGCCAATCACTCCCAGCAGTGTGAAAGTCCACCTTGACCCGATCTGAGTGACTTACTCCAGGCATGCAAAACACCCCGTCAGGCAGCAACAGCAGCAGCCCAAACCGATCGAGGGTAGCAAGGTAAGCTCACGCCGGCCCCCAAATAGTGTAGCGGAAGAGGAAACGCGCTACAACCGCCACCGGTAAGCTGAGAATAAGTCAAGACGGGGCTCCTTCGCTGCCTTTTGCCAGCCGCTACTCCACTTTCTCTTCATCTATCCAGGCGTGTGCCATTCCTAGTTCTGCTCATTCTGCGCGTGCTTCACTCCCTTGTTGCGTCTCATATCAATCCGGCTGCTCTCAGCGCGCGTGCGTAACTCCAGAGTAAGTACCATGTCTCTCAGACCGGATGGCCGCTCGTCGCGGCATAGACAGCGCTCAAAGTCCCCCGCAGCTAGGTCGCGAGACCCGAGTATTGCGCGCTCTCCGGCGTCTTCAGACCCAAGATATCATATCGTTGCTCCTACACCAGCAGACGCTGCGCTGCCCGACATGGCGTCCAGCGTAAGTTGCCCTCCCATCAACGAACGCACATGCGACGGGCACGCTGATACTTTCAAAGTACTTCCCAAACGACCCGAATATTACCATGGGCGATTACACCGACCTTCCTCCTGAGCAGCGCCCTCGCTACGTCTCTCCTACCAGCCAAAGCTCTCCTGGCGTCCAATATGCCCCAGCGTTGACCGCACAATCGTCGCCGTGGAGCTACACCGCAACCCCGCCAGAAGCTGTAAAGATGCCGTCAAGAACTGTCCCCACATCATATGCAGGTTCGGCAGGAGAATACACTTATGCGAAGCTTCCTGAGGGCATAAAATATACTGCTAAGCCAGTCGTGGACAACAAGCCCTCCACCAACTACACTGCGACACCACCAAAGTCGCATCAGCCTCCCTCGAGGCCTGGAGCCGGCTTGCCGTATCCAGAATATCTACACATGTTCCCCACAGGCGTACCGCCGCCTCCCCCAGGTCCTCCACCCATGCAGTCACCGCCTTATGGCGGTCCCGCTCCGTACGGTCAGCCCGTATACAACACGAAGGAGGTCGCACCGGGTGGTGGCAAGCTGAACGCCCCTCCATCTCCTTCTATGCGTCCGCACAGGGTCTCTACAAGCGGTCAACGACCGGACATTGGCAGACTCGGAGTCGACATGAATCGCCTTTCCGTAGGTGGCATATCCCAACCGAAGCCTGGACAGCTTCCACCGGGCAGTCCCTTACTCGAGTCATATCATGGCACATACCAAGACATGCCCTCCCCAATGATGCTAGCCCGCGATGACTTCTACGACGACATCGATGATCTTCCACCCCTCGAGCACCGCGCCTCCAAGTCTCGCTTAGAGAGACCTCGGCCAGAGCACCGGCGCCGCAGCTCCTCACATGTCTCCATCCGCAAAGTCAGCCCTCCAGAGCCGAAGAAGGAGAAGAAAAAAGTGACTCTCTACAACGACCGCGCCGAAGCCGACGCCCGTGAGCTCGCCTCCGCCCTCTCTCACTCCTCCCCAGACACAAATACCATCCTCGACATCCTGCCCAATCTGAATCATGACCAGCTGATGGAGCTGCGCGCCGAATACAAGAAAGTCTGCAAGATTCAAGGCCGCGGAATCAACGTTGCAAAGCACATCAAAATGAAGCTTCCCTCTCCAGGGCCCAATTCCTCGGCGGCGCATTTCAGGACGATCGCGTACGTGACCGCGCTGGGCAGGTGGGAGAGCGAGGGCTACTGGGCAAATTACTGGTATCAGAGTCAGAGTGCCAAGAGAGAGTTGTTGATCGAGGCGCTCATGGGGAGGAGTAATGTGGAGATTGGAGAAATCAAAATGTCTTTCAAAGACAAACGATACGCGGACGACCTCGTTCGATGCATGGACAAGGAGCTGAAAGCGGACAAATTCCGAACCGCAGTCCTCATGGCGCTGGAAGAGCGCAGGCAGGAGGAGAACGACGTGTGGCCGATCGAATACCGCAACAGAGATGTCGACACACTATACGAGTGTTTGAGAAGGCGCGAGGGCGGCGAGTCGGCGATGCTGGGGATCTGCGTACAGCGCTCGGACGCGCACCTGCGCGAGGTGCTGCGGACGTACGAGCGCAAATACCAAGCCAATTTCGCGAAGGAGGCGTTGAGGAAGAGCCACAATCTCGTCGTACGTCTCCTCACCTTTCCCCTTCTCACATCCTCATCTACCTCTACTTCGGTATGGCACAGTGGGGATAACGCATACTGACTATCAGACAGGGCGAGGTAATAGCACACATACTCAACGGCGTCATCAACCGGCCCTCCCGCGACGCCATGCTCCTGAACCACGCGCTCACCGACCTCTCCTCCCCGGGCCCGAACCCGAGCGCCGAGGACCCGCGCTCCTCCTCCGCGAGCATCTCGTCGGCCCGGCACGAGAAAAAGGACCGCGTCGAGCTGCTCATCTCCAGGCTCGTTCGCGTGCACTGGGACCGGCAGCACCTCGCGCGCGTGAAGCAGGATTATAAGGACCGGTACCGGACTTATCTCGAGGACGACACTGAGCATTACGTGAAAGGGAGCGATTTCAGGGAGTTCTGCATCAGGCTCTGTGAGGGATACTGAAGGGGAGTGAATGTCACGTGAGGGCAAGGGGGGTATGAGGTGTTAGGAGTTAGATTTTTGGGTTTCGGAGATACCCCCTTTCTTGTTTATCTGGGGGCTGGATGTAACCTCAACAATGACCATTCCGTTCAGCACGGTGCCGGTGGTTCTTCAAACTAGAAGGAGAAGGATATCGATGTATTCTTGTCAAAAACGGCTTCTACCAACCGCTACATGGGGCGCTCAGAAACGCCGCACTTTTCTATCTGTAATCCCAATCATCTATCAAGAGTCATCACGCACCACAAACAACTTCAAGATCTTGTGACACTTCTTGTTGTTCTAAGCACTGCCATTCTCGCTCGCCTTCGGCGCCTCCACAACCGCCCTGACACCCCCCTTCCCGCCAACCTCCCTCGCAATAACCGTCATCTCCAGATCCGGCTTCACGTCGACCTGCACCTCCACCTTCCCGCCCTTCTTCACACCCGTAACCTTCATCTCAACGAGCACCTTACCGACCTTCCACACTTTCTCCCGCACATCCTCTGCCTCCTCGTCTTCATCGCTATCATCGTCGTCATCATCGTCATCGTTATCGGCTTTGCCATTAGTCTTGGGTTTCGCCTCGGGCTTCGTGACTTTGATTTCTCTGACACCCTCGCAGAGCTTCACGAGCACATCGCCGCCCTCTCGTGGCGTCGCAACGATGGCCGTTCTCCGCACAGGGACAGGGGTTTCAGCCTCGACGATCGGTCGAAAAGCGCCCTTCGTCTCATCGCCCGTGATGCATAACACACCGACAGCGTTCCGGAGGTGCGATGTAACAGTCACCGCGGCATGGGTACTCTGCTCCACATCCTCCTTTTCAAATTCCGCGATGAGGCTGGCTTGTATAGCAGCACCCCGCGCGCTTAGCTCACTCGGGTTGATTGCCGTGGGCGATGTCGCAGGTGCGTGAACGGTGACACCTGGGGGGAAGGCGACCTGGACGTTCTTCGCGATCTTGGGCGTGTGCGAGGTCCCTCCGGCAAGAACGATCTCGTCAACGTCAAGTACATCGAGGTCCGCTTTCTCAACGGCATGCGTCAGTAGCCGTGTGAACGAGGCGAAGACCTTGTTAGCAAGCAGCTCGAAACGCGTCCTGTTCACGGTGGAAGTGAAGTCCATGCCGCCAGCCAGCGACTCCACAGAGAAGCTGGCCGATGCACCCAAGGACAAGGCTTTCTTGACCGATTCAGACTCCAATTTTAGCTTCGCGAGAGAGCGGGCGTTCTCCCGTGGGTCACCGGCGGACTTGTGCTTCTTAATGAATTCTTTGGCGAAGTGGTCTACGAGAACTTGGTCGAGCTGGGCGCCGCCTAGAGTGTAGTCGTGCGCTGTTGAAAGGATGGTGTACATGCCGCCTCTTGATGCTATCACAGCGACGTCGGAGCGGGTGCCGCCTAGGTCGGCCACCACGACAATCTTGTCTTTTACCTCGCTTTCTTGTCGCGCATCGTATGCGAGCAGCGCAGCTACCGGCTCATAAATGAATTGGATAACATCGAGCCCAGCGTCGGAGGCGGCTTTGCTCAACGCTGACTTTTGGCTGTCGGAGAAGTTCGTGGGTACGGTAACGACTGCTGAAGACACGGGCTTGCCGAGGAAGTCGGAGGCGGAGTTCTTTAGGCGTTTAATGTGGCGTGTGGTTATCTCAGAGACGGTCACGGTGGACTTGTCGTCAGATTCCGTGTCTTTTATCGTGAAGGCAATCGTCGAGTCTTGCTCTTGAGGATGTGCAGATTGGTGGCATGGCGTAGGATCTATTGATTTGAAGCTGGACCAATGTCAGCGTTCGCCTGCAAAGCAAGATCAGGTGTTTTCGTGCTGCGCAGGAGTGAAGGATGATGTGCCTCCAATAGCATAGCCTTATGGTGTACGTACTCTTGCCCAAGGAAGTCCCTGAAATATGCGACTGTGTTCTCGGAATTGCGCACAAGTTGCGTCTTCGCTTGATTGCCATGGAACTCTTCGCCTTCGACGTATGCCAGTATTGAGGGTATCTGACGGTCTAAGCAATGTGATTAGAATGCACGTCAAAAGCTTCAGAGGTAGCGCCCATGCTTACCTCCATCCTCGTTTGCTATGACTTCTGCTTTGCCTTCCTGTGGAATGTGTCAACTCGGGATACCAATCACAAAATAAATCCGGCGGTGCACATACGCCTGTGGTGTATGCAATGGAGCTGTAGGAATTGCCAAAGGACAACCCAATAGGTTGGCGCTGCGCGGTAGCCTCGTCTTCACTCATGATGCACGGCAATGGCCTTTCACAAGAATAGTGTCAGGTCCGCGAAGAAGGTTTCCGTGCTACTTTACTTTCAAACGTGAAAACAGCTGAAGAGGAAAGTGTCAACGAGGACGTTTGAATGGAAATTGTCAAGCTTCAATCGCGCCAATCTTTTTTCTGCCAAGCCAGAATCATGTCAGGGCTGAAACGGGCCGATGGAGAGATCTGAACCTCAAAACGTCGTCCGAAAACCTGAACCAATTACAGTATCGCTCGACTGCCTTCGTCTTGAGATACTTGGTTCAATGCAAATGTTGGATGTCTTTTCCGTCAGTTCAAGGCTTGTACGACTAGTCACGAGGACATACATGGCCGTGTCAGACCTTTTTACCATATGCAACCACAACAATCATCCGCCAAGTTTGGATATCAATATATGCTGTTTCTTCCCCGCGCCTGGAGAAGCTGTAAATAATAGCTTCTTATGGATAATCGTACATTTCTTGTCTACTTCCTGTCCTTTGAGGCGACGTCTTCTCTCAGCTAGGCTGCTCTTCCTACAGCAATATCATCCTGAGCCCTGTGATTCTTTTCGTAACAAACCCGGAGCTTTGTCCTATCTTCTCTTGTTTTCAACGGCTCGTACCTGTGTACGGGGCTATTGCTGTTTCGAGTTTTGGACGAGTGTACACCGCCTACGGCTCGATGCCAATACCGTACAATATTGGTGTTGTTATGTACCTCCGTAGGATGCCACGGAATCGCACATGCAGTATGATTGAGGGGGCTAAGGGTACGCAATACCATCCAATAAGAAACTTCATCGCAAAACACTAGATGAACGTTCAACACTCTTTCCTTCCTCGTTAATAATAGGAGATTCTACGCTTATTGCATTTTTAGCGACCGTTCTGCCCATTCTCAAAATCTCTAGACTCAGTCTTCAACATGCCAGCAACTCCGATCAAGCGAATGGCAAATGTGGTTACGAGTTATTTCAACACCTCTTCTACGGGTCCATCCTCTGTGAAAGCTGAGATGCCACTCAACCTATACAGCAACAAATTCCGAAGCATCAAGGCTCTCGTCAAATCGCGTCCGGACTTCGTTGTCATACCCCAACATGGGCTGAACTCCATCCTCCTAGCTTTCGTCCCTGAGCAGTGCCAGCTCTTCGCCGCATCATTACCTGGAGGTAAACTCTCGATCAACGACTGCGACAAGCTTAATGAGACGAACAAAGTGCTCTTCTGTACATCTCAACTGAATCACACCAATTACATCTTCCCATTGAGTACGCTCAAGAGCAGCCCTCATCCTCTGTTTTCGAATGAAATGGCTGCCTTCGCGATGTACCTGGTCGACCACACTTCAGTCACAACGATAGAAGTCAATACCTTACTCGACGATCTGCGCAGAATGGGGCGCGAATATATGGGACTGAAGTGCTGGCGCCTCCTCTCCACGCCTTTGATGTGCGTCATGACCATGTCGGTCTACCAAAGGCTTGCCGCCCATCTTGCAGAGTTCTTTGGACCATCTCCGCATTGTACCATTCTACACGGTTCCAGCGTATGCACAGCGAATTCGATTCTGACCACACCGGATCTTATGATGTTCGTGCCGGACAATTTTATTGCGCAACCAGAGAAGATGAGCCAGTTATACCGCATCATCGAAGACGCAAAGACTTACGAAGGGGAGTCGAACATGGAAGAGGTTAACATGGAAGAGCTCATCGTTCCGGTCTCTCTGGCTCAGCACGCCGCTACTGGAGTTTGTCTCACTGAGGACGATGTCACGGATTCTCAAGCTTTCGACTCATCCGTGGAGGGTTGGGAGTCGCACTGGAGCTCTGATTCAAAATCACCTCTACAATCTTCAGAACCTTCAATACATTGGATGACGTCCCTACCCCTAGCCAACAAGACAGAGCGAATCATCTTCAACGTTCTGACCACGCCCACAATAACCGTCAGCGAGAACCCTGCTTTTGCACAGAATGTCTTCGAAGACCTCAAAAAGCAGGCTGGAGCATCTCTCGTCAAATATTTAGGTCCACTCTGTGATCAAAAAGTGGTCTGCGGAACCGGCGAAACCAGCAAGCAAAAGTTTGTCCGGATGGCCCTGGGCAACGACGCTACTGGGGTCAGAGGGAAAGACTGGCTGGGCTATCAGGACCGTCCGGACATCGTGAAGCATCTAAAGGGCATCTGGGATAGGCATCGCTTCGATGATGTGGAAGGCATGACTCTAAAATTTGACTTCAAGTTCCATGTTGAACTGCCGATATTCTGGCAGATCCTAGAACGTGTTGAGGTCGTGCAGAGGGCGCGGGAGTGTCGTGTGGGTGGTCAAACTATTCACAGGTATTTGTGGTGTATTGTTGGCAAAGCTGTGCAAGAGGTTACGCAGAAGTTGAGGGGGCGTTAGCCTGTGATAGATTAGAAGCGCTTGTGCAGTGGACCCCGCGAGACGTTCATTATTATGCAGTCAATGCTGGGAAGCCATTCCTGAAGAACCTCAAGCATGGGTAAGGAGTTTGTAAGCGAAGGCCGACCATTCATAGCATGTATAATAAGGTAGTCAGGTGTGCCAGGCCAGGATAGCCAGGGTTATCTGAGATTACCCGTGAGTAGGCTTTACCACAAAAGGCCTAGCTCTCGTAGTTTATTCTAACCTCATGACCTTTCTTCCCGTTCCATCATTCGCGCATTTTCGTTGGGCTTTTGTGATCAGTCCTGTTGCAATCGTGAAACTGCATTTCTTTTGAGAAGCGGCAAGATGGCCCCAACAACTTGTTGGTGCCCAATTCATAGTCTAATGGCATTCCTAACCTGGGCTATGGTCATGACGATCAGGGCAGGTGACCATTCCTCCAATTGCTGCCTTGGTTGTAACTTCCTCTATTTTTGAAACTCTTTTCAATCTTCCTGATCTTTCTTAACCCACGAGTACAAGACTGCTCTCCATGGATGTAGGAGCAGCACGTTGATCTCAGACATGCCATCGCTTCACATCCAGCATCTTGAATTGTGATCATGACAAACCTCGTGCAAATCGACAGCCATCAGACTTCCACACATGAAGACGAAAGGCCGCCCAACGACCTTGACAGTCCGCGGCTGCGGTTGAGGCCGCTCGTACAAGAAGACTCGGAGCAGATCTTCGCCATCAGGAGTCTAAAGGATGTATATCAATGGAGGTAAGCATTGCCCTATCCTCAAGTTGGCTGATACACTGGAGCAAACCGGGAACTGATTCAAATGAAGTTCGCTCGAACGATGGACTGCACTCTGCCACGCCGAAGAATGGATACGAAACCATGTAGCCCGGCCTGATACATTGTTGTATAGCATTCAGCTAAAATTAGAAGATACTAAACCATTGGAAGGCAAATTCTTGAGCGGTCACTCTGATTCCCATTCAGGAGATACAATTACAATCGGACTCATCGGCGTCACCCGCACCAACCACTTAACGTACCTCTTGGATCCCACCCACTGGGGCCACGGTTTCATGACCGAAGCGCTTCTAGCATTCATTCCTATCTGGAAGACCTGCTACCCCACAGTGAACTTTCTCGAAGCATTCGTTGCAGCGGACAACGTCCGCAGCCGCCGCGTGCTGGAGAAGTGCGGGTTCTACGAAGACAGCAGACATGGCGAAAGACGAAATTTGAGCGAGCTTGATGAAGCTGCGCTAAAGTTTGCGGTGCAGGGCTTGGGGTTGATTGGAAGAAGAGAGGATGCGGAGACGCCGGAGGAGGAGCCAAAGAGGAACAAGTTCGTTATGTACTATCTGTTTCATGAAGGTGCGCTGCAACCCGCACGAAGATGAGCAGACATAAAACCTCGAGATGACCCATTGTAGAATTTGGTCGAAGAGAAGGGCCACAGGGCATATATAAAACGTTATCCGCCCGCATGTATTGGAATATGCCGATTCAACCTGAAGCAGACCGTTAATTGTGCGACTGGCTTCGTGCAGATGACCTATGATTACCTCTGACCATAGACTCGCGTTTGAAAAACGCTACGAAATAACCGTCACCCACACATAGATGTATCGCTCGCTGGACAATGAGCGACTGTCTAGCCTTTTCAGCCCTGCACCGTAAATCTGCCTGTCGCGAATGTCCCGTATCTCAAGGCCTTCTATCACGAAAGCACTGTCTTGACCAGGGACGGCAAGGCAATGAGTCGTTGTTCACAGAATGCGGTGTTGATTTTGTGTCACTATGTTGTCAAGACGGTTATATAGTCATCTGACTAAGAATACTCCGTACTCCGGGGCCCCTGAGTGTCGATGCTGGGGGAATAATACACTTGCTTTGATGTTCTTGCTGATAATCTGGTCGTCATCATAGAAAGCTTCTGAGCAAGATTGGGTGAAGGTGCTCAAGGAAGAGTTGCCACAGATAGGGCTTGAGGCTGGCCCAGGATTCGCTCCCCATTACATAAAGCACGTATTTCCGAACGCGTCGAGCGTCCCGCAGATAGAAGCATGAATAGACCCGATGACGGCCATGAGCCGTGCGAGTGACACCCATGGGTCGGGCGTAATTAACAGACTGCGTATGACAATTCATGGGAGCCTTGCACAGAACGCCAAATTTACTACAAAGTCTGACTACCTCGGTGTCTCGAACGACGCTCGTCCAGGGGATAGGTTCGTGGTGGTTGCGGGCTGTGAAGTGCCTGTACTCCTGAGACGAAACGAGGAGAATCATTTCGTGTTGGTCGGCACTGCTTTCGTGCTTGGCCTTATGGACGGCGAAGCTATGCAAGGAGTACGAGAAGTCAAAGCAAAGGTCGAGATGATCAAGATCCGGTGATGTGTCGGCCTCCCAAGCGGTATACATCATTGGTGAAGCGATACATCCTGCACAGACATACAAGCTTCGCAATCCTGACAACAAACCTACTTTTGAGAGAGTGTAAAGAAGTAGTGTCTAATCTAATGAATATTGAATCCTACAATCAGTTCAACCTCCAGTGGACGGCCTACATGCAATCTTCACTCAGTCTTGAGCGGCTCGCACTCCAAAGCCTCCCCCTCCCAAACACCTTCCAACCAAGTCTCCGCAAACGGCCGCATCTCCGCCGGCGGAAAGCCAGGCAGTTCCGCACTCTTCCTCTTCCCGAAAGCCACTTCGAACCTTCCCAAGTTCGGGAACCCGTACGCAAGGTTCACGCCGTAGAGACCCCGTGTGAACTGCAGAAGCGCGTAAAGGACACAGTCCGCGATCGTCGCCGTGCCAGGCTCATCGGACGCTAGTGCTTCGAAGTCGCACGCTGCGGGTAGCCATTGCTCGAGCTTGGTGCGCACACGTTGGTCGAGAAGTTTCTTGACGTTGAGGGCGGCGGTGAGGTTGACGTTGGAGCGCTTGAACAAGGCTTCGTAGTGTTTGTTTCCGAAGCTGCGGTCTGGGTGTCAGTAGTCGCGTTTTTAGACGGTATAGATATATAAATGGAGGTGAGCGTACGTCACGGTGTTACCAAAGATGACGAAGAACTCGTCTGCGAGGTGCATGATGCCTCTGATCTGTGCTCTTTTCAGTGCTCCCTCGGGTCCCTCACTTCGGAGGCCATGGCCAGCGGTGCCGCGGAGACTTGTGACGGAGGTAATGGACGGGTCGGCATCACAGAGGTCTTCCAAGTACTCGATGATGGCCATGGATTGATAGAGCCAGGTATAGTTTTGCGCATCTGTGATGTCGGCGCTGGAGGCGGAGAGTTTCGCGACATCGGGTATGGCGAGCACGGGGATAAAGCCCTCGGGCTTGAGAGGGTACTTTTTCTTCCACTCCGCATCTGCGGACTCATCGAGGTGCGGGACAGTTATCAAGAAGGATGAAGGGATAAGCTTCTCAGCAAGATAGATGTGGATGCGGCGGGGCGTAGGGAAGAAGGATGGGAGACCATAAAGCAGCAAAGGGAGCGTGGAATCTGACATGACTGAAGTAATTTTAGACGTCGTGGCTGGGATAATATGAAGACTTGTTATGTAGTAAGAAAGCAATCGTCCGGATGCAATGGTTTTATAAGCAGCGAACTGTCGGGTGAGAATGCAAGTAAAATGCCGACTTACTTACTGCGAGTCACACTAGCGGTAGTATGCCATGCCGACTGCTACACTTTGCACCGTGGATGTCGCCGCGAAGTTGGCGAATTCGTAGAGAGAGGAAAGTGTTTCCGGAGACTTTCGCGGAGACAAAGGATGTGTCGTGCGTGACACGTGATACTGCCTCAATACCGCACAATGTTGTGATAAGGAAGTGATATGTGTGACTAGACTTGGAATTGATAGAAGAGGCCTTGCAGTCAGAGTGTGATTATGAATTTGAGAGGAAAAGACTGATTGGTGCCTCGAGAGATCGAGGCAATTTTCCCATAAATTTCCGAAATGTCGTCTAGATCGCCAGTGATTCATAAGAAAAGGATGTGAACCATCAAAGTGCACCTCCCATAGATTACAGATGTTGTTCAAAGCAAAAGGTCCAAGAGATATCAGAAATAAAGCAGTATGACTTGAAAACTGGGTGAGTTTTAAGCGCTAATTCCCAGCAGTCGATCCTTAGTTTTGAAGACCTTATCGCATGTTATTTGATTCCCTTCGGCAGTATTAGGGCATGGACCTCCAGTCAAGCTTGCTGCTAAAGGGTGGCTTCAGACTTGTATCCGGAGTCTTGAGAGCTTGGACCCGACTCAGATTCTTTCCCCTTGCCAGCATTCGGGTCAGTCAACAGGCGTTCCCGCTTTCGCGCAGACATGCGCTTCGGGACCAGCGGAGAGTCGTACAGCTTCTTTTCCTTCATGCAAGGTGGAGAGTGTTTACACGAATCCGCCGCCGCAAAGCACCGGTTGCGTTTGCTATTAGTGCTGCCATCTTCGAAGGTGATGTGCTTGAGGTTGCAGCATGTCCAGTTGCCGCAAAGGTGGCTTGCGTGCCAACTGTGCTCGATGATCCCCTCCTTGTCAGCGTCGGACAACGTTCCTTCCACGAATCGGGCGACAGCAGCGTAATGCAATCTGACTTTAATTGGACCACTGCTCCCTTTCCAGTTGAAAGATTTAGCTATGGTCGAACCGTTTCTGTATCTCTGAAACGTCGTATGAATCCAGCACTCATCCTGTAGTATATTAGGTTCAAGGAGGGACTGGATCATGCTGACCCAAGCGGCCATCTGCGTCATGATGATGGATGGAGTATCACATAAAATCAATCGCTTTCTCTCTGTACAAGAGAGCTCTTCATTGGGGTTCGGAATTTCTTGCACTTGTAGACCAGCAACGTGGTCATGGTCGGCCGCCGTTCTTTCAGCGGTATTCCCCATAAGAGACCCAGCATCCTTGCGAAACGCGGTTTCGAACCTTGCTCTGGCGTCGCTTTTTGCTTCGACGCTGTGTCGAAGTTGCAAGCGGTCATCTGTGTCCATCCTTCGCTTCGATCCATCGTTTTCAGGATGGACCAGCTCGTTATCTGATTGCGATTCTGTATCGGACGATTCGTCCTCATCGACAAGCGTACCTGACCGGCTTGCACCGCCTTTATGAAGAATCTGATGCAGAAAGAGATCAGCATCCTGGTCTCGATCTCGCTGCTCTTGTTCCTGCTCACGCAATGCTTGCTCGGTCTCGACAAAGTCTCGGAGCCCTTCGCAATCAACTGTGACTTTGCCGTTAGACTCAATCCATTCTAGTGCGAAAGGCTGTTTATCGCCACCAACAACGATGTAGTCGGTGCTCTCGCTCCAATGAATCATTGTCTCGCCGCCGTAGTCTCTTACCAATTGTTGAGCTTCTGTGCAGGTATATTGGTCGAAGCCAACGAAAGCAAACCTTCGGCCAGCTAGACAGGTACGCTTCGACTCGATGGGGCCTGCGTCTTCGTGACGACGTTTCATGGTGGCGTCGATGGCTGAGTAAGTGCTTGGGTAAGATTCTGGTGAGATGTCGTCCTTGGGATCAAGAAATTTGCAAGAGTCGTGGACGGTCGAGAAGCTGCTTCTCGGATGCCCGGATGATTGAGACTACGTAGATCCGAATTGGACATGGATATGGAGATCCAGTGAGAGATGCAGCTCAGTGGTAATATTGAAATGTAAATGTAGGTGTCAGAAAAACTTGATCGTTCGAGAGAGGCAAGAAGATGATGGTAAAGGAGGTTGTACAGACCCGACGCTAAGCAGCTGAGAGAGTAGAAGCAGAAGTATTGAGATCTTTGGTTCGCTACGTACGATTGATTGAACTCATTGTGGTTTCTCTCAAGCCACTGAGCGTAAAACTATGGATTGGGAATCCTACCAGCTGAATGACCTTCGTTCAATGACCATGTTGCTGACCACCATCTGGACAGGTCCCATGGTTTGCAGAGCTAGAATCTCCATAGAACGCGTTTTCATGCTCTCGTTGTCGAAGCATGATACATTATTCACGGCCTCAGGAGGCTCGATACAAGTTGCGGGAATCGTCACCAACGCGACTTCTCTTTTTGGACGTCGTAAGTCATCGTTGTTGGTAATCCTCGGAACGGACTTCGGTATGTTCTGCATCAATTCCGTAGACGCCTTCAAGTGTCCCAAGTGCAGTCCTGCCATGGAGCCTGTGTATTAAGTTGGCTTTTTGCCAGCCTGCGAGGACCTTGACCTTGAGTCGCACGGATTTCTCATGGCAGTCGTACTTATCTCCCGCCTGTCACAGCCACCGCCGAGACTGCCAACACCGTCCGCATTCGCAGCCGTTTCATCACATTCCTAGCTCATTTTGGTACGTAGAGCGGTTAGTGATCAAACAGCGTGGGAGAGGAGTGAGCATTTGCTCATCGGAAATTGAACTCTTTAGCGGCTTGTGTTGCTTACCGTTCGATCTTTTGTCTTGAACAATTGACTGCGAACCTTTTACCTGATGCCGCATATCCCTGCTTTCCTACGTTTAACCCGTCTGGCGTCCCAGAGCCTTCAGGCCCTCCTGAACATCTTTGTAGCCTGCAATATCAGCACCTTGTCCTTGTATGAATCGGTACTGGGAGCTGGGAGATTAATGAGAGCATGAAGGCTATGTATGACGAGGCTGAGAGTGCCCAGCGGCTGTGCAGATCACGATAGCGGCAAGGCTGGAGCCGCCTTTTCCACAAAGTGTAGCCCTTTATGCAGCAATAAGATTCTTCGTAGAAAACGTTCCAAAATTTCAACTTTCATCATTAGCCGATGGGCGGCAAGATGAACTCTCTTCCATTTCCTACGTCTCGACAGCTTTGTAGTGACCTTGACACTGATGTACAAGGGTCAGACGTCGTTCTTCCTGGACAGCCATGTCTACTGCTCAACGATTCCATCGCTCTGGTGGCGTTCCTCGAAAAAGACCTCTTGTCTGAAGAGCTCGAGAAGACATCATCCCGCCTATGGGTCATGTCGACACAATCAAGTTCGAACATCAACGCGCTGCACCATCAAAAGATCAAAGGACGCGAGATTATAGTCACCGAGCAGGCTCGGCTCCATCTGATATGGATTCACGATCGCGTATTCATTAAGCCTTTACCAAAATATCTCCTCTCACGAACATTCTGGGAACGCTTTCTTTCCGACGAATCGACTCAACTCGGCCACCGCCGCGATTCAATGCGCAGAGCGGCGCTGGGCTATTTGCGAACGTACAGACACTTAATCCAGCACGAATCCGACTTTACAATCGCCAAGCAAGACCATCTGCGCCTGGTACCCCAGAACGTAACCTGGAACGACTTCTGTCAGTTCATGTCGGAATTTCACGGGGTTGCAGACGAAAACGTGTCCGGAAGATATCGCTACGGTGAATTGAGACTGTCACGTTTGAATTTCTATGCTCCGATACTGTTTCGAAAAGCATACTACGAACAGATTCATGGACAGTACGGAGATTACTTCGGGAGACTCTATGGACCAATATTGTTTGTATTCGCAGTCGTAACAACAGTATTGAACTCGATGCAAGTCGAGCTGGCCGTCGAGGAAGTTTTGCCGGCCCGGTGGGTGGCGTTATGGCCGGTGTGTCGATGGTTCAGTACCATTGGCTTGATCTTGACCGCTTTGGTATCAGTGTGGTTTCTCTTGCTTTGGCTGTGGTTAATTCTGGATGAGTGGGTTTTTGCTATTCGAAGTCGCCTAAGAAAGCGGCGCTTAGGCTACAACTGAACATTTCCTCCACTATTCCGGAAAGGCTGCATTTCTGTTTAGTAAACAGACGAAGGAATGATTAGACCGCAAAAAGTATATCATATGTTTAGACGTCTGAAGATTATAAAAAAATGGGTGGGATGTATTGACGGCACACAGTAATCCCACCACGAGAGGTGGCTGCGGCCAGTCCGCGCGGATTTGCAGTCGAGATAGGACTAGTCGCAAGGCACTCTCAGCCTCGCGACTCTTTTGCCTGCGGTGCTTATACCTGCGATGCTTCTACCTGCGATACCCTTACCAGAGATCTTGTCCTTTCATTTTCACCCATCTTACGACTCTCCTTACTGACGTCAATAATGGTAAGAGAGAG
>Ga0068631_100259_pt1 | contig 20527 bp, 18 predicted proteins | sample InSIn5gowninarea_2_FD_77434 | JGI IMG/M metagenome (GOLD analysis project Ga0068631, IMG submission 77434) | Clean room microbial communities from NASA Spacecraft Assembly Facility at Jet Propulsion Laboratory, Pasadena, California, USA -... ...
GGGGATACCAAGCTGCTCTGCGTACGTGGGCAATTGTTTGTCTTCTTTTGGTGTCTCCGGCGTTAGTCTTTCTCAAAGACTATCCGGTCGATCAGACCGCCGAACATACCTCCAAGAAGATTGATGTTAAGTTTCTCAAAACCAGAGCATTTTGGATCCTAATGTCCGGCAATATGCTACAGAGTCTTGGTTACTTCGTGCCTAGTTACTACCTACCCTGTGAGTAATGACCTGTATTGCACTGAAGGCTTGTTACTGACAGATTATTCGTAGCTTTCGCCGTGGCCCGCGGCTGGTCTCCAATCACAGGCACAATCGCTGTATCGCTGTGCAATGCAGCCATTGTATTTGGTGCGATAACTATAGGCTGGCTTAGCGACCGCCACCATGTTGCTGTCGCGCTGATTATTTGCACGGCTGGTACTGTGTTTGCGGTATTCGTCCTCTGGGGCTTCTCTGTCCATCAGTCAATAATGTACCTTTTTGCCATCGCGTACGGTTTCTTCGCCGGCGGCTTCACTGCAACCTGGGCTGGTTGTAGTCAGCCGGTGCGTCGAGTCTATCCTGTAGAAACTGGCATGATTGTCTCTCTGTTCACGGCTGGAAAAGGCGTCGGTTCTCTCATATCTGGCCCTTTGGGCGGACTTTTGGCAAACTCTGATAGTTGGCAACATGATGCTGGCTATGCGTATGGCAGTGGATTCGGATACCTGATCGTGTTTACCGGAGTCACTGCGGTTTTCGGGAGCCTTGGATGGATTGGGAAGAAGCTTGGCTGGGTTTTGTAAGCCGCACGTAAACCCTAAACCCTAATTCGGAGGTGTGCGGGTGGAATTAGAGATGATTGATGGACTTTCTGTCTGAAGTGATGGCCTGCAGAACTTTTCCCTTACCTTCACTGCTTCCCATTGTTTGTGGGGAATAGGGCAGCGTTTTTTGTATGGTGGGGAGATTGGGTGGGGAATCTCATTGTAAAATAAGTTCTTCATCGTATCGCAGCATGAATTGTAGACGAAAAGGAAGCCTTAACTAACAGGTACTTAACGTATGCGAGGAGGCCGGTGCCTTCTTCTGACTGCAGCGTCTTGTCCTGCCATATTGTGACATCGATGAGAGACCGCGCAGGTCTGTCGCCTGGCCATCCTTTGGAACTATTTGGTTATCCGCTATAATTGAAAAAAAAGGGGCAGTATATCCTTATCCCCTCGTAAGGCCGCTGCATCGATAGCGTTGTTTATTTGGCCTACAGACGTTTCATCCAGTTTAGCAGCCCAGCGTCGCAAAAGTTGGACCCTTCTTCTGTTGCTAAAGTAGCTTGCAAGCTCTAATAGGCTTTGGTACACATGAGCTTGTTTCGATGAAACCCGCTCCTAGAGATGCTGCTGAGCATGTTCTTAGTCAAGCTCTGTGCGAAACTAAAGAAACGAGATGCGCTACTACAGTCACCGCTAGTAACGTCACGATTGGAGTTTCAGTGATCTATCATCCCTCAAAGCACGCCCGGCTTGCTTTTCTTGGGTACTGATACTATTGTTGTACCGGAGCAAGAGCAACGAATGCGCCGGCGATGAAGGCATATAGCAGATAGTGCAGCTTGGGCCGCCAGGGAATATGGTAGCCCCAGGCGATAAGTATGGCAACAGTAGCGAGGACTGCATCTCTGTGCTACAGAGTCATGGCCTCTTCTTGGGAGGGCGCATCTTGTGTTAGCTTTGGCGGAAGTGGGAGTTTGGGAGGTTCATGTCGGGCGATGGAGCCTCAGTTGCGATCGAAATCACACCACAGTTCAGAAGAATTTGCAACATGATTGTATCGCAAATCTTAACATCCTTTTGCCCACCGCTACTGATGATCTCTCCTACGTAAAGATATGGCGTGTCCGCTTCGACATCAGTACCTGAATTGAACAGCCGTAAGACGACGGAAGTACGACGATGAGAAGCCGCGGTCTGAAGGGATGTCTGATATCGATCCTTACAGCAGCTCTATAGAGCATGTCGATGATCACAGGAAATCTAAATATAGCTGCAGCTCGCGTTGCACGCGTTGCAAAGCCGATAATAGAGGTGATAGTACAGAGGCAGTAGACGTTGAAAGTAAAGCAAGCGTGTCTTCATTAGAGCTTAGCTCCCAGTCGATAACGTGGGTACTCATCGTTGACCTCGATAACCATCGTGCAGAACGATTTGCATCAGCGTTTGGGCCGCCTATGCCTGAAATCTCAGAGAAGGGGGGCTGGCGGAGTGTCCATGGAGAGTGGGAGCTGGCATTTCGGTATTAGGGGTTTTAGACGCGACGGACGATCGAGAGTCTAGATACTGCAGCACCAATCCGTAGGAGCAGTCTTGCGGAGCAGTATCTTAATCTTGGCCCAGACCCAGAGATCTGTGAGCAAAATCTTGAAGTTGGGAAGGATTACAGTCTTGACAATCTCTCCGCGGCGCGGACTTTGGCACAGCTGTTGTTTTCAACACTGCCCCGAGTTCCCAAGCATCAAATTAGAGCCTGTTTGTTTTAGGGACGCACTGATTTTGCTGTAGTAAGGAATTTCTCATCCAACTGCCAGGGATTGCTCTTTAGTTAAGCGGTAAAGTTGTTCTTTCAGAAAGACGGTTAACGTAAAACCCATGCGAGTGGGCCACCCAAGCGAGTGGGCCACCCCAACAAGCCATTGGGCCTACTGACCTTCACACCTCAATGGATCAACCACCAGACCTCAAATTGCTTTCAAAAGAAGAGAGAATCAAGCTTGCACTCTAAGCACTTAAAAAACCTTAAGATCTAAGCGTGCAACGCGCTGCTGTTGTCTATAACGTGCTTAGAGTAACCCTCTAACGGCGACGCGCTAAAACGCAGTTAACATGTAATACCTACCTAAAGTTATTAGCTTTAACTAAGGCAGAAAAGCAGATACTTATGTAGTATATAAAGAAGCTTAACACGCAAGGGCTTGCCCTAATAATTTATTAGGTCAAAGAGATAGCTAATTAACTATGCGCTGTACGCAATATAAAGCCTATTAGCCCTTACTAGGCTTTAAACTTTATTAAATACAAGCCTAGACTCTAATTACGTATAATATAATAGATGGATTGCTAGAGGGTTCTCTATAGTAACCTAGTTATTATTAGGCCCTATTTTAACCTAGTACAGAACATTAAGGCTAAGTACAGCATCTAGGACAAAGATACCTACAAGTTTAACAAGACTAGCTTTACTATAGGCATTAGAAATTGTGTTAAAGTAGTTACTATATTAGAGATATATACTTAGCCTATTAGAGTCTAGTAAGGAGACTGTAAGCAGATTTAGGGCTAGAGGGTAGGTAGCTACGTGCTGCTAATACTTAACATCTATAAGAGCTATAGGTCGCTTGCTTTCTAGAATCTTTGTAAGGAGAGTAAGATAATTACCTTATATATACCTATATACTTATCTCATATCCTGTAGCTACTTAATGTAGGTTATTTTGCCCCCTTAAAGCAGGTATATAGTAAGGAGATAAAAGTCTTAGTACTTAACTATATTAGCTATATTAATAAGAAAGCCTTTATTGCAACCCTTAGAGAGGTATTTAAGAAGGCGTGTTTAAAGGCAAATATTCTTTTAAGCTTTAGAGTAACTAGCTTAGTGCCTAGTAACCTATTAGTAGTGCTATTAAAGCTTAACGTAAAGCCTCGCACGCTATTACTACCTCTCTTAGTAGAGCCCTAATAGAACCCTAAGACACCTACTAATGCTAATAAGATAGAGGCTTAATTAACGCTGCTTTAGGATTGTATTTGAAGGCACTAAGGATTGTTGCTAACTCTAATAGTTAAGATTATTAATTAGCTGTAGAGAGGCACTGTAATACTGCTGTATAGGTAGACGTTATTAATAGCCTAAGTGCTGCAGCTTAAAGCGTCTAACAAGGCTACTGCTAAGCGTAAATTGCGTAAAAGAAAGCAGATATAGAAGGGTAGAGACCTAATAAAGAAAGAGGCAGAGGATTTAGTAGCCTAATATAACGTTAGGGCGCAGATTAAGGGGGAGAGTTATAAGGGTAGGGCTTAAACAGGTATAGGCAAGAGGGGTAAGAGTCACTATAAGCGCTACAGAGAGACTAGGCATAACTTACGCATGTGTAAGAAAGATATAGTAGACGTTAGCAATTAATAATATCTACTACAGGTTGCAATACAATGTTGTATTATTAAGCAATTATAGTTAGTAGGCATAATAGCTTGTTGGGGTGGCCCACTCGCTTAGGTGGCCCACTCGCATGGGTTTTACGTTAACCACACTTGATTGCTGCCGTTCCGCTTCAAAGTCGAAACATACAATGACTATAAGGCACGTGAGCATAGACAGACGGTCAAATAGAAGATACAAGATGTCCAACTTGCAAGGCGCAGCTATTTCTAAGCCGGAGGCAAACAAGTGTTAAAGTGCAAAGTATGCAACGGCCTGCTTAATCTCCTACTCGAAGTCGACGTCGATCTGCCCGACTACTTCCCCGGCCACGAGCGCAGACTGTATATCTGGAGCAGTCGCTGTCGCGGCACTAGCTTGACACAGCTATGCTTTGTTGCGCTGACATTTTCAGATTGCCGCCTATATGTCAAGCATTAACCGGCTCTTGCCTATATTGTACAGCGTGCCTGTCACGGGGTTGCCGTTTACAAACGCCGCCAACACATAAATCATGATCCAAACAAATTATTCGAGATCTTCATTGGTGGTATTTTTAAGCGAAGGCTGGAGGGCTGGCAACAAGTACATGCTGGCATTCGCATTTGGTTTAGCAGGGCCTCTGGCGGAGATCTGGGTGAGATATTATACATGAAACGTGTAGTAGGATTTAGGGGCAGGACGGCAGGTATCGTAGGTCGCAGCGCGGGCTTAGGAAAGATTGCGCAGTGTTCTCTCCTGTATTTTCTTGACCTATAAGCTTACTAAGCTCATCCTTCTCTTTCTTCTCTGTGTCATTGTTGGCATCACTCCTTTTCCTTCCCCCTGACTCAGATTTTCATCAGCGCTCCAGCTCCTTATGATTTCCAAGCTATTGTATGCTTCAATATCGGTTTACAGTGTTCCGATCCGCTGCTGGAGGAGAAGACTGTCAAACCAGAAAGCCTCTGTTTCAATCTGCGCAATCCTCTGAACAGCTCTGGATTTAGCTGAACTGCCTGCAATCATAATCCTTGACGAACAGCGTCAGATCCACGACGATCTTGAGCGCTTGAAGACGCTCAATTAATCCCATGAGTCGTTCGACTCCTGCCCCCTATCCTTAGATCACCACAAGATAGACAGACATTGATTTGGCTAAGGAATCTATTCCCACTAAGCCCATCGTTTTGGAGTCCTGCTATCTCTGACAATATTGTACCTTGATTTGGGCTACGCTAGCGAGAGGCGTGGACTCGTTGACAGCATTAACGAATGGAAACACGTGATAAGAACGTTTGCAGGAAACGGGTTTGATGCTTATAAGCTTATGGTATTCGATTCTCGGGTTTCGGCTTACGATTTTCAGAAGGTCGCCTGGTGGATCGAATCAGATTCATAGACAGGTCGTGATGGGTCAGCAACGAAAGACGGCGTTGAGTTGAGGCAGTTGAGCCAACACCGCGCCGAAAAAACCGAGAGAAATGGATAGTCAGAACCTTTGTGATCTTAGTAGATGTAGACCAAGCCTTAATTACTTCCTGGCCAACACTTCCTGTTGTGGGACGGACTGGTTTCCTCTTTGTAGACAAATCACTTAGGCAATTGGTAAAGCGTTACGATAGCCTTAGAAAATCTTCTAAGTCCCCTTCCAGCTGATCTTACACAGTTGTCGTCAGTGATGAGTTAATCTCTCTGCACGATTTGCTAGTGACGACGCTCCATACGCTACACATGTTAACGTCACTATTCTGTGGCGAGTAGCATTGCACGTTGCATTTTCTCACTCTTTACCTTCTACCAGGACCGGCTGACCTGAAGATCGAGGTACTAAGGCTGTGGTTATAATTGACAGAGAACAGAGTACGTCACCGCTATGCCGCTCAGAGTTTTTTCTAACAAGAAAGTTTTATAGGCAATGAAGAATGTTGAATAAATGTTAGAAGCATTTGGCTTACACGTCTCAGCAGTATGGCTCAATCAAGGCCTGCTGTCTTCCACGACGATCTTCCAGCTTCTCACAACATTATCTTTGGGCTTTGACTATAGTGAGGTGGTTGAGGGCGCTTATAGTCGGCGATGTCTGAGTCACCGTACCAATCCTCTTTCTCTTCTTCTGGGGCCTCGCCAAAGCACAAGCGAGGTGCGATCATCAAAGTCGACAACTCTATCCATACACGAGTAGCTATGTTTCAGCCTTGCTGAAGGAGATGTCGCCTTGTAACCCTACCTACACGAGGTATTTGCTGCTGTCTGATCGGGAAATAAGAAACGTGCCTAGTTCCTGATCTTTGCTGATTCTTGCTTTTCCGCATGCTCCGGCTGAGTCTGGAACTCAGACTGACCCATCAACAAAGGTGTTGGCAATACCGTGGGCAGCCCATCCATCAATCGTGCTGCCAGAGGCCAGGAGGTTATTACGGTTGGATAGGGAAGGAGGCGCCGGACCATGTCGCCGTGATGGGATGCACGTGCGTCTGTCATCTCTGGAAGTGGCGTTGAGGCGGCGGTGTCAGAAGAGATCTTCCCGGGATGTTGCATCTTTCGGAGCCAGAAAAGCTTTCACAACCGAGCCTCGTGCGTGTAGAAGCAGAGGAACCAGTAAATCATTTGTTGAGGCGCTTCGTTGTTTGCTTCGATAACTGCTTAAACACATCGCCGTACTCGAAAAACAAGCAGCTAGAGACGAAGAAGAGATGGTATCGTAGACAGCAGATCTGCGATAAAGGCACCCGCAAGAGCGCTAGACGTGTAGAAGGAGTTGAGCAAGATATTCCAAGTCAAGCTGTTCCAGAGTGGAGAACCCTCTCAATTCGGCGTCGCAACCCCAGACACACCTACCGAAGAGCGCGTTTGTTCTCGACGGGATCAAGCCGAACAAGAATTCAATAGCCGTTGATGCTCATCACAGGCCGTTGGAACAAGCCATCCTCTTGCAGCCCACCCAACTTCAACGCTTGCACTACGACTTTAGCACTGTCTCTAAGCATCTACTGGATATAGCCGTGTTTACTAATCTCTCTTCTGCTGCTATCAAAGGCGATCTAAGCCCTTGCTTTTCCACCACGGTCGCCGCCACAACTTTGACTTCCGGCTCAATGACTTGCACGTCTGCGACGGCGTCAGCAATCAAGGGCTCTTATTCCCTCCTCAATGGTCCTCTTGTCGCGCGCAGTCGTTAAGTCGCTTAGTGCGAAGACGTCCACAGCATATCCAACCATGTACATCCAAGACAATAGAATAGTAGCTAGTAAGAAGTCTCGAAGCTAGAGTTGGCCGGTCACATTATTGTTTCAGAACCGAGAAAGCTGTCTATAGAGCCTCTGGACCCCCACAATACTAGAAAGTCAGAAGTAGGTCGCGTCTAACTATTATTTGCAGGCAAATACTTGCTCAACAGTGGGAAGGCTGCCCTCAATCTTACAAAGCTTATTGCGGCTAGCTCAATAACGCAGAGCTTTGCCTGATCGGTGTTAACGGCTGCCTGCGAGGTCTTAGGCGATAGCGCGCCTGCGGCCATGGTAAAACTATATTGTGCAAAGTTGTCCGAGGGACTAGCCCTCTCACTGGCAAGCTCGCCTTAGTCAGCGCACGTGCGGGGCTTTTTCTCATATATCGTCTCCGATAGCTGCCTAGTATATAGATTACCACTTTCTCACTCCACCACATGCCTATATACCCTTGCCTGCGATCAAAAGTCCAACGACTGCGCACATTAAGGAGGATCGCAAGAGTGTCATGCGTTCGGGCCGTGCGGGACGCTAGCGTTACTTGGAAGTGTGCGACACACGTCAATCATTGGAGAGCTGGCTTGGGTAAGGGTGGCAGGTGGCAATAGCTCTAGGTCATAGGAATGAAGAGTTCTTGGTCGCATTATACGGAGCCGGCGGGCAAGATGATGTGATGTGGATGCGTGCGAGGTCTGGGGATGCTTAGGGGAAGCGCCCGGGCACGAGCTACCCCGCAGATTATCCGTCCCCGCATATATCCCGCAGAGCCGCGAGCGTGGATACTTAGTTATTCTCTCGTTTTTCTGTTCGGCCAATCACGAGTTAGCTTCTTTTGAGTAGCACCGCCCCATCACGATATGTCGCAGGCCAAGCGCTGTCGTGAAACTAATCATGTCGCTCAAGGACCTAGATATAAGCTGAGCTATGATGCTGAACAATACAACACAATACACACTCTTCTTAAAATCCTATATCTGCAACCCCTGCACCTAACCGTGCGACACGATATCGCTGCCATGCGCCCAGGAAAGCTTGTCTTCCGGTGCCCGTGTCCACTCCGGCGATTGGCGATACATGCCACCCGCAGTATAGCAGGCGTAAAGTCATAGGCAGGTGGTTAAAGTTAGAGCTGATCAATCAGCCCTACCGGTGAAACATTGCATAAGCTACGACGAAACCTTACAATAGATTAATATTTGGGGGGAAAGGGCCTGAGCTTAGACTAGGTAGCTCGTAAAGGGACTGGACCAGCTTGGCAGTGAATCACTAAAGTCGGAGACCGTTCCATCACACTGGGCCTGAGGCAAGGCAACGTTTACGCTTCATTAAATTTGCATCATCTTTATTGATTTTCGATATCTCAGTGCGTGTCTGTCCAAGCTATAGAGCAGGTGTTATCATTCACAATCCATTTCTACCACCTCAAGCTTGGGTTCGCCGCAACCCAAGCGTTCAACTTGGGAAAGAAGTCGCGGCTAACACCAACATCTACAAACTCAAGGAACGTCTTTACCTTCTTTTGGTCCTTTGTCATGTACAGCGTAAGCATGTATTCGTTGGCGTACAGGCCGACAGGCGTGTTGGCAGTAGAGCGCGCCCAGATGACGACGGCGTTGTTCTTCTCGTCCTCGTAAAGGTCGTTGATAACGGGCGTAAAGCCGCGGAAGAGGGGCTCGATGCTTTTGAAGTACGTTTTCCAGGCGGCAGCGTCCTTGACGGCAGCGCCACGCGAGACTAGGAGCCATGTTAGCTTGGCGCGATGTGCGAGGGGAATGGGGATAGCGTACGCGGCAGGACCTGGTGTTGGAAACCGGGACCGTTCCAGCGGGTGACGCCCTCAACGGTCCACTCCTTGAAGCCATCTAAGACGTCGAATGCCGTTTGAACGCGCTTTGAAGGGTGCTTAGGCCGTACGTATGTCGGCGCATTGTATTGCTCGACTGGGGCAGCAGGTGTCGTCTGTCGCTTCTGGATGGCGGCTGCTGAGGCGGCAGTAGCTGCCGAGCATAGTAAGGTAACAATGTGAGAAATCTTCATGATTGTTTCTGGGATTTGAGGTTCTTGGATTGAAGTTAATAAGAAGAGACGACTGTTGATCTACCTGTTGTTAAGAAAGCGTGCAGCACCATAATCTTTTATACTCTTGACGATTGAGATTCCAACTAGGCTTTCGCATGCGTGAATGTCTTGGTATCACGCCTTCACTCGTATCTACACCCTAAAGACTGGCCTGTTGTTGCTCGTCTAGGATGACAGTCGTGGAATATTTACTGCATCTGGACGCCTTAGGACGCCTCTTAACGCGAGTCTATGCAGCTATGATTTAGCGTAAGAACGTCACTGTAAAGTACGATACCAGTACAAGTTTTCCGATAACCTAGATGACTGGGATGCAGGAACAGTGGGCTGCTATACCTGTGTCGTGTCCCTGTTTAAGCTTGAAAAATGCGAACCATTACTGAAAATACTGTCCAGGAACTGATTACATCGGTGCGAGTATAGAATCCTGGACAGCCATGCGCCTATCCTGCCTGCTTGCCTCTCTTCTCTATCTTGAAGAATTCTTCAGCCCGATTCAAGTTACCAACTTTTTCAAAAACAGTTTTCGAAAGGTCGAGCCTTTAGCCACAAAGAACTTCAACAGCTGAGACGATGCAAGAGCTAGGCCTAGAGGAAGAGGCGTTACACTGTTCGAGCTTAGCGTACGGTCGCCACAAGGAAATGCTAGTTGCTTGGCAAGCCACTCAACGAATTAATTGTGCTGAAGAGTCAGAACCGCCTGTAGTGGTACTTCGTCAGCTCTTGGCTGGCGAAGAGGGCAGACTTCTTCGATTCATAGCGCATACAGCACGATGCGTTCGCGAGTAAATTTATTCTCGGGTGTGAAGACGGGCTCTTCGCGACTGCTAAACTTTTTTACACACACTGGTTCTGGGGGATCCGCATCTGCAGTGGAAAGATTGACTAGGGATTGCCGTGACAACAGGGGTGTTTACGAACGTGTACGTCCTTATGTGCTCAGCACTACTTATTTTTTGCATTACCCCTCTGCGCTTAGTGTGCCTTACGACTAGACCTGCCTCTCTCTACGCAATTGTGAATGTTAGCCTCTATATGCTAATGCACACGCCAGTGCTAATGCGGCTAACAGGAAATGCCAATCTCTCTAAGAGCGGGCAGAACTTCTTAAGTATGCCTGCGAACTTAACTAGGGCTACAGTGTCTATCCTCTCGAATAGCCTGCAAGTGGCTTGAGTTAAGCTAATTTGTGATTACTGTCCTCCTTAACACAGCCTAGTTGCGCCACTGCTTGTGCCTCTCTAAGAGCTCTTAAAATGGGGCACCTTAGGGCAGAAAGTCGTCTTAGACCTACTTGCAGTCGTCTTCCCTATGCATACCTGAGAGGTCGTGGCCGCTTAAATGCAAGTTGCTGTTATTGCTGATAGACGTCTTCCTCGTTTAACTGTGAGTCCTTATTAGACCTTATTGTGTATAAAAAGAATATTACTTATGGTTTACCTTGTTTAATGCCTTGGATAATAGGTAGTATAAGTCTTGATCTCGTCAAATCATAACATTTTATAAGAAGATTTACTTGCTAAATACAAACTAACTACAAAGGAAGTAATGGCATGATTAAGCAAGTTTTTAAATACCAAGAGAGAGTCTGCATGCATATTCACTCCTGTCTCAAGAAGGGGCAATGGTAATTTCAAAGTTAGCGCTCTTGGTCTTTATTATTAGCTCTTCTCAAGAGTAACCAGGCTTCTCTTTATTAAATCTTGAACCTTACTAAAGATCCCTGTATCAAAGTTTGCCTTATACTGTGTAAAGAGCAAGTTAATACTAACTTCCTTAACACTGCTATTAGCAACAGTATACTGCTTCAAGTCCTAACGGATAGAGAAGGCAATTGTCCAGATAGCTGTAGTAAGCCAGTATAACCAACCTGCCGTATCTGTATGTACCTTAGTAGAAAGCAAGAAGCTCTAAATTACGTACATGCATTAACAGATTCAGCATACTCGTTATAAGAGTAGCGAACTAACATTAACTAGTATTGCTGCTTTGATGCGTCTTTGATACTGGAGGCTTTTATGTGGCGGCGAAGATAGCCGCTGGAAATGATGGAAACTGCGCTGAGTTGCTATCTAGCTAGAAGGTGACGATATATACATGCTCTGAGACGTGCTAGTCTACAATAGTCAACTAAGGTGATGTCCATCATCTTTGTAGTCCTAAGTCGAACTCCCTAAGGGAGATACTCTGGGGCGTGCCATGGTAGCGATCTCGGGAGCTTTACAAAATCCTCTGCCAATTTTCCCATGCAGGAATAACTAAAATCGGTCACCTTGGCAACCATCTCCCCTTCGATATCGTACATCAAGATGTTCTCAGGCTTCAGGTCACCGTGAGCGATGTCTGGATCTATGTTAGAATTAAGCTCAGTAACGTGTTTTACAAGCGAGTCGGCCATACAAGCGAGCCGGCTACCCCACCAACTTTGATCAACACACCCACTTCTCATTACTATGGCTCCACTATCACGCGCTCAAGCATCTTATAATGAATCTGATCTTGTTCTTACATCTGCAGCTATTAATTGCCAGCAGTTGCAAAGCTCTAGACGCGCTGCCTCTACTTACAAAGTCCCAAAGTCAACACTAAATGATTGATGCGCTGGAAAACTTGCCCAACGTGATTGCCAGCCTAACTTAAAGAAGCTTACTACGATAGAAGAGAAGGTAATTGTTAGCTACATAATTAAACTAGACCTACGTGGATTTGCGCCTACGTACGTAGCTGTGTTGTGTTGTTGAGATATACGTCTATAGAGGTGCTTGAAGTTGGTAGGGTGGCCGACTCGCTTCTATGACCGACTCGCTTGTAAAATACGTTATGAGTAGCATCTTGAACATAATGTCCGAGTGCATTGTTGACACGGCTGACCCGATCCGAGCACAGAATCGAAGTCTCTTAGAAAATTCAATGGACTCTCTTGAATGTATATACTTTGCAAGACTTCCATGCTGTGCTTTATCAATGACAAGCACTGGCCATACAGCGGCAAACTCTTCATCTCTCTCTTCAACATCGAAAGCTACTGCTTTGACATCAACAATGTATCTGTGAGCCTTGATATCAGACTGTCCTAACAAAACCAACTCGAATATCAAAGCCGTATAAAGCTTTGTGTCTCCGTCAAACTCTACTGATGTGAAAGGTTCGGATAAGTGAGCAGGAGCACGTGCATATTGGAGCGAAACGAATCGTTTGAAGGCGAATTGCGAATTCGCGTTCAAAACAAATTGTCTCACATCCCCGGTTGCCCCCTTTCCAAGCTTACTGAGTGCCGGGGACCATCGAACCAGCCAAAAGTTGACCCTGTATAGCTGAGCAAGGGCAACAAAAGACATAAAATCAGGATGAATGCCTGTGAGTACGTTGCCTTCGGTATTCCCCACTTGCTCGGAACTGGACGGGGCCGAATGTAATCTGATCTGACTTCTTACGTCAATAAATGACACACAAGTTGACTTACCTGACGAAGAACTTACGCTATGTCATGCAGTAATTTTTCCTGCTCTTGGACTGCTGTTTGCATAAGATCTCTCGCATCCCCCTCAGCGTAAAAAGCTGCTGTTTGCGCATCCCAATCTTTTGCCAAGGCATTTGCGTTATTCTGCAAGACCACTTCTATCACCTTTTTGTAAGCCCCTCCCCCTACCCAGAGCGTTTTCCCCTGGTGGCGTAATGTAGCACAGTCCATTTATTCTCGCCACATACATTCGGATCGATTTTGTAATGCAACAGCGTACGGACCATTTCTTCAGAACCGTATCCAGCGGCGAAGTGAATTGTCGTCCGATCCTTCATATCAGGGCCTCCTGCGTATAAAAGTCTGCTCTCCTGGGATACTATTTCGATCATTACTCGAGCTTCCTTCTCATGTCCCCGCTTAGCAGCAAAGTGAAATGCCTTCTGGTCGTCGTTGTCCTTAATTTGAACAGTGTGGACGCCTGTATCATTCTTGGGGAAAAGGCTCTCGATTATAGCAAAGTTTTCACACCCAGTGGCGTAGTGTAACGCCGCGCGTCCTTCCATATCCTGCATGTCGACTTTGGCGCCCTTTTGGATGAGAATATTTGCTATGTCCTGGTAACCATTTCCAGCAGCACAGTGAAAAGGTGTCCGGTTGCTATAGTCTCTCAAATTAGGGCTGGCATTATTCTGTAATAAGTGCTCAACTACCTCCCGGTGACCATGTATTAAAGCTTGATGTAGAGCCCCTATAATATTAAGGTCCTGGTCTCACCTGACCTTAATAAGCTCTACCATTGCATCAGCAGAGCCACTTCTGCAGGCCTCGACCAGCATTGTATCAAATTCTTTGGCATTAGTGACAGCACAGCCGCAAGTTGAAGAGGACGATGTCGAGAAAAGTGGCAAGGACGATATCTTGCGTAGCACCTGAGATGCCTGAGGTCGACAGTCCCGATTTTCATTCAACATCTAGCGACAAAGATCAAGAACTTTGTGACACCAACCATCTGGTTCGCCAATAGTTTGTTCGAGATTGGGTAGCCAGTCCTGAAGCTCATCGACGTTTCTGGCAAATGACTGACCTGCGAGATATGCGAGCTGTAGTCTGAGCACGCCATCGCAAGAGTATGCAACAAGCATCTGAAGAAACACAGCTCCTAAAGAGAAGATGTCTGCCGATCTACCACGACTGCTCCCGTTTTCAACTTCTGATGCGCAGTGCGAGCTGATCCGTGCACGAGCTATGTCTGGCATCGTGGTGGAGAGGGTCTCCACGAAACCCATGCTCGAAATACCGAAGTCGGCTAGAAGAAGTCTTCCGTTACTGATGAGGATATTTGAAGGTTTGACATCGCGGTGACGAATGCCAATCCCATGGATATGGTCTACAACACTAGCCAAGCAATGGGACCATCTTGCAAGCTGCTCACGGTCGCGTTGGCTTTGTCTTGTACTGTTGAGGAACGGGGTGAGGTTGTCCCCTGCGCATGGCATCAGTATAGCCAAGATCGGATGTCATTCCACCTCTTCCAATCTGTAAGCAGCAATGAGCTCCATCACATGATGATGGGAAGCGCGACGGAAAATCTTGACTTCAGCTTCGAATGCTTCTAGGACAGTATCATTGTTGCTATCATCGTTCAAGGCGAACTGCGTCTGAGCGTACGGCCATTCTCTTGTGTTCTGGGCGAACGGCTTACTACTGGCTCTTTGCACCGTGATCGCCCCCTGCGCAATCAAGCCTTTCGGGCTATTGTTGATCTCGAAGAGTTAGTTCATCTTGTCATGATAGTAATCAATTTCTTGAGGAACATCGTTATGATGACGATTGATTTCCTACGAACTCAAAATAATTGATGAAGTGTAAGATCGTGAATGGCTCCGCGTTTGTTGTAGACACCACTTCAATAGAAGATATAGCGAGTGATAAGGGGATCCTGCAGTGTGTGATGTTCTTGCCTGATCTGTAGCATGCCTTAAGCGGTTGCAATATCTCGCAGCGCCTACTCCCAAGAGTCTCAGCTGACCTTTTCCTCGCTGTTCGGGTATGTCGGCAGCCGTGCCAAGACATAAGCAGGTGCTGGTCAAGCCCATTGCCGTCTTGCAAATCTGCATGAAAATCCCGCAATCTCCGCTAGAACACGTCAAATTACTTGTGCGACCGTACGTAACGTGAGTGGGGCGCCGTGACCAGGGCTGGAAATCGAAGACGTAAGCAATGCTCTAACGAATAAGAGCCAGTTGAGACTTTGTCTATCCAATTAGAGACTACAAAGAATCCAGGGGCCTTGCTTGCGATCGCAGTCACCCTCGGCTCCTTTGTTCAAGGGCTTCTTCGCCTTCTTGTGTTGAGGCATCACGAGGTAGGTAAGGTTCAATGCGGTCTTAGCAAAAGTGATCAGCTCGCCCGTGAGGTACGTTACGTTAAGTATTTTCAAATTCACGCAAAAGCTCCGGTCTTTCTCCTGCTCTCAGGATCATCGCCCATGTTATAGTAAAGCTCAATGCGATCAGAAGTTGCCACAAAAGAGTAAATGACTTTTGCTACGTGTATAGATATGGAACGATATGTATTGTTGCCACTACTTCACTCTGGTTCGCCTGAGGTCGTAAACTCGTCCTATATCGAGGTCCTCGAAATCCATCCGCTTAGCGGCAGGTATCGCTTCTGCCAGAGCCATTGTCCTTGCAGCCGCCAGAGCAGCCCTTAATAAACTTAATGGATCCACTAGCACCGCCAAGGCAGGAAAAGAGCACATTGTCACCGCTCCAACCAGAGTGACCTGCAACGGCCAAGGCCTGGTCGATCTGCTCGCGGTAATCGCCTGTAGTGTGAGATCAAATGTCAGTACTTGACTCCATCCAAAGTAGATGATATAGAGTAAACTGACCCTTCTTGAGGAGAGAGGAGCCGTAGTAGTCAAGGCCCTGCTAGGAGTTAGAATTTTGCGTTTGGTTAGGCGTTCCATTAAGCTCACCTGCTTGCAATTGTCGGCGACGACACCCGCGGCGAACATAGCCAGGATTGGGGCAATGATGAAGGACTTCATTTTTAGGTTGGGCTTGGTGATTCTTGGTTGATTCAATGTTTGGATAGTTGCTTTTGATAGTGATGACTGTTTAACGAGGACAACCTTGGGCTTTATATACTTCACGCCGATGCTGTTCTTTATATAGTGACTTACTCGACATGTAACGTTGTTAAACTAAGTTCGGAAAATGCATATAGTGCATATCACTAGTCCAGAATATCCTCCAATTGTCTTGATGCGGTGATTGAATCCTTCGCAGATTGTGAGATGGGCCTTGACTGTAGGAGTCTCTGATGTCGTACCGAACGACGTTTTCGCATGCTGCAGTCATTCTGAGGTAAGCACTAAACCTGCCCGCCGATGTCCTAACGTTATAATCGGCTGAAATGTAGGATCCTGCCCTAAATATGAGGTTGCTATACGCTTTACCTATTTAGGTACACAGGCTAGCTCGAAACAATCGTTAGGTCCAACTTCAGTTTACTACTAGCTGATTTAATAGAACATTTAAATCTAGACAAAGTAGAAAGTAGAGAACATTTCTATTAGCTCTCTGTATAAATAATAGAGTTGTAGAGTAAGGTTGTGTTTAACATTAGGGGGCCTTAAAAAATATTATACGTAATGCACAGCTTTATTTCCTCGATCTAGAAGGTACTAGAAAATTCTGTTGCTTTTTACTACCGCTTGTTAACGTGTCTTAATAACATCTTTGTGCTACTGTGCACGGACACTATTTAGTCAGGGACACTATCCGGTTAGAGACACTAATTAGTTGCCCTACTAACTTTCCTACCTCTACAACAGTAAGACTGTACAAATACTAAACGTAAATATTACTAACGTGTTTTACAAGCAAGCGCTGTGTACAAGCAAGCGCTGTACCTAACCAACTTTGCGCACCTAGACATGCGTATATCTTAACAACGCAATTGCGTAATAGGGAGAGGTAATAGTAGTCCTTAGGGCTTATGCCTCTAGAAATTGTTTAATTAATAAGCTAGATACCTGTAGATATACTCTTTTATGTCTCTACTTAACTAAGGCTAGTAGTACTTTTATTTTAGGACCTTAATAGTCTTCTTTATACTAAAATAACCTCTTATAAGGTTGTTATAGTTCCTTGAAAGAATAGTTTTATAAAGAGTTATATTATTAGAAATCTATACTTTTCTACTCTTATATAGAACTGTTAAGGGTCAAAGAGGCCTGCTAACGAGTATGCATTCGTCCTAACTACAGAAGCAGAAAGATAGAGAAAAGAAAGGATACGCCTCTTCTCGTACAAGATATATCCTAGTGCCAAGCTAGAAGCTAGTCTCTTAGTGGCTTACGTGCTTGTACGTAGGATCTGCTCTGTGTGTAGTCTTACATCTAGGGCCTAGCCTATAACAGAACGCTATTAGAGTTAATTTACTAATAATACTACCCCTTACCTACTCTACCTACCTCCTAATGTATTAGCAACTTATTCTTAGAAAAGTCTATATCCTGTTCCTAAATCTGCCTAATAAAATTAAGGATATATTCTAGGGCCTCTAGAGTGTATATAGTTTCCCTTTACATATCTATATTTATAAGCTACGTAGAAGCGCTAAATTAACTGTTAAGGCTATAAAGAAGAACTAGTATAATATTAAAGTCTATTTCCTAAGCTTTAGATAAATTAGATTAACCCTAATTACTATAATCTATAGAGGGCTAGTTAAGAGCTAAGAGAGGCGCACTTCTAAAACTAGACTGCTACTAGTAGATATCTATAGGGACAATACTACTGTGCCCTAAACTTACGCCTGTAGGTAGTAGGATTACTAACTCTAAACTTATGCCTCTAGGTAGTAGGGGGTATACTAAACTTACGCCTATAGGCAGTATTACACTTTCCCCTAAACTTGCACCCTTAGGCAGCGTAGCGTGTTCTAAACTTACACCTACAGACAGTAGAGGGTACCCTAAACTTACGCCTGCAGGCAGTGTTATACTATCCTCTAAACTTATACCTAGAGGTAGTAGAATTATAGGAGTATCTTTAGGGTATTAATAGATTGCCCTAGGCGCCCCCTTAGGGTAGTTAGTACCCTGCGCGGCCTATATTATACTTTAAGCTATAGACTTTGTAAGAGTCTATAACTAAAGCTTCTATAAGAGAGTAGGTAGTATAGTGTCTCTTAACGCTTACTAGTCTCTAATAACTATACTCTAAGTATAGTAAGGACGCCTTAAGGGACTATCTACTATGTTCTTAGGTCTAGGTTTATATTTAACTTTAAAGTTAAATCTAGATAGCTCCTCTACCTAATAGGCCTATTTTAAAGAGAGCTCCTTTTTTATTATAAAGTATCTTAGATTGTTCTGATTAGAGAGTAACATAAGTGCATAGCGAGTAGACTGGCATAGCGAGTGGACTAGGCAGTTTTACTAGAGAAAATTAATACTGTGTACAGGCACCATCCGGTTATGTTTACTAATCGGTCACCCTACTAACTTTACCCCCCTATTTAACCCCCCCCCCCTACAACGCTACTACAATAACTCTAGACGCTGCTCTTTCGTATATAAGGTCTTTGAAAGAAGGCGAAACTTTTTTATATACAAAAGTTACTGAGAAGTATAGTATTTCCCGCACCACTTTGTTAACCTACTACTAAGGTTAGAGAATGACGCGTGAGGCAGCTTATGAAGATTAACGTCTTCTCTACCTACGCGACAAGGCTAAGCTTATTAAATACATTAAAAGCTTTATAGAGAAGCACTGTCTACCTACGCGGCAAATAATAATTAATTTTGCGACTCCCTTGTGCAGGTAGGAGCCTTGAGATAGCTGGTTTACCCGGCTCCTTTATCGTCACCCTGATGACCTTATTACTGCCTAGGCTACCCCTATAAAAAGCACGCGTTATATAGCTAATAACTATAAAAGATATCGTCTATACTTCGATCTTTTAACTAAGAAAGTTACGGAATTTGACGTCCTCCCTGAGAATACCTATAATATAGATAAGAAGGGATTTATAATCAGGGTTAATAGGAAGACTAAAAGAGTATTTAACAAGGTACTCTACAAACAGAGACGATATAAGCAACCGTCTTATAACGCTAACAGGGAGTAGGTAACAGTAATAGGCACGATTTGTGCTAACAGAACCTACCTACCCCCTACTATCATCTATCCCGCAGCTAGTAAGAAAGTACAGGCTAGTTAGGTGCACGATATTAACCCAGAGACTCACGATATACGATTCTTAGTATCCCTAAGTAGGTAGATAAATAACAATCTTAGTGTTGCCTAGCTGTAGCAAGTATTTAAGCCTGCTACCTAAGGAAAAGCTTAGAGAAAGTATAGATTACTTATACTTAACAGCTACAGCAGCTACGTAACAAGGTAATTTATTAATTACTGTAATCTCTATTGAATTCTAGTGCTGGTTTACCCCCTGCACGCTACTTATACGCTGCAACCCCTAGATGTTTTGTGCTTTAAGCCCCTGAGCTTATCTTACTCAAATAAGCTTATATATTACTACTACGACACTAAGGGATAGCTCCCTACAAGCAAGGTAGACTTTTTAAGTTTCTTCTAGCCTGCCTAGGTTAATACCTTCACGGTATCATTAATATCTAGAGCCTTTGAGGTCTCGGGTATCTACCTACTTAACCCTAGATGTTCAAGGCGCCTTTGACGCGCTCCTTAAGAACCGCCTGCTACACCGCATGGTCCAACAAGGCTGGCTACAAAGGACTATACTCTTTGTGGACTTGTTCCTCACGGGTCGTAGGGTCCAAGTCCGCCTTGGCCAGGTCACCACACCTAGCTACCCTGTTGCTTGTGGCATACCCTAAGGCTCGCCTCTATCCCTAATCTTGTACACACTGTACCTAGCCGAGCTACTGTCTATGGATACAGAACGGAGGTTTGGATATGCAGACGACATATGTCTGTACCGGGCCTCGCACTCTATAGACAACAACGTCAAGCTCCTAGCATTAGACCTAAGGCAGATTAAGGCCTGGGGAGAGGCTAACAAGGTCACTTTTGCTCTAGAAAAGCAGGAAATAATACACCTAACTAGGCAGCAGAGCAACTACGCCCCTCCCTGTGTAGTCGACGAGCAGCTTACGATCTACCCTATCCTCCTAGGCGGAGAGCACAGCCAGCCGGCCCTGCGCTGGCTAGGAGTGTGGTTTGACCGCAGACTTACCTTCAGACGACATGTAGCCACGCGTACTACAAAAGCTGCTAAAGTAGCCTATTATATCTGCAGCCTAGCCTAGACTACCTATAGACTACTAGCTAGCTCCCTCTGCAAAGCTACTATCGCCTGTGTGTACCTGTTACTCCTGTACAGGAGTGAGTGCTGGTACAGAGGCCGCACTAAACGGCTAACCGCACTTAAACTAGGCAGGCTACAAGAGGTTAGCGCTTACATTGAATAGCACGTAGCTGCTATAGACAAGACACTAGCTATAGCAGCAAGAGGCATCTTACTAGTGTGGAGGACGACCCCTATAGCTGCGCTCTTCTAAGAATCTGGACTATTGCCAGCAGCAGTAGCACTAGAAGAAGCTAAA
>Ga0068631_100261_pt1 | contig 20484 bp, 10 predicted proteins | sample InSIn5gowninarea_2_FD_77434 | JGI IMG/M metagenome (GOLD analysis project Ga0068631, IMG submission 77434) | Clean room microbial communities from NASA Spacecraft Assembly Facility at Jet Propulsion Laboratory, Pasadena, California, USA -... ...
AAGCTTCTGCTGCGGCTTGTGCCTCCTTCTCTTTGCGCTCGCGTTCGGCTTGCTCTTGTGCTTCTTTTTCGGCGGCTCGACGTCTTGCAATCTCTTCTTCAATGCGTGCAGTTTCCTGTCGTCTGGCTTCTTCCTGCTTTTGTCGTGCTTGTTCTTTGGCGGCTTCTGCAGCTTCTTCTTTACGACGAGTCTCTGCTTTGATTTCTTCTTCTTGCCGACGAAGTTCTTCTTGAGCTTCTGCCTCCTTCCGCTGGACTTCTTCTTCGGCTTTTTTGCGTTGAGCTTCTGCTTCTGGTTCGATACGCTCAGCCTTTGCCTTTGCTTCCTCCTCCAGACGAAGTCGCTCAACCTTGGCATCTTTTTCGGGTGATTTGGGATTGGCTCTAGGACTTCTGACACCTTTACCCAGTTTCGCCGACGCCTCTGCTTCCCTAGCCTGTCGAGCAGCTTTTGCTTCGGCTTGGATTTTTAGCGCAGCTTCCCGTGCCTTGGCCTGCTTAGCAGCAGCAGCAACAGCTCTGGCTTCCTTCTCTTCCACGACTCTCTGCTTGGCCTCCTCTTGTGCCTTCGTCTCGGCCTTGGCCTGGATTTCGAGATTGGTCTTTGCTGTCTCCTTGGCCTTTCGCTCTTCTTGCACTCTGATCTTCTCACGTAGTTGTTCCTTGACCTTGGCTAGCTCGCGTTGGTGTGCTTCTAAAGCGCTTGAAACTTCAGTCTGCTTACTGTTCTCGTCGTTTTCGGTTTCACTCTTGATACTTTGCTTGGTAGGTGAGGCATCTGATGGATGGCTATCTTCAGCTGCTTTGCTTGCTGCTTCCTCGTTACGTTGCTTGCCGGTCATGAGTTTTCGGCGGCGTGGTGGATCTGCTTATGTTAGTATAAGATGAGTTAGATATGCAAATTTGTCGCCTCACCTTGACCGGGACTACCTCTGGTAGATGACCTTTCCTCATCTTCATAGGCAGCCTTGAGTAATGAGTACCCTTCCTCCCAACCAGGCGGCTTCATAGACATTGACTCTAAAGTATCAAAGTATGTTTTGCCTTTGATCAGCCTCCTAGCATCCAGTCCTTGCTTGTCCCACTCTAACAATTTCCGAATGACACCAATGTTGCCACGCTCAATCGCTGCTAGCATTGCAGTCTCTCCATCAACCAATTCTGGATCAGGATCATATGGCAGTGCCCAAGACTTTGCATACTCTAGCATTTCGAGCACAGTATCGACGTGTCCACCTCTCGCAGCTGCAACCAAACAGTCGTTATTCGGTTCTACAGTACACTTGTACATGTATTTGACACCCTCTGTGTCGCCATTCTCTGCAAAGTCGCGCAGATTCTTTGAGTTCGGTGCCACATACAAAAGGTCGCGGGTTTTGGGGACTTGCGGTCGTGGAATATTCTGCACACTGCCTTGATTCTTTGCATTCCAAGCCTCGCACGCATCTTTGAGGAGTTGGCGAATATTGCCTTCCTCGTCATCGTCGTTGACTAGGTCGGCAGGTCGATCGCCACGATTGTTAGCACGCCAGGGGTCTACACCATGTTTGAGTAGCAAGTTGACGACATCTGCATGGCTGTTTTCAACTGCATCTATCAAGGGTGTATCACCATATTGATTCGCGCCATCAATCTTCGCATCAGCATCAATAAGTAATTTCACAATGTCCACGTGACCTTTCAGTGCAGCCATTTGCACAGGGCTTGTTCCAGCGTTATCAGGCTCGTTGATATATTCCTTCGTCGCATCTGCTAACAACTCCTTGACTTTTTCAACATGGCCTTTGTCGCAAGCTTGAGCGAGTTGAGTACGGCCAGTGGAATCCTTGTCACGTCGCACCATTGGTGAATATGCAGGTGTTGATTCTAAATGTCGAGCGCGACCAGGTATTGGCGTGTTCTCATTACTTACAGACTCAAGCGACTGGCGGTTTCTTGCTCGTCGTTCTCGGTCTCCCGATGCAGCAGCAGCGGCGGCAGCAGTGTGGAAGGATGATGAACGACGGTGTGAAGATCGTGCGTTGGCAGGTGAGTGAGATCGCATTCGGGGTTCGGTCTTGGCACGAGAGCTTTCAGCAAGATGGGGTCTTGCTTGTGCCAGAAGATTGCTTGTTGACCTGTCACTTGGTGTGCCGGCGCGTGTAGCACGTTCAGTAGGAAGGTCACTGCTTTTTGCACCAGAAGACCGGGTAGCGGCGAGGTCAGGTGACAAACGAGCCTTTTTGGTTGCGTTGTTGCTTGCAATATCAGGAACTGGTGTTCGACTTCGACTTCGTCGTATATCTGTGGCTGCTTCACCCTCAGCTTTCCTTTTGCGTGCTAATGCAGCAGCTTGAGTCAGAAGACCGATCTCTGAGGGCCGCTTCGAAATTGCATCGTTAGAGTCCAGAGAGTATTGGAAGCCTGGCCTTGTACGATTTTTCACAGGAGTGTTGTTTGTCGAGGCTATGTCAGTTTCCGCCTCAGAGTCATCAGCTGCAGCTGCTTCCTTGACACTGTTTGTCACTTGACTTGACTGTTCGGACAGTGGTGACGAGACTTGTGCTGGCTCGTCTATTGTCATCTCAATATCCTGGTCAATGTTTGCGCTGTCATTGTTTGCGCTGTCATTGTTTGCGCTGTCGACGTTTGTGCTGGCCTCAGTCGTACTGTCGTTGTTTGATACAACAGGCTCCGTATTATTGCTTGGAGCAATCATGGGTGCCGTAGGTGCTGACATGACCGACTTTGATTAGAGATACGGCGTTTGAGATTGGTTCGTGTCACGTATGATTGTATCACATCCTCTTCCAATAAACAACCTACGCTATCGAATATGCGTGGGCATCGTACTTGTCCAGTTGACTTCTCGCTTCTTCCTGTGTGTTCATACGCTGGCGTCGGCTGACCTTGACGCGCTTTTTCTCATCTTCGCGATGTCAAGTTTTCGAGATTCGTTAACAGCGTGGACACATCTGATTGGCTCGGTTAAATCTTGACCCTGCATAAAGTTTGTCTTCACCTCGGGCTTCTCGGAGCACATGAAACAATCGGCTTTTGAAGTAACAACAAGCTCATGATTGCGAGCTTGTTAACATGTGGATACTTTCCATGGAAGGTGCGACCAGTGAACAAACGTTTGATACTATACTTTTCATCGCTCTTGCTAGAGCTGAAGACGCGACGGTGCAGAAAAGAAAGAAACTGATATCGCATTAAACTACCACCAGCACATCGCTATCCTTGATGCTATTATACCCAGAAGAGAAAGTTTTGGCAACCCGCAATGCACCTCCAATATGCTCAATTGCTGCCCTGTCACACCATTTTCACTCACAACCTAGCAGCACCACCCAACACCTTGACATCAACAACAACCTCCCTACCTGCATCCCTCACAACCAACACTCTAACACTACCACTACCACCAGCCCAAGCACTAGCCAATCTACTCCATAACCCCTCCTTCTCTAAGACTCGCAATTGTTGCACAACCTTCCCTTCCTCCGTCATTGCCACTACAGTCTTCTCTCCACTAACGACGTCCAGCACTCTGTATTGCTTGAAAACAGGCGCTAGCATGTTCTGTACGTAGATGCTAGGGCTCGGATTGGAGACAAAGGAAGTCTCTTCGTACATTTGCCTGTCGAAAAGACCGATGCCGAGGTAGCGGTATTGTGAGGTTGCTGGAGACATGGTGATCTTGATGATCTGGCAGGGACGACCTTGAATGAGGAGGAGATCGCCAACATGAATGTGGTGGCAGGGAACGGTGATTGTGTTGGGGTGGTAGGAGCGTGAGGATGTTGAGCTGGAAGACGAAGAGCTCTGAGGACTACTGCCGGAGACGTTGACGTTGATGTCAACTTCTTCCTTGCGATCGAATGGGTGGAGGATGTGGTCGGCAGCGCGGTGAAGCCCGTGGCGGAGGCTGATACTGGGTGTCAGTGGGTGTTGAAAATTGGATGGCTTTAGCATGACTTACGAGTGGTAGTGACCATCTTCGTCGTAAAAACCCATGTCTGCTTTGTGGTGAACTTGATCGTGAGGAGGTCCGTGGGAAATAACACGGTCTTTCTTAATGAAAGTTGTCTTCACAACGTCGTCCTGGCTGGTAGATACAGGGAAGTTGACGCTACGACTGTCTCGTTCGAAGACTCTTTCGTCTACGTTCACACGAGTACCTGCGTTGTGATGGTGGATAGGCTCGGTGTAGCTATATCATAGTATTAGCCAACATATCAAGTATTGCATCTCGAACGATCACTCACCGACGATTCTTAAGGTCAACCTCGATATCAACCTCGTGATCACTTGTTCTAGCACGTTGCCGAGTGTCGTCTCTCTCAAAAACTCTGGTTTCCTTGCGATACGTCTCCGTGGTACCTTGACGAGCAGGTTTGGCCGAAGTAGCAGAAAAGTAGCGAGAATCAACAGTGTCTTCCCGACCACCACTCAAAGTGACTTCTGTCTTTGTGTCTTGTTCAGAAGAAGATTGCTCTTCGTTGTCGCGGTAGGTTGAAGGGAAGACACTGAATGGAACGGGTACGCGAGCGTCAAAGTCCAGGTTGGCTACGGGCTGCGTTCAATGGATGAACGCTTGGGAAGGGATGATATGTGTATGATAACGATCTGTAAGAGGAAGACGAAGAAGTGTGGAGGAAATAGACTTGGTCTTAAGTGATTAGGCCGTTGTTTACTCGTTGCTAGGATTGAAACAGCATGGCAACGGACGGATGAGACAGGGAAGTGCGGGATGGCATTGCACGCGATTCACTAATTCGGAAAGCTTGTAAGCTGCGCTCCTTGATTTTTTAATTGTTTCGAAGAGTATATGGGTGTATTTTGTGTTTCGTCATTTGGATGTTCTATGCACGAGCTGCTCAAGATCGTGCTCGCTTGCTGTCCAGTTCTCTCTTGTCTTGGCAAAAAATGCTCCAGGTCTCTAGGAGATACAACACTTCCAACATACCAGGTAACTTCAGTTATATAGCATTACTCTACCATGCTAGCGAGCGACACACTGTTCGACTCAAATGTACCATAGCATTATCTTGTCACCTATATATCTTGTGCATAAAATTCGTCTCGCACAATAGCATATCTACGATTGCAAGACCTTTTCGAAAGACTTCTCCCACTCGTTCCAGTTCCTCATCACGGCCACAGCGCCGCATTCTTTCAACAACATCTCCTCCTTTGCCTTGACCTCATCCAGTCCCTCATCCTCATAACTTCCCACATACCCAATCAAAGGAATACCCGCTCTCTTCGCAGCAGTAGCACCACTCTTGCTATCCTCAACAGCCACACACTCCTCCGGCTTAACCCCAATGACCTTGCACGCATGCAAATACACCGCCGGATCCGGCTTACTCGTAGGCTTAGGCAAGCTCGTCGCCGCACTAAAAACATAATCCTCTCTAAAAAACCTCGCCATATCCGTCTTCTTAATACTCGCCTGCACACGACTCAACGCACTCGAGCTAACAACAGACATGCCATATTTGCCCTCCTTGCTAAGCTTCTCCAGCACAGGCATAACGCCAACACAAGGCTGTGCGCTTTCATTCAACTTTTCAATAACCTTGCCGAGTTCGCGTTCAACGTAGCTGTCTTCTTCGTCTTGCTCCATGTGGAACTTGTAGTGCGTTTGAAGGCCTTTGAGCATGCCGCGGAAATTTTGGCCGACGAACTCTTTGAGGAGTTGGGGGCCGGTGTAGCGCTCTGAAAAGCCCTTTTTCTCGAGGATTTCGTTGGAGAGATCGGCGCAGGCTTGGAAGGCGAGGGATTCGGAGAGGACGAGGGTGTTGTCGCAGTCGAAGAGGATGTATTTGATCTAAATTAGGAAGAAATGGGTTAGACTGAATGATGCTGCTGGCAATGCAGGGATCGGAGCGAGAGCAGGGGTATAAGTACTGTTCGTGTCATTTTTGCGGTTGTGGTAGTAGATATTGGTCTACGCGAGTATGTATGGTTTGTTGAGGAGATATGTAAGAGCGAAGCTGATCGTAAGAGAACAGATGAGGGAGGGTAGCAGAGTTTGGAGAAACGCTTGTTGTGGCGGGGTATCGACGATCTTGTGTTGCTGATGAGTTGGCGAGAGAATTGACAGCAGGTTCTTGTATTGTCAATATGTGTTTATAAAGTTTCAATCGGTTCAATCGCTTGCCGTACTTCGATCGGTGCGACTAAGCTAGGCTAGGCTTCTACACCTGTCGACGTGCTTTCGGTTTGTAGAAACAAGCCCAATGGCCATGACGTCGTCTCTGTCAACAGATTTGCCCTCTCTTGCGGGGTATGTCTTGTTCTTCAAACATTTCAACCACCACCTTTTGTGCTCACTCATTTCCACAGTCCAAACTCCCCTGCACAATTCTTCCATAGCTTGACCGTCCCATCCTCGCTTCCAGTAGCATACAATTTGCCATCAGGCGCAAATCCCACACTCCACACTGGTCCGTGATGTCCTTTTCCAACCTCGACCTCTTCACCAGTCTCATAATCATACACATGCACCCAAGTATCCGTTGCACCTCCAGTAACGAACTTGCCGCGACCTCCGTTGCCATCTGATGCTAGATTGACTGCAACAGCATCTGCTTGTTGTGGAAGCTTATGCGATTTCAGCAGCGTACCTGGTCGAGACGTGCCGTCGAAGAAGTAGACGTTCTTTCCTGCTGCTACGCTGAGGATACTGGCATCAGTGACCGGTGTAGCGAGTGTCCGTGATGAGGAGGTGTTCATCTCGCATGAGCCTATTGGCCCGTCCACTGTGTATTCGGCGACAGGTGCACGACTCGTACGCAAGTCCCACCAGCGAATCTTCTTGTCGTCGGCGGCTGTGATGAGAATATTGGTATCTGTTGGTGACCAGATGGCTGATTTGATGGTAGCAGTATGCACGTTTGTACCAATTTCATAGCTTGTGGGGTTCGAAGCTGCAGGGGATGAAGACGATGGCGGTGGTGATGTGGTGCCATTGGAGACGCCATTGCCACTTCTGTTCAGATCCCAGACACGTAGTTTCTTTTCTGCGCCACCTGTTGCGAGCATGGAGGGTGATGGACTGGTCGGGAAAGCTACAGCACGGACAATGTGGTTATGCTGAAGAGTGTAAAGAGCTTCGCCAGTATGCGTGTCCCATATTTTTCTACACAGAGTCAGTTGGCTGGAGTTGTGCTTGGATATAGATTGGCGTACGCGGAGAAGTCTGCTGAGCCTGTCACGGCTAGACTTGAATCGCTAGATAGACGTGCTTGCCATACTGCTCCTTTGTGCCCAAGAAATGTGCCAATCCTGTAATCATATTAGTCTCTCTTCAACCTTCACGAGTAGCATCATTGCTCGACTTACCAGTCACCAGTGATGCCATCACGTAGCATGGGGTTGTTGTCTTGTCAATATCAGCGTCAGTAGCAAGCTTGCAGGCCTTGCTCACTCAAGCACAAACCTTTACATGCCGAAAGCAGATAATATTGATCATCATTCGTGATAGCCGAAAAGCTGATGTGTGTGACTGGTCTAGAATGGCCATGACATGTCAACGGCATGACCTTAGTGGTGTCTACACTTCCTATCAACCAACAAAATCGATACAGTCGATGCTGGATCTCACCTGGAGCCATGAATTCAGATAGCCAAAGCTCAAGAGGGAATCAAAAGGAAAGACTTTTTGATGCACAATATAAAAAGTTACAAGCACTAGAGTGTCGAACGCAGAACTGAGATACACTCTTTGGGTTTTTTCGTCAAGATCGTAAAATCGTAAAACACCTCAACGCACGGGAAAGAAAGTGGTTTGTTTCGGTGTTGGATGTGGTTGTTTACACTGAACACCTAGCACTGTGAAGCTGTGTGGGCAGGTGCCCCCTTTTCGTACCTATTTGCCACTCACACCACAACTTGTTTGACCTAAAGTAGAGTATGTGCAGATATGATCATTGTTGGAAATACTGGCGCAGTCCTTTGCCAATAAATATTCAATTTATGGTATAGATGTCGCTAAATGCAGGCATAGGTAACTTTGCTCAGTCCAAGATTGCCACCTCTGGAACGCCATGCTAAAGATATAATCATGCCGTGGACCGTCGTAACGCCATAACCTATATCCCAGCCTATATCCGCCCCCTCGGTATCGATAGTTCAGGTGTCGACTTTTTCGCTACTAGATCACTTCCGCACTACCACACATCCATATCCCGCCGGCCTTTCTCTCCGGCCTCAGCTCCAGCCTCTGATATGGACTACTTTGTGGGTCAAAGTACAGCCCTTCCAGTCTCCCGTCACTCCTCCTCAAGCTAACATAATAGAATCCACTGATGCTCAGGCCGAACTGTCTTCCCCCTACACCAGTAACTCCACCAGCCAACCCCGCGCCATTACCTGCACCAGCAGCAGAGTTACCAGCAATAACACCAGCCCCAGGCATAAACTGTGCTGTCCGCTCTTCAGGAGCTTGTGGTCGACGCCCTCCAGCCCAGATGGTGTTCTCGCGTGCTTCGTAGCTGGGAGAGACGAATGATCGCTCTTTCCATCGCATCAAGACATACTTCTGACTGATTTCGCGCTCGATCCAGGCAGGATCCAGGAAACCGCGAGCCAAGTCGCTATCTGATATTCGATTGAAAGGTGGGAGCGCGCGCCAATATAGAGCATCGACGTCAGGAGTAGTTTCCAGTGTGGCGTTGGAAGTGGCGGAGTTGAGCGATGGCGAAGGAGGAGTTGAAGACAAGGACGACGCCGAGGTTAGCAGAGTATGGCGATGAAAGTCTAGCAACTCGCCAGTAAGATATGTTGAGAAGGTTGTTTTATTAGGGTCGGCGGTAGGAGGTGAATCAGAGTTTGGAACATTGAATGCTTCCATTGTCCCTTGTAAGGTCAAGTCGTCATAGTCAACATCGTGTATCGAGACACGAACAACCCAACGATCGGGATGCTCAAGAAGTGGCGTAGCTGTGTAGAAAACGGGTTCAGATTCAGATTGATGATTGGGATGTCGTTCCCCTGCCGTGGAGCGATCATAAGAAACTTCACCCGGTCGCTGACGCCCGGTTGGGGAGCTGAGGGCACCCGCGGACTGCTGTGCTCCAGCAAACACCATACCTGGAACAAGCCATGAAGAGGGGTGTGGAGGACATGCTATACGTAAGCTGGGCTTGGCAACACTTTTGGCATCCTGCTGCTTCGGCGCTGTAAATCCTTCCAGCTGTGCCAAAGATCGATCAACACCTGCTTCGTCATCGCTCAGCAGATGCAGATACTTGATGATGCGCTCAAATTCCGAGACCTTTGGTATTGGTGCAGCTGGATTATCGAGGTAGCGCCGCCGCAATGAGTCCGTGCTATCCCGGTCGTTTCCGAATGGTGAGTCGTCGCGCGTTGTGATGCCTGCCATGCTAATCGATTGAGCTCATAGCGACTCTCGCTCGGTACTCCTCTTGACATCATTCTGGACGGACTGATACGCGTCCTAGGATCTGTTGGCGGAGTACCATTCCGTTGAGCTTGCTCTCTTTCAAGTGCATATCTTGTCATTAAATCTTGTGATCGTGCAGTGAGCGCACTCTGTCGCCTCATATCTCGCAGTATCTGCGCCGAGTGAACAGAACGCTCATGCGAATCGAGCCTGACTCTGTCGAACACGGTTGAAGGAGTTAGAGAAGAATTTCGAGCTTGATCTTGCTGTTCTTCCAATCGTATTGCTCGCTGACGCTCCTCCTCCTGTATTATATGTTGCCGTCGTGCCTGCTGCGCTGCTGTTCTTTGAACGTCTTCTACTTCCTGCCGAGCTAGCTGCCGGATAACATCCGGATGTGTGTTGGGCTGTTGCTCTTGTATTCGCCGATAGATTACGTCGCTTAGATTGCTCTCTAGATCCATCGTGACCTCTGGCGCCCAGTCATACAATCTCTGCGCAAGCGGTGCTCCATTGCTGTAGGGTGTCCGACCCGATTCTTGCTGATGTGTTCGATCATGTGCCTCCCGCATTTCGAGCATGGCGTTGTAACGCTCCCGCGCTGCTTGTATGGCACTCGTTGGATGTGGCGGCATTCGTAGTCGGTTCCGATTGAGCATATCCTCCACCATAGTTGCATGCTCGATATTCTGTGTTGGTCTTGACGCAGTATCTCCTTGTTGCACTCGAGTGGTCGGCGGCCTAACTCTCCGTCTTCTCTCCTCTCGTAACGTTCTTGACAGATTATCTAGCGATACTTGTCTGCTTTCTCCTGATCCTCTCTGGTCTAGATATCTTCCTAGAGGCCCAGGTGCAGTGGAGGGTTCTGCATCGTATGTTCGCTGTAGGAAAGCTGTATTTTCGGCTATTGCATCAGTATCCACATCCTGCATTGGAATGTCCTCGACGTGGCTATATCCAGGCGTCATCTGCAGGTGTTCGTTGCTTCGGGGCGTTGGTAAGGGCAAGTGTGGTAGCTGTGGCGTAGGTGGTTGTGTAGGATCCGTTGTGGAAGGGATTGACCATGTCTAGCAAGAGAATCAGTCTTTGTAATGCTTAAGTATTCAAATTGGTGGTACTCACGAGAGCTGTAGTGGAAGGAGTCACCTCGACTGGAGAATTTGCCGGCGGCATGGTTGGCAGTGCTGACAAGGACCGCTCGGAAGTGAGAGTGTGTCGGAGTGAAGAGGGTGAACAAGACTCGATACGTCGGTGACTGGGATGTGTGTCGGAATTAGACTGGGGGTACGAGGCGAGTACCTCTGTTTTCCCTTCTCTTCTGCACGGCCTTTGACAGTGTCACTCAATGTGTCTGCATACTTGGGTGATTAGCCTGCTGTCAAGATGGGCAAAGAGCAACCTCAATAGCAATGATTGGTGTTTCAAGCAAGCCAAAGGCAATCTAAAGAGTTTAACGAATGTGAGAAAAGGCAAAACGGGTACTCATCGCCCCCCCCCCCATGCGTCGCCCTACTTATGTCATCTCGCATACAACATCAAATCACTTTCTTCTACATTTGTGCAAGGCATTTTACAGTAATAATAGAAACAGAGATATACTGGAGATCTTGGTTTTCTCAGAGATTATGGTATCTCCCACTAGAGACTGGTACGAAGCAAGATACCAAGATGTGAGATAAGATTGAATCCTGTGCGAGTATTTGTACATTTGTATGCATGCCTCTACTGAATGCGCTCTGACTTGCATTTGCGAAATGGAGATGACTGAATAATGTAGAGCGCAGATGAGAGCGCAGATTGACCTGAGACACGACATGATAATCTTTCTACTTCTTTCTTGCTGCCACTCAAACATAACAATGAAGCAGAAGCAGACCATGTCTCCGACCACAACTCCCAACATCTTACCTGGTATGCACTTGATTAGAGCTTCTCAATAATAAATCACGAAGAAGTCGTCCGACACTCCCCCACCATGTTTGAACGGCAAAGTCTTGGCTAGTCTCACCTATGCATCTCTCTTCACATGAAGTAAGCTGAGCTATCTGAAACAACGATCAAATAATGACCGAATCTTTCTTGGAAACATCGTCTACGCTCTCTCCTCCTCTTCCTAGGACCGAACAGTCTTCGTAGCCGGACACGACGGTACGGTCTTGGGAATACACGGCCCCTAACACGACCGCACGATCTTAGCCTAACGAGACCGTCCAGTCAAAGTCTGTTTGTGAAGAACAAGAGCAGACTACCCCATCGCGGGTCCGTTTCGCATCGTTCGACCAGGTTCGAACGTTCGATGCCGACACGCCGATGGGGTAGAGGCGGAGGGAGAGGGAGTGGGGGGCGGTTTTTGTTTTTCTGTAAGTGATGTTCATTGGGAGATATTTCTCAATTCTTTCTCGATTCTCATACTGAGATGTCCTCAGAAAGTGTATCGAAATCCAGTTGACACTCCCCACGCGGCAAAAGATAGAAAAGTCTTGGCACAACTTAGACTGATCTCGAGTTGTCACGCTTTGGGATATTTCTGGTAGGAAATACTAGAACGATATCAATTCTCGTGGAATTTTGGCCAATCTTACATCTGTGACTCCAATTAGGGTTCGGGAGGTCGAATGAGAAAGACGAAAAAAGGTGGTGCTTGAGGTCGAGGAAATGAAGGGTGTGGTGAAGGATACCGTCTTTTCTTTGGCAAAGCATTCGTCTAGCACAGCACCATCCGAGCAATCCAGTCACCGGAATCGCTAGTGGCGTTAAAAGAAAGGTAGCAAGAACCGCAACGATAGGAAAGTAGATCGATTACAGTTGTGAAGATAGCCCATGTCTCACTATATTATTTTATGTATGCCTTATGCTATACACCACTATATGAATAACCACAATTCCTCATGTTGTCGTCTAGTCCTCGGTCAAATCTCCGTACTCCCAAATCCCACGCCTCTCCTTCTTCGCCTCCTCCTCACATCCCTTAAGCGCACTCAACTGCTGACTCTGCGCCCTCTCCCACCTCTGCAGCTTCCTCGACACCATACCAAGACCCTCCTCTAGTACCTCAGCATTTATACTTCCTTTCTCTCCTTGCACAGTACTGTTAGGATCAAATAAGCTAATCCAAAGCAGTCCATCCCTTGAATCTACATTGTCGACTCTGGCCACAAGCTGACGATCGTTGATACACCTTCTCGACAGCCAATCCCTCGCGTCGGCCATGTACTCCGCACTATTTGTTGAGAACTGCACGAAACTGAGTGCGGCCTCAACAGCTTGTGGCTTCAGTGCTTGAGCACCGAAACGCTCGGGTTGGGGAATTGGACGCAGTTCACTCCAAGGGAGTGATTCGGAGTTACCGTAGTCGACGTAGGAGACTTCTGCGGTCTTGTTTTCGCGATCGTTGCGGCGTATGCGGGCGCGGTACCAGGAGCGATCTTCGGAGAAACGAGCGCTGACGAGGTCGCCAGCTTTAGGCGGGCCAGGTAGAGAAGAGGATGATTGGACGTGGAGGGATTGGAACGCGGACATGAGGGTTAATAGCGCGCCAGTAGTAGAGTGGCCGACTTGCTGAATGCGGAGACGAGCGTCGTCGCCGATATGAGTAACGACGACATCACGATAATCTTTCGATGGAGGTGCTGCAACTACGTCGCCGTTGGAGTGACCATTGGTTTGCGTAGTGTCAACTTCTTCTGTGGTGTCTTCGTTTGAGACTTCTTGACTAGGATCGTAGTTCTCCCAGAGTCCTTTTCGTGCATCCTTTGCGCTTCGCTCAGCAGCAAGCAGCTCGGAGGCATTACCAGACTTCTCAGCTGAGTATTGACGAACAGATGCGTAACCTTCTTCAAGCAGAATCTTGGCGAAGTTCTCTCCACGGATGTAGAGCTTGCCAATGAAACCACCAACCTTGTCGTTATCTTCAACATCGATCTCAACGTCACGTTGTTGCAAGCGCTTGACAGCGAGATCGGCGGCTTCTTTGCCGAATGGCTCTGAGCTTTCGCTTGCATTTCTTGCTGTTCGAGGAGCGTTGATGCCAGAGAGAACAAAGGTGAGCTTGGCATTTTCACGCGGTATCAGCAGTGTAAAACGAGATCCTGCTTTCACAAAGTCGACTACAGCGGGCACACGCTTTTGACGTGAGAGCAGAGATAGTAGTCGTTTTGCCTTTTCCAGATTTTCCGAGTAATCGACGAATTGTTTTGTCTCTGGACCTTTCGAAGACCACATGCCTTTACCTTCCGTCTGTGCTGCTTGCTCGGCAATGAGTAAATCATCGTATATCGGACTGCGGTCAGTGTCATCCATCCTGTGACGCAACACGGAAGCCCATCCATTCTCGACCAACGACAAAGCAACATTTTCGTTGTTGAATGATACAGTAGCCATTTCACGCTCGTCATAACCTTCTGTTGCTGGACGCTTACCATCAATAGCGACCTTGACGTGCTTTCCAATGAGTTTGCGTCGCATGAATTCCTTAGCTTCCACACCCCAAGGTGCCTGCTTCGGATCCGTCGGCTTTGGTTGGCGGACACTACTGAGATTAACCCTTCGTTCTTGTCCGTTGGGGTACCTCAAGAAAAGGGTGTCTGCAGACTGTATCCTGCTAACAACCACCTCTTGCTCTTTTGCTCCGCCTTTTGATGGTGTCGTAATACCCTTGAAGAGACCAAGTTTACTAGTTTTTGCTGATTGTTCTGCTTGTCGTAATTCTTGCATGTTGCTACCCAGCATTGTCGAGTGATGGTCGACGCATCGTGCAAGACCGGCTTTGAGCTCGAAGACGGCAATGTCTCCATTGGGATGCTTTACCTGACCTACCAGCTGGTTTTGAGGACTTACTCCAAGTACGATTACCTTAACGCTGCGTTGTAGTAGTCGTGTTTCAGTGAATTCTTGTGCTTCGTCGCCAAGAGGCTCTGCTGGCAATTCTGTGCCATCCGATATATTTACTCGCTTTGTATTTGGTGCACGGATGCCAGCGACGAGGAGCATGGTTTGTAGGTGTTTTGTTGGTGACTCTTGAAGACGTACAATGAGGCGGTCGCCGCTGAGTACTTTTTCGACAGTGGCTATATATATATGTCAATATTGATCTTGTAATATCTTGCTGCATTCTTTGCATTACCGTCCAGAGGTTGTCCCTTATATTTCTGCACGAAGTCTTGTGGGTTTGACAATTCGTAAGATGTTTGTATAGGTTGAGCTTGCTCGCCCCAAACACCCTTTGAGTCGGCCTTGGCTCTTGCTTCCAAAACTTGCAGCTTTTCGACTAGTTGTTGGACTTCTTCTGATTCGTCTCGACGACCAGCATCATCGCGAAGTTTGAGGTAACCTTCAGCTATGCCGAGTTCGGGAAGTTGTTGGCCATCTTGTAAAGTGATTGTACCGTAGTCTCTCTTGACTCCAGTAGGTAAGGTGTAGAGGACGCGGAATTGGATGACTCTTCCTACCAGGGCGCGGCGAATAAAGTCTCGTGCTTCAATGGCGAATGGCTATAGGTATATAAGATCAGTTACAATGTTACAAAAACAGTCTTTGACGTTCTGTTCCAGAGAAAATTGAACCCGTTCCTGGACATTGACGAACCTCATCACCTTCACGTCGAAGTCGTGGTGCGGAAACGAATGCTAAGCTGAGCGTGCGTTCATTTTTGGGATTTGCCAGGGATGATAGGATAACAGTGTCTCTGGGAGAATATTAGCAATAAGACGATGCTTGGTTGGACTCGATAGCTGCTTGCCCGGAGAGTACGCTCTTGACTTTGGCTTGCTGGACAGGCATGTTGGGAGATTTCAATGGCAGATCTATGGCTTTTCTGTTAGTAGTGATTCGAGGTCGCGTGAGAGTAGTGAGAGTCGAATATAGTCCCTGAGGGAATGGAAAGAGCTAACTCACTTTGTGGAAGTAAAGTGATCTAGGTGGAGGTCGAGCAGGACGCAAGTGAAGGGGGTATAGAGCGCAATGGAGCAACAAGTGGCAATATTTATTGTTTTGCTTCTTCGAGTATTCGTAGGTGTTCATTTGGAAATAGTGTGGGGAAAGGGTCGCTGGTGGGGCATGTTCAAGTGGTTAGAAGCGAGAGAACACAGATATTGATATTGATACTCGATATTGATACAATCATAGTCTTTTGCTTTCTAGAGCAACCTCATTATATACAGTAGACATGGCCTAGGCAAAGTCCACTCCTCTACTACCTCCTAACCGAATATTTACTGGGCAATGCCGATAACACCGCAAGCAGGACGAGGACCAGCGTTTCCTGGTATTCGTGTTAGCTATCAATTTCTCATAGAATGTGTAGAGTCGCGAGCATACCGGTCTTCTTGGACTCCTCGTGGCCACCCTTGCCAAGGTCGTCAGTGCCGCCGTGGGTAACAATAGTGCGCTAGGTTGATTTATCAGTCGTGTACTTCTTTCCACATCAGCATAGGATACATACGCCAACAACGCTCTCGGGACCAATAAGCTTGATCAGCTTGTCCTTGTGGCTGCCCTTTGCAGTGCCGTTGCCATCAGTCTTGATGTTTCCGAGGTCACCAACGTGGCGCTCTTCGTCAGATGGTGCGCCGTGAGTCTTGCCTTGAGGGTTGACTAAGAGAGATTGCATATCAGCACATTGTCTGCCAGCTATACCCAAGAATGCCAGCTGCAGAACAGTATATTGTAGACGTACAGTGAGGACCAGCACTTGTGCAGCCGTTGGTGTTGTCACCAAAGGTGTGGATGTGGAAGCCACGCTCTGCGTTGGCGTCGTGGCCAGAGATGTCCCATGAGATGGTGGTCTCAGAGTGCTCATCGGCTTGCTCAAAAGTGACGGTACCAGTGACCTTGGAGTCACCACGGAGGACAGCAACTATAACAGAGAAGCGAATGTTAATTGGATGTCCGCGGTTCAACGCGTTCCTAATAAGGCTGGGATTGAGCACATAAAGACTGTGGTAGGCTTCAAGTATTGAGCAAGTTTTATGCCGCTATGAAAACCGCCATTGGCTTTGCGAAAAGAAAAGCTTTCAAACGTACCAGCCTTGACCATTTTGATTGCGGATATGTGTTTTTAGTGCGTTGAGCTTTGTTTTAAGGACGTGAAGGGTGACTGATAAGGTACGATGAAGTTGACAGATGGACTTGGGGTGAGAGAAGTGAGGGGCATGCCCCACTTCGATATGCTATGACGAAATCAAGATCTTGTTCAAGATAGGTATACTTCTTCATCCTTATCCTGAGGTATTGTTTCATGCTCGCTCTAGGCAGTAGACATGTCGTTTCATGATACCCGTAGAGACTGCCAAACTGCACAGGAAACCCTTAACGTCGGATTACACGGATCTCTGACCATTTTGTACATTCAACCACCTGTAGCTGATTTTCTTCCTTCTCCCACTCTATAATAGCAAGGTAATGCAGGTAGTTCTCTGCTACTGTCATCAAGAGGCACGAACGAGCCTTCAGGGATATCGATACATATATCGTACTAAGTTTTAGCAGAACATGTTGCAGATTGAGGTTGCTCGCGAACCGCAGCCTAGCATCAGCTTGAGCAGCTTGTAATTTGTAGTCTCTCTCGTGCATACCAATTATCTGTAGTGCAGCTCTCTTCATATACGGCCCCCTTCCCAAGCCATCGTTATACAGCCTGAAACAGCTTGGCTAATCACGGCCGCATAATTTCAAGCATCACTTTCTAGGATCGCTTGCTCTTTCCACGAGGGAGCCACTGGTCCCGGATAGGTTGCACCGATTTTCCGGCTCAAAATCCCTCTACACCGCGACTATTCAAATGGTCTTGCATGTTCAAAGTCGAACCTTCCATTGCCATAGATACCACCGGCAAAGATACTACTATCACTGTATCACACACCAAGACTAGGCTCGAATAAGGTAAAGCTTTGTGAAAGACTGCGCGGGGTAAAGCATCTGGGCCGTAATTGCAAGCTCAAGGCCGTTGGCGAGTTTGACGTATGGAGGATGTAGGCCGGGCAACAGTGCCGTCAAGAGAGAAGGGAAAGAAAGACAAACATCACCTCCAGCTTCGGTTTTGCCAATTGGATAGTGATCGTAGCTGGACATATCGCTTCAATCTATAGCTCGCCCTTCAAGTCTTAGCTAGGAAGAGTTTGTGATTGAATACTCTTTTGTCTCCCACCGAAAAAAAGCGGGCCTAGACAGGGTAGGTAGTCACTGACATAATGACATTTTTGCCTTGGTTATTGACGTGGTGTTTCAGGTTGTTCGCATCCACCATCCACCTTCTACTCATCACCATCGACATCCTACGTTACCCACTCGACGTCTGCTTTCCTTTAGCGAACGTGCCGGAACGAACTTCGACCTCTATCTGAGCGCTGAGCTCGATTGGCGCTTTCCCGATCGAAACGCGACAGCGTCGGTTCTTTCCCAATTCAACTTGTCGATTGCGCGGCGAGCCTACGAATATAACAAGACACAGCCTCAAACTGGTCTACGACCACATTCGCGGCCATGTTTCGGAAGAAGAGGTCCTCTTCTCAACCAGTACGTCACTCATTATCGCATGATGGCTGCATGCTGCTAATCGATACTGTTCCAGGCTCAATCGCGAAACTACAATGCTCAACAAGGTGCAACTTCAGCAGCTGCAATAGCTTATTTGACGGGTCAACCTCAAGGAGGAGGAGGCAACCTGTCCGCAGCTGCCGCCGCCGCAGCTCTCCGTTCTCAAACCACCACACCAACTCCGATCGGTGAACTCCAGACAAAGCGCATGGCACGTCGTGGATCGACTTCATCCTTTGGCTCAAACGCTGGCAGCGTCGCTCGTCAGCCTTTTGGCGGTCTTCAACGTGCTCCTAGTCGTGGATCTATGACAGAAAGATCATTCAGGTCACCATCACCCGGAGGTAGAAACAGGATATCCTCCATTTCTAGCGACATTCCACCACTTCCAACGCATAACCGCACTGGCAGTCTCGAACAACCTTACTCCAGAGTAATGTCACCCGAACCAGCAAAAGGTGCTCGTAGTATGAGCGTAGATCGGGCTTCGCGCACGGCTGCGCCCAGACGTGTCGGTGCAGTTCCTCGACCCTCCCTTGCAAACGTGCCAGAGGAAGGTAAAGAACCAGAAGAATATGGTAATTTCAACAGGCAATCTTCAACCAACTACTCCCGACCAATGTCGCCAACACCGTCCATGTCTTCTTACCGCAGCGCGCCCGCTCGTCCAGCATCAGCATCTGGATACTACTACGATCCTGCCACTCGAAAACTGGTTGGTAAGCCTCCGGCTACTGCATCACCTGCTGTCAAAGCAGCAAGAGCATCGGCTCAGCAGGCCTTTGTTCCCCCACCTCTCCCAGCATCATACACGGCTGCAAGAACAAGACCAACAAGTGTTGCGAACCCGTCTACCACGGCCAATCGTGCACCTGCTACCCTTACTCCAGCTCAGTTGAGAGCACAACACATGAGAGCTGGTCCTCCCATTTCGATCAGCACTCCAGTCAACAGACCTCGTGCGTCGTCAAACGTCACGACCAGCACTCAAGGTGCCCGGCCAGGTTCCTCATTGGGACCAGCCAATAACATCCAACCTGCTAGACCTGGTTCTTCATTAGGTGTTTCAAGCAACAATCAACTCAACAGGCCTGGCTCATCCATGGGAAGACTTCAGACAAATGCCATCAATTCGAACACCTCACTCGCTTCTTCCAGACCTGCGGGCAACAATAACAACACTGCCACCCGCAACACCTCTGGCACCATGGGCAGGCTCCAGACCAACGCTGTCAGCTCGAATACCTCGCTTGCGTCATACAAGCCTACGACCAGTAACAACGCTGTAGCGAGCAACACGATATCCAGTGCGGCCAAGCAGAAATTCCCACCCAGCTCAGCTGTCTCTTCGCCGAGTAGCATGTCAGCTGTGCAGCAGCTTATGCAACGAGCTCCTCAGTCGCCTTCACAACAGCCTCAGCAGATTCGCAGAGAACCTCAGCAGACTCGCAAAGAAGAGCCTGTTACTGTTCCCAGCCCTACTCAAGAGACAATGCGCGCTTTCCACACGAGGGCGGCGGCCATGATCGCTGGGACTGGAGTTGACAAAACTCTTGGATCACCAACACCCGCACAGATTTACGATGCACCGCAGAAGCAATCAGCAGTCGTAAATGGGGTACAACGCGATCGTTCTACGAGCCTGACAGCCCCCAGCCTTTCTGCAGCGGCAAATGGTGTCAACAGGACTCAGTCCGTCAGTCCATCAAGGAATGCACGCTTTGCGAACACCACCTTGGCACCCTCCTCCGTTCACGAACCCTCGTCAAGATCTCTTTCACCAGCCAAATCAGCTATGAAAGGTTCCTCGATCAGGACCTTGTCGCCTGCTGGTTCCATCAAGCATAGCGATAGTGATAGCAAGTCGCTTGTCTCAGATGACGGATCGTCCTCTATGCGCAAGAAGAAGAGTGTTCGAATTAGCCTCACTGAAGACCAGATCCCTCCCGTTCCGCAAGTCCGAAATGTATCTGCTCCGTTGGCGTCAAAGGGTTCTTGGACCGTGACTGATAATACCGATATGGGTACAAGACCTGATTTACCAACTTTCGGCAGTGTGCGAGCAAGAAACAAGACTGGCAAGGATGGCAGGCCAATGGGTCAGAGACCGCTGTCGAACGTTTACGAGACTGATCCATCAAGGTATCAGGATGAGCATGACGAGGCTGAGGAAATGGTCTCTTCTGCACCTCAGAACGTAAGCAATGGATACAATGCTCCTGCCGTCAATGGTCTGGGTCTCAATGGCATTTCATCCAATGTCCCTGCTTTTATGCAGAATCTTCCTGGCTACTCAGGCAATACTCTTTCTAACAATGCGGCGCATGCTACCAAGTTCGAGACCACCACTGATCACGTTCCGTCGATTGCTGTCATGCCAGCCACACCCCGCGTCGATGAAATGCCAACTGAGCCACACCTTGAGCACAGCGTACAAAATACGGCACATCCTTTTCCTGACACAAGCGAGCCCGCAACCAATAGTCATGTCGAGCACACTCGCGCGCAGGAGGACCTTCCCCAAGCAAGGCCTAAGCAGACATTTCTATCCGACTT
>Ga0068631_100262_pt1 | contig 20461 bp, 14 predicted proteins | sample InSIn5gowninarea_2_FD_77434 | JGI IMG/M metagenome (GOLD analysis project Ga0068631, IMG submission 77434) | Clean room microbial communities from NASA Spacecraft Assembly Facility at Jet Propulsion Laboratory, Pasadena, California, USA -... ...
CTCAGTGTCACCGGTGCCAACCGGGACCAACACTCATTTCTCCTTTATCAATGCTCGTTCATGAGCGGCAAGTTGATCAAGGAGGAGCCGGTAGACTAAGCATGGTGAGAGTGGCGGAAACCCGACTCCGATCAAAGGATTGGTATGCCTACGGCGCATCCATGCAAAACTAGCCGAGACCATCATTAGAGCAGTGTCGTTGGGTGACTACTCACCATGCATCAGGGCATCTCAGGAGACTGGAAGCGTTCTACTTCCAAGCAGTACTAGACATGGCCGTTGACTGGGTGTACTCAAGTCCGTCTTGGCAGGCCCCAACTCTGAGGGCTCTTTTAGATTAGAAGATCGATTATCCTTTGTTTTTCGCCTATGCGGAAGGAAAACTGCTGAAACAGGACTCCCCTTGACACCTACCGCCTATCGACGTTAGATGTGTAGCATCATATGCGGCCATGCGAAATCGGCTTTTTGGTGAAGCCTTCTGATTTAAGCCCCTAAAGTGGGTCATATTGGACATTGTATGCAAGCGTTGGAAGATCGATTCGGATGGTGGTTGATCCACGAGTTTTATGACTCTGATTTTTTCAATAATCAGGTGGCGATGACGGACGTAGAAGTTGTCAACCAGTTCATTGGGTATTTCTGGTGTTTTTCCGTCAAACAGAGGACAAGATCTACCACGCTCGCATCCTTGAATAGCATGGTTTTGGCCTGATGGTCCGGGACTGCGAAGTGCAGGAAGAGGAAGGGACGGGCGGAGGTCGAGAGCTTGAGAGGCTTGGCATCGGCGAGTCACTCTGCCGCAGCCACCCGTTTAGGAGTTCTTCCACCACCGTCATTTTACTTTCCCATGCACCTACTTTGCATCTCAGTGCATCAACTCAACTTCAAACTACACGTCTTGGCTCAGCATATCTCGCCTGTCCGAATCAATTATATTGCATCCGCTGAAACGCGATGGCGAACAGCTTCGCACAGGAAGACCAAGGTCCCCTATATCTCTGTTGTGGATCTTCGGCAATAAAATCAGGCACCATGTGCCTGAGCGTAAACAGCGGACAACGGTCACACACACGACCGTTTCTTGGCTCATCAGCATCCACCATGTATGATATCCAGATTTTCCGGCTCCAACGTCTTTACTCGGCATCATGCCTGTTTCAGTTGTATATTGTTGTATATTCGGCTGCAGGGATTGCCATGATTTAGGGGAAGGCGAGTCGAAAAGGAGCGGCGTGGATAGTAAAAGACGGCCGTCGGAGCAGGTAGGTGATACATCCATCTTGTCTTGATACACATCTTCAAACCAAAGCAAAATGCCTGTCCCAAGTCGATGCGCGTATATCGCCGTGGTGGTGGCGTTGTTCATCTGCTTGATTGCACTCTTCCAGACTGGCACGGTATCATCACCTTCATCATTACACCTTGACGATGTCACGGACTTCGTCTCATCACCATTCTCATCATACAAAGATGAGGCTCAGAATAAAAGCACACAACAAGCAGCATCATCGACAACCTCAGCATCAGCAGTAGCTTCGTCAACAGTGCCTGCTGTTGTCTCGAACGTTCCAATCTCATATGACAAGACAACGCCTCCTTCGACGGGCTGCGAGGCTGTAGTCAATGCCGCTCAGCAAAAGCTCATCTCAGAATACCAACAACTTCTTAAGGGCATTCGCTATGTCAACATCTGGGGTTACCTCGAGACCGAGAACAAGGGCGATGCCGCCATCTGGTCGGCTCAACAGATTTTGCTGAGTATGATGGGCATCGAGACCATGGAAGCATGCCGCTTCATGGACAAGGGCTGCAACATGACCAAGTTCACCCAAGCACTCGACGACCACAAGCCTAACTCGGCCATCATCATGGCAGGCGGTGGCAACTTCAACGACTACTACTGGGAGGACCAACCGTCAAGAATCGAGATGATCAAGCACTTCACCCAAACGCCTATCCGTGCCTTCCCTCAGAGTATTCATATGACCCACGACGACCGCATCAACCGTACCAAAGCCGCCTTCCTTTCTCACCCCAACCTGCAACTCGCTGCTCGCGATGCACCCAGCTATCAATGGCTCGAGGAGACCTTCGAAGGCGAGAAAGTATCGACCGACATTGCCATCGCCGACAGCATTGGCCAAGGAGAAGTCAAGACAGTCCTGACACCCGACATCGCCTTTATGTGGGGATCTCGCCCTGACTTCCGCGTCAACACCCCTAAAGAATACGACGTCCTGATCCTCGCCCGCGACGACAAGGAGATCTCCGCTGGAAACTCAAAGTCCATCCCCTTCGGTCACGGCAACCTCGACCTCGGCGGTAGCATCGGCAACGTCAGCTACTGGAAAGTAGACTGGAAATTCACACCTACTCCTTCGATCGACGGTGATCACCGCGAGACTGGCAAGAACCAGCGCGCATGGGCAAAGGCAACAGAAGGATTCAGAATGTTGGGAGCTGCCAACTTTGTCATCACAGATCGTCTGCATGGTCACATCCTGAGCACTTTGATTGGCACACCGCATGTGGTTATGGACTCGAAATTGGGCAAGAACATCAACTACCATGACACATGGACCAAGGACTGTGCTTGCACAAGAGTGGCAGAAGACATCGATGAGGCACAAGAGTTTGCAAAGATGTTCTTCGAGAAGGAGAAGGAAGAGGGCAGGTGGAATGGTGAATTGGTCCACGGCGCAGAGTCTGAGCAGGAAGATGGTTCAGAGTAAAACTTCATTATACCCATTTAATTCTTTATTCATTTTTATTATTCTTCAAACATACATATCTCCCTCTTGTACATCAGTGATGCTCTCGAATCCTGCTTGTTGGTATTGTCTTGGGTGTTTGTCTCAGGGGTGACCAGAATCGATTCTGGTATCGATCGCGCTCTCCTATTGATCACCTGCACCTTCCTTCAAAGTACTCAGTACTCCTGAATTGCGCTTTCCATTTTATGATTCTCACCATGATCGTCCTTTGAGGTGTGTAGGATCATGTTTTCTTGGCTGTGGCATTTGGGTTTTCGATTTGTCTTTTTATGCTTTGCTGCTTCCCTCCCGTCTTTGCATATGCACCCCTGAACTTCAATGTCTTGTTTATGCCAAGGCCCATGTCGGTCTCTCTGCAATCGGAACAGTAAGCAGCCAGCAGTTCTTTTTTGGAAACAGTCAGATAGGTGATTTCAAGATGTCGGTTCACGAAGGGGGATGGAAAAGGAAGATAATATAAACAATAAAGAAAGAAAAAAAGAATCTAGTCGTCTTCTCCCTCGGAGCCAGCACAGTACATCTGGATGATGCCGGTTTGCAGCCACTCCCCTACCCTTCTGACGTTGCCGTCGATGATTCTCTGGGCGTTGTCTTTGGCGTGTTGGCTCTTTTGTTCTCTTTCCTTGGCACTGGCCGCCAACATCCTGCCAACAACATCAAATTCATTTTCTCCATCCTCCTGCAACCAAACACTTTCCTCCTCCACATACGCATAAGCCTCCAATAATCTTCTATCCGCAACCAGTGGCGTACCGGCGATCAAAGAAGCAGGTACGGATGAAGATGCCTTGCGGTCCAAATACTCAGGGCTCGCAAACCCAGGCAACACAGCAGAAACCTTTGACAACAACGCATAGAAATCCGTATAACTCAATCCTTGATCGAAGAAAACATGCGCTTTCACATTTTCTGGGACTTCGGGTCTGTTGCCCTGACCGAGTAAATGCATAGAAACATTTCTTTCCGCCTCTGCCAAAAAGTTGCCCAGGCGCTCGAAAATATGCTTGTAATCTCTGCGGTGAGGATCGTAGTCACCTTGCATGGCGAAACTCAAGCCTTGCATTGCTTTCTCTGATGTGGTGATGTTGGGCGCGACGACTGGGAAAATAGGCACGAAGACACGGATGGGAGGGGATGGAGGGTTATCCCAAGGTTGGCTGTCGTTGGAATCCCAAGCTGCGATTGTGTTGGAGAGGAAAGTCGCGGTGTGTGGTGAGAGTGTCCAGAAATCAATCATGCCTGCGTCGACCCAAGGGCGGATGTCGGATTTGCGCTGTTCTTCGGCCCAGTGGTCCGAGTGGTGGACTATACAGATGAGGCGGGTTTTGCCTTGTTCCAGGAGAGCTTCGAGGCGTTTGGGTGCTTGACGGAGGGCTAGTTCGCAGGTTGTAAGTACCAAGAAGTCGGGGATTGTGGTGTGTTTGTCTGTGCCCATGAAATCGTCTGGGTGTAAAGGACCGGCATAGTCAAGACCGAAAGCGTGGAAGATCTTCTCGCTGCCGAAGCGGGGTTCTTGTTGGTAGAGGGTCAGGTTGACGTTTGGTTGCGACGCGAGCGAGTGGACGAGGGCGGCATCGACTTCATCGTGAGCGCGTACGGTTTCGAGGATGGCGACTTGAATGATCTCGGGTACGTTGTCGCAAGTTCCTTGCGCGACTTCTGCTTCTTGGTCTTCTGGTGTTTTGTTCCAGATGCCGTTCTCAATTGCCGCGTCGGTTCCGTCGTGTGTCTTCCACCATTTGTTGAGTTGTTCTTGTCGTATCGAGGAGGTTGTGGTATCAGGGGAGAACTGTGGTGGAGTACGATTAGTCCCCGGACAGCTTCAGAGCAGCAGGAGAAACAAGACTTACAGCGAGGAATGCGAAAACCAGCAGCACAGAGACGATCGAACCAGCGATAATCTTCTGCTTCATGCGCGAGCCTTTCGTCCTCAAAGCATCCAGGGCACCTCCCAGCGATTCGATCTGATGGAATTTGGTCTCGTCGCTGTAGCCCATCCTCTCCATAACACTGCCCTTTCTGAACGAGAAGCCCATCTTGTTTCCAATCCAAGCTCTTAAACCAAATAATATCTCTTTCTCACACGGTCGTTAAATCAGCACACCATTAAGTAAAGTCGTTTGTTGTATGTATATGTGTACCGAAGACCAAAGCAAAGGAAAGAAAGGGAAATCGATTCAGAGGAGAGAAACGAGGGAACAGGTACAATACTACCTTGGAGGATTGCCCAAGCACCTAGCACAGCTCCCTTATCCGTATCCTGACGGCTCGTATATTATCACTTACAATCTGCCACCAACATCTAACCACACGCCCTCCCTTAACCTACGGAGCTTGAGCCTAACCCTTTCTCCCGCAGAGAGAAAACGCCCAACCATCATCAGTGGCTTTCAAGTCCGAAACCGACCACGCGAGCAACCCATGATGAGGGCAAAGAACAACACACAAACAAGGAGAGATTCCGGCAGAGGCAAGAACGTTGTGGCTATGCTAGAGTCTGCCACTCGCTGCCATTCGCTGGCAGAAAGGAGGTGAAGAGCCGTTGTTGGTCGGAACATTGACAGGGGCCCGCCGGTGTCAGCCCAGTCCAAAACCTTAAATGACACTATCATATCTCATCGCTAAACGAGGGGGATCATCTCCAATACTGTTGTCAATGACTCGCAAAGAAAAACCATTGTATAACGGTGTTATATTACTAGAGTTTCCTTGGGATTGTTGTGTCCATCAAATTTCGCCGCCCGAACGTCTGGAGGGCAAAAGGAGGGAGGAAGGGTTTTGTTGAATCATCGAAGGCGACGGCAGATGTGGAGAGAGCAGCGAGCCCCGAAGCCCTCGACCTCCTCCGATGGGGGGCTTGCTCGATTGCGGAAGTGGCGTATACCAAGTGATAAGGCACAACCCTGTCTCTGCATAATTTCTCCGATATAAACATAAACATCATCTCGTATCAAGGCGTTCTTAGGTGTGGCTTGCGGCACTGTTTGGAAAGACGAAAGTAGGACTCGGTATCCGGACGAGCCGCAAAGTCATGAAGCAGAAAATACGAACTTCAATTGTGTCAAGAAACAAACGGACGCATGATGCAAGAAAAGGGTTGCCGGCATATGCACGATTGCATTTACAGATCTCGTGTTCACTGGTCATCACCAACATTATCGCAACATCATACAAGGCAGAGAACAAGAAACAGTACTTCAGGTAGAAAAAAAGGAGTCGCTTGCGTGTTTTATACCACTATTCCCATATGCATAATCCGATCGATCAATAATGTGTGTTCTTTTTTCGCACTTTCTGTTTATTTGATTATCCGTTCCCTTGCCATCCCCTGCGTTCAGGCAGATGCCATATCGTAAAGTTTGCACAACAGCTTCAATGCCACCTTGTCGGCGTCTGGCGACAGCAGAGCCCCAAGAACAGTCTCCCGCTGAGGAGCCGGATTACACCTTGCTATCCAGCTGGGCGTGGGCTTGTCATAATCATCAAACTCGTCCTGGTCTTCATCATCACTGCCATCACGAACACCATCACCTCGTGATTCTTCGTCATCAGAATTCGATCTGGCCTTTTCTGACGCTGGCAGTCCAGCCTTCTCCACCAAACGTGCCAACATACCTAGACCTCGATGTGTGATGAGTCCATAACTCTGCATATCAGGGTCTAGCTGTTGCATGTGAGGATGTCCAGGTTGGGGTCTCTGTGCTTGCGCACTACGGTCGACCGAGAGTACAAAGGCCATACGCAGTAGACCTCCAGGCCAGCGGTCATCAGATCCAAGCCAAGCACGAGCAAGATTCTTCTCGTCTGATTCGTCAGATGATTGCGCTGTCGGGAGCATCGATGCCAGAATGTCAGCAGCCAACATGCCTTGTGTTAGCAAAGCCTTTCTAGCTTCTACCATCTTGAGCTCCACGGTCGTTGAGAACACTCGTTTTGAGCGTTCAGGTAAGACAGAAATGCTCAAAGCAAAGGCCGAGGTAAGCAGATCTTCTGGTGGCACAGATTCAGAAGAGTTGGGTGTTTGTGAAGAAGAGAAGATGCTGCGGTACAAAGAACGATTAGGTTCTTGACGAGCCAGGAGTTTCGCAAGACAATCGACTGCCAGCGGGAGATGTCGTTGCGCCAAAGGTACATATGGGTTGAAATGTAGTGGAGAGTCGGAGGAGAGCTTGGGGGCTGGATGAGGAGCGAATGCCAAGATGAACTGAAGAATGTGAAGAGCATCATCACGGTTGGGCAACTCCAGGATACCAGAGATATTAGAGAGGAAGGTAACGATATCCTTGTAAAAGTCGGCGACATTCCTCGAGTTGCGAAGGAAAGTGTTACGAGTGCCCAACAAACGGAGTGCGTTTGAGACAAAGTTGACAACAGGGCTGGCGGACAGAAGGCGGTGGTTTGCTTCGTTAAAGGAGAAATTCCGCAACAATGTCGTGACGCCAACGAGACGCTCGGCAGCACGATCTAACTCATACTCTTGGGTACCGACAGCCGGAACATCTTGCAGTGACTCGTTCTCGATGCGACACAGCCTGACAAGATCCTCGTAAGACGGCAAGTCGAGACCGTCCGATACTTCGGCAGCGCCATCTGCAAGGATATCGAGCTGGGCCTCTCCGCAATCAACCAGTACGTCTGTCAAGTCTTCACACTTCTCGAGATCCAATATAATACGGGGCTCGACGGAGATCATAATCAAGTTGTCCAAAGCGTGACGGGTCTCGGCGTGTATGCCAGACTGCAGACTCAATGTGAGAGCCCGGATGTCTATCAATCCCATTTCGTCGACCATTGGAACAGCGGGAACTAGTCTAGAGATCTCGCCGCCAAGTTTGGCCAGGGGTAGGATATCGTAACCGCCGTAGTAGTCTAGGGTTCGTCGATGAGGCTCATATTCTGTTTCTTGGCCAGTAATGTGCTTCAACTCAGCAGCGCTAGCTTCACGCTTGATGCCTGGAGTGCCACCTGCTTCTGACTGAGCTTTGATGGCGGGTGATGCTGAGACTCGAGCTTCCTGGTCTGGTGGCGGTACCGAATCTATCTTACCGACACTTGAAGTACGGCGGAACTCGGCCAGGGCTGATTGCTGCAAAGCAGCTTGTGGAGTGGTCATCCCGTTAGCAGTAGGCGTAGGAGCAGGGCGCTGCATAGGTGTGGCTTGAGGGTTCATCATAGGCACAGGGGTCGAACGCTGCTGTTGCTGCTGTTGCTGCTGCTGCTGCTGTTGTTGTTGCTGAGCTTGTTGTTGTTGCAACTGCTGCTGCTGTTGCTGGGCCTGTATTTGTTGCTGTTGCATTTGCAATTGTTGTTGCTGTTGTTGCTGAGCTTGTTGCGCCTGCTGCGCTTGTTGTGCTTGCTGTTGTTGCGCCTGCTGCGCTTGTTGTGCTTGCTGTTGTTGCGCCTGTTGCTGCTGCTGAGCCTGTGCCATTTGCTGTTGCTGCTGTTGAGCCTTCTGCTGCATCTGCAACATCGTCTGCTGTTGGGCCGAGAGCGGATCGTTGGGACGACCAGGCGAGCTTTGAGCGGGACTCGGTGCGCCTAGGCCAGCCAACTGGCGGGCTTGTAGAGAAGCAGCTTGTTGACGTTGTTGCATGCGTGCTTGCATGAAGACGCGCTCATATTGGCCCAAATGAGTATCGAACAATTGCTGCAGCTCATTTGCTGCTGTAGGGTATTGTTGAAGGTTGAAGCCGACCTTTTGGGCGATGGTAGGCCAGCCTGAGAATTGAGTGACGCGAGTGGAACCGCCATGTTGCAACACGATGACCCATATTATGTACAAAGGCAATGGTCGTCCGCAGATGGTCGGTTGGGGGTTGAAGGGTCTGTTATTCTGTTGGCAGAATTGTTGCAGCGATCGCATCCATTGTTCTTGCTTCTGTTGATTAGACTGCGCAGAAGGTTGTCCGGGAGCTGCCATGCCATTCGCGCCCCCAACACTGGCATTGGCGGCAGCAGCTGCGGGATTGAAGCCGGCTGCAGTCTGAGCAGCATTGGCGCGGACTTGAGCCATACTATTGGCCTGCAGGCGTTGTTGCTGTTGTTGCAAGCGTTGTTGGTAGAGTTTCTGCTGATATTGTTGCTGCATCTGAGGTACAGAGGTGATGCCTTGCGACATGTTCATGGCTGCAGAGGTAGACGGATTGAAGTTGTTCCCGCCGAACGACTGCTGTGGATTGAAGTTGCCGGGCTGCATCATGTTGTTTGAAGCGGTCGAAGGAGCCGGCGACATGGTCTGGGCGAAAGTAGCAGGCGAGGCTGTTGACATGCGCTGCGGTGGCTGCTGCGGCGGACGGAACTGCTGAGGCTGCATGGTTGGTGATGGCGTAGCATTGGCCGAGGCAGAGGTGTTCTGCTGCAGATGTTGGTAAGGAGTGGGCGGAGCTTGAAACGGTTGCTGCTGCTGTTGCTGGGGATTGAATGCGCCAAAGGGCGCGCCAGCCTGCATTGGGGTTTGCGATCGCGACATGTCTAGAGACTGTGACGGGGCATGCGGCGAGTGATGCATCTGGTCTTCCGAGGGTCGCGCGCGTTTTGAAGGTACGACGGGGTTAACGTTGTAGGTCTGTTGCGGCGCGCCAAAGGCTTGTTGCGGGTTGATGCTGCCATTCTGGGCAAACGAGTTGAGATCGATGTTTGAGGAATTGGGGTTCGCATAGAGCGACGACATGGATGGGTTCATGTAGACGCCATTGCTCTGACCGGGCCACGGCGCACTCATGGTCGAAGCTGGTTACAGCATGGGGCACACGCCCTATCGAGGTGGGTTAGCTAGATCCGACTGCGACGCGTCTGTACGCGACCGAGGGCATGTGAAGGATGATGGATGGCGACGCGATAGTGCTAGGGCCAAGACATTGATACGGGCGCTTGGGTGTGAAAGCGATGTTCGCGTTGCGATGACCTCTGTGGAGGTGGAGTTGGTGGTGGGTGTGTGACGGTGGTTGGGTGGGTGATGAGGTGTCTCGTTCTTCAGACCGGGGTAGGCCATGGGGAGCATTGGGCCTGGTCCGAATAGACCGAGCAGAGGTGTAATAAACAAACGTACCTAATGCAAAACAAAAAAGTCGGTCTGTCGAGTCGTTGGACACGCGCGTATTGATGCCTCGGAGTGCCTTCAGTCTGGAAAGAACCACCCGTCTGCCAGAGTCGCGCTTGCCTTCTCCTCAATTCTCGGCTTTGGGAACCGTAAGGCAAGTCCCGTGACTCCCTCCCCACGGGCTGTGCTGACCAACTTCAAAAGACACATCCTGGTCGATTTCCTGCATGAAATACTGCCATGATTTTACGAGTGGGAGTATGGGAAACGTAAAAGGACAAGGCAATGGCCAGGCCCGTAAAGGGCAAGAACATGACATCTTCGGGCAGGGGACACCGTGCCTTCCAGAGGCGCGCGGATCTTGTTCTTGGTTCGCGGACATGCAATCACACTGCAAGCTCCACAACGCACGACTAGTGATACACTACCCAATCTACTCTTTAGAATCCAAAAGGCCTTTCCGAAATTCAAATTGTCACGCCAGTCATCTCGCTGATTGTATATCTGGTCAAACCCTCTCTTGCCCTCCTTCCTTGCCAGCCCTCATTTTTCATCCTCCCAACAGCCCAAATCATGTACCGACGACATGTACCCCAGCTCTCCCAGCTCGAAACCCTTGGCACGAAATCCAAATCTGCTCGCTTGTCTCACATGCCACGCGCTGCTCTTACCAAAACGCTCAAACATGCTGTCTTGATGAATGATTTGCATGTCTGATGAAGATGCTGAAAGTAGTGAGGGGTCGCACCTACCAAACAGACTTTGCTTGACATCAGTAACCATCCACTTATTGAACTCTGAAGATTTCCAACGCACCGGCAGAAATCCTGCCAGCGATGCTGCATGACTAGGCCATTGCGGTCAACAACAATAATAGGATGGTCACTGCTGCCTGCCTTCTGACGTCTGATTTCGTCCTTTACAGACTCTCGAAAATAAGACAGCACTTTCGAAGCCAAATCACTACGCGTCTTGTCATGATCACCAGACCATCTCCATGCACAGGACAAACATGGTACCTTCCCACTCAACACTATTTTCCCTCAACAACAACAACTCGACAAAATGTTCGTGAAAAACACCATCAAAGCTGGAAAATTCAAGTCTTCTCAGGATCTTCCATTCCAGTTTCTCGATTTTGCACATTTCGACTCGACCCCCTTGCGTTTTTTGAATGCGCCATCAATATATCCTACCACCTCTTGGGATATCATATTGATTACTAGGTCCTTCAAGAGAACGAAACACCTCCCACTTACCCCTTGTCCTGGAAACAACCCCACGAGCTCTTGGTGAATTACATGCTCGAAGCCAAATAACGATGTCTCCTTACGGTCTTTCTTGCACTTCAACAACCAATGCACACAAAGGACCAACTAATTAACCCTCGGAATACGAGATTCTGTCATCACCTCACCAGCCATCGTATCTGAAATACAACAAAGCTGTAGCAATGCAAGATATCTTTGGGTTTGGTGCAGTCATCTACAGAGAGGTACCCTGTTAATCAGCTGACATTTGAGACGACTTTGTCTGAGAGGGCATCGTACATCACCCATCCTGAGCATAAACTGAATTTAGCAGAATGTGAGGGAAGCAGTAGCGAAATCTTATCCACAGGCCAGTAAGCAACACAGCTACCTCCTGCACACCTGAACCTCAAGAACAGCGTGTGAACTCTTGAATTGGCACAACACTTTCAGAGCTTAAAAGACACGAACTTTGGCCGCAGATGTTGGCAAATGAGAAGGTCAAGAACGAATAACGCTGCTACTATATGCCAGCGAAATTCTCAACCTCCGAGGACACTTCTCACAAGGCTCTTGATATCGCACAACTACCTTGCAAAAGAAAAAATGGAGCAACGTGATGTGATGTGATGTTTTTATCATGATCTTGTGATTCAGCAAATATATACATATCGCGCATCTCCCCATATCAACTCCAGCAATGCCCCCCTCCCCTAAACGCCATTCCCAACAAATGACAAACCCCATCCATCCATACCTTCCCTCATCCCCTCCATCCCCCTCCCTCACACACCATCAACCACACCCCCCACCACATCCTCCAACATCCTCATCCCATAAAACCTGCCCACGCCCCCATAAACCTTGAGTGATTTCACGACTTCCTCCCTCTTGACACTGACCCCCCACTCCCCAGCACAACTGCAATGTTCCATGAATTCATTCTGGCGGATGCGTCCACATTTGCCACATTTCAGATCCTGCGTCGTCCATTGCAGCATCAGTTTTTGTACTTCGGCGAGCAGGCGTTCTTCGATGAGGAGGCGGTCGAAGGGGGCGGTGCAGTTGTGACAGTGGATTGTTAGTGGATGTGTGGTGGTGGTGGTGGTGGTGGAAGGAGCAGTGGTTGCGGAAGTGGGGATGATGTCGGAATCGCGACAGAGGTCTATATCGCGGGGAAGACAGCATTCCGGACATGACAACTGCTTGATAGCGAGACTATTCGAGGGATTCGCAAAAGCACCTTCGGCGCTGAATTCGCGGATTTCGAAAAGATGCAACAATTCTTTGCGGAGGAGGCGCGCTTCTAGAGTTATGGTTTTATCCAGACTCAGCACTTGCATGATGGATTTCACCAATTGCAAGACTGGATTCTGAAGACTGCCAGAGGAACCAGGGAGGACAGGGAAACTCCAATCGGCGGCGAGATCTTCGTGCATGGCTTCCGTGCGTTGACGTTTGATCAAAGCTTTGATCTGTTTGGCCAGCGGTTTGGAAAACGATTTCGCCAGCACGTCTCCAGGAGTCGTTTGATCGTCCTTTTCGGAGGCGAAAATGGACGCGTGGATGGGAAGTTGAGTCGGTCGAGGAGCACCGCTTGATGTTTCCGCAGGTCTTTTTCGCGCGTGCATGAGATTGATATATTCGACAACCCAATCGTTGAACATGGGTTGTAAGATGCGAGGTAAGAAGGTGCCGATCTGCCACTCCATGATTGTGTTGAGGGTTTGGTTTTCGACTTCGACGACTTCTGCACATCCCTTGCCACCATAGTTGAACTCATCGTACCAGATTAGGTAGTCCCAGTATTCAGTGATGCTGAGATCGAGGAAGTTGAAGGATGGCTTGCCGTTGACCGTCTTGAGAATATACTGACTGTAGGCGTAGGCATTGCCGACTTCGGCCTTGGTGGTTTGTAACAACAGGCGATTTGCACTGGCATACACCACATGCGAACCGACACGTCTGAACTCGGACATGAGTTGCTGCAGAGCTTTCCTTGACATCATTTGCACGTAGTAGTGCAATGACTTGTCGTACAAGAAAGAGCCAGGGTTTTCAATCCAGCGTACCAGATGTTGAACCATGACATCTGCCATGCCACCACCACGGCAAGCTTCTTCCCACCAAGCTCTAACCATCTCTCTCAAAGCCATGATACCTGCTTGAGCAAACGTGTTTTCGCCAGAGACGACGTGCGAGATATCATCAATGCCTTCTTCACCAGGCGGCGGGATAGATAAGCCCATCGAATCGGCACCTTCAGCATCATTGAGAACTGCAGAACACAGAATCGTGTTGATGGCCAGATTCTTGACACTGAGATCGATGCAGACAGAAGAGTAGGTTCCGGGATTGTTGACGGAAGGCATATCCACGGTCTCCATCGCAGCGAGAATGTCATCCTTCTCGTAGCCAGCATGATCAGGACGTGGGTTGGCCGACCACCAAAGCACCACTTTCTCCTTTTGCAGTCTTCGTGCATACGAAATGTCGATCAGGAAGCGCGGATCGTCCTTTTCGAGGTTGCAGAGAGGAACATTGCCGTAGCGACTGAGCTCGATCAGGTGTGTTATCCATGATCCGAGGTCGAGGTAATGTCCAACCAATCTCTTGGCAACGAATGACTGCCATCCCAGCGGAGGCAGTCTTTTGTCGTCTTCATCAGATTTGAGAGGCAGCATAGGCAGATCTTGAAGAATAGGCAGATCATGTCTCAGCAGACGAGGCTGTTGAGATTGGATAACCACCATGAGAGGATTGGTTTCCTCCTTCTGGATCTTCTTGATGGCATCGCCGACTTCCTGAAGTGCTCTCTTCTTGGTAGTGACGTTGACAGTCTTGAAGTGAATGCCCTCTTGATACTCCAAAACATCTTGCCATGGCTCTCCATTGCTTTCCTCCAGCTTCTTGGCATACATGTCTTGATAGATGCGGTCAACATTAGGCATGCCTTGATCAGCACGAGATCTGTTGAGGACAACAATCTGGGCCTCCTTCTTGGAAGTGGAGAATAGAGCAAAGATCTGGCGCTCGCCAGCAATGACGTGGTAGAGGTAGAGGTAGCTCATGGGCGAGGAAGACAGGTAAGGCTGCTTGGGAGGCACGTAGTGCAGTGCAGACAGGTCGAAACCGTGGGTCATACCTTTACCCAAAACACCTGCTTGCTTTTCGTCAAAAGTGCAAGTGCTGCCGAGCTCCAGAACTGCCCTGATGTCCAGCGGTACTTGCGTCTCGTACACACCTTCAACACTGGAGTGGTTGAAAAGTGCTGCAAGCTTGTCCGCGTCTTTGATGTAGACATGTTCAGGCATGCTGAGCTTGAATAGATGCACCGAAGGATGACCGTTCGGTAGAGTGTAGTTGACCACCTTCTCCGCCTCCACACCATCCACAGATACATCGGGCAGATCGTCTCCCTTCAAGTTGAGGAAGACTTGACGCGGTACCACAACCTTGAGCTGATGAACCTTTTGGTCAATCAAGACGAAAGCCTTGACTTCGCCAGGGCTCTCACCCTCGCAGAGCTGTAGAATCTGCCAGGTCGAGTTGTACATCAACTCACTCTGATTGCGGAACATATTGCCAATGGCATCGGTATTGTCAACACGCTTTTCACCGAAGAGCTGTCTTCTTCTCTTGCGAGCCTGCTTTTGAATCTTCCACTTCTTCTTTTGGTACTGAAGCCAGCCCTCGTAGTCCTCTGTGACGGAAGGCATGTTCGGAGGAAGACTGTCGTAAGGGTTGATAGGTGCAGCAGGCTGGACTTCAGCAGCCTTTCGCTTCTGCGACGAGTGAACTCTCGAGACAATGGCTCTCTTTGGTACAGTCAATGAAGACGAACCAAAATCTTCAAGATCTCCGACAATTCTTCCGTTGGCGGCGTTGAGGTCAACATCCTCCAAAGGCTTCTTCAGGAACATGTCTGTCATCTTCTTTTGCTTGAAGAAATCATCCTTGATTCTGATTCTGCGCTCAAGCCAATCGGGATGAGCAACACGAGGAACAGGGTTGCGAATCTTCTGCAGAGCAGCAGGAATTGTAATCAGCTTCTGTATGACCGATCCCAGACGTTCAAGGTAGTAGTTCCAGTCGATGACGGTACGAGGATCCATGTCACCCGGGTCATCCTTCATCCACTTTCTAAGGTAGTGCTTCTTGACCGACTCTTCAGCCGAGAAGATGGCGACCGGAATGGCACGTTCCGTGACGGGAGAGTTTCTGGGTCGTGATGAGATAATGTACTTGCAGTTCAAGCCCTTGTCCTTGACCATTTGCTCGCCCAAGAACTCGGCGAGACGCTTCGCTGTGGTGATGGCGGTTGACTTTTGAGCGCCGTACTCCTCGAGTGTCTTGGCCATACTCTTGTTCTCGCAAATAAGATCAATGAGCTCTTCATCAGCCAGAGTGGAACCATGAGAGTCAAGAACATCCAGCCATCTGTTGGCAACCTTGGCGACTGCACCATAAGTCTCCTCAAGCGTTGTGCCTTCCAAGAAGAACTTGAAGATCTGTGTTTGGAAGATCTTGATCAGCTTGAGCTCACCACGACGTTTGACTTCGAAACCCTTCAGCTCAGCAAGAGTACCATCGTGGTTGAATACAGCATAACGCTTCTTCAAATTCTTGTCTTCTTCCTTGGAGGTTGGCAGGATCATGGCTCTGTAAGGTCCGTCGACTTCGAAGAAAATAGTGTTGTCGCTATGTGTCTCGTAGCGGAAGTTTTGAGGATCGACCAGTTCCTGGTATTGATGGTTGGTGAATCCATCGTGAACACGATGATTCAACATGACGCAAGGGTATGATATGGCGAGTTTCTTGCCATTCTTCAGCTTGAATGCGAAGTTCTCAGGGAAGGTCGCAGGAAGAATACACCAAATACCGTCAGTGTCGAGTTCGAGGGGTCTTCCGATGCGTTCAACCAGCTGTCTGGCCATTTGAATGATTCGGGCACCAGTCAAACAAGTGACACCGGCCATCTCCATGGAGTACCAGCGAGAACCTTTTCTCATGACATAACCGTAGAAACTGTTCAAGATGACCTTGTGAGCCAGTTGTAGAGAGTCGAACAGAATGATCATCTTCTTGGCATCATCGACTTCAGCAGCGGAAGCACCAGCTTTCTTCAAGTCTTCAGTTTTGCCTTTCCAGACCTTCTGCTTTCCCTTGAAATCGTATCTTCTGTCACGGAAGTCCTTGACGGTGTCGACGTAGAATGGGTTTTCTCGTTGGCAGATGATGGCTTCCTTCTCGATCGTTTTGGCCTCGTGAATCTTGTGATAGATCTTTTTGCTGTAATCTTGTAGTCGTTTCTTGACCAGTACCGATTGCTCATCAAGAGACAGGTCTTGGAAACTTCGAGCTAAGCTGTTCGCATATTTGCCAGGGAACTTTTCACTCTCGAGAGCGTGGCGAATCATGTTGTACTCGTCGCGCTTCGCAGGCAAGTACTCTCCTCTCCACGACCAGGGTAATCTTCGATCACAAGTTTTGCCAGGTCTGTTGAAGTCGCAAGCAGCGCAGTCTGCTTCCTCGATCATGGAATCTGGTTGCAGACGATTTGTCGTCATGATGTTGGGATACATAGATGCGACATCCAAATGGTAGATCAGAGGCTTCTCTTTGCGGTTTGGCGTCTCCTTGAGTTGGATGAGCCTCTCCAAGATCTGTGCCTTGACTTCTTCATAGTTCTCAATGTCATCCATTGACTTCTTCTCTTCCACTGTGATACTGAACTTGAGTGCGTTGTCGAGTTCTTTGATCAGTTCCTCGATGGCGGCAGGATCCACCGCGAAGTTGCATGGAATGTCGGCGCGGAAGACGCCACATTCAATACTCTCGACGTGACCACCAACATAAGTTTCTGACTCCAGTAGATGGCCTTCCCAGAAGGATTCTCGTGGTGCTTGATGCTTGTTGGGCAGTACAATCTCCTTCTGATATGCTTGGACCATGAGCAACATCTCGCAAAGTGTGCCAGTACCTTTTCGCAACACATCGTCTGGTCCTAGGGGAATAATGGTACATAGCGAGAAAATGAAAGGATGGACGTATTTCATGTAGAGATAGTATGTCGCCACGGCATCTGAGACAGAGTACTCGGCCAGAGTCTGTGGTCGTTCCTGAGCATAAGGTGTCATCAGTTCCGGATCCAGTTCATCAGGGTCGTAGCCAAGTTTGGCAACTGTGACGGCTTTCAGACCTCTACTTCCTTGCGGCAAGTAACTGTCACGGTTGACCCAGGCAAAGGCGTCCATGTGTGCGCAATAATTTGACTGGTAGATGTCCTCGCTGTTCTTACGGAAGCCGATTTCTTGGTACATGTCGATGCCTTGAATACTAGCTCTGGCTTCGACGTACGGCCAATCGAAGAAGTCACCGTTGTATGTGACGATGATTGTTGGACGCGCTTCCTTGATACAATCGAAGAAGCGTTCCAGCAAAGCTCTCTCGTCCGGCTCGTTGAAAATTAGGAAAGGTCCCTCGTATTCGGGCTTGGGCGTGTACTCGAAGTCGGCAATATCCTCGGAGACAATTTCTCGATTTGTGATGAGGAAACCTTGGCCATCGATCATGTACGAAATCATCATAATCTGATCGACTGCAGCGTCGGGGAACTTGAGCGGTGCTTTGCAAGTCTCGATATCAAAGGCCAGAATGACAGGATCAGCACGTTGTAACCTCTCCTCGATGCATGTCAATGTGATGTGACCGTGCTTCGCCTCGACGGTGTACCATTTTCCTATTCGGATGTCCTTGTCGATGGCTACTCGTACGTGGTACGGTACGTCGTACTCTCTGATGTCGACAATGAAGTCGCTGGCGTCGAAGATGCTGGCCTTGTTCGCTTGGTCGAAGTCGTCATCGAACAAGTCCATTCCAGCGTTTGCAGTTGCGACTTCTGCGTATGTGTCCATGGCGTTCATCTTGCTCTTGTTCTTTTCGGCAACGGGTGAGATGCCTCTCCTAACTTGTAATAGGTCGTTTACGTTTGCGAATGTGAGCTTGAGGAAATTCCTTCGGTGTCCGAGTAAGTGGTTTGGCTGCGAAACGGATTAGTCAAAAGCTTCGAGTGCATTTGAAGCCTTCCACATACCATTGACAGATCCTCCTTGTCTATCCTTTGAACGGTCTTCACCATACCTTCAAAGGATCTCTTGCACCACTCTTCGACTTCTGGCTCCTTGCCTCGCTTCACGGCAATCAGGAAATACGGATCGTATTCGACGGTGGCCTTGAAAGTGTTTCCGTCGTCTTGGAGAAAGTAAAAGTCGACGCCTGCGCGACCTCCTTGGTTCTTTGTGTCTTCGATGGTGGTGCTGTGCATGTTGATAAGCCATCCTTCTCTTTTCCTTCCGGCCTCGAAGCGTTCAAAGCCCATGGCCTCGTCGATCTTGTGGGCGAGCCGTGTGGCCTCGAGTTTCTCATTTTGTGATGTTGCTTCTGATCCTCGTAGTGTGGAGATGTCTGCCGTCTTCATCTTCCGTGAGCCGTAGGAAGTGTTGCCATTCTTGCCCATACGGCGGAAGTTTTGGCCGTTCTGTCTCGCCATGGTGGGTGGTTGTGTAGGTTGTGATTCTCGAATGTGCTGATGTGATGTAAAGTGAAGAATGCCGAATTGAATTCTTTAAACGAAAATCATGAATCATTAAACCTGTAGAGCTGTGAAGGGATTGGTATAGGGAGAAATAGGCATGTAATTGTCGACACACAAAAACAAAGACGGCGGTAAACGAAGCGATGCGCGGTCGTAACGCGAAATCTCGCGACGTGGACGTGAACAGATCTAAAGGAGGCGGCTAGGGCTGAGAAGCAACCGCCCGATCTCCGGCTCGTGTCAAGCAAGAAGCCCGTCCAGGGTCCAAGCGTGCCTTTGCCGCATGAGTTCATCGACTTTTGGGTTGTTCAAGGAATCGCAAGCACTCTCTCTGGAAACACTCCACACACATACACATACACAATGGCAGACGACACGACACGGCAAACCGCAACCCCCGAAAAGGCTTTTACTTCAGACCAATGGTCAGACGCCGAAGCTACACACGCAAAGAAGCCTGAGAATGCAAATGTCTACGCCGCTGCCGCATCACAGCATACCGCCGGTGGCTCGGCTGAAGATGTCACTCTGGTCGACGCTGCAAAGACCATCAAGATCGATGACTTCGCCAGTCTACCCAAGAAGCCATGTGTCAGAGACTCTCTGCTCACCGGTATGACTGCTGGTTTCGTAGTAGGCAGTTCGAGAGCCATTTGGAGGGGTACGTCGCCGTCGCCTCTGACACTTGTCAATCGCATATACTAACTACTTGTCTCAGCACCGATCCAATCCGCCACCAACTGGGCAGTCGGCACCTTCGTCATCGGATCCGCTGGAATGTACCAGTACTGCCAGTACAAGCGATTGGCAGAAAAGGAAGGCATGACACGCGCCATGGAGATCATCGACCGCAAGCAAATCGAACGCAAGCAAAAGGAAGCACGTATGGAAAGAGCAAGAGAGCTACGCCGCCAGAAGAAGGAAGAGGATGACTCGAAGAAGTTTGCCGAATTGAATCCCGGAAACACCACGCCCGGTGACACCAAGCCTTCATCTTCGTGGAAGCTGTGGTAGATTGTTACGAGACAATACTTGACCATCATCACCTTTCACGACACTTCCTCGCCTCTGTCGACCATCGACCTGGCCTCGCCAATCACCCGCTTTGGCTGCGGCGCGCTCATCATGTCGAGCATCACGACTCGGCTCGAACGACCTGAAGATATACGACATCTATCTTGGCCATATTTGAGAAGGACTTCTGAAGACGAGCATACGAACTGTATTATTAGCCATGTATCATACCATTGGACAAATCACTTTTTGAAAGAATGAAAGAGGAAGCGCCGTTCGCGGTCAACATGCAGCATATGATGCTATCTTTTTCGGCAAATATCATACAATCCAGCCCTCTGGCTTTCCAGCTTTTGTATATACACAACCTTTCTACTTTCTAACTGCAGATTGGCCAGGAATGACGACTTCTTTGAAGGGGTACTTCAGCTCGTCATCCTTTCTCATAAAGTGCTTTCTTCTCTTCTTGGTGACGACGTGCTCGACAATCATCTCCTTGGCCATCTCCTTCATGTATTTCCTGATGAAGCGGGGATCCCAGAGTTCAGAAGCGATGCCGAGGTCCTTGCAGCAGCGCATAAGCGCGTTGGACTTGCAGCCCTCGGTCGCGGTAGGGATACCATCGGGGTCGAAGTATTGTTGTTCGCCGCGGGCTATCGAAACGAGTCTGGGTTATAATTAGTACTATGCGACGAATCGAGCATATCGCAAGTGTGAACTCACTGCCCTCCAGCAACAAGAGCGTATTCTCTGGTAACTAGCTTTCCTGTAACGATGGTCTCAC
>Ga0068631_100268_pt1 | contig 20268 bp, 8 predicted proteins | sample InSIn5gowninarea_2_FD_77434 | JGI IMG/M metagenome (GOLD analysis project Ga0068631, IMG submission 77434) | Clean room microbial communities from NASA Spacecraft Assembly Facility at Jet Propulsion Laboratory, Pasadena, California, USA -... ...
AGATACTTATACTAAGATCGAGTCTCGAGTCGCGGTAGTATAATCCTTCTCTAGCCTCTTACGGAGTTCGGGAACTACGAACCCGCCCCGCGCCTAGATTATAGCTAAGAGCTACTTAGTACCCCGTCCTACTACTACGTACCTACCTCCTTCTCGTATCGACTCCCGCCCGCCTCCAGCTTCACTAGCTACCGGGGTAAACTCGATACCCGTAAACCTCCGTATAACCATCTAAGGGGGGGACGTAATGGACCTTAGTCGTTAACGCGGGCCTTTACCTAAAGCCGGGAAATAACGTCGTAGAAGAGAGAGGCTTTACCTTTACTATACGAAATCCGGGTAGTTCGTAAATGATTACCCCGAGAAACCTGTCCGTGTTTTCGGGATCGAAACCGAAGAGGATTCGAAAAAAAGAGTAGTCTCTAAGTTAAGTCGCTCTTAGAGATAAGAAATAGATAGCGGTCTTAGGCTATCCGTAATAACCTTAGAACTTGAGGAGGAAGGAATCGAAGACTATCGTTTAGTAGTATTACCTATAATAGTAGAATTATATCGAGTCTACTCCCTTGTTAATACTGGTTATTCCGGCTATACTTTTATAGATACCGCCTATATACGCGCTTATTATCTTCCTTTTTTCCCCCTCGATAAACCTCGCCCCCTTCGTAGTTTTAAAGGATAGGTCGAAACGTATATAACGCATTATACCCGTATCACTATGAATTTAAATGGCTATATTAACGTCGATATGTTCTTTTACCTGATATAACTAGACTACTAAGCTATTATTCTAGGCCTCCCCTGGCTAAAGAAATACGACGTTTTAATTAGCTTCTAAAGCTTCCTGCTTACTTTCGACTCGGAATACTGTTAATAAAATTACTCTTACGGGAAACCGTCTGTACATAGAGACTACCTTACCCCTATAAACTATCGAAAAACCTACGGCATTCCTCTTTACCGTGCGGAAGGCCCCGGTTAGACGCCTCGGGTCCTCTCTATACTAGTACCCAAAAAGTCGCTGATAAAAGCGGAGTAACCCTAATCCTCCTTACCTATTAACGACGATTTAGGATATAAGTCTACTGAACCCCCGAAGACTCGACCGAAGCCTAAACGTAACTTAGCCTTACGACGGGGTAAGGCTGCTCGAAAAGGCTACCGGAGGTCCTAAGAACCTCCTTTTAAGCCCCTATCTATCTTATAGATAGGTACCGCTCCATTCATGCTCCTCGCTAAGAAACGGAAGGCCTAGCTATTTACCGTTAGCCTCTAAGACCTCGACCGATCCTTGAATTCCCCCTCTGCTCACGATCTCTCTATTTCTAAGATCTCCGTTTGTTATGGCAGTGTCATGCGATGACCTGAAGTGACATATATTTATTATATTCTTAATGATGTGCTAACTAAGGCTAGTCGCTCTATAAGAGACCCAGCTAGGCAGGGGTCTGCTCCTGCTATAGCGTAAGGCCTTTGGCATATAAGAGCCTAGACCCTGACCTCATAAGGGCTATACCTTAATATTGCCGCCGGGAAAAAGCCTGCGGCGTCCTCGCTATAGTATATATTATAGCCTCGCTATAGTGAAACCAAGAAAATCATGTATACATTATGAAAACTAAGGAAATTCCACCTAAAACTAAGGAGTTATTCTATCTAAAAGCGAGCTCGGATATGACCGCTAGCGGAACCGAGGCGCGTCCGGCTTTAGTAATAGCTTATTCCTCGACTCCGTCCCCGTCGTTCTCGTCGTTTATGATCCTTATTAACCTGCTAGCCGGTAGTTCGGATTGGCTAGCGTTGGCTGGACGGCCTTCTGGTACGGTAAAGCTAGAGGTAGCGTAGAGGAGATCCTCGAAGTCGTCGTATAAGAGAGGAGAGGTAAGGAGGTAGTAGGGGTTAGCGACGGCCGTCGTAAGCCATCGGTAGTATCGGGGAAAGTCTAGGGTAAAAGGGGTAACTCCGTCGCTTTTACGCAATCTATTAAAGATGTAGAGTACGTCGGTATACTCCTTCTTAATCTCTTCTAAGTCTATGCCGTCTCCGTAGACGTTAGGGTAGAATCGGTGGTCGCGCGGTGCGACCTTAAAGTTATTACTGTTGGCGCGGAAGTCCATTAGCCCCTAGAGAGAGATCCGGTCCGGTATAAGAGGTTTCCTAATACCGTATTTATATAAAATGATCGAGACTTCTACCTCCTAGATGCGCCGGTCGCGCTACTATATATCTAGGGCCTCCCTGTATTGAATAATCATGTGGGTGTAGACCTAGATGAATTTAACGAATAAGCGGTATACTTTAAGGCTACGTCGTTGCTTACTTCTCTGTGTAGAATCCTAGAGGATGATATCCTTAGCGATAATTTCGCCGGAGGACCCGATTCGTTGTACTACGCCGCGTCTAGCGGAGATACTGTCTACTACGAGCAGCCTATAAAAAACGGGTTCGCCTATACGCTAAGAGGTAATAGTATAGACCCCCTCGCGGTCGGGCTTAGATGTATATTTAGGCCTAATGTTATTAAGGGCGTAGCCGATCTAGTACTGTATCGCGGCGGCTGGTATAGGGTTTTATCGGGTTCCTAGAACTAGTGGTCGCGCCGCGGGACATTCGGGAATATTAATATCTTTCTCCGCGATGATACGGTCGGAAATTACCTATAGTAGTAAGATACGGAGGTACTTAGGGAGTAATAAGAGGACGAGCGCGTACGTGACGTTCTCTAGATCGAGGATAGATTTATCTTAGGCGTTAATTGGTTTTATGCTAGGTTTATAGTCGGGGTAGCGTGCTGGTCGTACTATAGGGAAGCCGGTAAGGTTTCTATCTACGTCTATAACGTTTTGTATATTTATGTCGACCTCGTCCACTTTCCATAGGATATTAGTAATAGCTAGCTTAACGTCCCCCTTCTATCTGGTTAGATAGATGCCCGTCGTTCTTATAGACGGACGATAGTATAACTGGGAGCGAAGCTGCTCCTTAGATCCGTCTAGGTGGTCGAATTTATAGTGCTGGTATAGCCATTCGCCTCTATTACCGACGAAGTCTAATCCCTCGCCGAGGTAGCCGCTAGGTAGGTTTATAGTACAATTCTTCCTGTTCTTAAGGTAGTAGGTGATATACCTCGCGGTTCTACCGTGTATTAACCGTCCTACTAAGGGGATATTATTCTTGTTAAAGTCGGCGAGGTTTATTATAGGCTAGGTTATGACTCCGCCCTTGTATTGAATCGCGTGGAGGTACTTACTTTAGGCCTCGGATGCTTTAGCGGCTCTAGTTCTTAGTCTAGCTAGGTCTTCCGCGGCTAGGCTAGCTGCTTGCTCTCCCTGGTCCAGGCCGTCGTCGCCGGTGACGATGCCTATACCGATAATTAATAAGAGATCGAAGTCGCTAGTAATATCGCCCTTCTTATAGCCGGCGTCGCGTAGGAGCTCGGTCAGCTAGCTAGTCTCGACTTATCTAATCTATACTTACGCCTCTACCTTCTCTTTCGCGGCGGTATCTGCTTTCTCTTTAGCCTTCTGAGTCTTAGCCTGTTATTTGCGCGTTGACGTATCTCCTGACTCTCCCGCAGGTTATCCAGTCGGGTCGACATCTTTTTTGGCCTTTAGTTTAGGGTGGGTATTGTCGATTATATAGTATCGGACGCCGTCGATATAGTATGTACCGTTCTTATAAATTATCTTCTTTCCGTTCTTGATTTTGCTATCATTAAGGTCGAAGAACGTTAGGTTGCCCTAGGCGGCTAGCGGGTATACTAGAGCTTTAGCTTCTTCTTCTTTATAGGGAGCACTGCCGGAGCGAGATATAAGGATTTCGTCGTTAATGTGGTAAGTTCTAATATAGTACCGCGGCGGTATACCCGGCTTACCTAGTAGTAGTTCGATCGTGCCGAATATCTTTATATTGACGGCATCGTCGAAGTATAGGTATGGGCCGCCGAGAAGCTGGTAAGGGAACTCTCTATAGAGAGAAAGGTATGGAAGCTAGTCTCCGGGGAAGTAGTATATACCTCTCTAGTACTTCGGCGGTGCGCCCGGGATAAGACCGGCCTACGCGATAAAGAAGATAGGGTCGTTATTAGTAGTTAAAGCGCCGTACGGCTGGAGTATATCGTTATAGTCGTTACTATATAGAGGACTACCGTAGCGAGACACGGTAAGGGCGTCTCGGTAAGCTCTACCGGTACGACCGTATGTACTACTAAAGTATACTAGAGTTGCCGCGGCTAGACTAGAGATTTCGCCTTCCTCTACTATTTTAAAGCGGCTATAACCGATGCTTTGAAATCCGAACTTTGCTAAGTTGAAGAATGGGTAGTCCTCGGTCTCGCTGTAACGCTTTAGGAAGCGTAATATTAGTAGCGGGACCGCGGGGTAGCCGGGTATAGGTACGGCTATAGTAGACGGCGCTAGGGTTAGTGTCCGCGCTAGGGCTAGAGTCGGTTTCTACGCTTTAGGCGCTTTTCCGAGGGCGGGCTGGCCGGTTTTAAGCTTATCGATACGGTTTAGCTAGATCGGGTTAGTCCCGTCCGCCGTATAGTAGCGGCGGCCTTCGTGGTAGTAGGTTCCTAGCTGGAACTTACCTAGTTATCCCGTTATACGACCTCTGTCGAGGTTGAAGAAGGTATAAGAACTAGGTAGGGCGAGTAGGTATGTTCTAGCTTGTTATAGAGCCTCTAGATAAGGAGGACTTCCTTAACGAGAGACCGTCGCTATCTACTCGCCCGCGCTTTCGCTATAGTACGTACCGACCTAGAACTTGTAGTCGGGCCGTACGTTGTCCGCCTTAAGAAAGACGTCTTATATACTATACCCGACGCGGGTATTTTCGAAGTAGTTATAAGGTTCGAACGGGTCTAGGAAAGGCTCTTCGCCGTTAATAGAGACGTAGCGGTTAGGCTCGCTATACTTGTAGTATATACCTCGCTAGTATATTAGTCCGCTACCCGGTACTCCCGAGGCGAGACCGGCTTTAAAAGTAATGAATACTACGTTTACCGGGAGGAGTCTCGACTTCGGGATTCGCTGTATAGCTCTAAGGGCGTGGGGTAGGCTACCGTGGCGCGAAACGAGCTCCTAGTCGTCGACGAGATATATTCCTGTCGCGTATACTAGTCCTTCCTTTCCGTCTTCGAGATTGTTGAAGAATTTATCCCCGACTATATTAAAGAAGTAGGTTAATCTTAGTACCGCCTTCTTTTACTTCTTATATATATTTAGGGTTAGGTCCTCCTTAGTAGAGCGCTTATCCGGTTAAGCCGTCGTCTATCCGACTTATTTATCCAGCCATCGTTAGGCGTCGGTAAAGATCGCTTCGTCTTCCTTAGTAATCGCTTAGTAGGGATAACTGTCTCTCTATATACGCGCGAGGGGAATCGCTCTAAGAAGCTCCTTATTAGTCCTAACCTAGGCGGGCCGTACGTTATCTATATTACTGCTGGCGGCAGCTACGCTTTAGAGATTAATATCTTCTATAATATGTTTGCTGAGGTGAGGTAGATAAGCTAAGGTAAGGTTAGGATGAGATCCTAAAGTAAGGTTTTCTAATTTTTGCTTCGTAGTAAAGTAATATCGGGCGATCTAAAGGATAAGCGAGTGTAGAGCTATTGTATTATATATATAGCGAAGTAGCTAAGCGAGCGGGCAAGGTTAAGGATAAGGTTAGTAGTAGTAATAGTTCTTAAGGCTAGTTACTATAGCGCTGAATGCGCTTGTAAGTAAGGATCGGTAGTTCGCCGTTTTCGCTTACCGCTAAACGGCGGTGAGTATTAGTGGGTACGAGAGTGATTTAAAACTACTAGTATATAGGTAGTGAGACCGGAATAAGTAAGGTGAAATAAAAGTAGGTCTATATCGCGAGGGAGATGTAAAATCAGGAGTAACTAGTTAGTGCCGATTATTACCGGTAAGGCGTTAGCTCCGGCGTAACGCTGGCGTAGTCTTCGCGCTAGAGGTTTCGTAGTTAGCGATAAGGTCCTAGGCGCTCCTAAGTATATCTAGGCCGTACTATTCGTCGTACTCCGGACCGTATCCTTTCCAGCGGACTAGGTATTCTATTACTATACGTTTGCCGTACTTTCGAGATCGCTTATCGATAAGTCTCTCGATCTCGTATAATTACTAGTCCTCGTCGTCCCCTAGTTACTCTACGGCCGGTAGTTTATTAGACGTGCTTCGTCTAAATGGGTCGGCGCTAGGTGATAGCTCGAGTTAAGCGACTGAAACGACCGGGTGGATTTTCTAGTTAGTCGGGATATCTAACTCGTAGGCAAGCTTGCCGGCCCTACGAAGTACTTTAATAGGTCCGATACGTTAGCGGGAGAACTTTCTGTTCGGTTCCCCTAGTAGCTTATAGCCGTAGTAGAGCCGTAGGTAGACCTCGTCTCCGATATTAAATTTAATCTATTTATATTTTTCGTCGAACCTCTACTTCATTCTAAGGTTAGCGAATGCGATGGCGTCGGATACGATTTTACGGAGGTAGTTCCGTATATCTTCGAACGTAACTACTAGCGGGACCAAGGATCGCCCGGCGGGATTTAATCCGTCGTTAAGGCGGAAGCTATAGATGACTTTATTAGGGGAGAGGCCGGTCGTTATATTTAGGGAGTTATTAAATACCGCTTCTATAGTGGGGATGAGGCTCGGCTATTCGACGTTAGGGGACTCGATAGCTGCTTTACGTATAGCTATTTCGACGGTTTGGTTGGTACGTTCGTCCTAGCCGTTCGTCTAGGGGTACTATACTATGGCCGTAAGTAGCTTGGTACCTACCCGCGTAAATACTTCTTACTAGAATTCTCCCGTAAATTTGGAGTCTCTGTCCGATATTATTCCTATAGGGAGGCCCTACCGTGGGTAGACCTAGGTGTAGAAGGCTAATGCCTACTACTTAGCTAACTATGTAGTTTTTCCTAGGACTAGCAGAATGGCCTTAGAGGCTTTATCGGTGAATATATACATGCTATCCATCTCCTAGCTGTTTAGTAGTAACGCCACGATAAAGTCTAGGGAAATCGTATGGAATGGGATTGCTGAGCTTTCGATAGGGTTAAGTTCTCTATAGGGTTTATGGCGCTTTGTCTCACCGACCAAACAGGTAGGGTAGTAGAGGATGTACTTTCGTAGCGATTTAGCGAGGTTGTGGATGTAGAGGCTTTCTGAAATGCTAGTATACCCGCGGTAGAACCCGTAGTGTAAGTACTTATCGTGGGCCTTATAGAAGATGTCCTGTTAAAGGTCCGCTGGGATATAGAGACGTTGTCTACCGTCTGCTTCGATACGATAGAATAAACCATCTTCCGCTATATCGAAGGTAATACTACCTTTTCGGACCGGGTTATTATACTCTTACCGGTCATTCCGCTGTAAGACTAGGGCGCGAAGGTCTTTATAGAAAGGGTCTTCCGCGTACGACTTCAAGAGCTTAGCCTTAAATTACGGCTCGATGTACACTATAGAAGCGTTAAGTACGTATATTTCTTTAAGTGGTTCCTCGGAATGACCAGGGTCTATAGACCGGTAAAGCCTACTTAGAGTATCTAGAACTATATGTTATTTACCGGGTTTATGGCGGACATCAAGCTAGAACTATAAGAGGTATTAGGACGCCCTAATCAGGCGTAGGTTAAGTTTATCGGTATTCGTGGTCGATAGTGAAACTTATCGTACAATGGAAGTAGCCGTAGCGTAATTAGTGTAGATAATAATAGGCTTCCGAGATGATTCGACTATATAGTGGATCTTCCGGATGCTCTATACTATACCTAGGACCTCTAGCTCCGTAGGCTAATAATTACGCTCGGCATTGGTGAGCAGCTTGCTAAGAAACAGGATCGGTTAGATATCTAATTTCTTAATTTCTACGCTATCCGTGGGATCGCCGGCAACGTGGTAAACTATTAGGCCTAGCCTAAATACCTTACTAGCGTCTATGTCGGCGTAGAGCTGGCGGTCGGGGTTAAAATAAACGAGCCATTTAGGGTCTTTAAAAGCTTTTTGGAGCTCTTAGAAGGAGATATACTAGAGCTCGGATAGGTTATCCAGCTTTATACGCTAGGAATAAGCCTTACGCTCTTAACTAGAAATCGGCCTACTCTTAAGCAACTCTATCTTCTAATCCTAGAGTGGTTTAGCGAGCTGCGTATAGAAGGCGATGTAATTACGAAGCTAGCCCGTTAGTCCGAGATAGTTCTCGAGGGCTTTAAGATTCCGTGGAAACTCTAGCTCTGTGATTACGGCGACCTTTTCCTCGGCCGTAGTAAGGCCGAGGCTACTAACGCGCTAGCTAAGGAGGATTACGGACGGGTAGCCTAGGAAATACTTCGTAGGCTTAAGGGTTAGCCTGATTTCGTTGAATAGGGCAAAGATTGCTCGAAGGTGGTCCAGATATTCGTAGAGCTTCTTAGAGAAAACCACCACATCGTCTATATACGCCCTAGAATATCCACGGTGTTTCCGGAGGAAGTTATCTATATAGCGCTAAATATAGGGCGGCGAGTTCTTAAAGCCTATAATTACGACCTTAAAGACTTCCTATCCGCAGTAGGTGTTAACGACGAACTTATAGCGGTCCGACGGGTGGACTAGGAACTGATAGAACTAAGCAAGTGCGTCGACTGTAGAGATGAAGTCGTAGCCTTAGACCGCGGCCGTAATGTCCGTTTAGAGTAGTATCGGGTACGCGTCTGTCTTTATAATAGCGTTAAGTCCTCGAATATTAACGACGATACGGCCCTTCCTTTCCGGTACTTGTCCTAGTCGTTCTACGGTCTTCTAGACGATAAATACCGGATGGCTAAAGGGGGTGGGCTCCGTTATCTATTCCACTCGTCCCTGTTCGTGTATCTTGTTAAAGGTCTCGTCCACTAGGTCTCGCGATAGGCCGCTTAGGGGGTAGACCCGGTTGGATAATTTCGTCTTTTCCTAGCCATCGATTAACGGGACCCGGAGCTAGTCCTTCTAGGGAATAGCAACGGTAGTAGCGTTATCTTCGAAGATATACGGGAATTCCTTTATAACCTTTATAATTCTTTTTACTTGTGCAGAATTTGCTTCGCCGTAGACCGTGATTCCGTTTTCTAGCTTAGTCTCTGCGAAGGCTGCTCGGATGGCCCGTAGGCTATCCTAAAAGGGTTCCGATGTCGCGGCGAATACGTGAAAGTACTCGCTAACTTTATACGCTCCGTCCTAGGAGTAGTTATAGAGCGTCCCGACGCGGGCTTTAGCCGGAACGACTACGGGGAATCCGGTATCGTTGCGGACTATAACTAATGAGATACGGCTGTCGGTAACGTATACGTAGACGCCTCCGTTACGGCCGAGTTTACGCGTGAAAGAGGGTGTGTCGGGCTTAAATATAAATTCCCGATCTACTAGTAGCTTTCTATTAAATTAGATAGGAACGGATGCTACCGAAGCGGCTAGGATAGTCGTGGTATGACCGGTAAGTATTGCCTTTTAGGTTTTTCCCTTACGGGTAACAGTTACTATTAGGGTAACTAGCCCTTCGTAACAATACAGGGTGATCGTGTTCTTTTTAAAGCTAATATCGCATTATTCTAGTGCGAGTATATTAACACCAATAAGAACTTTTACCTTCAACCCCGTAACGATATTTACGGTCCTCGTAATCTTAGCTATAGCAGCCTCGCCGCCGACCGTCCCGTTAATAAAAATATCGATAATTACGTACTCGTTGCAAATATACTTATCAGCGCTAATTCCGGTGACGCCGATAGGAATCGGGTGCTTAAGGATCGAGAGGTCGGGCCGTCGTTTAACTAGGAATATTTTGTCGGCTAAGCCAGCTGTACAGCCGGTATCTAGGTAGAGATTATCGTTCTTTCCCCCTTCTATGAGTCGGGCGAAGATGGTAGTATATCTATAACCCCGGAAGGTCTGCGGCGATACCGGGACTTAACTAGTACTAGTAATAATCCGGCCTGGTCTACTTTTCCCGATGGCAAGTTTCGATGTATAGCTTTTAAGGTATACATGTAACTTATTACCGGAAGGGAATATAGTTCGGTACTTTTTATAGAGGTGCTCCTGTATTATAACGTAGTAGGACTCGATTACGTCTAGTACGTCCTCGTTACTACTAGGGTACTCTATATCCGACCCTTCGTTATCTATATAGTTGGCTCCTGTAGCCGAACTAGCTGAGCTTTCCTTATCGCTGTCGGAAACCTTCGCGTTATAGGCTTTTTAGTTGCGATTATATCCCTAGTCGTTTCGCGCGCGGTCCTTACGCTTATCGCCTAGTTTAAATTAGCCCTTATTAATGCGACGGTCCTTATCTATAACGGCTAGCGTAGGGCGGTCCCTTTCACGCCTATCGTACCCTTTTAACCTTTAGTCTTTACTGTCGGCCCGGTCGTTTCGTGACGCGGCCGGGACGGGTAGGGATAGTTAGGACGGTCCTTCGATACGGAGCTATAGGTCGGTGTTATTAGATCGTTCGTTTTATCGGAAGGGCTTAGGAGGATATCGTTAGTTCCGGTCGCCCTAGCTACTACGATAGTAGTCCTAACGGCCGTCTCTATACTTACCTCTGCGTTACTTGCCGTCGTCGTTACGTGGCCTGACCGGGTATAATTATTCCTAAATTTCTCTGCGGTCTTCGAGTTGACGCTGAAAGTCGGTGACTATAGTAGTCTTATTAGGCTTAGGTATGTCGTTTTTGAGCCGGGGCTCGAGGTTTATCTAGGTATATAAAAGGCGTTAGTATACTATAGAGACTCCAGCGTCTTCGGCGTAGTAGAGTATATTAGTTACGTACTCGGTAGGTTCTTTCCCTTATTAGAGATCTCTAATCGAGTACTAAGTATCCCGTATTAGCTGCATCGCGGTGGTCTCTAATCTTTTAAATCGCTTGACTAGTATAGCCTCCTAACGGTCTAACCGATAAGTTCTAGGGAGTCCCGGTATTATACGTAGGGCGTCCTTTTCGAGGTCCGACAGCTCGTAAATGTGCTATCTTATTACTAATCCGCGGAGGCATAGTTCTAGGTTCTACTAGACGAGCCGTAGGCTATCTAGGCCTTTTATATCTGCGATGCTCCGCGCCCTGTTTATGAATATTTTAGGATTACGGTAATAGGTGTCCTTGCTAAGTTGCACGATTTCTCTAGCGCTATAGGAGGAATCTAGGTACGGGTCTAGATAGCCGATCTCCTCTAGTCTCTACTTAGCGGGTCCGAAGAGTCCTGGTGGCTCTATGTAACGGCCCGGGTCATGGCCAGGCGGTGGAAAGTCGCGCCTGATGTTATGTGTGCCTAAGTTTGTCTGGTTAGAGGGCGTGGGGCGTCGAGCTTAGCCTTCGACCAGCTACTCTAGTATACGTTCTATCTTCGCCATTCTTTCTTCGTACTAGGGTAGTAAATCGTAATAGGTGTCCTAGCCGTTCCTAGGCACGTCCTACTGCTAACGGGGAGGAGGGCGGTTCTAATATTAGTACCTATCCTAGAAGCTAGCATTACGGCGCCGTAGATCGTAGGGAGCACGGAGTCCTTCTATTTCTAGTTCTACCCGCTCTTCGATCGAATCATGTATAGGCTCTCTCCCGTTTCTAAACGTATGGGCTTGTACGGCGTTGAATGGATTAGGCGGTATATTTATAAACAATCCTGGTAGTGGTACGGTTGCTCTAGGCTCATCTATTTCGACAGGTAGGTGGGTGGAGGGTGGAGACGGCGATACGCTTATACTAAGCTCGATAATCCGTAGCCTGACCGGCGTGAGTCCCGTAGAAGGAGAGTCGGACGGTAATAGAGACGTGGCTCGTAATGGTAGTAACGGAGCTTCGGTTATCGGGTCTATCGCGGTGATTTAATCACTCGCGTCGACGCTGCTATACGTACGTCTACGGTACTATTATAGGACCGTTTATAGCGATGGCCTGTGGCCCTATAGGGGATCTAAGGAGGATACCGTAGAGGCACGCTAGACAGCTAGTAGTCCGTCTAGGGTTTCTTCCGCCTTAAGAAAGTGCCCTATCTTCGCCGCTAAGCTTCGTTTATTATCTTTCTAGGTAGTTGGCCAGTCGACGATCTCGTCGTCTAGTAATAGGTAATGGCTCGTGACCTTGGTAACGAGTTATCGTACCCGGACCTTTCGTGGTTCGTCTAGGCTCTCGAAGAGCTCTGCTTAGCTAGATATAAGATAGTAGTATAGGGCGTGAGCTATAGTAATAATATTTAATCTAAGTACAGCAGGCGGTCTAATGGCTGGTAAAGCTAGTTTAAAAGTAGACTTGTTATAGGAATGCTAGCAAGTTATAATGGTAGGAGGTAGAGGTTATTAAAGGAAGTACTAGTCTCGACCTCCTTCCCTTTTTAGATGTAAATAATTATTGTCGGGTGCTTCCTTCGAGGATATACCGTGGTACTATAAGCGTGCGGAATGCTTACGGGGCTCGATCCGGAGGGCTTGATCGTTTACTTTATAGTACTTAAAGTTACTAGGTCGAGTCGGGTCCTACTAAGGAGGGGCTCGATGTTCTAGGCTTCGTGCTAGTTACGTGCTCTAGAGCTCGCTAGTAGATCCGCGGAGCGACCTACGTAGTAGTAGGAAGACTATCGCTGATAGTCCCTAGTAACTTATTGAAAAGCTGCTGCTACCATTATTATAGTAGTATCATGCGATGACCTAAAGTAACATATGTTCATTGTATTCTTGATGATATACTAACTAAGGCTGGTCGCTCTATAAGAGACCCAGCTAGGTAGGGGTCTACTCCTGCTATAGCGTAAGGCCTTTAGTATGTAAGAGCCCAGACCCTGACCTCATAAGGGCTATACCTCAACACCGTTGAAGAACTTCGAGAAAAAGAGAAGGTAAAGATGGACGCCGACCTAAAGCTCTATATCCTAAAGGAATACTATAACCTCCTGTATATCTTTAGCCGCTAAGAATCGGAGAAGCTTCCGCCCCATCGACCCTTAGACTATAAGATCTAGTTAAAAGAGGGATCTACTCTACCATCGGGTCCTCTCTACCTAATAAGCCGCGATTAGCAGGAAGTTCTCCGTGACTATCTTAAGGAAAACCTTATAAAAGGCTTTATTCGCGCCTTATAGTCCCCTACTTCCTCCCCCGTAGTCTTCGTTAAGAAGTCCGATGGCGGTCTTTAGTTCTACGTGGATTACCGTGCTCTTAATGCTATGACGGTAAAGAACCGATACCCTTTACCTTTAATTTCAGAAACCCTCTAGAAGCTATCAAAAGCCGTGATCTACTCTAAGCTAGATATTATCGCAGCCTTTAACCGGCTCCGAATATAAAAGGGAGACGAATGGTTAACCGTATTTACCTACTAACTAGGCCTTTTCGAATATACCGTTATGCCTTTTAGGCTATATAACGGGCCTGCCTCATTCTAAGGCTATATTAACGGTACTCTAGCTAAGTACCTCTACGACTTCTGTACGGTATATCTAGACGATATCCTCATCTTTAGTAATTCGCACTTGGAATATATTATATATATACGAAAAGTACTTCAGCGCCTTATAGATATAGGACTCTAAGTCGATGTTATAAAGTGCGAATTCTATGTTATAGAAGTATACTACCTCGGCCTGATTATTACTACGTCTGATGTAAGCATGGACCTAAAGAAGCTCGATATTATCCGGAACTAGGAATAGCTAGCGAACGTAAAGGACGTTTAATCATTCCTTAGCTTTATAAATTTCTACCGGAGATTTATAGCGCGTTTCTCTACTATTGCCTTACCATTGACTGCTTTAATAAAGAAAGGAACTACCTTTAAGTGGATAGATAAGTACGAAAAAGCCTTCCTTACCTTAAAAGCAGAATTTCTTAAGTAACTAATCCTTACCCACTTTGACCCGGACCTTAAAATTATTGTAGAAATAGATACTTCTGACTACGTCTCTGCCGGAATCCTCTCCTAATAGGGCAAAGACGGTCTTTTACATCCGGTTACCTTCTACTCTACTAAGTATAACCCCGCGGAATGTAATTACGAGATCTATAATAAAGAACTCGGAGCTATCGTCCGTGCCTTTAAACTCTAGCGTGCTGAATTATAAGGTTTAAAGTTTCCTATTCAGATTCTGACCGACCACAAGAACCTTAAATACTTTATAATAACTAAAGATCTTTTACGGCGCTAGGCCCGGTAGGTAGAATACCTCTTACGCTTCTAGTTTATCATTTAGTACCGACCGGGAAAATAGGGCTAGAAACTAGACTCGTTAACACGTCGATCGGGAGATCTCCCTAAGGAAGGGGATAATCGAAGGCACTACTAGTTCTAAACGGTACTTAAGAAGGAAAATCTTGCTCCCCTTATTAAAGACTCTACCGGGATCTCCGAAATGCACCTCTACCCTATATATATTCACGAGGACGAAGACGAACGCCGACTCTACGAACTTTAAAAAGCAGGCTATACGGAAGATACCCTCGAACGGGAAACACTCGCGCTACTTTAAGTCCCGGGTATATAACGTTCTAAGCGTATCTCTCTTATAGAATGCTTAGAAGTATAAGGTTACCTATATTACCGCGATCGCCGCTATATCCCGGAGTTTATACCTCTTCGAAAACGTCTTATCTTCCTACACCATAATATTCTATCGTTAGGCTACCGCGGTCGCGAACGTACTTACGAGGCTATTTCGCGCTCCTATTAGTAGCTAGATATAGTCACGGATATCGCCCGTTACGTAAGGAACTATCACCTATATTCGATGATTAAGTCAAATCGAGAGAAATACTAAGGAGTCCTTAAACCTCTCCTAATTCCCGAACACCGTGGAAAACATCTCTCTATAGACTTCATTATGGATCTGCCATCCTACCGGATCCGTAGGGAGATCGTTAAGAATATCCTTATTATTATAGATCGCTTAACTAAGAAGAAACGTTTCCTTCCTTATATAGATATATCGGCTGAAGCCGTAGCCGATCTTTTCTATAATAACGTTTAGAGACACGACGGTATACCCGACTCCTTAATATCCGACGGGGGTATAAACTTCGTTAGTGCATTTTTCTAGCACCTTTACAAACGGCTAGGTACGGAGACTAGGCCTTTAACCGCCTTCCATCCCGAGACGGATGGGTAAACCGAGATTACGAACTAATAGCTGGAATAATACCTCCGAGCTTACGTCGATTACCTCTAGGAAGACTAGGCTGGATATATTACTAGTACTAAATTCTACGCTAATGATATTAAGTCCGTAACTACGGGAATTACACCATTCTTTACCGAGAAAGGTTTCTATCCATCCGTAGGAATCGAGGACTCCCCGCCCCTACCTAAAGGGCTCTCTACCCACCAGCTTAACGAGATCTAGAAGGTAGACTAGTACGCGGAGAAGCTTCAATTAATCTCGTAGTACTACTAAGAATCTATACTTTAGGCCTAAGCCTAGTAGGAGCTCTATGCAAACCGTTCCCGTAATCCTACGCCTATATACCGCCCTAGTAGCTAAGTCTAGTTAAATACGAAGAACATCGCGACGACCCGCCCGTCTATAAAATTAGATTACTAAAGTCTTGGTCTATTTATAGTTAAGCGCCGCGTGGGTAACTACGCCTACGAGTTATACCTTCTACCCTAGTTATCCCTACTGCATCCAGTCTTTAATACGATACTTCTACGCCCCGCTACCGCTGACCCTTTCCCTAGCTAAGTCAATCCGCCTAGAGAACCTGTGGTCGTAGATAATAGCGAAATTAAATAGGCCTCTAAGAATGTTCTAGACTCACGCCTTTAGTACCGTATAGGAACCCGACGTAATGCGCCTTATAAGTTACACTACCGTATCCTTTAGGAAGATAACTCCTAGACCTAGGAACCTTAGAACTTTATCACGAATATAGTCGAATCTCTTAAAACATTCTATAACGCCTATCTAGAGAAACCCGGCCCGTAGCGTCGTTAAACTTACAGTCTTCTTACCCCACCTTTTATTCTACTCTATACCCTCGGTAAGCTTACTTACTATACTAGCGTCTATCGCGGGAGCTCCAGCTTATATAAGGGGAGAGTACTATTAGGGTTTAGACTAAGACTCGAGTTTAGACTTGATGTCATACAAGGCTATTTATAAAGTTTAACTTATACGGTGCACGATATGCGCCATCCCTATATGTATACTTCTTAGGCACGTATCTTCTTAGTATCCTCTTACTTCTATGTCTTGCCTCTTAGAATTTACTAACGCCTTATCCTTGCCTTGTTCCTGTCCCGTACCTTGTCCTAGTTCTACCCGTAGTAGTGTTCAGTCTCAGTCCTTAGTCTAGCCCCTGATAGACGTCGTTTATATATCTTTAGAACGTAGCGGGCGCGCCAGTAAGCCTAAAAGGTATAACTAAGCTTTTATATAGACTAAAACGGGTACGGAAGGTAGTTAGGTATTCGAGTCCTTCCTTAATACGGATATTGTTAGATACGGCTACGATATTAATCTTTAAAAAGTAGCGCATCCCCTTTAGGTTATTTAGTATCTCTCGAGTAAGAGGTAGCGGATATCGATCTTTAACTATAACCTCGTTTAGACTACGGTAATCTTAGTAGACGCGGAGTCCTCCTCTAGGTTTTAGGACGATAATAACCGGCGAGGCAGCTAGGGAAGAACTTAGACGGATAAAGCCTTTAGCTAGCTATTCTTTAAGCTATTCTTTTAAAGCTTATAGGTTCTAGGGGGACATCGGGTATAAGGGTCCGAACGGGGGAATCTTTCCTTCTACGAGCTTGATATCGTAGTTAAAAGGGCGGTACGGGGGTAGTTTCTCGGCTTCCTTCGGGCTAAAATATCCGCAAAGTCTCGTAATTCCTCAGGTAGGGATGAGTCTTAGGGGGGGGAGAGAAGTTCGTTAATTTGCTCTAGACTAGTAACGTATAGTTAGAGCCTACGTCTAGCGAACATTCTATAGGCTTATAAGGAGATATACTAGATATCGAGGTCGGGAAGTATTACGGTAGTACTAGGTAACTCCGGTAGCCGGATAGGGATAGTCGATTTATAGGTCGGACGGGAGTCTCGGGGGACATTTAGAAGCAGTTAGATCCGGGTAGATTTTGACGGGGTATTATAGTTCTAGCGGTAGAATTCGCTCTCGAAGCGTAGAGAGTTAGAGCTAAAACGAATAGCGGGATCGTAGATCTTAAGCTAGGGTATTCCGAGGATAATAGGATATATTCTAAGCGGATAGATATAGTAGAGTAGTTTCTTTTCTCGGTAATCTTAGACACGTATATTAATAATAGTATAGTAACGGATAGCACTTATAGTATCTCCGTTAAACCTATATAGGGTAATTAGGTTTGGGATCTTCTTAACAGCGATACTCTTCTTAGATACCTAGGCGTGATTAATAAAAGTACTTCCTTCGGTACTAGAATCGAGTAGGGCGAATATCGGTAGTTCTCGCTTATTTTATAGGAGAGTGATAGGCAAGATTATCGTATTTATAGTTCGGTTAGAGCGGGGCGGGTAATTAGGTCGGGATTTCTTTATAATATAGGTTAGGGATTTTAATAGGTAGATCGACTTCGGAAAATTAGGAGCGGGGGTACGGTTACGCCGATCTAGAGCCTAGTTACGACTAAGCCTAGGCTCACCCCTTTTACCGAAACGCCGGATAGAGGCGAAGACGGACGAAGGGACGGTAGGGAGCGCCCTCTAACTAGACTACCCTAGGGAGAAACAGGCGGGGAACGAGTAGTAGAACGGAGCTTCTTAGGGCGGTTATCCGGAAGCGGATAGTCTCGAATACGGTATTCTCTCGAACCGTAGCGGAAGTAGGTACTAGTTTCTTTCCTCGAAGGACCTAGGTAACGTATAGAGGGCTACTAGCGGGATAGGTCTATTAGTTTAGGTACCGAAATAGTAGCGGTAGTAGGACGGAGACTACTAACGGGAGTTATTACCGTAACTCTTATAGTTATTGGCTTCTCGAAGGCACGAGTTATACTAGTAGCGGTTACGTACGAATGGGTAGACGGGGCCGGGATATTCTCGTATCAGCGACGGCGGTTCTCGAGCTCCTATAGGAATTTTACGAAAGCGTGGTAGTCGCGGGACGGAGGCTAATTATATAGGAATATACCTTATAGTCCCCGGTTAATAGCTTATTCTAGTAGTATAGGTAGAGTTTCTTTAGATACGTTTCCTTCTAGGGCTAGGCGCTGGAATTTAGTAAAGAAGGTTCTAAAGTCGGAGTTCTTTTAACGTAGGGTAAATAGGTCGCGGCGGGTATTCTAGATACGGTTCGGGTCGCTAAAGGTACGGTCTAGAAGATTAAGGATATCGGTATAGTTAGGGAGGTTATAAACGCCTTTCTTAATATACGGAAGGACTTATATATACGGTTTTCCTTTTAGGCGATTCGTAACGTAGGCTATACGGGTCTACGGGGTCGGGAAACGGTCGAAGTTAGTAATCATCTTCTTATAAATCTAAGAGATAAGATGGCGGAGGTCGGAGCGTTTACCTTCGAACTTATTAGGGTTAGGGAGCTTTTTAAAAGCCGGGACGATTTAGAGACGGTAGTACTTCGAGTTCGGGTAATCGTCGCCGGAGGAGTATTCTTACGTATATCCTTAGAAGTAGGGGTTAAAATGGCCGGGGTCGAGAGTAATAGTATCTTCTAGAGCTCTAAGCGCGTATTCTAGAGCTCTAAACGAACTTTACGGAGTTCTTCCTTCTAGTAGTCGATAACGCCGGTATATCTCTAAGCTTATTCCTAGATAGACGAGACGGTAGACTAAAGCGAGAGATATTCTTCTTCTACGTTACTTACGTAGGACAGGAGAGTTCTAAAGTAGGTAAACTATTTAGGATAGAATTCTTAAATAGACGAAGCGAAATCATTTAGTACCTCTATAGGCAACGGAGGGACTGGACGGGTTATTATCGCGACGGATAGGGTAGCGTTCCCTTAGGGGAAGCTACGTAGTATTACGGGCTAGATACGGTATAGAAGAAGGTACTAGCTGCGTAGTATTTAGATTATTATCTACAGTGATACTCGGCTGAATAGTATTTAGAATAGAGAATAGGACGTAGCTTAAGGAGCTACGTCTTAGGAGAATATAAGATATAGATAGGTAGATAGGATAAGCGGAACGGATCTACCTTAATCCGATAGGTCTTACTACTATACCGTAACACGCCTCTAGGCTTTATTATAGAGGACTAGTATCTATACCTCGAGGTTATTTATATAAGCTATAAACGAGTAGACTAACTAGCTTACCCCCTACGTTACGTCTACGTATTACTACGTAGTATTAAGCTCTCTATTAACCGGGTCTTATAGTATATCTAAGAGGAACTTCTTAAAGTAGGCCTAGGTAACGAGGCTACTATCTACCGTTTCCTTATAGTTATACTACGTATCCTTTAGCTCTCCTTCTAGGTATTATATCGTAAAGAGGATCTTGTTATTATCCGTACGGAAGCTATTAAGGGTTAAGCGAAACGTAGTCTCCGCGCTACGTATAAAGTTCTAGTATTCTTTTAAGTTCTTTCCTCGATATTACGGTAAGCGTTTAGGCTAAAGTCGTTTCTCGTTACTACCCCGAAGCTCTTCGCCTACGCTCCGCTTACTACTTACGATAGTAGGTACGTAAGCGGTAGGCGCTAAAGCTAGTAGGTTAAGAGTTAGTTCCCCTACGATAGTCTTTATTAGGAATATAGTACGCTAAGAACCTTACGTATCTAGCGATCGAGCTATTATTAGTTCGCCTTTAACTTACCTACGAAGGATATCGATTTACCGTTATATAGTCTATAACTTCTAAAGCTATAGGAGTTCTCTCTATTACTTCTCTATATCGCAGATTTAAGCCTCGATAGTATTACTACTAAGAGGAATACTAGATAGTAGTATCTCGCCTATACTTAGGGTACTCCTAGGTTACTCGCCGTAAGACTCGATTAGATTATCGATATCCTACTCGAGAGTCTCCTAGACTCGAGGGACTACCTTAGGTAGGACCGATGGCGCCTCTATCTAGGATCGTAGGATTCTCGTAGACATCTTCTGGGCTATACGCCTTAAGTAGCTAGAAGGTTTAGAACTATTAAGGGGAGTACTTAGTATTATATAAAGTAGGAACCCTTAGGGACGATAGTATAGCGTAAGAGATTGTTGGGGTCTGAAGGCGAGATATGATTCGATTCAGAGACTACCTAAAATACAGGGAGGTTTCATTGAGGAAGGAAACCAAAGATCGTACGGAGCACGAAGGTAAAGGAAATCAGTAGGGTCG
>Ga0068631_100276_pt1 | contig 20082 bp, 26 predicted proteins | sample InSIn5gowninarea_2_FD_77434 | JGI IMG/M metagenome (GOLD analysis project Ga0068631, IMG submission 77434) | Clean room microbial communities from NASA Spacecraft Assembly Facility at Jet Propulsion Laboratory, Pasadena, California, USA -... ...
GCAAGAGTAGGACACGAGCAGCCTGGCGAGCTTCTTCGCTGATGGGACCGCCGAGGTATGATCTTCTCTCTGGAGCACCGAGAAGGGAAGCGAAGAGAGGCGGAAAATCTTCTTCCAGTCGCTTACGGATCTCTCTCATTTCGTCTGACCATCGTTGTTCTTCGGCACCGAGAGAAGCAGAACTGAAGCCAGGAAGAGAGTTGATGCCTTGAACAAGAGCGTTAATCTGTTCATCGGCGAACCGGCGGAAGTCGGCGAATGGATCATCATCACGCTGGGATTTGTCTGCATCTGATGAGGAGGGCCACCAAGGAGCCATGACTTGAGATTGTACGGTGCTGGTATGTTTTGTGAGTATGAAACAGGGAGATGTTCAGTATTGTACAAGGTGTTGTTTGTTCAGGTTACATGTCACAAGGGAAAGTGGCGACAAGACCAGCTTGACGGGATGATGTTTCGAGAACGAAAAGAGAAGGAAGCACCGAGCAGTACCTGCCTGCTACAAGTTTTTGAGTTTGGCGCGAGCGGGGTAGCGCGAATCGGTATAGAGAGGTAATTCTCGTCACCATCAACCACATGTCGTGCAACTCTCTATCGAGCATGGGAATGGTACAGAGCTGACAGTCACTGTGTGCAAGAGATCATATCGCTGTCGATACAGAGCGTCTTGAGAAATTATCATACCGCGCCTGCCGTACCACTCCTCGATGAGGGGTCATCGACCTTTGTCACACACAAGGCTGAAGACCGATAAAAGAGTCGCGTGTCTGGTCTCGGCATCTCTTCACATACAAGATAATCGGGTCCGATGATGCATAAGAATATTGCTGTCGTGTGATTGATGATGCTACAGCTAAGCTAATCTAAAGAACGAATGTGCTACCAGGCAACGCTACTAATAATATCAAGGCAAAAGCAAGAAAAATAAACCGAAAGTTCGAAACATGAGCAATTACTCCAAAACATATCCCATCTCCTTCCATGACATGATCAAACAGAAGAAAAGAAATGTACGCCAATGCCGTCGTAATCATACGCCTTCGTTAAAAATGCTCGATAATCGAAACTCGAAAAGTACGCCATGTTGCTTTGTTTTCACATCGTCGTACTACACTCTCCACCAATGCAAGCGATGAATATCATCACTCAGCATCATCATCGTCGGCGCATCTCTTACGCTTTCCGCCTGTAGAGAGAGCAGGGCTGGCAGACTCATCTTCGAAGATGAAGATGTCGTCCTTAGCATCGGCGATACCGAATTGCTTGGGTGGAGAGACGATGATAGGTGAGGTGAACTTGGTGTTCTCCTTCTTGAGAGGTGCCTCCAGAGTGCACGATTCGGAAGCTTCGTGCAGGATGACGATCGACTCTTTCGTCAGGCCCTCTGGAATGAACTCGGTTGTGTCAAGAGAGCCAAGAGGAGCACGTTTCTCGTCGTCAGTGTCCATGTCAACAGCTGACTTTGCCAAGCGACGAGAACGGCGAGTAGGTGGAGAAGAAGCGATGGGGTCGTAGTCGGCGGGCGCTACATTTTCCTTTCCTCTGTCTTGGTTGGCTTTCGTGGTAGACTCGTCATCAGAAGAGAGGTCCAAAGTCAATGTGGAGTGTTCCATGAGGTTCTCGGCCTCCTCCTCGGCAGTGTCTTCATGAATCGCAAAGAACCATGAACTGGGCATTAACTCTTCGATTGATGATACAGGCTTTGACAGAGGGGCAGCGGCGGGCGCAGGAGCCTTCAACGAGGCGGTGAGAGCGGCATCGATGCTGAAGGGAAGTCCAGTGCGAGCAGTTGATCGGGAGAGAGTGGCAGGGTCGATGCGAGTAATGGGAGTATGAGCGCTGAGTCTGCGACGGTCGCGCTTTGATTTGGGAGATCTTCCGGCAGGCGCGGTGAGTGGTGTTCTTGTCGACGACTTGGTCACGCCAGAGTACTTCATCGGGGTGGTGAGACGGGAAGGAACGGTGGATGGAGGAGGCATGGATGTTGTAGGTGTCGTCTTTGTAGGGTTGAAGGTGAAGTTGAATGAGGATGGTAGTGTGCTTGACGCTTGAGGTCTGAGTGATATTGAGGGCATCTCCATCTTGGTACGCTTGATAGGTGAGAGGAACATGTTCGGATTCACATTCTCGGCGTCGTCGTTTTGTGCATCGAATGCGTCAAAGGAAAGAGTGAGACGGCGTTTCGCAGAAGGCTTCAGACTAGGTGATGAGGTCGGAACTGCCATCTTTGTCTTGCCAGACAAGGGACTAGGAGTCTTGATGCCTGTATGCATACTACAGTCAGCCATCTGTATCATAGGCTTCAACGAATGCCATATCAGATTGCTCACGTACCATTCTGGCGGTTCTTGATTCCAGACAGATGAGCCAGACGAGGACTGTCCAGCACTCCGAAAGGCTGTCTAGGCATTGATACAGTCGCCATGGTCGCTTGCGACGACTATCACGACGATCGGGTAGTCGAGACCTTGTGTTTACGATTTGTTTACTTTGTCGTCACAGACTTTTCTCAACGACGATGATAATGATATGGGATATGCTGAGCTTGTTCTGCCGACACGTAAAAGAGTGTAAGCGCCTTGATGAGAGAATGAGTGGAGGGGATAGTGGTAGCGGTAGACAAGGGGGACCTGGATGTCCTGTACTCGTCTCAGGTCGCGTTCGCTCCTTCCTCGCGTTGAGTTCGTGTCTCGACGAAGCGCCAGCCGCAAGTACTACTCTTGCCGAAATTGGAATGGCCCCTCAGTCTCGGCATTCGATGGAACGCACGTCCACGACTTTGATTGGCTTTCTGACCGCCTCTTGCATAATTGCGGTAAGCTTCCTGCATAACGCGACCTTCGTGCCACAGCCAAACGTTTCCGCAGTAATTAGCGTTTGTCCTACCAACACCAACCTCCAACTGGTAAGGTCGGAGATTGAGACAGGTTATTCGACCAAATCATGACGCGACCCATGCCGGGATAAATGTGTGATTCCGCTGCATTTGCGAGGCAGATGTGATTGCTCTGCTTTTTCGTAGCCCAAATTTGCCCTGTCCTGCCATTTTCTACGGAACTTTTGACGGAACATCTCCATGAATTATGGACGCCCATGACCCAACGGCTTGCCGCTCTCATGACTTGATTGTTCCCGCCACGACTCGGACATCGTTGAGATCGACTTCATCGACTTTACTTCTGGGCATCACATTGACTGACAAACACTGCCGTCTGCGTATGTCAAGTACAGAGTCTTGTACCTCTGAACGGACAATGACCATGGGACTTCCTTGTCTCTGTAACAACCAGCTCTATGTTCGGACCGTTGTTGCTTCAGGGAAAGACAGCAATCGACCCAGCAACATCATCTTCCGATCCGCACTTGACAAACGCAAAGCCGACGGAAACATAGTACCTGTCATTTATTGTCGACTCGGTACTCGAGTACGTCTTGAGTATGGACAAATAATATTACGGACAGCATACTTTGAAAAGAGCGGAGGTGAAAGCGAAGCAGGATTAATTCTAGAGAAGCAAAGCTCTGTCGAAAAGACTCACCTCGGTTCGGTGTCAAGATGAGAATAGAGATGGATTGTCTGGGACAATGTTGATGGCGTGCAATACAATGCCTGATGGGTAGTCTGTGTTTGAGGAGCAGTGAGTTCGTGTTGATGTGACATGAAATCAAAGGATCAGAAGTGTACGGAAGATTCGATATGACCATGACACGAGAAGATGACAGACGAGGATGTGTGTTCTGGTTCCACCTTTCGCGCCAGACTGCTCTTCTGACAATCAAACTTAGACTCTTTCTCTGTTCTTCGATTGTGTGGCTCCATCCTCGTTGATCATGGCATTTCCTTGGTCCACGACTTCCCCCAGGGCGGACTTTTCGCGTGTAATATTCTGACTTGAGGTGAGGAAGATCGATGGGGATGGTGAATGTAGTGGATGCAAGACAAGCAACCTCAGCCGCTCCTCAGTCTTCATATGATCCTACAAAGAGTCTTTAGCATGGTATCTTTAGCCTTCAAAACGTAAGTGAAACTCAACGATCCCCCACAGTGCTTTGGATACTCCAGCTTTGTTCTCATTGTCTCTGTCACTATCACCATAGAGAATTTTCAATAGATGATCACATCTTCTCCATCCTCTTCTCGCTTCTTCTGCCTGCCTCTCCAGAGCCTCTTCTTCTTGCACCTCGCGCAGCTCATTGAGAGATTCGCGAATGCATCTAAGAGTGGTCTGAGCCCACCTGTCAGGGTCGTAAAGATATCTCTTGCGGGTGAATTGCCAGAAAGTCTCGTAGGCCAGACGAGCATCTTCCGCTTTGTCCCGGTCGTCGGTCGATATTGAAAGCAGGATGAGAACTCTCATGTAGATGTTCACTGGCACGTCGTACTTATCAAGAAGTTCTTCCATGGCGCTCTTGTATTCTTCAAGCTGATCATCTTCCCAGAGTGTTCTTGCGGCTTTGTGTTCGGGTAGGTATTTCTTTCCCATGGGAACAGATGGAATGCGTCTGCGTCTGCCGGTCTTGCTGTAGGTGGCTCGGACGATTCTGTTGGTTGAAATTGTGGAGGTGATGCTTTTTGAGGTAGGAGTTACGTTTGTTGTGATAGCTGGTGATACAGATTTCGACAACCAAGAAAAGCAAGAGACTGCCGCACCACTGACGGGTGTCCAGGGCAAGTTATCGAGAGTGCCTTGCTAACCCTGCATTATGTGGAAGTTCAGTCGATGTTCTGTTGTGTTGCAGTATGCGTGGTTTATGATAATGATGATTTCCAGATGCTAAGCAGTGTGTTATGATTTCCGGTACTTCACTCTGTCATTTCTGTCTCACTGCTTCCTTCATCTTCCAGGGGTTTTTCAAAACTCCCAGACTCGAAAAAATAGACATTTTTGACTCTGCAGCAACTCAGTGGTTTTAGCATCATGCAAATCCATGAGAGCCGAAGCACAGGTATCGCTAGAGCGGTCAACCAGGCTCAGTTGCAGCTCTTGAAAAAAAATCTCGCTTCCGCCAAAACTTTGGTAGACTTGCTTGTCTGACTGGAGGCACGAACATCTGGCATACAATGGTTGAAGCTGAAGAGAGTGGTCGGTGATTGGAAGTACTAGATCCATCAAGGTCTCAAGCCCGAACCAGCATGCTTGGAACATATTCGTGCCTTTTGACGATGGAGGTGGCTCGCATCGGTCGAAGAGGGCACTCGAATTTGCAGCGTCGGCCAATCTTTCCATCAATCCTTCCTGAAGTCGGTTTTCGTACCTGCCAAGTTTACGTTCCTGACTGCGTCGTCAGCTTTTCTCATATCCAAGACACCAAGAACGACGAGTCGTCGCATGTCTCGGCATACCGGAAAATAGACTCCAACGCTCGCTATCCAAAGCAAGCCACGAATCGATCACTGCAAACTGTCAACATCGCGTACAGAGAGGAAAGGCAAGCTTGCAAGGCACAAAAAAATGGATTGCCAGCAGAGAGCGACTACAGAAGATATCAACCATAAATCACTCTCTGGACAAAGGGAAAAGATGTAAGTTTTAAACAGATAAGTTTTCCTTCGTAAGATTGACAGCAAGCCCAAAAAACCCTTGCAGGTGGTATATAACCATGACCTCATCCTTGAGATGGGGGTATCATTAGAAACAGAAAAGAATAAAAGCAGATATGAGCACCAAGCAGATGTACAGAATATACGAGATGTCTCATCCATAAAGATCGCCCTTTGGCCCCAGATGATCAGAAAACATTATAACCATCTCAGACCCGGCTCTGAAGTGTTTTCAACACATTTAGAGGGCAAAGGCAGCAAGGGCGAGAGCGGCAGCGGCACCGGAGAGGGTGTTCATGCTGGCAGCGCCGGTGAAGGCAGCGGGCTTGGTGGTAGCGGCGCCTGTGCCAGAAGCGTGACCAGAAGCCTTGGTGGAGGTGGCAATGGTGCCGTTGACGTAGGGAGCAGTAACAACGGGGGCGGTGGCAGCAGGGGCGGTAGGAGCAGCGACGGGGATGGAAGAAGTTTTCACGATAGTGCAATCGCAGTTGCTGACAGTCTTTTCTCGTCATTAGTCGATGTTGTCCACTATTTTGGGCACTGATAACTTACGAGGGTAGTAGCAGAGCTGACAGTGATGGTGTGAGATCCAACAGTCAAAGTTGTGCTGGCGGGGCAGAAAGTGGTCAAGTGGGTGACGACCTCAGTAACGTAGACGGGGGCAGCAGCAACAGTGGTGTTGAGGGCTGCGGCAGAGGCAGAGGCGGCGAAGGCAGCAATGGCGGCGATGGTGAACTGCATTTTGATGGTGTTGGGTTGGTGGTGGTGGTTTGGGAAAAGGCGAGTGATTATATTAATGGGTTGGTTGCTGAAGCGAGTGTAAAGACCGAAGTCGAAGTTGGATGATTGTTATTAGCGAATGTAGTGGATGGAGAAAGGAAAGCATTTACCAGAGGATAACTCGAGTGCTTTATACCAAAGATGCCATGGTCAAGTGTTTGTTCGCACTGACCCTTGGCGTAAGCCTCACCCTCAGTCGGCTCGTCCGCTAATTGCTAGTGCCCACGCCCGGATCCCAGCGAAATGTGTAGAGGAAGCCCTGGGATTGGAGAGTCAGAGTCGGTCTCACCTGTCGGTCAACTTTGATCTCGAATTTGTTCAGCCGTTGCTTGTCAGGGAAACTTCTTTGAGCAATCCCATCAACGCCTTTTCAACTGTTTGAACGTCCGGCAGTATCGCTTTCGCAACTGTTTTTCTGCAGCATTGCGACAGAGGAAAACTGCATATTCACACGGCAACCAGCAGCTGTCAATGGACCAGAACTGGATTGTGTACAAGGATCCAGAGCCAGGCTACCCCGTATCCACGACTCGAAGTGGCGACAAGCCATGTGCCCATGCAATTTCCCATATCCCCAATGCGGGCCGTCGACATTCGTATCCTTCCAGCCAGTGGCTGTGTCTTTTGATGATTGATAGGGAACATGTTAGCGCAATTGCAAATGGACTATTGACTCTAAAAATTGCCACTTCTCACGCCAGCCCCAGGTGCCATCTCCGCTTACATTGTGTCTTTCCAGTCAATTTTGGTTATTCTTGGGTGGTTAAACTTCGACGTTGAGCGCCACCTTCTTCGCTCTCAATGTCTTGGAGTGAGTTTCTGCAAGGGCAACATGGGTTCCTGCATAAGCCTGAAGTATGGTGAAATGACAAGCAACATCCCGAACGGCCATCTCAGGAACAGAAGCTTCCTTCTCGTACTCGAGTAAATGTTCGGCTGTAACAAGATGCGAGATGTAGAGTCATGATCGCTGGGGCAGGGAAGGAGCGCTCAAGGATGTGCAGCTGAGACATACTTCCCTCGATACATGGTGAAGCAGGCCCAACAAGCTGAAGGGCTGAAAAGTCAACATCGTGTGAGGCAATGAGCATCTGCATAAGCGCCGGTCAGTGGCGTAAGCGAAGCAGTCCAGCCTGAAGGTGTGTGACTGGGTTCCCCGCGACTCTCCAGAAAAGTTGCCTTTCGCTTTCCATGTTCCCAACTCTCCAGCAAAAAGCACGTGAAGGGAAGGTGTCTTTTACGTCACATCCATGATCCAGTCGCTTCGGAGCACGCCTGAGGCAACAATTATTGAACGTTGGAAACCACGACTCGCAGGATTTTGCGCCGTGCTTAGGGCTCATCAAAATTTTGGGAGCCGGCGAGAGCGATGGTTCATGCTATTTTGAGTCTTTCATGTCTCAAATCGCCAGACTTCATCACGCATCCCGCGCAATAATCGCACGCTTCGCTGTGGTGTTGTGTTCGATGGATGAGTGATGGAGCCCTGGCTAGCCAAGGGTGTTCTGGTTCGAACCGAGCTCTGCACATCCCCCACATCCGGGAAATTAATCCGGTTCTTTGGCGTCAAATCAAGGCCAATGCGTTGCGCGGAGTCGATGGTGGTTGTTGATGGTCTTGACTCTTTGGAGTCTCAGGAACAAGCACGCGATCATGGTCAGTGGTTGTCTTGAGTTGACTCGCTATCATTGTCAGCCGTTGTAGTCTCCTTATCACAGCAAATATAGCCCTATGACGGGACATTCACCGAATTTCGAGCCCTCCCGAGGTCAAGTCTCCAGGACACTCCTTCGCCAATGCCTCATTTCGGCTGGTACCTACAGAGTGCTGTCTGTCGTCGCAATTCGACCCGCTTGTTAGTGAAACTTCGTATCTTTCATTTCGCTATGCTCATCAACAACACTTTATTCGTATCGCTGACAATAATGTCAAAACAATTATTCCTTCCGCAGTGGCAGATTGACCTCCTGACTTCTTTCGTTTGCGAAATGCGAAAAGGAGATGTCCGATGACTTGACAACGATTGCTCTCGTAGAAAATCCCTCTAGCCAGCCGCTTCAACCTCCTTCCTGCGACCATGATGTGCGAGTTAGATCTCGATGGCTTTTCTTTCTCGTGTCGATGCCGCTTCGGACTTCGTGTTGTTGGCAAGGAGCCAGATAAGCGTGAGTTTGGGAAGTGTTGTTGCTGTGCCTGACGACCAAAACAAGTCCTCATATTCGAGCGCTCTTCACACTGGTAATGAATTTCTTCTTTGTCGCTCATCAATGTTGGTTGTCATGAATCGAACAAACTTCTTCCGTCAATATGACCCGACCGATCCTCCGCACGCATCCACGTCGATCATCCAGCTCAAAAGCACAACTCGAGTCGAGTCCACCGTCGTGCAAAACGTCAACTGAAGTTTCGAGATCGGAGCTCTCAGGGATCGAAACTGTGTTTCATGATCACTCCGATGTGAGCCACCTTCACCAAAACACGTGTTTCCCCTTCCAAACAGCAAAGTCGGTGAAAGAGCTCGATCGGAACATTTTTCACACAGCCACACCTCTTTTGCGACTACCGCATGAGGAAGGATCGAACGAAGATCTTCCAACTTTCGATGACCCCTTCACCCTTATCCAAAAGCCGACACTATTCCCACAAGTTAAGGTTGTTCGATGTCGAGGAAGGTTTACGATCTTGACTGCATCTCTACGCACCCACACCTATCGGTCGCTTGATACAGTACTTCACTATTGAGATTGCGGCTCTTTCGGAAACAAGGCCTGCGAACATGCTCGAGCGTCTCGTTCATGCATGGCCTAAAGGGGGTGATAAAACCATGACGCGACGACGAGTACGAGGAAAATTCTGAGCGAAAATGGATGCTCATTGATGGTGAGTCGTAGGAAATGTTGCTTGATCGCATGCTTCCACCGAAACAAAGCGGTGATGGAAAGGTAAAACATCTGATGGTAAGAGTAAAATAGATTTTATACAATAAGAAGCCACACTGTTGGGGGTATATGTACTGTCGTGGACCAAAAAGAACCTCAAGCGCCTGCTGTATAACAAAATCATGTATCCGTCATAAAATGTTCGTGTAATCATCGCTCAAAAGATGTATGCCTGAGCATATCCAGAACGTTTTGCAGACAAAGGAAAGGTCCATAAAGTCAAGTGGGAATACCACTTCATACGCGAAGGTGAGAGGCAATGAGCTCTGCGTCTTCAGCGTGAGAGCTGTGTCGTCGTCTCTTTTGCTCCTTGAGATCATGCTCAACATCCATCAATCTTGTAGCAACCCATGATCTCATTCTAGAGTCACTCTTTACCGCGTCGCAGTTCAACAAGTCGGTAAGAGTGTTCTTGATCCTTGATGAGATGTCGGCAAGCTTGACCTCATCGTTGCTCAATGGTGGTGGTGCTTCTAGAGTCTCCTCCTCAGGAATGGGAGGAATGGTGGTCCTGTTCGGCGATGTGGGTGGTGATAGCGAGCTTCGGCGTGTGCTTGTTGAAGATGATCGAGAGTGTCTTCTTGCGGTGGTTGGAGAAGAAGGTTTTGTCGAGAATGAGAAGGCAGGCGAAGGTGCTGTGAAGGAAGAGGAAGGAGAGTTGTATGATGAAGAAGGCGAGCTGCTGGAGCAAGGGCTTGAGGAGCCTGAAGAGTTGGAGTCGGTCGACAATCGTCGACGAACATTGGTCTGCTGAGAATGCAGGATCATGTATGCTTGAATAAGCTGTGACTTGGAGTGTGTTAGTTTGGTGCTTTGAGTAGGCAGATGTAAATTCGAGCGTACCTTTTCTGGGTTGGGAGACATTGTGATGTGCTGTTAGTTGATGTTGGTCGATGTTGGTCGATGTTGGTCGATGTTGGTCGATGTTGGAAATACTGATTGAAAGAAGGCCGGCTTCAGTCAAGTATAGATATGGTATATTGGTCTTCACCAATTGGTTGGTGCGACGATGGTGAAGGAATGCTGTTGTCCTAGAGAGCACTAAGGATTGGGATGGTAGACGATGGTAACGTTCGAGATAAGAAGGCCGATATAAGATAGTAGAAACTCGGAAGACAAGGGATCAGGGTGCACCAGCGGATATATGTACAATAGCTCAGAGCTATTATTGATAATTGCACAATGTTTACGAAGGAAATTAGCGTGGGTTATCATGCAGCAGAACCCACCCTTCTTGACTGGAAACACATGTCGTGGATCATACAATTCACACAAATCGTGGAATGCAGGGGTGGGCCGCGTCAACGGTGTTGGAAAGCAAGTGACGTGCCTGCTGATCGGGCGCCATCTCAAAAGTTGTTTTCTGTGTAAACTCTGACGAAGGTGGGTCGACTTGGCTTGGAAGAAGCCTGAAAATCGTCGCGATAGGTGCGTGTCCAATAGGCAGTCTGGGAAGGGTCCATAAGGTTTAGAGTCGCTCGGGGGGTAGTCCCTCGCGATCGCGCGATGTCAATACAACCTTCTGATCCCTAGCCAAAAATGAGGCTCCGAAAGACCAGCCAAGGATCGGGGTGTGCGTTGATCTCCAAAACCATGTTTTGGAAGCTCGGCTTTCGCGGGGCACACGACAACCGCCACGATGCCGAGCCACACGCCTTGAGTTGGCAACTTGGCCGCCACGATTGCTTTGTGGCATTCTCATGTCTATCGTGTATTCGCAATTGGTTGAGAATTACGTACGCGCTTCGTTTCACAGCTCATTTCAATCGTCGTTTCCTGCCCTCGACGACACGCTGCCCCCCTTGGTTGTCACTGGTGGTACGAACCCTCTGGTGACCATGACGTCGCAGTGTGTCAGCGTTTTTGACGTTTCTACGGAAATTTTCGTTTTACGGAGAAGATGCGGCTCGATATCGCTCGCGAGGCAACAGGAATTTGAAACATCGCATCCTTCTCTAGCGAGCAGTTACGTGTGTTTTACGAAGCGCCTACGCGGAATTGTAACGATGTCCACAGATGAAAGCAAAATTTTGTATGGCTTGACCTCGTATCAGCTCTTACACGTACGCAGAACAACATGAGTCGTGCGGTATCAACGATGTTCTGCAGCACGACTGCCGAATCGTGATTCTCTTCCTCAGCCACACTCTACCTCCTGCATAACCCGTTGCATCCAAACTCTAGGAACACTTCTCCCAAAATTCGGAGAGTTTGATTGATTGGATTTCTCTGCAAGTTTGACACTAGAAGCATGGCGGATATAACGGAAGCTTGGAGGTATTGGTACGGAGTACCTCATCCGGACCAACTGTCGTACAGTAGAATGGAGAAAGGCACGATATCGTAGGTACAAGATAGACGTCCGGTGAGGATCTCAATCTCTCAAACTGTTGCTGGACAAGGACTCTATCTTCGCGAAGCATTGTGTCATTCTCGTTAGCTATCTATCAGCAACTGACAGGAAGAAAGCTCGACCCTGCTTTATCTTCCAAGGGTTTACATTCACGTTCCCAAAAGCGAATAGAACACAATGTTCTTGGCACCTCAGCGCTCACCCCATTCACGCCGTTGTGGTTGGCTACTGATGTGCTAGCGATTCTCTACTAACAATTTGAATAGGGCTCAATAGATCTCACTGCTTTCTTCAAAATCTGGTCTCCAATCGGCAATGTCTGACCATCTCGTCTGCTGGGATACCTCCACCGATACCGAGCATGTCCTTCCTCTGGTCTCTTGCTACTTTCTACTGACATGATGATTGATCTGGTGATACCATCTAGGATCGAATTCCCATTCGGCAAGAACGGTGGAGAAGTCCTGTCGGCAGAAGAATAGAGGTCAGGCTTGCGCAACCCACATGTCCCAGCCCCGCAAATAATCATGCTACCGGGTACCCGGCTTGACACGCTGCTGGTACACGTATCGACGAAGACTAAACGACTCGTAAATCCGACTGCTCGTTACGCAACACCACCTCTTATCCTTCATTCTTCACACCGGAACAAGACTGCTTTTGCTCTCATCGGAAAACTGGCCAGAGACTTCAGGAAGGAGACAGACCGATCAGGGGTAAGAGCCAAGGACTTCACTCTGCGACAGACGGAATGTCCAGATCTTCACATGGACGCCAAGTACGTTTTCTCAAAAGACACCACCTGATGAAGGCAAGGCTTTGCGAGAAGAAAAGCAAAACTCACACGGCGAGCTGCCAACTTCCCCGCATTCCTTCAAACTCAATTGAAGCATAACCCGAAACTAGTAACGACAGCTCACTCGCATCAACTCTAAAGCTGAAGTCCCTCTCGATCGACTGCGGGCCGCGCCTTACGGACGAAACAAGACGACACATCGGCTCTAAGATCGGTTTTGTCCATGCAAGGCTGCAGAAACTGGAGTCAGCCCACGGTGATCTTCCTCCGATGGCGGAATGTTTGTGAAGAGCTGTCGCTGATAAGCATCTTGGATCACGCGATTGTGAAAGTTCGCAGCGACCTCGAGTTTGGTTTCTGAGTTTCGTCCAACCACAGTTGCTCAGGAGTGCCTCGATCAGGGGGTTGGACAAACTTCTATCGATTGACCTGTTGGCACCTTCAAGGATCGGTTTGACTCAGGTAACAGACCTTCGACACAGTGTCTTTGACCACATGACCTGCCACCAAATGCCTCAGCTCCAACCACACAAACGTTCTCCGGGTTTGTACCCCTTGTTGTGGGGCACAGGACACACCCCACTCACCTTGATGGCGAGCTGGGGTGATTATGAGGCTATTGCGTAAGCTCATGGGTGTGGGTTGAGTTACATGTGGATGTTGGGGACCGAGTACGCAGTGCTGCTCACGACTGTCTGGCTTGAGTCGATAGATAGATACCATCTCGTATCACATACTGCTGGAAGAGCGGATATTGGCTGCCCGTGATGCGTCTGCCGTAATAGACATGTTCCAAGCTAATAGGTTTTTGTGGTCCCTGATGCAGCTCGCTATTCTTTCTGTCAGAAGCCCGTATCTCACTGTTCAATTTGTTCTCATCATTGGTCGGTCCTTCCACCCTTCGACATGCCACAAAACTTCGAGAATTGGAAATTTGGTAGATCGAGCAATACTTCAGAGCTAACAATCAGGATTGCGTATTTCTTTGAAGTTTTTGTGTCTTTGTGACCAAATTCGTAGGAGTATGTTGAGTATTGATAATGCAATAGTTCTTCTCTCATCGCCACTGTGACAAACTTCTTGGTGACCTGTTGCTGGCTGCATCACCCTGTCTCTCCTCCAAAGCATCAATAGCTCGACGGCGACACTACATTGAAAGACAATAAACGTAGTGAGCATGATTCTCGTGCTGGACCTCGTGTATGTGGCATATTTGCATCACTTTGGTTCATATTTCGGCCAGTGTGCCTCTTGTTGCAAAGCTGATTACACAAGAGGGAAAGAACGATGTGCCAGGGCGTAGATGTTGGTTTTGGCACAACGAAACAGAATATTCGATGGGTTCACTCTCTCAGATATCACTCTCGTTGCATGTGCTCTGCCTCAAGGTCGATTATCTAATCGTTGTGCCTGTTAATTCATTTGGCATTGCCTGTACTGCGTAGAGGTGTCTAGATTTAGGAAGCTTCGATTATGTAAGCAGCGAACAAGCTTTTTCCATACTCGTTGAAGTCATCGTCATGATAAAAAATAATTGTTCGACACAATTGAAACAATCAGCAAGCATACCATCTGAATATTACATGAAACGTGTGGATAGATTGTTTCAGTTTCACTGCATCGCATTCACTCATATTCGCTTGCTGTCAAGACTGTCTACTGGAGCGACAACTTTTCGTCGGACCTTTCAATCGTTCAGGAACAGTCGCATAATATTTCCCAAGGACGAAGCTCACACGATGGGCTCTGATCATATCACTGCCGCCGCGATGGCGATAGGTACACGAACGCAGATTCTGCCCATAGATCCTACGAAACTTGGTCATTTCTCGGACAGATCTACAGAGTCAGGAATGCCACTGGAAGATTGGGACCTGAAACTGGATGGCACGACGCAAGACGGAAAAGACTTGCAACTGGCCGCCTCAAATCTCAAGCACTCGGATATCCCAGTCGCATTCCCTACGGAGACAGTGTACGGACTGGGCGCAGATGCAACTCGCAGTGCGGCAGTCAAAGGAATCTACAAAGCCAAGCAGCGACCGTCTGACAATCCTCTAATCGTACATATCGCATCTTTGAAGCAGCTTCGACGACTAATCTCTGTTTCCAACTCACCATCCGACATCGATCCGATTCCACAAATATATCATCCTCTAATTCGGCGATTCTGGCCGGGCCCAATCACAATCATCCTCCCGGTACCGGAAGATTCAAAACTCGCACCCGAAGTCACGGCAGGATTGCGCACGTTCGGTGCGAGAATGCCCAGAGATTTGCTTGCGTTGGCATTGATAAAGACGGCGGATGTGCCCGTGGCCGCGCCTTCTGCAAATGCTTCGACGAAACCATCGCCTACAGCAGCCGAGCATGTACGCTATGATCTGGATGGTCGCATTGAGTGGATTGTGGATGGTGGACCTTGTGATGTCGGTGTCGAGAGCACGGTAGTGGATGGACTGAACTCGCCCCCTGCAGTGCTCAGACCTGGCGGCATAGGAATTGACCTGATAAGGACAGTACCAGGATGGGAGGATACAGTGGTAGGCTACCACGATGTGTCTATGAAAGGAGATGCTGCGCCCAGAGCACCGGGTATGAAGTACCGACATTACTCACCCAAGGCACCGGTCATGTTGGTGGAAGCTACGGGAGGCAAGCAACCATCTTCTTCAGATCTGGCACGTCAACTCGGCTCAAGCGGCAGTGTAGGTTTGGTCAGGACGAAGAAATGGAAGAGAATGGGAGATGGAGCTGCCAAGGGAGAAGTGGCGGGAGAAGTGGCATCACTGGAGTCTACTCCGAAAGGCGCTGGTACCTCCGCATCACCTCTAGAAGCCATGTTGCAAGAAACTTCACGACACAAGAAGCAGCTACACGCGGAGGAGGTTATCATTGGACATGGAGGCAAACCTTTCACAGTCTGGGACATGTGCATAGGCCCGGACACGGCGAGTGTAGCGCGTGGCCTGTTCTCAGCATTGAGAGAACTCGATCGCAAGGATGTGGATGCAATCATCGTGGAAGGCATTGATGACGAAGAAGGCGATATTGCGGCGGCAGTTATGAATAGGTTGCGCAAGGCTGCCGAGGTCAAGCTTGAACAGCTGTGAGGGCCGGGAAGCGGACCTGAGCGCGAGGATGGTATTTAGAAATTGCCATAAATGGGAATGCATCAAACTCGGAGCTTCTTCCGAATCAAAAACTGGAGCAAGCGACGACGTTTCATGGTCCCTTTATAGATATAATGATTGATTTCTTTTCATGTTCAAGATCACAATATCTAGATACATGGTCTACAGCATTTCGGCGCTCGTATTGCCAGCTGAGATGCCATGCACGTTGAATTCAGGTGGTATGCTTCCATCAGCAACAGGCCATATCTCAATATGCAGGGCGAGAGCATCCAGAACTTGACAATAGGGTCCCTTGGTTCCAAATTGCATGCCCGGGTATCACCGTACCCAACAAGTCCTGGGCTTTGTTTGCAAGACCCCCGAATGAGGGCAATGTTTACATGTCGATTATCTTTACACATCCTGCATGGTAATCGACTCGTCAATCGCAATAAGGGGAATGATCTCGCATGCACATCCAAGATATGGGAAACAGCGTGCCAGGATGCTGTACTTTCCGAGCCGCAAGCTCTCAGCACGCCCACTGCCGGTTGAGGCTCAACTCTCGCACTGATCAACATGACGGCGGGGCCAGGTCCGCCGCGTACTTTCCCCATCAATACTGGCATTGTGACGTGAGTCTTGATTATGCCTACATGATCTGGTCTTGAGTCGGTGATGGATGTGATGAGTAGGCGAAGAGATGTATAGGCAGTAAATCAAGAATGAAAAGTTCGGCGGAGTTGAGGCCGGTGGGTGCACACATTGAAGCATGTTCATGTAGCTTCGGCTAAGAGGCAAGAGGCAGGAGTGGCCCTCGTGTGCGGTTCGTCCTTCTTGTTCCGTAATCTCGAGGAGAGCTGTTGGACTCGGGGAAGGCATGAACTGGTGCAAGCTGGGGTCATGTAGCAGGTAAGCTTGCGGACCAAACTCCATCTGTTCCTGGATCGAATGGCACGACATTGTTCAAGGTCATGGACGGAGATCCGAGGCTGTCGTTGACTTGAGGGCCTTTGCTAGCGTGCTTGTTCTTCTTAAAGCAGCCATCGCCCTTTCCTTCCGACGGTCTGGATCCTTTTCTGAAGACCTTCCCCACTCTGTCCTGTCTTGTCTTGTCTTGTCTTGTCTTCAACGCTGCCTCTCCCACGTCGACACATGGACTGACGTGCAATGGCCAAACCCGTGTCTATCCTGGTCACAGGCTTCGGAGTAAGTGCAATCTCTACGTGTCGAAGCGATTGTCGCGCCTGAAGAAGGTCTCGGTGACGCGCCGTCATCAGCGAGTCCGGGCAATGCGTCGTCGACAGGCCGATGACTCCAGATAGCGGGCACGCCAGCTCTAAGCGTCAACAATGGCAGGCAAAAACTGCCACGATCAATTCCGTCGCTGATATTGAACCCACCACAGCCCTTTGATGGAACCGGCCCCGGCAATCTCTCCTACTCGGTTGTGACGACTTTGCCGAAATACCTTCCCCCAACGCCGACATGCCGTGTTCCTGTCCAGGTCTTCATCCATCCTTATGACATTCCTGTCGCATACAACGAGGTGCGCACGATAGTCCCGCGCCTCTATGACGCATACGCCCATCAAGTCGACATTTGGCTGCATTTCGGTATGCGCCCGCACCAAGACTCGTACTCGATCGAACAGCTCGGCCGTCGCGACGGTTACGACACGGACACGGACATCACAGGCTTCTCGCTCCCCAAGGACGAGAGCGACGGCTTTTTCAGAGGCTGCCCCAAGGAGCTTGAAAGCACTCTCGATGTCGACAATGTCTTCCAACGCTGGCGCAGCAAATTGCTCGACGGCCCTGAAGTCTCGCCAGAACTCGGCGCCGTGAGAATTCGCCAAAGCAGAGATCCAGGTCACTTCATCTGCGACTTCCTCCACTATTCCGTTCTCGCCGAACACTGGAGGAGAAAGAATGCCACCCCCAATACCCCGCGCACCATGGACTTGCTTCCTGTCATGTTCCTGAATGTGCCAACCAAGAATACTGTCGATCAACTGCGGAGAGCCAGACATGTCACCATCTGCCTCATGCAAGCTCTAGCCGAGAGTTGGGACATGCACAGGAATACCTCGGCCAAATCCTCGGCATCATAACGAAGGCATACCATCGTGATCACAATCAATCATCAACGATGAATCAAAGAGCATCGGGTATATCCAATGGGAGACTGAGGTGGCGAATGGTTTGGGAGGTTCCTCGATCCAGATTTGGTGATATTTGCCTCGGCCAGACTGTGACGGAGTATCAGAAGGCCACAGAGGGTGGACATGCCAATCTGACTGCATCGCTTCAGTGTCGAATTACAAGCCATTCTTCCAGTTCAGATACCGATGCAACGGCTATGGGCATCGAATGCTGACCCTAGCAAAGAAGGCTCCGAAATGCTCAGACATTATCCCAGGAAGTAGCGAGCCGGCAATCCTGGCCAGGTTGCCTGCCTGTCTCCTTTGACCAAGAGGGCATCCTCCAAGATATGCTCTAGTCTTGGTACATAAACAGGCCCAGACTTCTGCCTCGGGTACATTGTTTCATCCATGTGTAACGATAGATGACCTAATAAAGAATTGATGAGCAACCTGTCTGCATTTTACCCACCACGTTGTGCACTCTCGGCTTGATCGCTTCACAGACCTGATATTTCTTTGGCTTGACGTTGGGGATTACCAAATCCGGTAATATACCTCTGGTCGCTACAAATTCTGGCAAACTGCACTCACAGACCCACAAGGACTTGTCATGTCACAAAAGTCACCAGTAAAAGGTTTTATGAAGCTGGAAAATGGAGAGGAAGGAAAGAATGAATCTCAAAGACTAAATGAAGTATCCGAAAATAGGAAGAACCAGACGGGGAATCGGCCATGCCTCCGAAAAAGCCAAGAAACATTGAGACCCTTACTACCTGGCACACGACCGGCTGAGCGGCTTACAATACGCAGACATCATGATGATCCAACATATCGTCTCACACGCTGCAAGCGGTCCCAAGTCCTCCTTCACATTACATCCAGAGCGATCAGCCATCAAGCTCTTATTGAGCAAGCACCTTCGCGTCCCTGAGCATGCACCAATTCATGCCATCACGCGAGTAGCCATGCTTACGAGCGTTGAGCGGCAGTTCACAAATCTAACAGACCACAGTATCAGCTTCGGTGTTGATGATACGACTGATGACCAACAGATACTCACCTCTTTGAACCCATGCTTAGCATACAAGGGCCTACCCACGCGCGAAGCCTCAAGATATGCCGGTACACCCAACTCATCTGCCTTGACCAACCCCCATGTCAACGCAGCAGCACCGGCGCCCCGTCTTTGAGCATCCGGATGCGTAGCAAGCACTTTCAACAACGCATGTGCCTTGCCACCCAAATTCTCCCTCTGCAGTCTCGCCGCTGTTTCACGAAAGTCGTTCATCACGGCGGAATCGACACCGGGGATGGGTTCCTGCTCCGCGCGTTCCTTCCTTGCCCTTTCTTCCTTGTCCAATACTTCTTGGATGGTTAGATCTGTGGTTTGGAAGGACCAGCAAGCTACTGCTAGGACTTGCTTCGTATTGATGTCGCGGACGAAGATGTAAGAGGTGGATTTGTCGGAGAGGGAGTCGATGGTGTTGTTGCGCATATACTTCCGTACGGCCTCTGTGTATCCTCCAGGGTAGAGGAGTAGTGCTAGACTGTCTGGGACTGAAGTGAAAGCGTCCCAGCAGATCTTGTTGTAGACATCGATCTCATCGTCTCCCATGGGTGTGATCTCGAAGGCCATGTTTGCAGTTGATATGATTGAAGTGTTTCAGTACTGGAAAAGGGAAGGAAGTGCTGGTTCAAATTGCAAGTGAGTCAAAATGACATTTTTCGAATCAGCTTTACTCCCACACATATATGGAGCATGATGTATTCTGCTGCCTGAGAGCCAAGCACATCTTCGGTGTCTTCATGCGGCAGGTGCTTTGGAGTGGCCGCTTCTAAATGCAGAACCATTTGCAATACATATACTTTGTTGAAGAGATAGCTCTACGATCATATTCGTTGCACATCTCCATACTGTCTTCGTTGGAAAGCCATGGCCTGTTTCGAGGTCAAAGGCTCAAGGTGTCCGGTCATCAGACTAGACTGGTCTGTGCTTGCATCCTTCTTTAACATCGAACCTCCTCCGACCTCCTTCTCTTTCAATTGCTGGTCGCTCTTGCTCAAAGTGTAGTGTGTATGACTCGAAACGAAAGTCTACGGCAAGATGGCTTGACAAGCGGGCGGACCTAGATGATTCATTGTGCTTCGCAACTGCTATTCGAAATTCGAACCCCTGCCTCAGTTTGTGTCCGAATGCTCTCGCCGACTTTGAGAGACTCTCAAATGTTGATCGAGCATCAGGGAGACAAGCCAAAATTTCGAGAAATTCGAAAGACAACATGGTCGCTGTCGTTCAAGGGGTGAAGAGCAGACAGGTTGCTCATCAATTCTTTATTAGGTCATCTATCGTTACACATGGATGAAACAATGTACCCGAGGCAGAAGTCTGGGCCTGTTTATGTACCAAGAC